>SMUY01365398.1_pt1 | contig 12801 bp, 8 predicted proteins | sample 2456441 | NCBI WGS metagenome assembly SMUY01 (sample SAMN11095931, study PRJNA526329) | marine sediment metagenome | biome: Marine sediment; feature: Surficial sediment; material: Deep marine sediment; isolation source: Hadal surficial sediment | place: Pacific Ocean | collected 2014-11 | depth 0-1...
CCGTCACCGCGAGGCAACACTACAAAAAGAATGAGGCCCCCAAGCGTCGCCACGGCACCTGCCAGGAGGGCAATCCGAATAGCCACCAAGGGCGTGACGCCGAGCGTTGCCTCGAGCCACGCCGGCACGCTGCCACTGATGAGAATCCAGAGTCCCCCGGTGCCAACCAGGAACCCGACGTTCCACGAAAATGCGCGTGGCCTCGTGTCGGAATCGGTCAGACCCATGATCATGGGACCTTGGGCCACTCGCCAGGAACCGGCGCCGGCGCCGGCCAGCGCGGCGGCCGCGTAGACAGCAGCCGGTGCCGTCACCAACGCCCCGGCCGCGAGCCCCAACACTCCGAGCATCACACCCGTGCACAACACCAACCGCGGCCCGCGAGCATCGACGAGCTTGCCTGCCGGTAGGAGGGCGGCGAGCGCACCGGCCGTAAGCGAGGCGGCGGCATATCCCATGACGGCTTCGGCGTGGCCGATCGCCTCGAGGTAGAAATTATAGAGGAAGGCATGAAAGAAGAGACCGGCCCCGAAGAGCACGTTACCGCCAAACAGGAAGCCGAGGTCACGGCGCGAAGGTTGTAGATTGGTCATTGATAGCTTGCAACCGACACACTAGGCTCGTGGGTTCGCGCAGGCTGAGCGATCGCATCGTTCATGACACTCGACTGAGGAGAGACTGAATGCAGCGTTTTTTACTGATGATGACGATACTCGTTACGCCCGGCGTGGATATGTCGACGGTCGCGGCTCAACAACCCGACACGACAACCGTCGCGCCTGACTCGACCGGTCAGCCGCTCCCCAGGGACGTCCTGGAAGCCATAACGGTAACGGGGGTGCTCAACCCAGCGCCACTAAACCGCCTCGGCTTCGCGCTCTCGGTGATCACGCGGCAGAGCCTGCTTGCGGAGCCCCGGCTGTACGCCGTCGATGCGCTCCGCACTCTCCCAGGGGCGTTCATCGATGAAGCGGCCGGCCCCGGAGGCCCCACGATCATTCGCTTGCGCGGTGGCGAGGAAGTGTTCACACAGATCCTGATGGACGGAGTGCAACTCAACGAAAACGGCGGATTCTTCGACTTCCAGGGATACACGCTCACGAACATCGACCGCATCGAAGTGGCCCGCGGTCCGCAGAGCGCCATGTACGGGTCCTCGGCCGTGAGCGGCGTGGTGCATTTCATCACCCGCCAGGGATTCGTCGGTCGTCCCCGGTTCGAGCTGACCAGCGAGGGCGGCGGAGCGACCAGAAACGGAGGTAGCTTTCGCACCACGCTGACCGCGTCGGGCGGTTCGCCATCATTGCGCTACTCGGCTGGTGGGGGCGTGACCTACCAACGCGGCAACTACGACCTACCAAACGACACGTGGAGCCGAGATGGGTCTCTCCGCATCGATGCAACAGCATCCGAGCGGCTCGATCTCAAGGGCCTGTTCCGCTTCACCCACATGGACGGGAATCTGCCGGTGCGCGATCCGGGGGCCACGCGGGCGCCGCTCGACCCCAACGCGAGAAACCGTCGCAACCGCATCGCGACGTCTCTCCACGCGACGATCAACCCTCGGTCTCAGTGGCGCCACCGCATCGGCGTATCGGTGTATCGGGATGATTTTCAGTTCGTGGACCGTCGTGATGATGTCACCGCGGCGCAGATGTTCGACTTCTTCATCTTCGACGCCACCTTCAACTTCGATGCCGACCTGTGGCGCACCAAAGTCGACTACGTCGGAACCACGGGACGGGGCCTGTTCGGAAACGACGGCGGGATCGCCCTGTCGTACGGGGCGGCGTGGGAACGCGAGGACCTGTCCAACGTCATCACCGGCGAGTTCACCGGCAACACGTCGTTCGTCCGCAACAGCGTTGCGGCATTCGGGGAAATCCAAGCCCAGTTGGGTAGCCATGTCAGCTTGGTCGCGGGAACTCGTCTGGAGAAGTACGAGGACTTGGATGCCGACTTCACGCCGCGAGCCAGCGTCGTGGTGGAGGTCGTTCCCGAGTGGCTCGCCTTGCGCGGCGCCGTCGGTCGGGCGTTCAAGGCGCCAAACCTACAGCAGCAGTTTGTCGAAAACCCCTTCATCGCGTCGAACCCCAATCTCGAGCCCGAAACCAGCGTGAGTTGGGAGGTCGGGGGAACACTGACGGAGCCTACGGCCACGTTCGTGGGCGGAGCAACGTACTTCCACCAAACGTACGACAATCTCATCCGCTCGGTCGACCTCGGCGACGGTTCGGGCAAGCAGATCAACCGCAATCTCGGTAACAGCCTGGCCGAAGGCGTCGAGGTGGATCTCCATTTCCGGGCGACCTCATCCGTGTCCGCTGGCATCAACGGGACGTGGATTCGCACAGAAATTCGTGAGAACGTCGGGCTCCCCTCCGATCAGTTCCCGGTGGGCCAAGAACTACCCTTCCGCCCCGATTTCGTAGGGAGCGCACATCTCCAGCTCGATCTCGGAGAGCGATGGACGGGGGTCGTGCGAGGCAGCTACGTCGGGGGCCAAACCGTGCTCACCGAGCGGTTCGGCGGCAATCGCGCGGACCTCGACGGGTACTTCATCGCGAACGTCACGGCCCGCTATCAGCTCCTTCAGAGCCTGTCGGTCTTCGGACGGGTGGGTAACCTGTTCAACACGTCGTACGAGACGGCCTTCGATCGCATCGGCTCGCCGCTCACCGCGGCACTGGGAGCGAGGTTGGTGAACTAACTCGCCCTCGCTCGTTCCCCGGCTGGATCGACGATCGCCATACCTCGGACGCGCCGGCCGGAGCCGAGCTTGCGCCCCTTGAGGCGCAGGCGAGTCGCCAACAGCACGACCAGCACCACGCCATAGATGGTTGGCTTGCGCACGTCGGCTTTGACGAGCCACAAGAAATGCAGCACGCCTCCGGCGGCGGCTACGTAAATCAGGCGGTGGAGCTTCGTCCACCGCTTCCCGCCCAACCGTTTCACCCACCCTTTCGTGGACGTCACGGCCAGGGGTATCAACAACACCAAGCTCGTAAAACCAACCGTGACATAGGGTCGGACCGCGATGTCTTCAACGATCGACGCGAGATCGAAGAAATGGTCGAAGACGACGTACGTCGAGAAGTGTGCCACCGCGTAGAAAAATGCGAACAGCCCGAGCATACGCCGGAACTGGATCAGCACACCCCAACCCGTCAGCCGTCGCAAGGGCGTGATGCCCAGGGTAATGAACAGCAAAATCAGTATCCAATCGCCCGTGCGGTGCGTAATCTCTTCGATGGGATTCGCACCCAACTGACCTTGAAACAGGTCGGTGACGAGCAACGAGAAAGGCACGAGGCACGCGCCGAACACAACCGGCTTGCCGACGCGGCGTACCCACGTGGACAACGACATAACGCGAATCAGAAATTGCGCCGCAGATCCATGCCCGCGTACAGATGACCGACTTCGTCGGCGTACCCGTTAAACAGCTGGGTCTTGCGGTTTTTGAACAGCCCTGGGAGTCGCCGTTCCCGCTTCTGGCTCCAGCGCGGGTGATCGACATCGGGGTTTACGTTGGCGTAGAAACCGTATTCCCTGGGCGCCATGACTGCCCACGTGTTGCGGGGCTGCGCTTCGGTGAATCGGATGCTGACGATCGACTTGACGCCCTTGAAACCGTACTTCCACGGAACCACCAGCCGGAACGGCGCTCCGTTCTGGTTGGGCAGGTCGCGACCATACAGCCCCGTCGCGAAGATCGCCAGCGGGTGCATGGCCTCATCCATGCGCAGCCCCTCGACGTACGGCCACGGGAGCACCCGACGCCGCTGCCCCGGCATTTGCTCGACGTCGTACAGGGTGCGGAACTCCACATATTTCGCCTTCGACGTGGGCTCGAACCGGTTGATCAGTGTGCTGAGCGGGAACCCTCGCCAGGGAATCACCATCGACCACGCCTCCACGCACCGCATGCGATAGATGCGGTCTTCAATGGTGATACCACTGAGCAAGTCGTCGAGATCGTAGTCTCCCGGTTTGGCGATTTCACCATCGACTCGCACCTTCCAGGGACGCGGGCGCAGCGTGTGCGCGTTCTTTTTGGGATCGCCCTTGCCGGTGCCGAACTCGTAGAAATTATTGTAACTAGTGACGTGCTCGTACGAGGTAAGCTCCAGGTCGTCCTGCGCTCCGCCGTCGGCCCCGCGATTTGCCCACGGGACCGCCGCTCCCACCGTGGCGACAGCGCCGAACGCGGCGGCTTGGCCGACGAAACTGCGCCGGTCGAGATAGACTTTCTCCGGTGTTATCTCGGAAGGTTTGATGTCGGCAGTTTTTTTGATCAGCATTCGTGCGCTCCGGTAAAGCTCGCGGTAAAGAAATCTGCCTTCACGCTGGGCCACACGCAACGGCGCAGCTCAAGGCGGTAGCTGGTCTCGCACACGAAGCAGCCGCTCCGCGGCCTCGCCCAACAGGTCGTCGGTCTTACAAAACGCGAATCGAACCATGTGTCTGCCGTCGGCCGGATTGTGATAGAAGCTCGATCCCGGCACCGAAGCGACTCCCACCTGTGCCGTCATCCACGCCGCGAACTCGTCGTCCGGCTTATCGCTGATGTCCGAGAAGTCGGCAAGGATGTAGTACGCGCCCGCTGGGGGGTCGCATCGGAAACCCGCGGCGATGAGACCGCGGTAGAGCAAGTCGCGGCGGGCTCGATACGCAGTCGACAAGTCCTCGTAGTATTCCGGGCCCAACGACTCCAACGCGGCCGCCACACCCTCCTGAAGCGGCGCCGGAGCGCCCACCGTGAGAAAGTCGTGCACCTTGCGGATCGCGTCGGTCAACCGCTCGTGCGCAACGATGGTCCCCACCCGCCAACCGGTGACACCGAACGTCTTCGACGCGCCGCTGATCGTGACGGCGTGGTCGTGCATGCCGGGCAACGTGGCGATGGGAATGTGCTCCCCCTCATACCGGATGTGCTCGTAGATCTCGTCCGTGACGACGATCGCATCATGGCGCAAACATAGCTCGGCGATGCCCTCGCACTCGGCGCGGGACAGCACCAGTCCAGTTGGGTTGTTGGGCGTATTGACCACGATCGCCTGGGTTCGGTGCGAGAACGCAGCCGCGACCCGGTCCATGTCGAGCCGCTGCCCCGGACTCATCGGCAGGAACACGGGTTGGGCGCCGCAGAGGATGACGTCCGGACCGTAGTTCTCGTAGAACGGCTCGAAGATGATCACCTCGTCGCCCGGGTCGATCAGCGCCATCATCGTGGAGGCCATGGCCTCCGTGGCGCCGCAACACACTGTGACCTCCGCTTCCGGATCGACCGGGAGGCCGTACCACTCATCGTACTTCCGAGCCAGCGCGTGCCGCAGACGCCGCGCTCCCCAGGTGATGGCGTATTGATTGATGTCATCGCGGATGGCTCGCACCGCCGCCTCCTTGAGCACATCCGGCGCCGGAAAATTGGGGAACCCCTGAGCCAGGTTTATTGCGTCGTGTTCCATGGCGAGGCGGGTCATCCCCCGTATCACGGATTCGACGAACGAGTGTGTGCGAGCGGCCGTTTTCATTCGATCAGGGATCTCAGGTGTCGGGTTTCGGGTGTCAGGGCTCGGGTAGGTACGATCTCATAAGATCGGTAACACTTTTCTATCAGAACATGGGTGACACTCCAAGTCAGACTACGGGCACCACAGGAGGTGTCCAATGCCGTGGAGGGAAACGTTACTCACGGATCAGCGAGTCCAGTTCATTGCCGACTATACGCGCGGCTTCTGGCCGGTGAGCGAGATCTCCCGACGCCCCTCCCCCGACACCCGACACCTGGCACCTCATTTCTATCCGATACGTATCGTAAACGCGGTGCCGTTTCCGGCCTCGCTCTGCGCCTCGATCGTGGCGCCCCACGACTCCACGAGTCGCTTGCAGATGGCCAGTCCGAGCCCGGTGCCGCTGGTGGTAGTTGAGAACTGGGGCTCAAAGATCCGTGGTAGGTTCTCGCGCGAAATTCCCGATCCGTTGTCGCGCACTGTGAGGCGCAGTTGGGACGGGCCACGCCGTTCGATCTCGACCGTGACCTCCGTGGCTCCCGCTCCGCGGGCGTTCTCGATGAGGTTTATCAGAACCTCCTTGAACTCGTCCTTCCTCACTCGGCCCACGGCGGGGCCGCGGGCCCGCACGTCTACGCTCGTCCCGCCTCCCATCGTGTACAACGACGCCGTTTCGCGGGCGGTTGCGGCGAGGTCGACATCGGCAAGCTGTTCGGTCTGCACAGGGGGCGCTCCAAATCGGGAAAACGCCCGGGCGATGGCGTCGAGGCGCTCGATCTCCGCCAGGATCTGCCGCGACGTCTTCTCGAGCGTGGCGTCGAAATCCTCCCGGCCATCCTGCCGCGCCCGCTGGAGGTGTTGCACGCCCAACCGGATCGGTGTCAGCGGATTCTTGATCTCGTGTGCCACTTGCCGCGCCATCTCTCCCCAGGCCAAGACTCGCTCGGCCACCGCAAGTTCCGTGGCGTCGTCCAACGCCAACACGCAACCTCGCTCACCGGTTGCCAGAAAAGTGGCGACTTGGGCTCGGATACGCTTTTCCCCGATGTTGAACTCTTTGGCGTCGGTTTCGCGGTGACCGCCCACGAATGCCCACACCCACGCCCAAAGCTCCTCCCATTGCGGCCCTGTCTGCCGGTCGATCGGCTCATCCGGCGTCGGCTCGAGACCAAAGAGTTCCACGGCGCTCGGATTGACCGTGGTGACGCGCAGGTCCGCGCCAAGGGCGACCACCCCAGTCGCCACGTTACGCAGCACTGCCCCGGTAAAATTCAACGCGTCCTTCAACGCCGCCTCGTGCGCCGTCACGTCTGCCGCCATGCGCTCGAACGCGTTGACCACAGGCACGAATTCGGCGGGCATCCCGGAGTCGAACGGACGCGGCTCGTCGCCGCGGCCGATGGCACTCGCCGCGTCACTCAACGCCTGGACAGGGTGCGCCAAAGTGCGACCGGCGGTGGTCGCCAGCCCGGAGGCCGCCGCGAACCCCACTAGAATGATCGCGAGCAGGGCATAGAAGAGATCCAGCTGATCGTGCGAGAGCCGCGGGTCTTCCACCAACCGCGGGGCGGCCAACACCGTGGACCGATCGGCCAACGTGTTGAGAGCGCGGTAGCCGACCCGAGTCAGGCGACCCCCGATATCGCGATTGGCCGTCATTTCGATTGTGAGCCCTCGCTCCAGCACGATTTGGCGGTAGATCGAGGGCGGCAGGTATGGCTCGACGATGCCGAGCTCGGCCAGCACGCGAGCGCTCGAGTACTGTAGCTGCCCGTCTTGGTACAACAGCAACTCCGCATCGAGTTGGTCGGCCAGCGCGTCGAGCCGCTCCCCGATCCGCTCGCCCATCACCTCGAACTCCAGCCCCGCTCCAGCGGCGTCTTGCAGGGTTTGGCCGATGACGAGGTCGCGCGAAGCCCGGACCTCGGCACGCAAACGCGCCACGCTCCACGAAGCGAACACCACTGTCGGTACGAAAAAAAAGACTGCCAGGGCCAGGGTGAGCCGGTTGCGATACGACCCGCCCTTCACGAGGCGCCCGAAGAATCTGGAATCCACCGCGACGTGGCCCTGCATCACCTCGGCAAGCAACCAGCACAACATTGCGAGAAACGAGATGAACCCCACCATGAGGGTACCACGGACCAGGAGATCGATCGACCCACCCAGGGCCACTCGGACCTGTACGCTCCGGGCGCCCCCGGGCAGCGTGAGTGACCGCTCCCCCACGACATCGGCCCCTCGCCGCTCCCAGGGCAAGCGGCCGGCGGCGCTGCTCGACACCTCCCGATCGGAGACAAGCACGTCCCAACTGGCCCCCACCTGGCGCTCGCCGCGAAGGAACCTGGCGACGCGAACTGGCTGAATAGCTCTCGTTCGCGGGCCCACCACCGCGGTGACCACACGCCGGCCCGAAAATGGAACCACGAGGAGATGGTGTACGCCGGGTAGGAGGGTGTACTCCTCGAGCATGGCTGAATCAGCTCCGGCAACCCTCAACGCCGCGGTCCGAATGACCGACTGGGGCAGCTCGAGACTGGCCAGATCCAAACGGGCTATTTGCTCGCCGTCGCCGTTCCACGTCGCAAGCGAGACGGGGTAATCGTCCCTGCTCAAGGAGGAGTGGAGCCAGCGGGTGTAGAGATCGGCAGCCGTCAGCGGCACCGAATCCAGCTCCAGCTCGATCGCGAAAGCCTCGAGCGCCCCCAGGGCCACCGGATCGAGACGCTCACCCACGCGGCGAATATCCCGCTCCGCGTTCAAGAGCCTCCCGTCCACCTCCTCACCCCACACCAAGAGCACGGCCAGGCCCCCGACCACCCAAGCACTCGAGAGGAAGACGCGTGCCCGACCGCTCGAGCGAACAGCCATCAACAACGCAGGCAACCACAACACCAGGTACCACACCGGCCACGGTTCGCCTGGCGTCCAAATCTGCAGCCCCGCGGCGACGAGCACGAAGCCCCAGCCCAACGCAATCCAAGTCGCGCGGGGTCCGTAGGGCACTGCCCCCGAGAGCCGGACAACCAGCGCGGCCAAGGCGAGCAACGCCGTTCCAACCAAGCCTATGGCCGCACACCAGCCCAACCACGTGCTCACACCGATTCCGACGTCGGGAACCGTGACGCCGCGCGCCAGCTCGCGAAGCACGAGCGGGGTAACCACCACCAGCACCCCGGCCAACGGGCCAACGAGTGTCCAACCCCGCAGGCAGCGGTTCCAGACAACGGCCACCAACGTCAGCGTGAGTGCGGCCGATATCAGTAAATCACCGGCGGAGGCGCTGAGAGGGCCGAGTTCCGCCAGAAAGTACGTGCGCGACGAAAAGACCGGCCCGAGCCACAGCCGGGAGCCAAATGGAGTCAACACGAGCAACCCCGCGAAGCCGGCTACCGTCAACAAACGCATGCGGGGGCCGGCCACGACGAAGAGCACGGCGAGGGCGAGCGCCGCTGCCACCGCGACGCGGCGTCCACCCCGTTCCAGCACCCTGAGTTTGAGGGTGCCTTGGGCCGGTGGCACCGGCACGACGCTGAACAGGGTGTCGGGAACGACGTCGGCCGGGTCGCATTCGGGAACGCAATAGTCGAACGCGTCGCCGCCAAGGCTGGAACTGGGTTCGAGAAACTGCAGATCCGAACCGGTCACCCGCGCGAACCGTACCGCCACGGTCGCATCTCGATTGGGCACGGCGCTGTCGGCAGCGAGGACAACCTGGGCGACGGCCGATCGTCCGTTCTCGGCGCGCTCGGCCTCGAGCACGACGTAAAACGGGGTGAAGCGCACTCGCAGCGATGTCCCCATCGGCGCGACCGGGATCCGCAGATTGCCGGCCCATGCCCACGGCTCGCCAGACTGCCCAAACACCACCACACCCTGCTCCGGACTTCGCACCGCGAGCCCGCTCTCGAGCGCCGCGAACGCTGCCTCCCGAGAGGTCATCGCCAGCCCGGCACCCCGGTCCGCCAACGCCTCGACCGTGGCCACCGCATCGGCCAACGTGGAGCCGAGCCGGCGTTCGGCGAGCCGGATGAGCGATTCCCGCACCTGGGGCCATCGCTCCTCAATGGCACCAACCTGCCAACTCGTATGGAGCGCCGCTCCCGACCCCGCGAGTCCCAACACCGACGCCGCTACGCGCGCCGGCCGACTCATTCGGGCTGCCAGCACGACGGTGGTGGTAGACAGGACAGCCGCCGCGATCGCCCAACCCCAGGCCGGATCCGCCAACCAGGCGCCGAGCGCCGCGATGAACCCGACGGCGCACGCTTCCCAGACGAATCTCCGCGTCTTCACGCTTTTCTCATCCTCAGCCGGCTGAATTCCAGAACCGTCGTCATCGCGAACCATCGAGTCACTATCTTTGCTCATTCGATCATGCGCAACCATCGTCCCCACCGTAATTCCACGAATCGCACCTTCGTCGCCGTAGGAATGCTCCTATTGCTCGGGACCTTCCCACTCGGCCAGCCGGCGATGGCCCAGGGGCGCATACTCGATCAGGGAGTGCTCCGCGTGGTCGTGGGAGGCACCGAAATAGCCCGCGAGGAGTTCACCGTCACGGTCGGGCGCGCCGTCGCGGGCGGCGCCGGACTGCGCATCACCGCCACCGCATTCTACCCGCCGCGCCGCACCAAGATCACGATATCGCCACTTGTGGAGCTGGGGCCAGACTCGATGCCCCGCTTGGTGCAGTTCGAGGCCGCCAACGGTGACGACGAGAGGATACTTGCTCAGATTGGGCCTCGGCGACTCACCATCAGGCGGATCTCCTCTCGCGGCGAGTCAGCCCACGAGTACCCGGGAGCGCCCCGAACCATGATCGTGGACGATTCCGTGTTTGCGCTGTACGCCGTGCCGCCGGGGACCGCCTCGGGAACGGTGCGCTTGGTATCACCACGTCGTGACGTTCGGGAGAACTACGACCTGACAAATCGGGGTGTCGAAGAGACGGTGGTCGCGGGCGAGCGGATGAAGCTGCTGCACCTCGTACTGACCCGTGGCGCCGATGTCCGACACCTGTGGTATGACGCCTCAGGTCGCCTGATGAAAGTCGAAATCCCGTCGCGCCAGCTGTATGCCGAGCGCGTACTCCCGTCCGACTGACCGTCAGCCGGCCCACTCACGGCCATATCCGACCCGCCTCCACCCCAAGACCGGGACGGATCTGGTCGAAACCGAACACGGTACCGCGTAGCTCACCGGATTTTACTTTGTAACTCCCTTCACCACAACATTTTAACGTACCATGGCGAGTTGGCACGCAGTGTGCGTTATGACGGGAACGCATGGGGACCAAATCGCACCGCGGAGCGCCTGACCTTCCCAGGGGAGGTCGGCTCCCGCCGCAGCGAGGCGTCTGGTCAGGGGAAAATGACCGCTCGACGCCCGACCATAGCCGGTCATGTAAGGCACTATTTCACAGAGCATTAGCTTAGCTCGCGTGGCGCAACCGGGCGAAACTTTGGGTCTCGGGGCCGCGTAAAGACACACAACCCAAGTTATCGAAGGAAAGCACATGAACAACCGCGCATTCACGCTGATCGGGTCGCTGCTGGTGCTCGGCGCAGGCTCCGCCGCGGCACAGGTCCAGCCCCCGTCGATGCCTCAAACCCTGTCTCTCGATGACGCGCTGGAGTTGGCCGAGCGCTACAACCCGACGTATCGGCAGACTGCCAACGACCGGGCGCCGGCAGCTTGGGCGGTGCGGAACGCGTACTCGTCGTTTCTGCCCACTTTCAGCGTCTCGTCCTCGGCGACGTATCGGGGAGCGGGCACACAACGGTTCCTCACCACCGAGTTCACGCAGCCATCGGCAACGATCGGATCCAGCTACAGCTTGACTCTGAACTGGAACTTCAACGGGAATACCCTGCTCCAGCCCGGGGTCACCAAAGCGGCACTCAGCGCGTCGGATGCGTCGGTCGATGCGATGCGCCTGAACGTGCGGAGCACCATCGTTCAACAGTACGTCGGCATCTTGGAGGGCAAGGCCCAAGTCGCTCTGCAGGAGCGCCAGGTCGAGCGTAACCTGGAGAACTTGCGCCTCGCGCAAGCGCGTTTCGATGTCGGGCAGGCCACGATGATCGACGTGCGTCAGGCGGAAGTCGCCAAGGGACAGAGCGACGTTGCGCTGTTGCAGGCCCATCAAAACGTAACCGTGGAGACGCTCCGCCTGTACCAGCAGATGGGAGTGCCCGCCCCCGAGGATTTATCCACGGTCACATTGTCCGACACCTTCCCGGTGGTAGCGCCGAATTGGTCGCTGGAAGATCTCCTGATCGAGGCCGACGCCAACAACCCCAACGTGAATGCCATGCGCGCACGCGAGACCTCGGCGGAGTGGAGCGAGCGCGCGGTGAAATCACGGTGGCTACCATCCATCAGCATCTTTGCCGGTTGGTCCGGCTTCACGCAGCAGTTCACCAACGGGGATTTTCTCGTCCCGCAGGCACAGGGGCAATTGGCGAGCAATCTTACGGCGTGCAACATCCAGAACACCATTCACCAAGACATCAACAGTCGCGGCGCCAACCTGCCCGTCCTGGCATGCGATCAGTTTTTCACCTTTACGCCGGCAATCGAGGCAGCGATTCTTGACGGCCAACGGGCGTTCCCGTTCAACTTCAACAACAATCCGTTCGTCGCCCAGTTGACCGTTTCGCTCCCCATCTTCGATCAATTCGACCGCAATCTTCGGATCAGCCAGGCGTCGGCGGCGGCCGAGGACGCGCAGGAGTTTCGCCGGGCGCTCGAGCTGCAGACGCGCACGGACGTGAGTCAACAGTACTACGCGCTCTCCACGGCGTACGAATCGATCGCGATTCAGGACAACAACCGCACGGCGGCGCAAGACGCCATGCGGCTGGCGCGGGCGCGCTACCGTGTCGGATCGGGCACCTTTTTCGAATTGCTCGACGCGCAGCTGGCCAACGAACAGGCCGAGGCTGATTACATTACGGCGTCGTTCAATTACCACCGTTCGCTGGTCAGCCTGGAAGCGGCCGTCGGTCGCACGCTGCGGTAGCGATAGGGTCGGTGGGTCGCACCGGCGAAAAGAAACAGCTGTTGTGATCAGCTAAGCCTGAAGAACAGGATACACATGGCAAGCCGTCGCAAGAAAATCATAATTGGGGTAATTGCCGTCGTCGTGGTCGGGGGGGTGGTTGCCAGCCAGGCGAGCGGTGGGGACCGCGGCACAGCGGTCAGGATCGAGGAGGTCGAAAGCCACGATCTCGTCGCCATCGTCACCGCGAGCGGTAGCATCGAGCCCCAACTGTCGGTC
>SMUY01007519.1_pt1 | contig 12800 bp, 11 predicted proteins | sample 2456441 | NCBI WGS metagenome assembly SMUY01 (sample SAMN11095931, study PRJNA526329) | marine sediment metagenome | biome: Marine sediment; feature: Surficial sediment; material: Deep marine sediment; isolation source: Hadal surficial sediment | place: Pacific Ocean | collected 2014-11 | depth...
AAGTCGATGTTGTCGAGGCCGCGGATTGTGAATTCCAGCGGCGATTGTCCGAACACCACGCCGACACCCTCGTTAGCCTGGATATCTGCGATTGAGCGGCCATCGAGTGCAATAATTCGTTGCCCTCGCGCAAAACCACCAACCAGATCCGCAGGGCTGCCGCTGAACACGCGCGTAAAACGAAGATCGTCGGCTGCTTCGAATCGGAAACTGAAGCCGAATCCTTCGAACTTGCCTTCACCGAAGAACTGCGCATCAGCCTCGGCCGAGTTGATAAAACTAAAGCGGTCGATCGGCTCGTTGGTCAAAGGGTTGATCGGCGAAAACGAAATAAGGGCTGTCAGCAATTCCTCGGGGGTTTCGAACTGGCTCAAATCCACGTTTGCCGGCAACGCCGTGTACCAGAAATAGACGTCACGCATCGCGTCAAGCACGAACTGCTTCTGAGCATCATTCGTGCATGTCGCGGTACCGGCCTGCGGCCCTCCGTCGCCACCGCTCGAAGAACTACAACCCGATAGCGTCAGCGTCATCGCTGCCAGCAGGTAGAGGAATTTGCGCATTTAGGTCTCCTTGTGACCTGCGGGGCTTCGCTCTATGCCGTTGTCCGAAGCCGATATTCTACTAGCTCGGGCCAGCCATGAACGCTGCACCAGTGCCTTGTTTTTGAATCGCGACTGTGGTGTCTGGCCACTTATTACAAAATAACGCTTTCCCGCGTTATTGGATGACGGCCTGTGTCAAATTTATCCCAGTGGTCCTGGTAGCTTTGATGCGTCTCGGGATGTAAAAGTTTCGGTGCAATCTCGGCCAATGGGCCCAACACGAAACTGAAGCGCAGTACGTCCGGCCGCGGCAAGCGGATCGGCGGCTCGTCCACGACCAGATCATCATAGAGCAGCAGGTCGATATCGAGCGCCCGTGACGAATACCCTCGCGCAAACCGGTCCCGGCCGGCCATTCTTTGTATTTCCTCAGTTTGATCGTAGATTTCGCCCGGCGGGAGCCCGGTCTCCAGGCCGATGACCATATTGAGGAAATCATCGCCGTCGAAGCCGTATGCCTTGCTTCGATACACCGAGGACTTCTCGAGCCTGCCAAATCGTTTCCCGAGCTCTTTGAGCCCCAGACCCAGATTTTTTTGCGGCTCGATGTTGCTGCCGAGACCGAGATAGATTGCTGGCACTTTTTTACTCGTTTTTTTGGCGACGAATCTTTACGCCGACGTCTCTTGCCCCGCGTATAGCGCCCGGCTTGTTCACGCGAACCTCGACCCATGGCACATCGAATTCTTTGAGGACTATGTCAGCGATCCTTTCGGCCAGCGTCTCAACGAGCTGAAAGCTCGATTCAGCGACGAATTGCTGCACGCGTTTGGCAACCAGTTTGTAATTGAGCGTATCGTCTATGCTGTCTGACTCTGTGGCACGCCTGATGTCCGCTCCCATTTCGAGATCGATGCTGACCGTCTGGCGAATCTTCCGTTCCCAGTCCCCGACGCCAACAATGGTCTCGACTCTCAAATCATGCAGGAAAATGGTGTCCATCAATGCGCCTTCAGCAGATTGGGACCTGCGACTGGTGGTCCATCAATATGGTCTTGCCGGACCACTAGGCCGGGTTTGCCGAGCCGGGCGGTATCAACGTTTCCAGGGGCCATCGGGCTGTCGCGTGAATAGTAGCTGGTTCCGACCCGTCGGAAAGCCTGAGCGCACCGGCGATTGCGATCATCGCGCCATTGTCCGTACAAAACTCCGGTCGCGGATAATAAACTCGTCCGTCAAACCTCTCTGCCAGCTGCTCTCGCAAATGCAAATTGGCGCCTACCCCGCCGGCGACGACGATTCGATCGAGGTTTGTCTGCTTTGCAGCCTGGATAGACCGCGTGACCAGCGTATCAATCGCAGCGCACTGAAACGACGCGGCGATATCGGCCCGCACGCGATCTGTGTTGCCCTCTTCGGCCGATTTTTTAACTTGCAACATCACCGCTGTCTTCAAGCCGCTAAAACTGAAATCGAGGCCTGGTCTTTTCAGCATGGGGCGCGGGAATGCGTACGCCTGCGGATCACCGTTTTCCGCCAGCACCGCGAGCGCCGGCCCGCCCGGGTAATCGAGACCGAGGAGTTTCGCTGTCTTATCGAAAGCCTCGCCGACCGCATCATCGAGGGTGCTGCCAAGCACATCGTAAAGCCCTAGCCCTTTTACAGCAACGAGCAGCGTGTGGCCGCCAGATACCAGGAGCGCCAGAAACGGGTACACGGGCGCATCCTCTTCAAGCATCGGCGCGAGCAAATGGCCTTCCATGTGATGTATTGGTATGACCGGGCAACTCCAGGCCAGGCCCAGCCCGTTCGCCAGGCCGCTACCAACCATCAGCGCACCGACAAGACCGGGCCCGGCCGTATAAGCAACGGCGTCAGGCCGCTCCATGCCGGCATCCCTGAGCACTTTCCTGATCAGGGGCAGCAAGCGGCGAATATGGTCCCGTGACGCAATTTCGGGCACAACGCCTCCATAAACCTTGTGCAGGTCAATCTGGCTGTGCAGTGCCTGTGCAAGGAGGCCGCGATCGGGGTCGAAGACTGCGACTCCGGTCTCGTCACAACTGGTTTCCAAACCGAGCACCTTCATAGGCGCCGCATCATACCCCAGGAAACACTCGAAATTGGGCCTCAATGCTTTGCAATATACCGCTTCTGCGGATAGTATGGTTGGTCGCGTCCCGGCCCCTGTGCCGGGTTTCTTTATATCTGAACTGAAAAACGTATTTGTATGCCGAGTGTCCGCATAAAAGAAAATGAGTATTTCGACGCCGCCCTGCGTCGGTTCAAGCGCGCCTGCGAAAAAGCAGGAGTGCTCACCGAACTCCGCCGTCGCGAGTTTTACGAGAAGCCAACCCAGGAACGCAAACGTAAGAAGGCGGCAGCTGTAAAGCGCCATATGAAGCGCTTATCCCGCGAAACCTCAAAGCGGAAGCGCCTCTACTAATCATTCGTCCGTTTCCAGAACTTCGTTCGCGGAAGCCGACTGCAGCAGGCCCAGTATGACGCTCAAGGCCCAGATCTCAGAAGACATGAAAAGCGCCATGAAAGCCGGTGACAAAGACCGGCTGAAAGTGCTGCGCCTGATGCTTGCCGCAATACAGCAAATCGAAATTGACAAGCGAATCGAACTCGATGATTCCGGTGTGCTGGGCGTGCTCGACAAGATGGTGAAACAACGTCGCGACTCAATCAGTCAGTTCAAGAATGGCGGCCGCGAGGATCTCGCTGACATCGAGCTTGCCGAGATCACTGTATTGAAGACCTATCTCCCTGAACAGCTCGGCGAGGCGGAGGTCGATAAGATTATCGACCAGGCGATCAAAGACAGCGGCGCCGAGAGCATACGGGATATGGGTAAGGTTATGGGTCAGGTCAAGGCGAAGGCCGCCGGGCGTGCCGATATGGGCGCGATAAGCGCCAAGGTAAAAGAGCGCCTCGGTGCCGCCTGAACACGCCAGGATCTGCCAGGCAGGAAAAGTGGCATTGCGGGCGTCTTTAGCTATTCTTTAAGCAGTTTGGTCAAATTGGCAACCGATCCCGGACAAACAACAAGAATAATCGGGGTGGATTAAGGCCCCGGCAACGAGAGTATCCGTTAACAGAGCAAATGAGCGGCTTGATACCCCAGCATTTCATTGACGACCTGATCGCACGCGCCGATATCATAGAGGTAATAGGCAAGCGCGTTCAGCTTAAAAAAGCAGGACGCGAGTTTAAGGCGAACTGTCCGTTCCATGACGAGAAAACGCCGTCCTTTACGGTGAGTCCGGCCAAGGGTTTTTATCACTGCTTCGGTTGCGGAGCTCATGGCACGGCGCTTGGTTTCCTGATGGAATACGACCATATGAGCTTCGTTGAGGCAGTCGAGAGCCTCGCCAGCTCGATGGGCATCGAAGTGCCCCGGGATGAAAGTCAGCGTCCGGCCCATCGTTACGACGAATTGTTCGAGCTGCTCGCAAAGATGGAGCGTTACTACCAGGCCAATCTCAGGAACAACGACGCTGCCAAGGACTATCTGAAGGCCCGCGGCATTGACGGTGCCACCGCGAAACGCTTTGGCATCGGTTACGCATCGGCTGGCTGGAGCACTGTGCTCGACAAATTCGGCAAATCAAACGAAATAATCGAGCGCTTGCTCGCCGTCGGTCTGGTCATTCGCAAAGATAACGCCAGTCACTACGACCGGTTCCGCGACCGCATCATGTTCCCGATACGGGATGCAAGAGGCCGGTGCATCGGTTTCGGCGGCCGCGTCATCGGCGACCAGGAACCCAAGTATCTCAACTCCCCCGAAACAGTGCTGTTTCACAAGGGCCGCGAACTGTACGGCCTGTACGAGGCCCGTCAGGCCATACGCAATATCGAAATGCTCGTTGTCGTCGAGGGCTATATGGACGTGGTCGGCCTGGCACGACACGGCATCGAGTTCGCCGTCGCCACGCTCGGTACGGCCACGAGCGATGATCACCTGACCCGCCTGTTCCGTTTGACCGAGGAAGTAATTTTCTGTTTCGATGGCGACAGTGCGGGCCGGGCAGCGGCGTGGCGGGCACTCGAAGCTACCCTGCCCCAGATTCGCGAGGGCCGCCAGATTCGCTTCGTGTTCCTGCCCGAGGGCCAGGATCCGGATTCATTTATACGTGACAATGGCGCCAAAGCGTTCGAGGGGGCCCTCGCCGAAGGGGTGCCGCTATCTGATTTCCTGGTACGAGAGCTGGCACTGAAGGTCGACATGGATTCTGTCGATGGTCGGGCAAGACTGGCCGAGCTGGCGAAACCGCTGGTGCAACGTATTCCGCAAGGCGTCTATCGCGAGCTTCTGACCGAGCGACTCGCCGAAGCCGTCGGCCTGTCGGCATCGAAGCTGCATGCGTTGTTTTCAAAGGACCAGGAAACAGGCCGGGGACAACGCTATGCGAGGGGAATCGCCGGCATTCGCAGCGCAAGATCGCAACTCCAGTCCGGCGTTAGCAAGCCCTCGGTCGTTCGGCGGGCAATTACCCTTTTGCTGAATAATCCTGAAGCCGGCCAGGCACTGGACGTCGAAAAACTCGCAGGCGTGACCAGGCCCGGTACGGATTTGTTGCGAGAACTTATTGAAACAGTGCAGGCCGACCCCAGTTTGACGACAGCCGGCATCCTGGAACGTTGGCGAAACCGGGAAGAAGGCCGGCATCTTGGTAAACTCGCTGCCGTCGAAATCCCCGATGACGAGGATTTCGACGCATCGGCCGAACTCGAACACAGTCTGGACCAGCTGGCTGCTTACCGGCAGCGTGAGAGAATGGATAATTTAGTTAAAAAAGAAGGACTTAGCTCACTCTCGGAGGCTGAACGCACAGAACTCAGGGAGCACCGCCGCGGCCCCGAAATGAGCGGCTGAGATCTGGATTAGACTTAGTCAAGGCAGTATAATTATTCGTTTGCATTTTTAACATGGAGGGCCAAGCACCTTGAGCGACAAAAGTGCAATGGTGACCGGCGACAAGCAGGTACGACAACTTAAGGATTTGATTGCCCGCGGCAAGGAGCAAGGCTACCTGACCTACGCCGAGGTCAATGATCATCTGCCGAACGATATAGTCGACCCCGAGCAGATCGAAGATATCGTCAATATGATTAACGACATGGGTATCGCGGTGCATGAGAAAGCGCCGGATGCCGAGTCACTGCTGTTATCTGACGCCGCTGTCTCCAATGACGACGATGCCGCTGAGGCGGCAGAAGCGGCGTTGGCCAGTGTCGACGCCGAATTTGGCCGAACAACCGATCCGGTTCGAATGTACATGCGCGAAATGGGTACGGTTGAGCTTTTGACGCGCCAGGGTGAGATTGAAATCGCCAAGCGCATCGAAGACGGGCTCAACCAGGTCAAGTACGCGATGGCACACTTCCCGCCGACGATGGAAAAACTGCTCGAGGTTTATGATGCGGTGTCCGCCGGCGATACCCGCATGCAGGATTTCGTTGTCGGCTTCATCGACCCAAATGCGCCGGACGAGATCAAATCGCCAGTCACGAAATCGGATAACGATGACAAGAGCGAGGACGACGACGAAGTCATCGATACAGGACCGGATCCTGCAGAAGTTACTTCCCGGTTGAAAGCCATCCGGCGCAAATACAATAAAACACTGACATTACTCGAGAAGAACGGCAGCGCCGACAAGAAAACGATTAAAGTACGTGCCAACCTCGCCGACGATCTCATGGAGCTGAAGCTCTCGCCCAAGATGTTTGATGCCCTCGTTCGCAACCTGCGCGGCGCGGTCTCGGTCATTCGCACGCAGGAACGGCAGGTTATGCAGATCTGTGTTCGTGACGCGGGTATGCCGAAGAAAGATTTCCTGGCGAGCTTCCCGAAGCGCGAGACCGATCTCCAGTGGATCGAAAAACATATTCGCGCCAAGCGCAAACATTCGTCGACTCTGGCCAAACTCAGAAATGATGTGTTGCGAGCACAACGCAAGCTGGCGGCTGTGGAAACCCTGACAAACCTCAATATCGTCGAGATCAAAGAGATCAATCGGCAGATGTCGATCGGTGAGGCCAAGGCTCGGCGGGCGAAAAAGGAGATGGTGGAAGCAAATCTTCGACTCGTTATTTCGATTGCAAAGAAGTACACGAACCGCGGCCTGCAATTCCTGGACCTGATTCAGGAAGGCAATATCGGCCTGATGAAAGCCGTCGACAAGTTCGAATATCGCCGTGGCTACAAGTTCTCGACTTATGCGACCTGGTGGATCCGCCAGGCAATCACACGCTCGATCGCGGACCAGGCGCGCACAATCCGCATCCCGGTACACATGATCGAAACGATCAACAAGCTGAACCGTATCTCCCGCCAGATGCTTCAGGAGATGGGCCGCGAACCCCTTCCGGACGAGCTGGCCGAGCGCATGGAGATGCCGGAAGACAAGGTCCGCAAGGTGCTGAAGATCGCCAAAGAACCGATCTCCATGGAGACACCGATCGGCGATGACGAAGACTCACATCTCGGGGACTTCATCGAGGATCAGACCGTGCATTCTCCGGTCGATTCGGCAACATCGGAAGGCCTGAAGGAAACCACGCACTCGGTGCTGGCCGGATTGACACCGAGGGAAGCAAAAGTCCTCAGAATGCGTTTCGGCATCGACATGAACACGGACCACACCCTCGAGGAAGTCGGCAAGCAGTTCGATGTCACGCGTGAACGAATTCGCCAGATCGAAGCGAAGGCACTTCGCAAGCTGCGCCACCCGACTCGCTCGGACCAGCTCAGAAGTTTCCTGGTAGAAGATTGATTCTGACGAGTATCGACAATTGCCGATAGCAGTGATGTGGGAGCCCGTCCTGACGGGTGATACCTGCGTAGTCGCACTTGGCGTCACCCGGCCGGTTATGGAATCGCGTCAGAAGCACGAGGTTTTGAGGGCATTGGCAGATTAACGGAGTAAGATAAAGAAGACGAAAAGTGGGCCTGTAGCTCAGTTGGTTAGAGCAGGGGACTCATCGAAGAAAACGGTGCGTTTACGTCGAAAGACGTACAGTGAACGGGATGAATTCAGGGAAACCTTAACAGTCCGGCTGATGGCAACCCTGAGCCAAGCTGGGGGTACACCTCCAGAAGGTGCAGAGACTACCTGAGAACTTTAGTGTTCTTAATAACAGGCTAGAGCGTCCCGCCCCTAACAATCCGGTTGAGGGTGATGAGATAGTCCGCTCCATTCAGAAATGAATGGCTCAAGTGAATCCCTTGGTCCCAGGTTCGAGTCCTGGCGGGCCCACCATTTTTCCTTCAGCATCGTCCAGCAGGCTGTTGAAAAACTCTGTTTTTCGGCGACCTGCCGGCCGGTACAGGGATGTACCGTCATTCTTGATAGCTGTAAGCCATTGAAAATGTGAGAGATCCGAAAATCGCACTTTTCGGGTGGCGTGGTTGAATAAGTCATGGATGACTTTTTCAACATCCTGCCAAGGCTCATCACATGCTTCGGCGTGCTAGCGCAAGCCCGACACCGGCACCGACCAGGAAGCCGCCGGTGAGCTTGTTTCTCAGCCTGCCGAACTTGCTGAACCACTTACGCGCCGCGCCGGCAAAGGCAACCCACAGCGAATCTCCGATGCCGACCGTGATTAGAAATACGGCACTGAGAACCACGAGCTGTGTCGTGACCTGCATTGACTGGCCGATGAACTGCGGCAGGAATGCCGCGTTGAACAGAAGGGTCTTTGGGTTGATTGCGGCTAGTCCCAGGCCGTGCAAAAACGCCCTGTTTCCTGTCCCGGGCCGAATTGCGTTTAAATCCGGGGCCGCCTCATTCCAGGTCCTTAGCCCCAGGTAAACGAGATATGCAATGCCAAGCCACTTGATCCAGGTAAGGCCGGTGGCGGCCATCTCTACCAATACCGCGAAGCCCCCGATTACGCATACGAGTTGCAGGCCAATGCCGCAAGTGGTGCCAAGGACCGTCATAAAACCGAATCGGTATCCGTGCCGCAGACTGTTCGCTACGATGAGTGCGACGTTTGGACCGGGAATCACGATCAATACCGCAGTCGCCGCAATCAGTGCCAGGATATTGTCGGTCATTTGATATGGCCTTGTTGGACCACTAGGGTCTCCGCGATTTGCGCCAGTATTGAATTAGCATGAAGCCGAAGAACATACCACCGAGGTGTGCGAAGTTCGCAACGCCCTGCGCGCGCCCACTCAATCCAAGGTAGAGTTCGAGGAGGCCGTACATGAGTACAAAGTACTTGGCTTTCATCGGGATCGGTGGAAAAAGCAGCATAATTATGCGGTTGGGAAACGCCATTGCGAATGCAAGCAAGATACCGAACACGCCGCCCGATGCACCGATCGTTGGATAGATGCCGCCCTGTATTCCCGCCACGATTAGTTGCACCATGCCTGCGCCGATGACGCAAGTCAGATAGTAAATCAGAAAACGCCTGGCACCCATCATTCGCTCGAGATCTCTGCCGAACATCCAGAGCCCGAACATGTTGAAGAAAATATGATTCAGATTGCCGTGCAAGAATCCGTAGCTCAAGAGCTGCCAGACGTGGAATTCGGGACGTGGCGAGCCGGTTGGCCACAGCGCAAAGTTGTAGAGCAAGAATTCAAACTGCAATTGCTGGGCGGCAAAAAGTAATCCATTGGCAATGAGCAATGCGAATATGACCGTTGGGATGGCGCTGCTGTGGGTCGACCGACGTTGATAGACATGCTGGTTCAAGCGAAAAGGTTCCTTAGGTTTCGTCTTTGCCGCGCTGACGTTTTGTTAAGACATCTGCTCTGTGAAATTGTTCTGCAATATGTATGGGCAGTACCGGCGATTACCAGCCGCCGCCACCACCGCCGCCACCACCGCCACCGGAGAATCCACCGCCTCCGCCGCCTGACGATGAGCCTGGCGGCGTGACGGATGAGCTTATTGCAGTGTTCAGGTTGCTGGTCAGACTTGATGTGTTTGCGCTCAGGTCGCGGCTGTTCCAGGGGCCGCTATACCAGGCCGGGTGATACGCCGTGTCGTCAGGACCACGCAGATTGGCAAATACTTCCGCAAACCGTTCGGACCACCGCTGCTCGACCCCTAATGCAAGCGCGAACGGGAGGTATTTTTCGAAAAGTTCCGGCGTTTTCTCAGGCGGGTTTCTGAGGTTCATCTCGTCCTTTTCCGCTATCTCCAGATAATCCTTGAAGCCCAGCATTCCGTCGAGCACTTTTCTCCCCAGGCCGGTCGGTCGTTTCATCAGCGCCGCGAACACAAAGAAAAAAATGACCATCAAAACAATGACTGCGATGACAGCGGGCGTCGGACCGAGGCCCACGTTCAGAGCAATAACGGCGGACAATATGCCGATCACCAATCCTGGAACACTAAGCAACCCGTTTGTTTTGAAATAGCGATTTGCGTAATCCCGCTTCAAGGATCTTCGATGCGCCAATCGCGCCTTGCCGAGCAATTCGTGGTACTCGTCATCGAGGATAACCAGGCCACCATCCCGAAATAGTCCGTCGTGCAACTCTCGCTCGCCCGTAGCCAGTCCTGGTGCGTTTTGTCCCGGATCGGTGCGCTTCAGCGACTGTGGGTCATCCGACGCCTGAATACGCAGGTATCCCTTGACTGCAAGATTGACCACTGCACAAGTCATCACTTTGCTGTCGTAATACATCTGGTTTATGTAGCGCAGCGAGGCTGGTGAGAATCCTTCCGGCGGCTCATAGCGCGTGAATATGAGCCCCTCTTCCGGATCCTTGCCAAAATTTCGCCATACCGGAATAAAATAACTGAACATGGCGACGAGCCCGGTCAGCGCTGCGATCAGATTGATATTGTCAGTCAACAGCCAGGCTGCTTCCTGCACCGGGCCCGGAGGCGACAAGAGGCCTTTCGGCCAGGCGACAACTATCGTCAACCCCTCGTGCGGCACAAGCACCTTCGTCGATTCGAAAGTGACCCTGGCAGGGCCCTCGCTTCGTGCTATGTAGTCCTTACCTCGGGCACCCATGGGACCCGTGAATCCATCCGTACTAAGAATGGTCGCGTTGCCATCAAACTGCAATACGACGGTAGCGCTCGCTTTGTCGATCGGAAACGCCCATTCGGTTCCGGTAACGTTCCAGTACAACTCGTCATGCTCGTCGAAAAATCCAAGCATGCGATTCGCCCTGTAGCGAAACGTGTACGTATGGATTCCTGTTGCCAGCATCCGGTTCGAGCTGCCGAAATACGTGCGAATGCCGTTCCCTACTTTGCGTGTATGAAAATCTTCCCTGGCGCCATCGCGCAAAACCGACAGTGGCTCATAGGCAACTTCATGGCTATTGCCATAAGCGTCCCGATACCGGGTTGGAAAATCACGATAAATACCGCGCCTGATTCTCGAACCCTCAGCCCTGACCGTAATTGTCTCCGTGACTTCGATCCAGCCGTCCTGCCGCACGTTAATGTCACTATGAAAAATCAGTATCCGTTCGTCAGCTCCGCAAATAAGTGGCAGGAGGAGCAGCAACGGCAGACAGAATTTTTTCACTCGATATTTCCTAAATTGACGAGTGGCACGTTTGCCACATCATCCGATGTTTTTTGAAAATAACTGCGGGGAGCGAAGCCGAACCAGCCCGCGATGATATTGTCCGGTACTGTTTCACTTCTGGTATTGAACTGCCGCACGGATCCATTGTAATAACGCCGGGCAAACTGAAGATAGTTTTCTGTTTCGGCAAGTTCCGTTTGCAGGTTCAGAAAATTCTCGTTGGCTTTCAGATCCGGGTATTGCTCTGCCACAGCGAGAAGGCGTCGCACGCCGGCGCTCAGTTCCTCCTCAGCATCACCCAGTTCGGTGACATCGCTTATTTGCATTGCCTGGGCCCGGAGGTTCGTTACAGCTTCGAGCGTTGCCCGCTCATAGCCGGCGTATTGATCTACGGCTTTTACGAGCTGCGGAATGAGGTCATGGCGCCGCTGCAATTGCACATCGATATCGCTCCATGCGGCATTCACTCTGTTGCGATCTCGAATGAGACGGTTATAGAGCAACGCGGTCAAGGCCGCGAGCACCAACAAGATGGTCGCGATCACGTAGCTCATTGCGGTGATTTTATCATTGAATCGGGACTAGTACTCCGTCAAGGTGATATTGATGGACCACTAGCTGTCGGCAGACAGCACCGAGACGCTGTCACCCAAGCGAACCGGCCCACCCTTGAGTACCGTGCAAGCAACACCGCCACGCCATTCCGGTATCAAAGCGGACCGGAGGCCCTGGAATTGTTCGTCCATGCGGCTGCATGGATCGACTTTCATGGTAACTAGTAATCGAACGCCGGCGATTTCGATAACGTCACCGGTACATTGCGGCAGCTCGATGTCTTCGGTCAGCAAGTTTGCCCGCCGGGTGGTCCATGGAATTTCCTGACCGAGCTCCTCGCAGGCGGCCGCCCATGCCTCGGCGCTTATCACGGTCACCTGGCGCTTGCCCGGTTTGCCACGAAAGTCGTTTGCGACACCCGTTTGCTCGCTGATTTCAGCATCGTCCAGGATTTCCATCTCGGCGCGCTTCTTGTCGCGCCTGGCGAGTCCAACCAACCGGCCCATAGCTCTCTTCCGGTGAGCAGTGCAGGATCGGGGATTGTACCGGGAATGTAGATGAGGGGTCGAACCGCTAAGCAAGTCAAGCGGTTCGACCCCTTAATTTGTATTTTGGTCTGGCCCCTTTGTTTCAGAACCAGAAGGAAATAAAGAGCTGATAGACACCGGCGTCGAGCCTGTAAGCCGGTTCTTCGCCGACGAGCGCGCCGGTCGTCAGGTCTCGGAAATTATCGTAGTCGATCAGCAACTGATCGTAGATCAGGTTGACGGTTCCCTTGTCGACGAAGCCCCAGCCATCTTGAAGAAACGCGTAACTCGCCTGCAAACGGAAATTCTGGCTGACGAACTTACTGAGCTCTTTGTCTCTCCCGCGGAAGTTTGTCGCCTCTGATCGGGGAAACAAATCGCTGTAAAAATCTGCCTGCCCCTGAGTGTAATGCCGGTACTTACCGGTAAACGTCCACGCTCCCCACGGATGCGTGTAACTTATCGCTCCTGTGTGCGACAGAATGCCCCAGGTATCAGTAAAGAAGCGGTACTCGCCCTGAATCGCCGCACGGTACGGCAGGTAATAACGAGCCTTGATGCCTATGGCGGTACTCGTGCGTGTGTTTGGATAGAGTTCGGCTTCGTAGCTGTAGCCAATCGGATTTGACGAATCGACATAGCG
>SMUY01332227.1_pt1 | contig 12781 bp, 11 predicted proteins | sample 2456441 | NCBI WGS metagenome assembly SMUY01 (sample SAMN11095931, study PRJNA526329) | marine sediment metagenome | biome: Marine sediment; feature: Surficial sediment; material: Deep marine sediment; isolation source: Hadal surficial sediment | place: Pacific Ocean | collected 2014-11 | depth...
GCCGTAAGGGCAAAAAGCCCGATTGCGATGATTTTCGATTTCATGGTTGTATTCCTCACTGCTATTAATGTTGGGTGGCGATACGTCGGATTGCGTTCTCTGCCGTGCGAAAAGCACGAGCAAATCTGTCTTCTCGCGCAGATTTTCCTGCGCTGGTTCTTAGCTCCTGATGTGCAAACGACGCCGGAATTCCGACGAAGAGAGCCTGTACGAGGAAGAAACACCACACAGTCATAAACACGCTGCCCGACTGGTCACTGGCCCATACAGCGGCGCTGAGCGCAAATGCGGATAGAGCAAAATCCAGCAGGCCGGCAAGCACGGATGCGTGGTGGTAGAGGGTGCGTACGGTGGAGATCAACACACACTGGGTGATCAGCGTCATGGACAGATCCGACGTGAGCAGCCAGGTGGCTGTCGTCACGACACCCCAGGTAACGAAAATTGCCAGGCGCCCGATACGTTCGCTGGAGCTATGCAACAGGTAGACGATGTAGGCACCACCGAGCGTTATCGTTACGACCTTCAACGCCACTGCTGCACCGATGACAATTGATAACCCAGCAAAGGCTATCGAACCCGTGAGTGCGAACACGGCAGCAACAACAACCCCTTTGAAAAACCCCGGCCGCTTCATGACTGCCTCCGCTGCTTTTCTCTCAGGAAGGCAACGTCAATGGCATCCTGGCTGATATTCGGGTCCTGCATTGAGTTGTAAGAGTCGGTTGGCGCATCCACTAGGACGTCTACTTTTTGCTGCAGGTCTGCGAGCTGCTGGTTTTGTTCGGTTAACGCCACCTCCAGTGTTTCATGGTCTCGATGGTTCGATTCCAGTTGTTGAGATGTAATTTTAAGTTGTTGTTCGATTGCGAGCTTGCGTTTGACCAGCGATCGAGCAAGCGCTTCTTCATCTGCTGCAAAACAGAGATCGAGCTCACCATCGAGCGATACGATCGATTCTTCAGCGTTTGCCAGGCGTTGTTCGAGCGGCTGGCGTTCGGTTGCGAGCCAACGCAACCTCTGTTCACCACGAGCTACCTCCTCTGTCATCTCGCGAAGGGCTTGCTTCAGCACCACTTCCGGTTCCTCGATACGATCGAGAACCGCGTGTACATCAGCTGTAAAAAGTTTCGAAATGCGTGTTATCAGAGCCATCGGTAATTCCTCCGTTCTCAAGCTGGAATGATCAGGTTGAAATGGATGATGGGCTCCAGCCGAAAATACTTGTAGGCACGGATTGGTAAAAATGTCAGGGTGGTGGTTTACCAAAACTTTACATGCGCGTGGGTCCTGTACGCTGATAGGCTTAGCGTTGTATGAATAAGAAGCCCCACATTCTGGTTGTCGAGGACGAGGTGGCAATCCGGACCGGTCTCGTCGATGTGTTGCTATTCCACGGTTATGACGTCACCAGTGCAGAAGACGGTACGTCAGGTCTCGAGCATGCGTTGACGGGACGTTTTGATCTGATTTTGCTGGATATCATGTTGCCCGGTATGAACGGGTTTGATGTCTGCAATGCCATACGCGACGTAGACAAGGAACAGCCGATTATCATTCTCACGGCCAAGGCAAGTGATGAAGATATCGTTCGCGGTTTGCGACTTGGGGCTGATGACTACGTTGCAAAACCATTCTCTGTTGAGCAGCTTGTGCTCAGAATCGCGGCAGTTATTCGACGCACGTACACCCATGCGGTAGAAGAAATCGTGTTACGAGAAAAGGGTCATGCGGATATCGTGATCGATACGCAAAACCTTGCCGGTAAGCGGGAAGACGAAATCATTCACTTTACCCGCCGGGAGATGGAGATATTGGCCTACCTTCATGCCCATAGGGAACGTCCCGTTCCCCGCGACGAGCTCTTGACCGAAGTGTGGGGTTACGCAAAAAATCTCGATATAGAAACACGGACAGTTGACATTCACATTGCGAAGTTGAGAGGGAAACTCGAAAGAAACTCCAAAAACCCCGTGCATCTGATAACGGTGCGCGGCGCCGGCTACCGATTGATCAGCAGATGAGTACGATTGCTCCCAACCAACGCCGCAGACTTCGCTTGATATTGACCGCAGTGTTCGTGCTTTTGTTGATCCCGACGATCACGCTAGCCTACCTCGGGTATCGGCAACTTCAATTTGAGTCGTTCTATCAACACCAGTCGATGGCCGTGGAATTGACGGCTCGCATCGAAGCTCGAGCATCCGCACTGTTTGAGGCGGAAGACGCAAAGTCGTTCGTTGATTTTGGCTTCCTGATCGTGGGTGAGGGAAACTATGTGCAACGCTCACCCTTGTCGACTTTTCCAGTCGAAGGCGACCTGCCGGGGCTCTTGTCCTATTTTCAGGTAGATGCTGACGGTGTTTTCAGCACACCTCTCTTACCAAAGCCGTCCAAACGAGATGCCACCAGCCGGGTACCTGAAGACATCGAACCCGGTGAGTATCAGCAGCGTCTTGCATTGCAACGTAAAATTCGTCAGCAGCTCGAAGCGGTGGTGTCCAAGGAGGAACTACGTGGCGATCTGGCCACGGTTGATGCCGAAATCAGAACAACTTCGCCTTTCAGGAACTTTACCTCTGCCGGCTCGCCTCAACCCGAACTCGAAGTAGGTCAGAAAATATTCGACCGTCTGAATGCACCTGAGGAAAAACCGTCTGAACTATCGAGGAGCGTCAATGAGCTCAAACTGGATTACCTGCAGGAAGCCGATGATGCCCTTGCGCCATTGTATGAAAAGGTCGCAGGGAAGGCCAAGCTTCGCACTCGTCGCCTGGAAAAAAATACTGAAGCTGTCATTGATCAGGATCAACCGTTCGCCGATATTGCGCAGCGCCGCTTGACGACATTCGAAAGCGAAGTTGATCCTTTCCGATTTGATGTTATCGACGAGAACCACTTTGTGCTCTACCGAAACGTCTGGCGGGATCAACAGCGTTTTGTACAAGGTGCGGTCATCGAGCTAAAAGTTTTTCTGCAGGGTTTGATTGGCACTGTGTATCGCGGAACAAATTTGGCATCAGTGAGTAACTTGATTGTCGTACATCAAGGGGATGTCATACACAGATACCTTGATGAAGTGCGTGTCGGCCATTCGTCAACGGTCGGTGAGACTCCTGGCACGCTGCTTTATCGCGCCCGCCTGACCGCACCAGTGAACGACATTGAACTCGTCTTCAGATTTACCCGGTTGCCGATAGGTCCGGGTGGCATGTTGATCGCATGGACCACGTTTGCGCTTCTCGCGATACTGATTGGAGGTTTTACGTTGTTGTATCGTGTTGGCTTGCGCCAGATTGCCCTCGTCGAGCAGCAGCAGGACTTCGTTTCAGCCGTCAGCCACGAGCTCAAGACACCGTTAACGTCGATTCGCATGTACGGTGAAATACTGAAAGCCGGTTGGGCCAGCGAGGAGAAAAAGCGCAGCTACTACGATTTCATTTTTCAGGAAAGCGAACGCCTGACTCGGTTGATCAACAACGTGCTTAGGCTTGCACGGTTCAATCGCAACGGCACCGACCTCGAACTTCATACGACAACTGTTGGGGAACTCGTTGATCTGGCTCGTTCTAAAATTGCAACCCACGTGGAGCAAGCCGGCTTCGAGCTTGCTGAACAGCACGATGATTTAGATCTGGTTGTGGAGGCCGACACGGATGCATTTGTGCAGATTATGATCAATTTGATCGACAATGCGTTGAAGTTTTCTGCTAATGCAACCGAGAAGAAGGTCTCTTTCAGCAGCCGCCTGCGCGGTGGGTCGTCAGTTGAGTTTGCTGTGCGGGACTATGGTCCAGGGGTGCCGAGAGATCAGATGAAGAAAATATTCAAACTCTTCTATCGCACCGAACGGGAGCTGACCCGGGAAACGGTTGGCACAGGTATCGGGTTGGCATTGGTGCATGAACTTGTAACGGCAATGGGTGGCAGTGTTGATGTCAAGAACTCGGAACCAGGAGCTGAGTTTCGAGTACGTTTGCCGCTACGATCTCCGCAAGTTCGATCCATGGATTGACCTATTTGCGTTGTGAGATGCGGTAGTACCACCAGGTTGGAAGGTTTTTGCCAAAAACCTCCTCCATGTTGTATTTTTTAGTGTATTGGGCATCGATTTCGGTGGTCGCTTGAGCGTTGGTTACGGGGGTCACGGTTACATCGTAGAGCTTCCCGGCAATCCGCAGCCTTGCAGCAGGATTTCGCACGACGTTGTTCTCCCAATGCTTTTTCTCATCCGCATATGAACCGATATACAACTCGCCATTCATTTCAGCACACCAGATGGTTGTTGAGTGGGGGAGGAAATACCAGGTTTTTGTCTGGATGAATATTTCTTCGATGTCGTCGGTAAACGCCCAATCGTCGACGATGTGCTCAACTACTTCGCCACTCAGCCAGAGCCCCGGTGTGACATCCTGGGGCTGACATGCCGATGCCGAGAAAACCAGAACGAGGAAGGCTGCTCGTTGCGTTTGGATTAATCTAGAGTGTGATATCGATACCTGCATCTGGGTTTCCTCGAAGCTGCTCGGGGACTCGGATTGTGCCAAGATGAGATCTGAAACTAACGGTTTGCTCTCTAGAACACCAGATTGCAGCTTGAAGATTCTTAAGACGTACCGAAACCCTCGCATTGATGGACTGAACTACGATCTCAGTCGTTCAAACTTCACAGGAGTCACACAATATGCAATATAAACGAACACCAGAAGATCGATTCGAAAATCTGGATGGTTATCCATTCTCAGCCAATTACTGTCTTGTACCCGATTCCGACGGTGGTGAGTTGCGCATGCACTACGTGGATGAAGGTCCTCGTGACGGCGAACTGATTCTCTGCCTGCATGGTCAACCTACCTGGTCGTACCTGTACCGCAAAATGATTCCGTTGTTTGTCGACAGAGGATATCGGGTAGTTGCCCCTGACTTTATCGGTTTCGGCAAGTCGGACAAGCCTACCGAGCGGGCGGACTACACCTATGCACGGCATGTGGCATGGTTGAAGGCGCTGCTGACGAATTTGGATCTCATGAATATCACCATGGTTTGCCAGGATTGGGGTGGGCTCATCGGCTTACGTGCTGCCGCCGAGTTACCCGATCGGTTTGCGCGCATCGTCGCGGCAAATACCGGGTTGCCGGACGCCAAAGGTATTGAAGGAGAACAAGTCGAGAAGATCAGCGAGGCGATGCGCGCGCATTATGAAAGTTTACCCGTACATCAAAACCCGGCGGAGATGGGTGCCGCGATGATGGCCGACAGCACCGGGATGCGCTTTTTACACTGGGTTAAGTACTGTGCGGAAACAACGGATCTGCGAGTCAGCGAGGTGGTGAAGTTCAGTGGTGGGGGCGTACTCGCGGATGCGCAAGCGACGGCATACGATGCACCGTTCCCTGACGACAGTTACATGTCTGGCGCGCGTCAGTTTCCAAGCCTTGTACCTATCATGCCTGACAACGCAGCGATACTTGATAACCGTGCGGCATGGCAGGTGTTGGAGCAGTGGGACAAACCGTTCTTCACGGCGTTCAGCGATTCCGATCCGGTAACGGCCGGTGGCCACGTGCGCTTTCAGGAAACGGTGCCGGGTGCGAAGAAGCAGGATCACGTAACCATCGAAGGGGTCGGCCACTTTCTGCAAGAGCAAGCGCCCGACGCGCTCGCCTCGGCTGTGTGTAAGTTCATGGCCGATAACCCGTAGAAAAACCCTATGCAAGATGTACTTGCTACACTGAATCTGCCTTCTCACGAAAGGCTTGCCATGGCCTTTCGTAAGCGAGTGCAAAGCGGCGAACTGCCTCTGCCGAACCACAACCTCACGCTTGCAGCAGTTGGCATTATGCCCGCCGATCTCGTCCATATTTTTGCAAGCCAGCTCATGAGCCGCCATCTGGATTACGCCGCCCGCCGCCTGGGCCAGGAGAAGCGAGGGTTCTATTCGATCGGTTCCGCCGGTCATGAAGGCAATGCAGGCATCGCGCACGTCTACCGAGCCACGGACATGGCTTTTCTACACTATCGGTCCGGTGCTTTTCTGATAGAACGATTGCGTAAGAAGCCCGGTGCGACTCCGTTGTGGGACATGGCCTTGTCGTTTGTAGCCAGCGCGGAAGATCCGGTCTCGGGAGGGCGTCACAAAGTGCTTGGATCACACGAGATGTTTGTGCCTCCTCAGACAAGCACGATTGCTTCCCATATGCCGAAGGCCGTCGGCACGGGGTACGCAATCACGTTGGCTCGCATGTTGAAAGCTGATTTTTCAGTAGTGCCTCACGATTCTGTCGTGATCGCGAGCTTTGGAGACGCCAGCGTCAACCACTCGACAGCGGTAGGTGCACTCAACACCGCCGCGTTGACGGCACACAGGGGTATCCCGTTGCCCATCTTGTTGATCTGTGAAGACAACGGCATTGGTATCTCCGTGCCGACACCTCGCGGTTGGGTGAACGGCAGTTATGAAGGTAAGCAGGGATTGCACTACATTCGGGCGGATGGCACTGAGATTCTGGACGTCATACAAGCCGCGAGAGAAGCAGAGCACATAACCCGGGAACGTAGAACACCGGTTTTCCTCCACCTCGACATGGTCAGGCTCATGGGGCATGCCGGGTCTGATGTTGAAAGCGCCTATCGTTCTCTCAGCGACATCAAGACTGAGGAAGATCGGGATCCGTTGTTGAAAACCGCGCGCACGCTCATCGATGAGGAGGTGATGACGGCACGCGCGATACTGGACCTGGATCTGCAGATCGCCGAACGGGTGGAACGAGTCATCGAACAAGCATGCGAACGTCCCAAGCTGACATCTGCTAAAACCATTATGCGCTCAATTGAGCCTGGACCATCAGCGCTCAACGGGACGCTTTCACCGGATCTTGGATCATACGTTCCGACGTCAGCCTTAGACACTAGAGCACATAAGTCGCCGCAACACCTGTCACGTCTGATTTCGTTAACACTCGCCGGGATACTTGCCGAGGATCCACGAGCAGTAGTTTTTGGCGAAGATGTCGGTAAGAAGGGAGGTGTGTACGGTGCAACCACTCGCCTGCAAACGCAGTTTGGCAATCGACGCGTCTTCGATACGCCCCTCGATGAGCAGTCGATACTAGGGCTCGCTATCGGCCTTGGCCACAACGGCTTCATACCCATACCCGAGATTCAGTTTCTTGCTTACGTTCACAACGCGGAAGATCAGATCCGTGGAGAGGCGGCAACAATCTCCTTTTTTTCCGATGGCAAGGCGGCGAACCCGATGGTAATCCGGATCGCTGGACTTGCCTATCAACGGGGTTTCGGTGGGCACTTCCATAACGACAACGCGCTCGGAGTCTTTCGCGATATTCCTGGTCTGGTTCTTGCCTGCCCATCCCGTGGAGATGACGCGGTACGCATGCTGCGCTGCTGCTACCGTCTCGCCCGGGAGCAGGGTCGGGTAGTGGTATTTTTAGAACCCATCGCTCTTTATAGCGTGAAAGATCTTTTTGCTGAAGGCGATGGTGGTATGTCCTATACCTACAACGAGATCGACGGAGAAGTGCTGTTTGGCGAACTGGGTATCGAGGATTCGGGCCCTGGCAAGAGTCGCGGGCAAAGGAAGAATCAAAAACCCGACCTCGCCATCGTCTCTTATGCCAACGGAGCATATTTATCGCGGCGAGTGATACGACAACTTAACGCCGATGATGGTCTGTCGGTTCGGTTGATCGATCTGCGTTGGCTCAAACCCCTCGATATCGAAGTGATTCTGGCGGCGATCGGAACGGCAGAACATGTACTCGTCGTGGATGAATGTCGGCGCACCGGGTCGTTGAGCGAAGAGTTGCTTACCGGCCTGGTAGAACACGGTTGTAAAGTTCCATTCGCACGTTTATGTGCACTGGATAGCTTCATTCCGCTCGGTACGGCCGCTTATCAGGTATTACCAAGCGAAGCGAGCATTCTCGCCGCGTCGCGGGATCTCATGGCGAAGACGTCGGGACAACGCCGTGGCGAGGAAAAAAGCCGTGGCGGGGAAAAAAGCCGTGGTGCGAAAAAAAGCCGTGGCGGGAAAGAAAGCCGTGGCGCGTGAAACAGCCGTCGTCATAGCCCCAGGCAGGGGGACCTATAACAAGGGTGAACTCGGCTATCTCCGGCGCTTGCACCGCAACAAGCCGGATCTGCTCGAGGCGATTGATAACTACCGAGCGGTACATCAGCGTCCAGGGATTGTCGATCTCGATCGAGCTGACGCTTATTCCTTGGCTCGCCATGTTATTGGTAAGAACGCCGCGGGTTTGATTTATGGCTGTGCGCTCGGGGACTTTATCGACATCGATCGAGATCGTTACGACATTGTCGCCATTACCGGCAACTCCATGGGTTGGTATCTATCGTTAGCAGCGGCTGGTGTTGTGGAGATGCGCAGCGCGGGCATTGAACTGGTAGAAACAATGGCGGCGCTGATGGACGAACACGGCGTAGGTGGGCAGTTGGTTTACCCACTGGTTGACGAAAAGTGGCGCGTTTCTGCGCAACACCAGGCCTCGGTAGCAGACGTACTCGCACAAGCGCCGGAGCAACTGTTCGTTTCCATACGCCTTGGCGGAAGCGTTGTACTTGCGGGTACGGATAAGGCTCTACGTTGTGCAGAACGGGAGTTGCCAAAAATTGACGGGGGCTTTCCGCTACGCCTCGCGCGTCATGCGGCATTTCACACGCCGTTGCTTGGAGTAGTGAGTGAATTTGCTCGACAAAAGCTGCCGTTGTCGCTTTTTCAGGCACCAGAGTTGCCGCTCATCGATGGCCGTGGTGAGATATGGCAACCCTGGTCGGACCTCGACGCGCTGCGCGACTACACTTTGGGTCACCAGGTCGTCGCAACGTACGATTTTTCGAAGGCGGTGGAGGTGGCGCTCAAGGAATTTGCACCACAACGGCTTATCCTGCTCGGGCCCGGAAGTACCATGGGGCCACCCATTCTACAAATACTGATCGCCCACAAGTGGTTCGGACTAACGGATAAAGCCAGCGTTTTGAAACGACAGGAATCGGATCCTTTCGTTCTTGCGATGGGGATTCCCGAACAACGTGAACGCGTCGTTAGCTGCGCTCGTGATACGGAGTAACAACATGACACATAGCCAACGTAACTCTGGCTGTCGGATTCAGCCCGACAGAGCTTGCCGAGGGCGATCTGGAGGTGATTTCGCCCATCGACGGCGAACTCATTGGACGGGTTACGATGCAGACACCACAAGAGGTTGCCTCGATGCGCATGTACCGGCAGCGTACTTGTCGCAACGGCAAATGGCGAGTGGGGTGAGGTCCCAGGGCATCAATTTCGAGGTTTAGTATGAGTGGGAACAAGATCAACAGCATCGCCGTGCTCGGTCTCGGTTCGGTTGGCGAACTGGCGGCAACGATGTTGCACGCTACGGGATTTAAGGTAACTGGCGTCGATACCCACCTTCCCGAAGGGAAGGTGCCTTTTGAGCTTAAAAGCGCGACCGCCACATCCAAAGAAGCGTTGGCTGAGGTGTTGAAAGATCAGGATGCTGTGCTTTCCTGCCTTCCCTACCACCTCAATAAAGAGGTAGCTCGCCTCGCCTGTGAGCTCGGCTTGTACTACTTCGACCTGACTGAAGATGTGTCGACCACTCAGCTCATCATTGAGTTGAGCAAACATAGCGAAAAGCTGATGGCACCTCAGTGTGGGTTGGCTCCGGGTTTTATCGGCATCGTGGGTGCGCACCTGGCAGAACCGTTCGACCAGATACGATCGATCAAACTACGGGTTGGTGCATTGCCCCAGCATCCGACCGGGCTGCTCGGGTATTCGTTCAACTGGTCACCGGAAGGGGTGGTGAACGAATACCTCAACGACTGTGAGGTCATCGAGGACGGTGAGCGCAAATGGACGTCGCCGATGGAATGGATCGAAACGGTTTATGTCAATGGGGTGCGTTTGGAGGCGTTTACGACCTCAGGCGGGCTGGGCACCATGTGCGATACCTATCGCGACCGGATCGAAAATCTGGACTACAAAACCATGCGTTATCCTGGCCATGCACGCTTGATGAATTTTTTCTTTCACGAATTGTTGCTGCGCGAGGATCGTGCGTTGGCGGGAAAGATCTTGACCAACGCCAAACCGCCTGTGGATGAGGACGTTGTGCATATTCATGTTTCCGCCGAAGGGACGCAAGCTGATCAATTGAGCCGTAGTGAGTTCGTGAGGTCGTATTACCCGATTGAAATAGACGGCCGGTCCTGGCGAGCTATCTCCTGGACAACTTCGTCTTCGGTGTGTGCCGTGATTGAGCTGGTTAATTCTGGCGAATTGCCGGATAAAGGATTCCTGCACCAGGAAAAAATACCGTTGGACGCTTTTTTGGAAACCGAAAATGGGCGACGCTACGCAGTCTGAGTCAGATCTGCGAACTGCTGCCGAAAGTGTAGAATAAGTAGACACCAGTAGTAGACATCGTTACGGGGGAGAGTTTGTCATGCTCAAAACAGTGGCTCGTGTTATTACATGCATCGCAGCCATGTTCGTGGGAACGATTGGGTATACGCAAAACGATGCGCCGAATCCGTATGAGACGGTAGAAGGTTGGGCGAAGTTACCCGAAGGCCGTACCTGGGGAGCAACCAGCGCCGTTTATCCAGCTAACGATGGCAAACACATCTGGGTGGCCGATCGATGCGGGGCCAATAGTTGTCTGGACAGCGACCTCGATCCGGTGATGCTTTTTGATACCGATGGTAACCTGGTGAAAAGTTTTGGTGCGGGCTTGATGGTTTGGCCCCACGGCATACATGTGGATCCCGACGATAACGTTTGGGTCGCGGATGCTGTGGGGTATGCACCTGTCCCGGATGGCGTGGGACACCGAATCTACAAATTCAGTCCCGACGGCGAACTGCTCATGACGCTGGGCACCGAAGGCGAAGCGGGTGAGGGGAAGAATACCTTCCGCAAGCCCTCGGATATGCTGGTGGCGCCCAACGGTGACATATTTGTCGTGGATGGACACAATGGAAGTCCGCCTCGAAATAATCGGGTGGTCAAATTTTCAAGCGACGGAACCTTTATCAAAGCGTGGGGAGTGGCAGGCGCCGAAGACGGGCAGTTCAACGACCCACACGCCCTCGCCATGGACTCGAAGGGCCGACTTTTTGTCGGCGATCGCGGTAACAGCCGGATTCAGATTTTTGACCAGGATGGCAACCATCTGGCGTCCTGGACCCAGTTCGGTCGTCCGAGTGGTTTGTACATAGACAAAAACGACGTTCTCTATTCGGCGGATTCGGAATCTGGCACCCGCCGTAACGCCGGTTGGAAAAGGGGTATACGCATCGGCAGCGTCACTGACGGTGTTGTTACGGCGTTCATTCCGGATCCCGAACCTGATCCGGACAACGCCGGTACCAGCGCCGCCGAAGGGGTTGCGGTGGATGCTGAAGGCAATATCTACGGTGCCGAGGTGGGTCCGCGCGCGTTGAAAAAATACATCAGGAAATAGCGGCTGGATCGCTTAGGGGAAACCATGGAACAACCTGCCATCGACCCGGATCAGTTGAAACGTTATTCGTTTTCGGTTTGGAGTTTCAAACAGGGTGAGATGGTGTCGCTGATGATCCATATCGGCGATCGTCTCGGTTTATACAAAGCCCTGGATAATGCGGGTCCCGTGAGCGCAAGCGAATTGGCTGAACAAACCGGATTGCAGGAACGTTGGCTGTTGGAGTGGCTGCGCGGTCAGGCAGCGGCGCGGTTGCTCGAATATCATGACGGTGATCGTTTTGAACTCAGTGCGGTAGGTTCTGCCGTGCTCGCTGACGAGGAGGGTAGCCTTTCGTTTGCTGCCGGTGCATTCGGCGGTCAGACACCACCCGATACCGTTGACAAGCTGATCGAAGCATTCCGCACGGGAATCGGATTGTCATATGAAGATCTGGGACCGAACGCCGCCCATCGCACCGAGCGCATGTTGGGGCCGTGGACGCGTCAGGAATTGATTCCGAAAATACTTCCTGTGCTCGATGGTGTGGTTGACAAGCTAAACCAGGGCGCGGACGTTGCGGATGTTGGATGCGGCAGTGGCGTCGCGCTTGTCACGATGGCCAAAGCCTTTCCAAACTCGACGTTTCATGGCTACGATCCGAGTTCTATCGCCATTGGGCGCTGTAAAGAAAAGGTCAAGGAGTTAGCGCTGGATAACGTAGAACTTTTTGTTGCTGGTGGCGAAGATATACCGTCGATCCCAACGTTTGATTTTCTGATCTCGTTTGATTGCATCCACGATATGACGCAGCCGGCGAAAGTGATTGCAGCGATCTACCAATCGATGCAACCAGATGGAACCTGGTTGATCAAAGACATCCGCAGCCGGGTGGATTTCAAGGAAAACATGCGTAATCCATTGCTGGCGATGTTTTACGGCTTTTCGGTATCGGCCTGTATGTCTTCGGCGTTGTCGGAACCTGGCGGTGCCGGCTTGGGCACGCTCGGCTTCAACCCGGAGGTGGCGGAACGGATGGTACGAGAGGCAGGTTTTACCCGTTTCCGGCAACACGATCTCGACGATCCGAGCAATCTGTATTACGAGGTTCGCCCCTGAACGTAAAGGCGTCTTTATACTTGACCCTCTACTGGGTCACCAGCACACCGTCCGCTTCGAGTACATCGAGGGATTCATCATCGAGGTCGAGCAACTCCTTGAGCGCAGTCCGGTTGTCATGACCCTGGGGATAGGATCCGGATGTGGGTCCCACGGGGCCCGCGGAGAAACGAAAC
>SMUY01184449.1_pt1 | contig 12775 bp, 6 predicted proteins | sample 2456441 | NCBI WGS metagenome assembly SMUY01 (sample SAMN11095931, study PRJNA526329) | marine sediment metagenome | biome: Marine sediment; feature: Surficial sediment; material: Deep marine sediment; isolation source: Hadal surficial sediment | place: Pacific Ocean | collected 2014-11 | depth 0-1...
CGAAGGTCATGAAGAACTCGCCGTCCTTGAAGGCCATCGCCGGAATGATGGTGTGGAACGGCCGCTTGTGGGGCGCCAGCACGTTGACGTGGCCCTCCTCGAGCGAGAACAACTGGCCGCGGTTTTGCAGCGTGATGCCGGTGTCCGGGACCACGAGCCCGGAGCCGAATGACGAAAAGATGCTGTAGATGAACGAGACGGCGTTGTGGTCCTTGTCCATGACCTGCAGCAGAACAGTGTCGCCGTGCGGCGGCAAGCCCGAGTCCACCCGCTCCTGGGCCTGCTCTGGGTCGATGCGGCCGAACTGCTTTGCGGCGTAGTCCTTCGAGATGAGCTCTGCCACCGGCAGGGCGTTCGCTTCAGGATCGCCCACCCACTGGCGGAGATCGGCGTAGGCGAGCTTCTTGGCCTCGATGAAGTGGTGCAGGTACTCGGGCGAGTTGTGGCCGAAGCCCTGCATGTCGACGTTCTCGAGCGTATTGATCATCTCGAGGGCGGCGATGCCTTGGCCGTTGGGCGGTAACTCGTAGAGGGTGTAGTTCTTGTAGTCGGTGGAGATCGGCTCGACCCACGTCGAGGTGTGGTCCTCGAAGTCCTTCATGGTGAGGAAGCCGTCTTTCGAGTCCGAGTAGGCAACGATGGACTCGGCGATCGACCCCCTGTAAAACGCGTCACGACCTTCGGTGGCCAACGCCTCGAGGGTCCTGGCGAGGGCCGGGTTGACGAACCGATCGCCGACCTTCGGCGCCTCACCGTCAACCAGCCACGTCTCGTTAGCCGACGGCTCGCCCGCCAACCGGCGGGCGCTACCGGCCCACGCTTCGCTGATGATCTCGGTAACGTGGAAGCCGTGCTCGGCGTAGTAGATGGCCGGCTCGAGAACCTCGGCCATGCTCAGCGTGCCGTAGCGCTCGTGCAGCGTGAACCAGCCGTCCACGGCCCCGGGGACGGTGACCGAGTAGATGCCGGGGATGCGCTGCAGCTCCTGGTCATCCAGCCGGTTCTTGAGCGCCTCCGGCGTCATGCCGTACGCAGCCCGGCCGCTGCCGTTGAGGCCCACCAGCGTGTCTTCCTCGGCCAGGTACACCATGGCGAACATGTCGCCGCCCAGCGACGTGCTCTGCGGCTCCACCACGGTGAGAACCGCAGCGGTGGCGATGGCCGCGTCGATGGCGTTGCCGCCCTTCTTGAGGATGTCGAGCCCGGCAAGCGATGCCAGCGGTTGGCTGGTGGCGACCACCCCGCGGTGCCCGATCGCCGGGGAGCGCTTGGTCTCGAGCGGATACGGAGAGCCGCCTTGTGGCCGGTCACCGCGCTGACCTCGCCCCCCGCCTCGTTGCTGCGAAGCCGTGGCGATGGAACCCAGCAGCATGGCGCTCAAGGCGAGAACCGTTACGAGTTTGGCGTTGGATAGTCTCATCTCATGTCCTCCCGCTGGGGATGGTGTCGGCTGACGGCGCGCTCGTGCGGGCCGCTGTCTCAAGTCTGTGCTGACGGCGCGCTGGTGGGCGCCGCTATCTCGGTTACCGGCCTCCGTCGCGTCCCTTGCCGGTCGGTCCGGCGTCCCAATCCTGGGCGCTCGAAATATCCGGATAACCCCACTGTTCGCCGCTCCAGCCGCTGAAGCCTTCCATCTTGAAGGCCCAAAAGCCGGTCGACATGTCGGAGATGACGATCAGCCCGTCGGCGTTGCGCACGTCCACGCCCCAGGCGCCGGCCATCACGCCGCCATTCTCGTCGGTGTCCGGTAAATAGGTGTCGTAGTAGGCCACGGTGACGGGGTTCTTCGGGTCCATGACGCTGAACACCTGCAAGCCATCGAGATATCCGGAGACAAACACGAACGGCCAGCGCACCTCGTGGTTGTGCACCAGGTGGCGCCAGTCGGCGGTCCACGCCGAGATCGGGCGGCGGATGTTCTGCACCTCGCCGTCGAGCGCCGGTTGCAGATCGAAGATACGCAGCGGCGCGTATTGGTACTCGGTCTCGGCGATGACGTAGCGACCGTCGGGCGACGGGGTGAACGTGTGGCCGCGGGTCACGCCGCTGATGCCGGTGAGGCTCACGATCAGTGCCGGATTCTCCAGATCGGTGACGTCGTAGACGTAGTAGCCGCCGGTACCGCCGCCGTAGAAACGGTCGGTCTGTGTGTCGGGGTGGTAGCTGGCATAAAAGTCATGGTATCCGCGCAAACTGCCGGAGAATTCTTCAGGCACCGGTATGGTCGCCACCAGCGCCTCGTCGGCGCGTCCCTCGACCGCGTAGCCAAGGTCATAGACATGGGCGAACGGGCCCGAGACCGTAGACATCAACAGTACGCGGCCGTTGCTGTGCTTGTAGATGAAGATGTTGTGGAAACCACCGGGCAGCTCCGGCTCGCGCAGCCGCGCCACTTCCTTCACCGTGGTCGGGTCGGGCAGGCCGGTGACGTCGAAGATGATGGCGCCCAGGTCGGCGTCGGGGCCGCCTTGACGAAACTGGACCGCCAGCACCACGTAGTAGCGATCGTTCCACTTGAAGTACTTGATGTCCTTGCCGCCGGCGCCGACGTGCAGGTCCTGGTTCTCGATCCGCCAGCGATACACGACAGTCGGGTTGTATGGATCGTGGAGGTCGATGATGTCCATCCCCATCTCACCGGTGGGGCCGATCACCTCACGCGCCACGTAGGCGTAGGGGCGCGACATATCCTGCTCGATCTCGATATCCGAGACGCTGAGGTCGGCGCCGAGCGGCAAGTGCGACACCAGCTCGATGTTGTCGCTGCCGGGCTTCTCGGCCGTCCATTGCGAGGCGTCCGCACCACTCGCCCCAGCAAGAACAAGGGCGACGGCGGCGAAGGGAAGGATCAGGGGCACGACCTTTCTCATTGCGGGCTTTCTCATGTGTTCCTCCTCGGTGTCTTCTGACGCGCGATTCTAGCCCGAATATCTCAACAGGTCACGGTTGCGGCTCACCGGCATGACGCCCGGCGAGCTCATCGTGCAGGTCGTGGTTACCGACGCCGTCCCGGCGGGTCACAGGATCTTCCGTCGAACCCTGAAGATCGTCGCCGCGATAGCGCAACGTTGATCACCCCTCGGCCGCCTCTCTCTGGCGTGTTCAACGCTGTACAATAAAGGGGTTTCCGAAGCAAATTCCCCCGACCGTGATGACGATGAGACAGTCTCGCAAGTCGCGCGTATGGTCCCGTCCCTTCGCCAAAGCCCACCTTTTCCATGCCACGATCATCGCGTTGGTCCTGGCGATGCTCGCCGCGGCATCGGCGGCCACGGCGCAACGTCCGGCGCGCCTGGACCTCGACGGATGGGAGAGAATCGACAGGAAGGACCTCCCGGAGGACCTCCGGGAGTGGCTCGACCAAGTCGACGTCATTATCACCGAGGACGAAGAGGAAACCTTCCTGCGCCTGGAATCCGATTTTCAGCGCGAGGAATTCATGAAGCATTTCTGGTTGGAGCGCGATCCGACCGCCGGGACACCGCAAAACGAATACTACGACGAGTATCAGCGGCGGCTCGAGCACGTCGCCAGGATGTTTTCCCGCGACACACCGCGCGAGGGTCGAGAGACCGATCGTGGGCGCATGTACCTGTTGCTTGGCGAACCGACGACGATCAAGCGTCTGCACAACACCCGCGAGGCCGTCCCGGTCGAAATCTGGTGGTATCACGCGAATCCGAAGCTCGGCATCCCGCCCTTCTTTTCGCTGGCGTTCTTTCAGCGCAGCGGGCTGGGTGAGTTTCAGCTGTACAGCCCGCTGATGGACGGTCCGACCAAGCTACTGAACCCCGACGGGCAACGGATCGCGGCCGAGTACGCCAGCGGCAGAAGCACCCGTCCGACGATCAACGAGGGAGAGATCGGCGCGGCATACGACGTTCTAGCGAACGTCGATCCCGAGCTGGCGATGGTCGCGCTGAGCTTTTTCCCGAACGATGTCGGGGGCCTGGTCGGCAACTCGAGCGCGGCGATGCGATCGGAGATCATGATCGACGACATCGAATACATCCCGAATCGCATCATGCCCGACGCCGATTGGGCGTATGCGATCCTCACCGGACGCGTCGAAGCAGACGTCCGCTTCGAGAGCCTGCCCATTCGCGCCCGTGCCTTCGCGCTGATCGATCACACCGGCGCCGCGTTCTTGCACTACGGGGTGATGACCGACGGTAGACGCCTGAACCTCAACGACTACGAGGGCAAGTGGTACATCACCTTCGAGGTCGCAGGATCGGTGGTCGACGATCAGAACCGCATCATCATCAGTGCGCTGGGCGCGGCAAGCGAGCCTTCGAAGATATTGCAGGCCGACCTGCAGGAAGAGGAGGCGCGCCGGCTGCGGTCGGGCCCGATGGTATATCTCGATCGCCTACCGTTGGTCGCGGGCACGTTCGATTTCAACCTCGTCCTGGAGAACAACGTGTCGCGCGAATACGGCCGCGTCAATAGCCGTGTGAGTGTGCCGTCGCCGTTGCCGTCGACGCTACAGAGCTCGCCGGCTTTGCTGGTGTGGGACGTCTACACGGATGAACAGTACGACGTCTACGCCGACCACCATCCCTTCCAGGTGGGCCCCTACACCATGATCCCGGCCCTCGATAACAGCTTCTTTACCGACGATGGGATCTACATCTTTCGGCAGATCTACGTGCCCACGGGCCACTCCGACCGGATCGTGATGACGTACCGGCTGGAGGGCGATGCGGGGATGGTGATCGACCGCACCGAGTACACCAACGTCGAGTACGCCGATCGCTTCGGTACCGTGAACCACGGCACGAATATCAACGTCACCGACGTGGCGCCCGGTGACTACAAGCTGTTCGTGGATGTCAAAGATGATGGCAGCACCGGCGAAGTGTTTGATATCACGCTCCGTGACCCGTCTGCGGCCGAAGCCCACCAGCCGTTCATCTACCTGCTGCCCGGGCCACCGCCCTCCGATCCGCGCTTCACCCTGGAGCGGGCCCGCCAATTGCGCACGCTCGGCAGAATCGACGAGGCGATCCCGTTGCTGGAGACAGCCCTGATGCGGGTCGAGGACGAGGAGTTCGTCGAGCTGCAGATCGAGCTCTTGATGGAGGCGGGGAGGTTCGCCGACGTGCGGGAGCTGCTGGGGCGCGTGCTCGTCGAGGATCCGAACAACGTCGCCATGCTGGCGGTCATCGGCCTGGCAAGTGCCAGCATGGGCGACCATTGGGACGCGATCCGCTACTACGAGCGGGTGCGGATTCTCGACCCGGAAGAATCAACCGACGTACTCAACCCGCTCGCTGCCGCCTACTACGCCGACGACCGCATCGACAAGGCGCGGGAAATGCTCCAGCTGTCACTGCAGATCAACCCCAGTCAGCCGCAGATACGACGGCTTCTCGACGAGCTGCTCAACAAGCGGTAAGAAGCTCAGCGCAACCGGGCGTTGACCCTCTCGATGGTCACGCCGCGGTGTAGAAAGTCACCGAACGGGTCGAACTCCAGCTCCAGCGCCGGCGACGGCAGTCCGATCGAAAAGGACACCGTACCGGGCTCGACCCACACCGTTCGTTCAACCGGCGGCGCGCCCTCGAGCTTGATGCGCAACAGCACAGGGTGGCGGATGTCCGCATCCTGCTGCTCGATCGACACGGTCAGCAGAAACGGCGAGACGTTGTCGTCGACGCGCCGCTGATCGAAGCGGATGGCGAAACGCGGAATCCGGGCTTCGTGTACCCATGCCGCGAAGAACCACGACAGATCATCGCCGTAGAGCGCCTCGGCCTTGGCCGCGAACCTTGTGGCGGTGAGCCCCGGCCCGTCGGTGTGCGACTCGCGCAGCAGCTGCCGGAAGGCGTCCGCCCCGATGACGGTGCGTAGCATGTGGAGGACAAGAGCGGCCTTGTGGTAGTTGAGGGCGTAGCCGGCCGCAGGGTCGGCGACGTCGAAGCTGGCCGCCAGGGGTACCTGCTCATCGACGCTGAGCGCGACGCGGCGGCTGCGGTCGAGCTCCTGCCGGAACATGGCGCCGCCGTATTCGCGCTCGAGAAAGAGCAGCGATGCGTACGTCGGTAGCCCTTCACGCAGCCAGGTATCGGCCCGCAGCGGTACGCTCGCGCTGTCGTTCCACCAGTGGTGCGCGACCTCGTGGGCGAAGATGCGGTAGGGGAACGGGGCTGCAGAGCCGGCGTGGCGCGACGGCATGACGGTGATTCCCGGGGCGCTGAGCCCACCCAGCTGGTCCGGCAGGTCCAGTCCGACGAGGTTGAAACTGGGGCGCCGGTGGGGGCCGAGTAACTCCGTGTAGAAGCGGATCACGTTCACCATGTACTCGAGGTGGGTGGCGACGGGCGAACGGCTGGCGACGGGAAAAAAAGCGCGGAATTGATGCGCGCGGTCGTCGGTGCGCGCTTGTTGCTCGAGTCGGGCGATGAGAAGGGGAACCAGCGGGCTGGGGATGGAGTCGCGCCACGTGTGCGTGCGCAAGCCGCCCTCGCCGCTGCTTTCCAGCGAACCCGCGGCAACAATCATCCACGGTTCCTCCAAGGTCGCGGAAACCGTGGAACGCATCGGCACATTGCGCGGAATCTCGGCCTCGACGACGGGGTAGCGGAAATGCGGGTACCAGGTTGTAACGCTGACCACCTGGCCGCTGGCATCAGGCGGCTCGGCGAGCCGCATGCGGTAGCGAAACTTCCAGGTGGACCTCGTGCCGGGTGCAAGCGTCGGGGTGTGCACGACGACGCGGTCACGCGTTCGCTCGTAGTACAGCGGAATTCCGCGATCATCTTCCACCACGTCGAGCTGGAGGTCGGGGCGCATACGAAACACGACTTCGTCGAGGCTCTCGTGGGCCTCGAATGTCAGCGCGGCGTCGACACGCAGGACGGCCAGGCTCGGCCGTAACTCGACGCGCAGCTCGATATCGAGCGGAGAGGCCGGCAGTGTAGCCGGCCCCTGCTCGCGAGCCGCCGATGCCGATCCGGTTGCCAGCGTCGCCGTGATCATCAAGCCGAGGACCGCAACGCCCGCCGGGGTTGCCGCCGCGCCGGCGCCGCGCCGCCGGACTCGTCGCCCTGTCACCGCGACCCGCCGCCCGCGAGCTGCGCCAGGATCGCCCGGAGGCCCGGATAGTCGCGCTCCTGCTCGAACAGTTGTTCGAGCTCGCGTACGGCCTCGGTTCGCGCACCGTTGCGCAGCAGCGCCACGCCGAGGCCAAAGCGCGCATCCGAATGGGCCGGGTTAAGCCGCAACGCCGTGCGGTAGGCGGCGATGGCCTCTTCGAGCTCGCCGCGCAGGGCCAGCACCACGCCGCGGTTCGCCTGGTCGGCGTCGCTGTCGGCGTACAGTTGCAGATGCTCGAGATATTCGTCCTGCGCGGCGCGCAAATGCTCGCCGAGCGTTCCCTCGGCGCGCCCGATGCCGAGATTGGCAAGCGCGAAAGCGGTGTTGATCCGCACCGAATAGCTCGGGTCGCTGAGCTGGGAGGCGAGGTCGTTGAGCAATGTGCGACCCTGCGGGTGCGCCACGATGCTGAGCGGCGCGACCGCCCGTACCAACGGGTGGGGGTCGACGAGCGCGTCCCACAGTCCATCGAGAGCCCGCGGCTCCGCGTAGGCGCGTAGGTAGCCCGTGGCGCTCGCCCGCATCAAGAAAGGCTCCTCCGGGTCGCGGAGGATCTCCAGGAGCGGATCGAGGCCGGCCGGCTCACCGTGCTGCGCCGCCGAGAAGGCGGCGGCGCGGCGACGCAGCTTCATCGCCGCGGGGCGGTCCTCGATGTCGCCGAACCAGGCTTGAATCCGCTCCGCGGCCCACCGCGGCGAACGCTCCTCGTGGCACAGGTTGCAGGCGTTGGGGATGCCGTAGTCGCGCGTGTTCTCGGGAACCGGCACCGCCAGCGAATGGTCCCGCATCGTCGCCTTGATCCCTGAAACCGTGCGCGGCATGTGGCAGGCGACACACGAGCTGCCCTCGCTGCCTGCTTCGTGGCGGCTGTGTTCCTCAACGTTCTCGATCAAGCTCGCGTGGCAACGGCTGCAGAGCTGCTCGCCCGCCGCCGCCGGCGCTAGTTGCGGGTTTTTTTCGATGTTGATCGAATGGCCGTTGAGATGGCAGTCGATACAGCGCACCGCCCCCTCGAGATAACAGGAGCTCAGCCACAGCGCGAAGCTGTTGTTCGAAAAGCGTCGCGTGCGGCCGTCGACGTAGTACGCGGGGTCCGGGGAGTCGGGCGGCACGGTATACGGCAGGGCGGTCAGGAAGTAATCGAAGAACGGGTCGCCCGGAGTGTGGTCGGCTTGCAGCAAGTAGCGGTTTTGGTGGCAACTGGCACACAGGTCGGTCGCCGCGTCCCCGGCGAACGGCATGAGGCGTCGCTTCATCGGCTGCCAGCTAACGATTGGGGGCAGCTCCTCGCCGCGCGCCAAGGCCTCGAAGCGTTCCACGTGGGAACGGCCGGGGCCGTGGCAGGTCTCGCAATTGGTGCCGGAGTCGAGCCAATCGCTGTCGTAGGCGAGCGTCTCCGTGTCAAAGTTCTTGCGCCCCTGGCTGACGTGGCACCCGAAGCAGTTCTTGTTCCAGATCTGCACTGGCTCGACGCCGGAATCCCCGGTCGGCACGATGTCTTCCTGGGGAAACCACTCGCTGCGCAGCACGTCCCAGCTCGGCGGCAGGAGCACAAGCGAGCCGTTCGGCTGCCGGGTCATGAAGTGTTGAATGCGGCGGTTGCCGAGTGTGTACTCGATGGCGTGCCGTACCGGCGGTAGGCCGGGTGACTGCTCGACGATGAAATAGCGCGCCCCCAGGCGCTCGAAGGTGAACGTGCGGCCCCGGTACGAGAGCGATTCTCCGGGCGTGAAGCGCGCCCGGACTTCGCTCGGCTTGATGGGCTGCACCATACGACTGTGACGCGAGGCGGCCCACTCGTCGTACTCGACGACGTGGCAGGCCTTGCAGGCCTCAGCGCCGGCGTATTCGGATCTCGGGTCGGTGCTCGACACCGACTGCGGTGAGATACTCGCGCCGGGCGGCGAGGCGGGGGTCGCTGCCCCGATGCTCCAGCCCGCGCCGATCAGGGCGGCCACGGCGAGCAAGGCCGGGCAGGCGGAAGCAAGCGGATTGGTCGGGTGTCGGTTCATGTTCGAAGCTGAGCGGTGCCCTATTCTACCGCTCCACGAGCCGGTACACCCGGTCGACAGCGAGGTCGACGAGCTCTTCTTGGCGACCGCTGGGCCAGCGCACGACGACGCGGTCGATGTGGTCCGTTGCACCGAGCCCGAAATGCACCCGGGCGTCGTTGGACGACAGGTAGCTTCCCGACGGACGCACCTCGCCGACCCGCACCCGCGCTGCGGTAGTCACGGTTACGCGGGCGCCGATGGCGTTGCGGTTGGAGCGCTTCCCCACCAGGGCGAAGGCCACCCAGTGGTTGCTCGTGCCCTGCTCATTGCGCAGCACATCGGGAAGGTCGTCGATATTGACGATGATCGCATCCAGGTCGCCGTCGTTGTCGACGTCCCCGAACGCCGCGCCACGGCTCGAGCGCACGTTCGACAGGCCGTCCTGCGGCGATATCTCACGCTCCACGAGCCGCGGTCCGCCGTCGTTCCACAGAACCTGGTTCCGCTGCGCGTAGGTCGTGCGCAACGCGGCAGCATCGACTTCGGGATAGATGTGGCCGTTGACCACGAAGACGTCGTTGTTGCCGTCGTTGTCGAAGTCACCGATGCGGGTCGCCCAGCCGAGAGAGAACCAGGTCGACGCGGCGAGACCGGCGCGATCCGTTTCGTCGGCGAACAGCCCGTTGCCCAGGTTCATATACGGGGTGTTGGCGTCGTGGGAGAAATTGGTGACGAACATGTCGAGGCGCCCGTCGCCGTCGATGTCGCCCATATCCACGCCCATCCCGGCTTGCGGCAGGCCGGCGGCGTTATACGCCGTGCCGGTGAACAACGCCACTTCGGTGAAGTGCCCCGTACCGTCGTTCTCGAACAGATAGTTGGGCACCGAGTCGTTGGCCACGTAGACGTCGATATCACCGTCGTCATCATAGTCGCCGACGACGATCCCGAGGCCGAAGGCCGCCTCGACGGCCCCGAACCCCGCTTCGGCGGTAGCGTCGGTGAACGAACCGTCTCCCCGGTTTCGGAAGTAGGCGTCGGGAGCCGCTTCGAGGCCCCTGGGGCCGCAAAAAACCGGCAACCCGAGCCAGGTGCAATCGACGCCACCCGGTGGCGGCAGCGCCGCCAGATCACCGCCGACGTACTGGGTCACGTAGAGGTCCAGGTACCCGTCGCCATCGGCGTCGAAAAACGCGCTGCTGGTGCTGAACTGATTGCCGCCGGGACCACTCGGCAGCGGCGACAGGATGAAGGTTCCGTCGCCTTGGTTGCGAAACAGAAAATTCTCCCCGATGTTCGACACGAACAGATCGTCGAAGCCGTCGTTGTCGATGTCGCCGACGGCGCATCCCATGCTCCAGGCGGCAACGTCGACGCCTCCGCCGTCGGTGACGTCGGCGAAGCGCCAGCCACCGAGGTTTCGGTAGAGCGCGTTACCCGCCGCCGGTAGCGGCCGGCTCCCCTGCAACCGACCTCCGTTGGCCAGGTAGAGGTCGAGCCGGCCGTCTTTGTCGAAATCGAAGAGACAGGCGCCGGAGCCCAACGAGCTCATGATGTAGCGTTTGCTCGGGTCACCGGAGAGGTGGCGATAGCGGATCCCGGAGTCAGCCTGGACGTCCTCGAAGAAGATCTGCGTCCGCTGGGGCGGAGGCACTAGCGGCTGCAACGCCGTTGCTGGCTTCGAGATCGTCGCCGGCTGCGGGATCGTCACGGCCGGCGGGATCGTCGCGGCCTGCGGCGGCTTCGGCCCGCCGCCGAGCAACGCGGCGGCCGCGCCCAGCACCCCGACGACGGCGATGGCTCGAGGGGCGATCGCGTTAGAATGCGCGCGATCGAGATTTAATTTCGATAGGGAAGCCATGCAGAAGCCCACCAGCGTTGTCGTCGGGGTAGCAACAATATTGCTTCTCGGGGTGGCGGCGGCGCAAGCACGAGACCGCCAGCAGGCAGACTCCTACGACGCCCGACTCCAGGAGAGCCGATCGCTCCTCACCGAGGGGCGCCCCGAAGCAGCTTTGCAGCCGCTTTCGGCGGCTTTGAGCCTGCGCCCGGACAGCCCCGAGGCATTGTGGCTCATGGGTGTGTTGCATCTCGAGCTCGGGCGCTTCGAGGCAGGGGTTCCCCACGTTCGTCACCTCGTCGAGCTGTCACCGGAAGAGATCCGACCGCGTCTGTTGCTGGGGGCTCTTCTGGAGGCGCTCGGCCGCGTCGACGAGGCCGTAGCGCAATACCGAGAGGTACTGGCCCGCGATCCCTACCACCGCGATGCGCTCCTCGTGGTCGGCAAGCTGGCGCTGCAGGCCGAAGACGACGCGGCGGCGCGGCCGGTGATCGAGAGGCTGGTGGCCAGATATCCGACCGATCCCGCCGCCCAGATCCTGCGCGGGCGGCTGTACGCGCAGGGCGGCGCCTATCGAGAGGCCCTGCTGGCGCTGCAGAGCGCCGTTCGCCTCGACCCGTCGTCCTCGGAGGCCGAATACTTGCTCGGCGCGCTCTATGCGGAGCTCGGCCTCGCTGAGCTGGCGCGGCAACACCTCGAAACCGTACTGCTACTGCTACCGGACAACGGGCCGAGCATCCTGCTGCTCGGCCTGCTGGCGGCGGACGAGGAGCGCGCCGAGGAGGCGCTGGCGTATTTCGAGCGCGCCGCCACGCTGATGCCGGGCGACGCCCGTGCCCACTTCCGCCTCGGCGAAGCGCGCCAGTACCTGCGCGAAATGGGTGCCGCGGAGGAGGCCTTGCGGACCGCTCTGACGCTCGACCCCGAAATGCCCGAAGCCTCCCTGCAGCTCGGCATGCTCTACCTGGAGACCTCAAGGAACGAGGCCGCGCTTGCCGAGCTGACGAGGGCGTCGGCGCTCGACCCGGACAACGCCGCGATTCGCTACCAGCTCGGGCGCGCCGCGATGGCGGTCGGCGACGAGTCTGCGGCCCGTCGCGAGCTCGAAGCCGCGCTGCGACTCGATCCATTCCTTGCCGAGGCACACCTGGCGCTCGGCAACCTGTTGGTCAGGCAGGGCGAATCCGAATCCGGCCGCGACCTGCTGACGCGCTTTCAGGAACTGCAACGCAGCGAGGGGGAGATCGAGAGCATGCGCGCGAGACTGTCCGGAGCCCCGCACGACGCGCCCGCACGGCGCGATCTCGTGTCGCGGCTTCTGGATGAAGGGCGGCACGAGCAGGCCCTCGACACTGTCCTCAGCTGGATCGTCGGCAGCCGCGGACTGTGTGGCGAACTGTCAGCAGCTTACCGAGCCGCGCTGCCCGACGCCGCTGACCCGGGCGCGGTGCTCCTGGGGCTCGGCAGGTTGCTGGTCGAGTGCGGCGATGCCGCCAACGCCATCACGTACCTGCAGCAGGCACGTACCTCCGGGCCACCGAGCGTCGAGCTCCTGCTGGCGCTGGCCCGCGCCCATGACATGACGGGGCGGGCCGACGTGGCGGCGCGCCTACGCGCCGAGGCGGAGACGCTGCGGCCCCCACGCTGATCCACGGAGAACACGAGAGCTCGCATTTCTCCACAGGGTCCGCGGCTGCGCCGGCTAACCCGGATATCTCATCGGGTCACGGCTGCGAGCGCGATGGCGCGCGATGATTACGTTGCGCTTGCTTCGGGTGCTCGACGTACTGAAAAGTACGTCTCCGCGCCCAAATCGGCGCGCGCCTTGTCCTCACACGCC
>SMUY01144144.1_pt1 | contig 12768 bp, 8 predicted proteins | sample 2456441 | NCBI WGS metagenome assembly SMUY01 (sample SAMN11095931, study PRJNA526329) | marine sediment metagenome | biome: Marine sediment; feature: Surficial sediment; material: Deep marine sediment; isolation source: Hadal surficial sediment | place: Pacific Ocean | collected 2014-11 | depth 0-1...
GAGTCTCTATCTGTCTGAAACGCTCGAGTCCGGGGGAGGCGAGCTTTTCTTCGCCGTTCCACCGTAGCCGCCTGAAGCAGTTTATTGGGCCTGCTGCAAGAGCCTGCGACGCGGGCGCCGGAGTTTGGTCAGTTGCCGGCGCCGCGGCCTACGGGTCGTAGTGCACGATATCGCGGAACCGCCGGACCCGACGTAGCCACTGGTCTCGCGACGGATTCTCGAGGACCGCTCGCGGCCGGTACTCGTCGCCCAAGACTTTCTCTTCGAGAAGGAAGTCGAAGATCTCCCGAGCCATGATGCGGTGCGCAATCTCGCTCGGATGCGCGTCGACTCCAGGGTAGACTTGCATCCGTATCGACGACTTGTCGAGGAATGCGTCGAGGAGGTCCAGGTAGAGAATTCCCTGCTTTTCGAGAGCCGCACCCATGCGCTCGTGGGGCACACGCGAGTAGCTCGGTCCGAGCCCGTGCATGGTCGGAAGGATCGCGGCGACCAGCGGAATGCCCGCGGTATCGGTCTTCCCGGCGAAAATCCCGAGGGCGGTCTCGAAGTCCTTCCAGCCTTGCGATTCCGGTTCGAATGCCGGGTTGTCGCCGCCCGACGTCATCTGAACACGAAGATCTTCGAAGCGCTCGTAACCGATCTCGGCGAATCGGGACGCCCGGGTCAGGGTGCGCATCAGCCCGCGAGGCGGGCGCGGCAGCCAGCCCTCGTTGTTGTCGCTCGCCGAGTGTTTCGACGGGCGTTCCGAGTCGTTGATGAAGATACCGAGCACGATGAGGTCGGCCTTCCAGCGGAGCGCGTTGTCGAGAAACCGCAACTCGCCGATGGTGTTGTAGCCGTTCTTGGCGAATACCCGCAGGAACACGGCCGGCGGGGCGGCGTTCAGATTGAGCAGTTCGAGCAGACGGTACGGATAGGTGTTGTCCCAGTTGACGCCTTGGCCGACGGTAAAGGAATCCCCGATTACCGCAACCCTCAAGAACGGTCCGTCGAGCCACGCCCGGCGGGGCTTCCAAGGACGCTCTCGAACGTAGTGCACCTCGTCGCGGTCGTAGAGCGGCTCAAGCTGCATGGGGCCGCCGATCCCCAGGATCCGGAGCGCCACCTCCAGCACAACAGCCGAGACGAGAAATGCTCCGAGAGCCAGTCCGATTCGGGCCGCCAAGCCGCGCAAACTCATGCGCCGTATTGTATCCGCACTGATGCCTCGGCTTCGGGCGGGAGGTCCACTTTGTTGGCTTGAGCTAGCCGAGCTCGAAATTCGCTCTCCGAGTCCAGCTCGAAGGTGATGTGCTACCTTTTAGCGACTCGTGTTCCGCGACGAGTTCCCTCGGCGATAGAATCCTTCGACCGGCAAATCGATCGACCCGCAACCACCCCGAAATGAAACTCTCGGTCGTCATTCCCATCTACAACGAGTCCGCCACGATCGAGCAGCTCGTCAGCAGAGTCCGCGCGGTTCCGATCGACAAAGAGCTGGTCATCGTCGATGACGGCTCGACCGATGGAACCGCGGACATCCTGCGTGTCCTGAGCGCCGACGCGGATGTGAGAGTGTTTCGCCATGAGGCCAACCAGGGCAAAGGAGCGGCCCTGCGAACCGGATTCAAGGAAGCCGTGGGCGACATCGTGATCGTCCAGGACGCTGATCTCGAATACGATCCCCGCGAGTATCCGAGGCTCATCCAACCGATTCTGGACGGCAAGGCGGACGTTGTCTTCGGCTCGCGTTTCGTTGGGTCGGAGTCCCATCGGGTCATGTATTTCTGGCATTACCTGGGAAATCGGTTTCTGACGTTACTGTCCAACTGCTTCACCAATCTCAACCTGACCGATATGGAGGCCTGCTACAAGGTCTTTCGCCGCGAGGTTATTCAAGGCATCGAGATCCAGGAATCCAGATTCGGATTCGAGCCCGAAATCACGGCCAAGGTTGCCGCTTTGGGTTGCCCGATCTACGAAGTGGGGATCTCCTATTCCGGCCGCACCTATGCGGAGGGCAAGAAGATCGGCTGGAAGGACGGCGTTAGCGCGCTATGGTGTGTCATCAAGTACAACCTCCTGCAATAGGTCCGGCGGGAAGAGGCCTCGGCATCAAGACCACGGGCTGCTAGGTCGAAGGTACCATTTCACGGTAACTCCTCAGACCCTGGAAGCATAGAGTTTCCGGCCGGATTCTCGATTAAGATGCTGAAACGGTTATGGGAAAGAAGCCCATCGGCGGTTTAGTCTCCAAGCTCGGTCTTGTGGTTCTTGGCGTGGCCGCCGGCGCCGCCGTTGGTGAGGTCGTTCTTCGATCCACCGGGTACTTCCCGTTCTACCGGTGGGACTATCACGATTGCTTGGTGGAACTCGATCCCGATCTTCTCTATCGTTTCAAGGGCGGCTCACGCCACGACCTCAATAGCCTTGGATACCGAGACTATGAGTTTCGACGCGCCAGGGATGGTCGTTACCGGATTCTCGTTCTCGGCGACTCGCTCATGTTTGGCGACAATGTGGACGTTTCCGAAACGGTTCCGAAGATTCTCGAACGCAACCTGGGAAGTTCGTTCGAGGTTTTCAACATGGGCATTATCGGATACGGGCCGGACCAGTCCTACGCTCAACTCCTGAAGGAAGGACTGCAGTTTAGGCCGGATGCCGTCATCCTCTCGATCTTCCCGGCCAACGACTTCGGTGATCTGCTGAGAAACGAACTGATAGCACCCGACGGCGACGGACGAATCAAGTTGCTCCGATCCAACCCGGCCACCAAGGCCATTCCTCTTCTGCGGATCAAGGCTCTGATTCGAAGTGTTCGGACTGGAAGCGGGCTCGAACCCTCGGTCGCCGAGGCCTTGACTCACCGCTTCACGAGCGATCCGTACGACACGATGGTGGATCTCGACTCGCCGCTCACCCGCCGTAAGGCTCGCCTGATGGGGGGGCTGCTGCGGATGTTCAAAGAGACGCTCGAGGTGAGAGGGATCGATTTTTTCGTCGTGATCATTCCTTCACTGGAGATCATTCAGAACGGCTCCAACCTGCGGAAATGGAGGACTCCCCGCGAGGCCTATTTCAACAGCCAGAATCTGGTGGAGAGTCTGTGCGAGAAGGAAGGTTTGATTTTCTTCAATCTGGACAAACCGTTCCTGGCAGACAGGAGGAATGGTCTCTACACACCGGGTGACGGGCATCTATCCGCTGTCGGAACTCGATTGGCCGCGCATTGGCTGTCCGAGATGGTCTGGCACAACTCGTCGGGTCCCCTGCCGCCTCCTCCGCACAGGCACGCCGGCAAGCCCCGATCTGGACAGAGCCGGTCCAAGAGCTAAAGGATCCGCGACGCATCGGGGCCTGCAACCCGAAGGGCGATGTGATCGCCTTTCTTCAGTTCAGATAGCCCAGCGCCCTGAGCTGACCTTCCAGCTTCTTGTCGATCACGGTTTCGCCGGGCGTCAGCCAGTAGGGCTGCGGCCGAAGCGCTTCAGCAAGTCGGGCATCAAAGCTGTCGGTCCGGACCGGATGGTCTCGGGAACGATCCTCGGTCTCCTCGGGATCTCGGCTGCGGTCGAAGAGCCAAGCCGACTCGGGATCGACTTGCACCATGTACTTCCAATGTTCCCGAACCTCGCTGAGCTGCAGTGACCCGTAGTTGGTCAGATAGGAGAACGCCGTGGGCGGGTTGTCGGTTGCCGGTTGGGCGAGGTCGCGTCCCTCGAACGCCTTGGGCCAGGGGAGTCCCAGCTCGGAGAGGACTGTCGAGGGCAGGTCGATCTGCTGTGCCAGATCGCTGCGTCGCTCGCCCTTTGTTTGCCCCGGCCATTTCACGATGAACGGGATCCGGATGCTCTCATCGAAGAGCTGGAGGCCATGGGTCCAGCCGCCGTGCTCCTGGAACTCCTCGCCGTGGTCGGACAGGAAGATCACCAGGGCATCATCCCAGAGGTCGCGGACCTCGAGGTCGTCAACGAATCTGCCGAAGCTGTCGTCGTTGAAGGCGATCTCCGCGTCGTAGAGGTCACTCAAGCCCTGGCGGTAGCGTTCCCGAAAACGGGCTTTCCCGGGCAACGCGAGCAACTCCTCGGTGCCCACGGCGAACCTCTGCCGATAGGTTGCGGGAGGCTCGTATGGATCGTGGGGGTCGACGGTGTGAACGTAGAGAAAGAAGGGCTTGTTTGGATCCCTCTGGTCGAGCCACGCGTCGATCTCGCCGTTGATCCGATCCGAGGGCGGTTTCCCGCCCGGCTGATCGAGCCACGCTCCGACCTCTCCGTCTATCCCATCCGAGGGCAGATTCTCGCCCTCGATGTGGCGGTAGAGGTCGAAGCCCTGGCCGAGTCCGAACTCTCGGTACACGTTGGGATTGGCCACGAAGGCGACGGTCTCGTAGCCGGCATCATTCAGCACCTCCGCCAACGCGGTGCTTTCGTCCGCGAGCCGGTCCCTGGCACGGTTGACGCGGTGAGCGGCCGGCCACATGCCGGTGAACATCGAGACCACGGCCGGCCGCGTCCAAGAAGCCTGGGCGATGGCGTGTTCGAACAGCGTGGCCCGATCAGCGAAGGAGTCGATTTCAGGAGAAATCGGGCGCTTGTAACCATACGCTCCCAGTCGGTCTGCGCGGAGCGCGTCCACCAGATAGACGATGACGTTGGGCCGCTTGGTTGTGGTGGCTCTTTCGACAAAGGGGGTGCCGGCCGCCTCGGCCACTCGCAGATAGCGCTCCGATGCCCATACTCCAGGCTCCACGAGGACGATGCCAGCCCTTGGGCCGACGGCCTCGCTCGCTAGCGCCGTCAGCGTGAGACGAAGAGGTGTCCAGTCTTGGAGCCCGAGGTCGTAGGCGATGTTGGCACTGGTCTGGGTCTCTTCGAAGGTCCGGTCCACCGCGCCGTCACGTTGAATATCGACCTTGAGCTTGCCGTGGCCACCCCGCACTCCGAGTTTCCGAAACCGCAGCTGCGCCTCGGGAGGCGCCAGCAAGGGCACGGTTATCTGACTGCCATAGGGCAGGAACAACGACCGTGTGGAGAGGTTCGTAGACGGCAACGGGGATTCCGGCGCGAGCGAGAACTGAATCTTGTACCAGGCGACAACCTTGGCGTCACCCGAGTAGGTTAGGTACAAGGTGTTTTCGCCTCGGCGCAGAGCGGACCCGGGCAGCTTGACGCGGTAGCGGCCCAGCTTCGGCTCCAGCTCGATCTCCTCGATCACGTCCCTGTTGACCGCGATCTGGACACGCTCGTGCGCCCGTCGCGGCACCGGTCGGCCCCAAAGCACTAGTTCGAGTTCGCGGGCCTCGAACAGAGTGAAGCGCACCACCGATCTCTTGCCGATGCCACGCACGAAATGACGCTCGCGCGCGGAGTCCCAACTCGCCGCCGAAAACCCTCGGAGCAGATGCGCGTGCACCTCTTCTGAGGCCAGGTCGATGGCACGCGTCTCTACGTTTTTCTCGAGACCGGGCAAATCCTCGAGAAGATCATGGTGGAGCACCGCTCGATCTCCTCCTTCGCATGCGACCAGAAACAGAATCAACAGCGACAACCCTGTCGCCCGGACGGTCCCATCACTGGTGGCGCTGCCGGCGATCACGTGCGTGATGCTATCGTGGATCGATCGCCATGGAGCGTCCTGACACTCGAGTGCGCAACTTCGACAGGTGGGCACGCGTTGGCGCAAAGGCGGCCTATGGGGCGTCGTGCATGACACAGCGAAAGCGCCCAACTTGGCCTTGCCGTTGGTCTCACGACGGATTCTCGACAACCCTGCGCGGTCGGCGCAACTAGACCTAGACCGTTCGTTCAGCATTTCAAGGCCATCAAAAATCTCGGTCCAGGAGTTCGATATCATTTGTGACGCCTTGATCTCCCCAGGTCATCTAAGCGAGGTCGTAGCGAGGCGTAGCCCTCGCCGGAGGCGCTGACCGGTGAAGCCACCAGCATCGCGGAGCGTTTGCCATCGATACGTCGGAAGCTCGAGGTGATCGACCTTAGAGGCAGCCGGCGACGGATCGAACGGCTCGGGCTGGTCCTGGCCTCGACACTCCTCGCGTTGACGGCGGCTGAAGTCGCTATTCGGGTCTTGGACATCGGTCCCCTGCTCGTTGCGGTTCACGAGCACAACTACCAGCTCTCGGCCAATCCCCTGCTTGGCTATGAACTCAAGCCCGGCTCCACCGACGGGGACGCTGTAACAGTCAACGCTGACGGAATGCGGGATCACGAATACTCTGTGGCCAAGCCTGCGAGCACCTTCCGCATCGCCATGATCGGAGACTCGGTCGCGTTTGGCCTGGGCGTCACCGGCTCGGAGACCGTTTCGTCGAAGCTGGAGACGCTGCTCAGCCAGCACTTCTCCGGTGAAGAACTGCGGTTCGAGGTGTTGAACTTCGGCGTGACCGGTTACAACGCGACCCAGATCATCGAGAATCTGCGCAGCCGCGCCCTTAAGTATGGCCCCGATCTCGTTCTCTATCTCTACTGTCTGAACGATCCGGAGGAGTACAGCTTTGAGATGGAGCATCTGTTGGCGCTGATGACGCCGGCACAGGAGAGCTACTGGTCGGGTCTGCGGAAGGTGAAGAGAGGCGCACTAGGCAAGTCAAGGCTCTACCTCCTGGCGCGCTATGCGGCGCGAACCAGGCTCCGGACCGACCAGCGTCAGCACCCGGCCCCGGTCTGGGACCAAGACGACCCGCAGTGGGTCTCCATCCAAGACGGCAGCTATGTCGGGTACTTCTCCGGCCTCTACCTCGCCCAGGCTTCCTGGGCGCCGCTGGCGGCCGCGTTCGATGCGCTGGCATCCGGCGCCGTCACCGGGGGAGCCGCAGTTCGGATTCTGATTGTCCCCCTCCTTCATCACCTGGAGGAGTATCGACTTTCGCGGGTGCACATTCAGCTCCGTACGGCGTTCTCGGACCGGGCGCTTCCGTTCTTGGACTTTCTTCCGCTATTTGCGGCCTATGAGCGACGCGAGCGCGAAGCCATCGGTTGGGACGCGCTGCACCTCACGGCCGAGGGCAGCGAGTTCGCGGCCGTGGCCACACTTTACGATCTGCTTGCTGTGGGAGCCCTGCCCGGACTCGAGCGAGAGGATTTCGGAAGGATTCTGGAGAGCACGGGGGCCTCGTCGAGGTATGCGAGGTTGGTGCTCGAAACCGTGGGCTGACGGCCCGAGCTTGGGGATGAAAAACCAGGTCAGGTGGCTCGGGTCGGGCGCGAGTTTCTTCCTAGGACTCTCACTGCTTCTACTTTCGGACTGGTCGAGCTTCGGCGTGATCCGGGACATCACCTACACCCATAAGGGCAAAACTCATGCGGTCGGCGCCCTGCCATGGAGCGCCCCACTCAAAGGCCGGATCGATGTCGCCTTTACGCTCGAGATCGACCCCGGAGTCAACGCATTCGCGCGCGTTACGCCCGACGACACGCTTCTGGAGATGCGGGTCAACGGCACAACCGTTGACCTTGCGGAGATCGCCCCGGAGCCCTTGAGTGCCGGCGGCGAGCTCTTCTCGGTGGATCTCGGAGAATACCTGGTTTCAGGCCAGAACCGTATTTCGATGCGGCTCGAGAACGAGCATTACCGCGGCGGTCTCGACTTTCAGATGCTGGGCTGGGGCGCCTGGGGCCGGAGTTCCAACCTCGTTCATGTTCTGGGTTTCGTGATGTGCGTTTCGGCACTGGTCCTGCTGCTGGACCTGTCCACTTTTTCGCGGCTCATTCTCGTGCTCTCTGCTGCCTTGATGGCTCATTACAACACCGTCACCCCGCACCTCGTGCGCGGCTACGATGCCAAGGTCCACGTCGAATACACCGAACACGTGCTCGCAAACCGGGAGCTGCCAAGGCCTGGTAGTGGCCGGGCCGGGCTGCCGTCCTACAGCGCCGCGGGGTGGGAATCTCATCAGCCGCCCCTCTACTATCTGTCGAGTGCTCTGGGACTCGCCCTTGTGCGCAAGGTCTCCTTCGTTCGCGACTTCCTTTGGTTGCAGATGTTCTCCATGGTTGGATACCTGTTCTTCCTGGTCTGGGGATTGAAGTCGATCGCTCGGGCGCCGATGACCCGGAGCGCACGGCGATGGGCTGGGGCCGTCTTGTGTTTCTGGCCGGTGGGCTTCATCCACGCCGCGCGAGTCGGGAATGACTCCTGGTACTATGCCTTCAGCGCGGCCACCTTCTACTTTTTTCTCAGGTGGTGGCAACGGGAGAACCGGACCGACGCGCTCTGGTTCTGCTGCTTTTTGTCGCTGACCCTGATGACCAAAACCACGGGTTTGGTGTGGTTGCCGGTTTTGGTTTGCGTGCTCCCTTTCAAAGCGTGGCCCCGGCCATTTCCATTTCGATCCTGGGCCAAGCCGATCCTCGTTGGCGTCGCTGTGGTGGGAGTTGGACTTGCGGTCAACTTGGCCGACAACGTCTGGTACTGGCTTCGAGGAGGCTCGTCATTGCTCCTGGGTTCGGCGGATGCCGTGGACCTTTTCCCGGGCTTTGTGGTCGGTAACCAAGTGCGCAATTACCTGATCTTCGACGTCGTCAAGTTCTTGCGCTTTCCGTTCGTTTCGATCTGGGATGATGCCTTGGGACGGCAGTGGTTCTGGAACTATCTGTTGAAAACGAGCCTGTTCGGCGAGTTTTCGGTGAGCGGCGCATGGCATGAGTTCTGGGCCTTGGTGTCGGCACCGTGCCTGTTGATCCTCTGCTTGTTCGCCCTGAGGTCGCTGTGGGATGTGGTCAGGAGCCGATCGCTGGTGCATATTCCCTGGATGGCGTTCGGCGCCGGCCAGCTGGCGGCTCTACTCGCCTTTCGAATCAGTGCGCCTCTCTCCGTACACACGGATTTCAGGTTCGTCCTGCCCGCGCTGTTGGCGTTCGTCTATCTGCTGGGTCTCGGGCTGTCGAGCTACGGTGTGCGGACCAAGTTCTTCCTGGCTTCGGTCTCGGCGGTTTTCATCGGTGCCGGCGTGATGTTCTTTGTGAGCATCGCCTGAAGGGGCGAGGAGTTGAGACCGGTTCGTCGAATTGGCTAGAATGGGACAAGCCTACCTGAGCACTGACAGGGCGGAGCCGGAGGATTCATTGGACAAAGCTGCTGCTCTTGGAGTTCTCGGTTTCCTCCTGCTTCTGGCGACAACTCCCCTGGCAGCACAGCAAGGGATCGTGCAGTCGCCCATCGGCTCGGCCGGGCTGGCGCTCGTGCCGATAGCCGATGGCTACCGAGTCGAGGATCTTGCTGGTGTCCGCGCGACGCTCGCGGTCTCCCCGGGCACACGCCTGACCGCGATCGCCGAACTGGCCGGGGGCTGGATCGCAACCGGTGCGCGCCTGGTCTCGGACGGCGCCGAGCTTGTGCTGTGGCTCAACGACGGTAGCAGCACACGCGCGATCGGCGAGCCGGGGGAACGCTTCGCCTTTCGCCGTGACCCTTTGGCGCTCGTCGAGAAAGGGCGTCTAGCGGCAGTCGCTTGGCTCGAGGGCGACGGCGGTGAGAAGAACGCGGTCGCGGTGGCGCGCCGAATCGGCGAATCCTGGGAGACCGTCCAGACGGTGTCGCCGCTGACCGGCGCAGCCCAGCTCGCGCTTTCGGGAGCCGTTCTCGACGACGGTTCGTGGCTGCTGGTCTGGGCCGCCGTCGACGGTGAAGACGAAGAGATCCTGTGGAGTCGGTTCGACGGCACGGCCTGGAGCAGCCCTACACGTCTCCACCCGGACAATTCGGTTGCGGATATCGTGCCTGCGGTCGCGGCGGTCAAGAGCGGCGCGGTGGCGGCCTGGAGCCAGTTCGACGGCAAGGACTACCGGCTGAAAATCGCGGGCTTTGACGGCGAAGGGTGGCACGATACCGGCTTTGTAGGAGAAAAAGGCTCGCTCTATCCAACCGCCTTCCCGAGCGAGACCGGCGTAGGTTTCTTGTATCAAACGGTGATACCGCGGACCTGGTCGTTGGTCGTGGTCTCGTCCGGCGGACGACTGGCGCGGCGGGCTGCTACGGCGCGGATCTCCGAGCCCCGCCCGGTGGTTGTTTCGACTCAGGCGGACTCCGTGGCGCTGCGCTTTGCGAGTGTCGAACCCGAGGCGAGCGGAGCCGGTCGCGCATCGATCGAGACCCGGCTGGAGTGGCTTCGGGCACCATGAGGTCCCGGCGTTTCGGTGTGGTGGCGCTCTGGGCGGCCGCGCTCCTGGGTTCGGCCGGCGGGGGCGAGGTAGGCGCTGCCGACGTGTACTGGGCGTTCGGCGACAGCATTACCTGGGCCGCCGGGCTGGACGGCGAGACCTTTCCCTCCGGCCAGCATTTTTGTGGCACGCCGGATGTTCCGTACCCGCCGAATCCGTGCGGCTACCAGGGTCGGCTGCAGGCGAGCCTGGGGAAGACCGTCTGGAACCGCGGCAGGGCCGGTGAAACGACCGCTGGTGGCCTGACCCGAATCGTTCTCGCTGGTGAGCCGCTCGAGACCGACCGCTGTAGTGATTCGGAGGCCGGCGACGTTGTGCTGATCATGGAGGGCACCAACGACGGCGGTCAGTCGGCATTGACCAACAAGGCCAATCTCGCTTTCATAGTCGACCTGGCCACCTCGAAATGCGTTCACAGCGCCATTGCCACACTCATTCGGCGGCTGCAACCGTCGCCAATTGGCTGGTTGATCGGCGACCCGGATCACCCCTACACCGCGGATCTGTCCTCGAAAATCAGCGACATCAGTATCGACAAAAATCGTGCCTTGGTGGACGTGTACGCCTCGATATGTCCCATCCAAGACTGCTTCTTCGCCAACTATTGGCCCTATATCGTCAACGGCGACCCCGGGCATATCGACGCTTCGGGCTACGATCTGATGGAGCCGATCTTCTACGACCTGATCACGGACAGACCGGTGGCCGGCGCGGTGACCAACTTGTCTCCGTCGACCAACATCACCGACACGACTCCGACGTTCTCCTGGAACGAGCAGATCGACTCGGACTGGTACTTCCTCGAGGTCAACGGCGGAGCCAGTCACGGCTCCTGGTACCCGGAGGAGGCGATCTGCTCGGGCGGGTCCTGTTTGGTGACGCCCGGAGGAATGATGCCCGGAGGCCATCACAGCTGGCGCGTGCGTACCCGCAACCTCCAAGGTGTCGGCGCCTGGAGCGCCACCCAGGCTTTCTCGATCGGCCTGCCGGGGCCGGCCAATCCCATGACTCCGACCGGAGACATCTTCGACGCCACGCCGGATTACACCTGGACCGAAGCCGCCGACGCAACGGGCTACGAGATCGAACTCGAGGACTCGCTAGGCGGCGTTGGGCAGCCGGACACCTCTGCGCCTTCCTGCGGCGGCGGCACGTGTTCGGTGACAACGCTCCCCGGAGGCGCTCTCTCCGCCGGCGCCTACGCGTGGCGCGTACGCGGCACCAACGGCTCCGGTGAGGGACCGTGGTCTGGACAGCTGGCGTTTACTCTCTATACTGCGGCGCCGGCGGCTCCGACCTTGGTCTACCCGCTCGACGACGTCTTCGCGACGTCGCCCGCAACGCCAACCTACCGCTGGTTGCCGGTGCTGGGGGCGACCACCTACGACGTCAAGGTCGATGGCACGGTTCCGGCAGCGCTGGATAATCTGCTCGCCAGCATTCACTGCACAAACGCGCTGTGCGAGGTCGCGCAACCGACGAGTCTCACCGTCGGCGCAAACACCTGGACCGCACGAGCTGGCAACATCCACGGCGAGGGCCCGTTCGCCGGACTCGTGAGTTACGAGCTGCTTGCGTGTTCGCCGCCCGACCTCGTGGTCGATGATGTGACGATGCCGCCCTTCCGCGCTTGCGGGACGGTGTCGACCGCTGCGAGTGGTCTTACCGTCGGCTTCGGCGAGGACGTGATCTTTCACGCGGGTTCGAAGATCGAGCTGGGCGACGGCTTCGTGGTCGAGTCCGGCGGTTCTTTCACAGGCCGGGTCGATTACTGAGGGGCTTCACTCCGATCGGCTGCTCAGGTCATCCAGCGAGCCAGATCTTCTTTGAGTTGGGCGTGCTCCGGCCGGCCGGCCAGATTTCTCCACTCGAGCGGATCCTCGTCGTGGTCGTAGAGTTCCTCCGTGCCGTCGGCGTAGCGGATGTAGCGCCAGCGCTCGGTTCGCACCGCGTGGCTGGGGCCGTCCGTGGTCGTGACCGCGGGCAACTCCCAGGTGGCTCCCGGATCCCGTAGCAGAGGCACGAGGCTGCGGCCATCCAGACCCTCCCTGGCCGGTAATCCGCAGAGCTCGGCCAGGGTCGGATAGATGTGAATCGTGGTCACCGGCTGTTCGCAGCGCCCCCCGGGCTTGGTGACGCCGGGCACCGAGATGATGAACGGTACCTGTGTGGCTTGCTCCCAGAGCAGGTATTTGCCCCAGTGGCGCTTCTCGCCGAGCATGAAACCGTGATCGCTCGACAGGACGACGGCGGTCGAGTCGGCGTAGGGGCTCTCGTCGAGCGCGTCGAGGAGTCTGCCGACCATGGCATCGACGAAATGAATCGCGGCAAGGTATGAGGCGACCGCTTGCCGCCACTGACCACCGCCGACGATATGCCCGTAGAGCCGGCCCATCCGGCGGTTCTTGGCGAACGGGGGCACGTCGTTCAGGTCCCGGTTGAACACCCGGGGCATGGTGACTTTCTCGAAAGGAAACGGCCTGAAGTACTTGCGCGGCACGAAGTTCGGCAGATGGGGTTGGAAGAAGCCCGGCGCTAGGAAGAACGGGCTTGTATGCTTTTTTTGGAGTTGCCGGATCGCCCAGCGGACCAACTGCCCGTCCCA
>SMUY01347075.1_pt1 | contig 12767 bp, 13 predicted proteins | sample 2456441 | NCBI WGS metagenome assembly SMUY01 (sample SAMN11095931, study PRJNA526329) | marine sediment metagenome | biome: Marine sediment; feature: Surficial sediment; material: Deep marine sediment; isolation source: Hadal surficial sediment | place: Pacific Ocean | collected 2014-11 | depth...
GCTCAGTTTCTTCCATCGCGCGGCTCATCGAGCCGGTCATCCTGTCGGCATAGAAAATAACCCGGCCGTTGACATTGCGGGCGGCCCGGCCAGAGGTCTGGATCAGCGAGGTTTCGCTGCGCAGGAATCCCTCCTTGTCGGCGTCGAGAACTACCACCAGCGAGACTTCAGGAAGATCGAGTCCCTCTCGCAACAGGTTGATGCCCACCAGCACGTCGAACTCGCCCCGCCTCAGATCGGCAATGATCTGGACCCGATCGAGGGTGTGGACATCGCTGTGGAGATATTGCGCCCGCACCCCGATCTCGCCCAGATAGCCGGTCAGCTCCTCCGCCATCCGTTTGGTCAAGGTCGTCACCAGCACCCGCTCGCCCCCAGCCACCACCGAACGGATCTCCGCCAGCAGATCATCGATCTGACCCTTCGAAGGCCGCACCTCGATGCTCGGATCGAGCACGCCAGTCGGCCTCAGAAGTTGCTCGACCACGACCCCTCCGGTCCGCTCCAGCTCCCAGGCTCCCGGGGTCGCCGATACGTAGACGCGGCAGCGAACCCGGCGATCGAATTCATCGAAGGTGAGCGGCCGGTTGTCGAGAGCGCTCGGCAGTCGAAATCCGTGGTCCACCAAGGTCTGCTTGCGAGAACGGTCGCCATGGTACATCGCCCGCACCTGGGGCACGGTCTGGTGACTCTCATCGATCACCATCAACATGTCCTCAGGGAGGTAATCGAGCAGTGTCGGAGGCGGCTCGCCGGGCTGTCGCCCGGAGAGATGCCGCGAGTAGTTTTCGATCCCGTGACAATAGCCGATTTCCCTGAGCATCTCGAGGTCGAACTGTGTTCGCACCTCGAGGCGCTGCCTCTCGAGCAGCTTCTCCTCCTGTTCGAGTTCCTCCAGCCGGACGACGACCTCCTTCTCGATGCTGGCGATGGCCTTGACCAACTGCTCGCGTGGGGTGACGTAATGGGTCTTGGGATAGACCGCCACCTTGTCGACCGACTCGATCGCGTCTCCGCGCAAGACGTCGAAATAGGAGAGGCGCTCGAGTTCATCGCCAAAGTATTCGGCCCGAATGCCGCGTTCCTCGTAGGCCGGGAGGATCTCGAGCGTGTCCCCACGGACCCGAAATGCGCCTGGATAGAGGTCCATGTTGGTGCGCTCGTACTGCATCTCGGCCAGCCGGCGCTGCACGCTCTCGAGGCCGTCGCCGGCTCCGACTTCCAAGAACTGCAACATGCCGTAGAAGGCCTGCGGCGAGCCCAGCCCGTAGATGCAGGACACCGATGCCACGATCAGCACGTCTCGGCGTTCGAACAGCACTTTGGTCGCCCGCAGGCGCAGCCGCTCGATCTCCGCGTTGACGCTGGTCTCCTTCTCGATGTAGGTGTCCGACTGGGGCACGTAGGCCTCTGGCTGGTAGTAGTCGTAGTAGGAGACGAAGTACTCGACGGCGTTGTTCGGAAAGAAGCTCCGAAACTCCTGGAAGAGCTGGGCCGCCAGCGTCTTGTTGTGCGAGAGCACCAACGTCGGACGGTTCACGGCCTCGATCACCTTGGCTATGGTGAAGGTCTTCCCCGAGCCGGTAACGCCCAGCAGGACCTGCTCGCGCTCGCCGCGTTCGATTCCCTTGACCAGGGCATCGATCGCCTGCGGCTGATCCCCCTGGGGCTCGAAGGGCGACTCGATCTTGAAACGATCCATGTCTCTAGTGTTGTGTCTCCGACATAGCTTCACAATCTGGCTTGCCCTCGACGTCGCTGGCGGCGTTGCGCCTCCTCGCCATAGGCTCGGCTATGTCTACGTCGGCGCGCCTTGCCAGCAACGCCGATGGACTCACCCAGATTGCAAACCTATGTCGGAGACACAACACTAGGACGGCGCCGGAGCGACCGGGGTAGAATCGCTCCTGATGAGTACCGAGACTGCCGAGATGGTGGACAGCCGGGACGCTGCGGCCGAGGACCGCCGACTGCTCGGTTTCTATGACCACGTACGTGCCCGGGTGGAGAGTTATCTGGAGCGTCGCGGCGGGCGGGCGGGAGCGAGGGCCGCGGCCGCCCTGCTGCTGGTTCCGGACATCTTGCTGCTGCTGGTCCGGCTGTTCCTGGATCGCGACGTACCCCGGTCCTCACGCGCCCTGATCGGCGGGGCCCTGGCCTACTTTCTGCTGCCGGCTGACCTGGCGCCCGAGATTGTCATCGGTCCGGTGGGCTACCTGGACGATCTGATCATCGCCTGTACCGTGTTGGCACACGCGCTGGGGCCGGATCTCGAGGTCTGGGCCACGCGCTACTGGAGCGGGTCGCGGGGGCTGCGCGAAGTGCTCACCGAGATCACCCAGACCGGCAACCGCCTGTTGGGCGTCAACATGGCGAAGCGCCTCGATCGGGTACTCGAACGCCGGCTGCTCAAGCAAGGCTAGCCACTGGAGCGCAACGAGCGCAGCGCCTCGAAGACGCGTTCGACCGAGGAGAATTCCGACGAGGGAAAGTTGGCCTCATGGCGCCAGAACTCGCCCAGGGCGCCGGCGCCGGCGCGCTCGTAGGTTGTCACCTTGAGCATCAACTGGAGCTTGTCGCAAGCTTTGACGAAGCGGGCTTCGGGGGTTTTTCGGGCTTCGATTTCGTCGGCGCAGGCGGCGGCGCGCTCTCCCAGCGGTGCCAGCAACTCGCCCAGGGCCGCGCGTTCGGCCGCCGATTTCACGCCGGCACCGAAGTAACCCGCGGCGGTCATCGGCAGGTCGCCGGTGCGTACCTCCGCCATGTCGTGCACCAGGGCGAGTTCGAGCGCGCGATGGGCGTCGATCGTCGGCTCCTCGGTCGCCAACGCCCAGACCAGGGTGGCGACGTGGAAGCTGTGCTCGGCCACGCTCTCGGGATCGGTGACGCCGCGGAGGGCGAAACCCATGCGAGGGACACGGTCCAGGCCCTGCAGCTCGAGCAGCGCCTCTACCAGGCTCTCGTTGGGCTTCATGACGCGCGCAGAGTACTACAGGACGTCGGCGGCGAGCCCACGTACCGCCTCGGCCAACAGGGAGATGGACTCGTCGAGCTGTGCGTCGCTGAGATAGGGTGCCGGTCCGAAGCGCAGCCGCTCACCCCGGTAGTCGGTGAGCACGCCGCGCTCGAGCAGGACCCGATGCAGAGACTCCGCGTGTGGCGAGCGCAGGGCCAGGAAGCCGCCCAGTTGCTCGATCGGCGTGTCATGGTCGCGGCTGATCAGGTCCCGGTCGAGGTCGGACTCGTCGAAGCGTCGGGCCAGCAGGCCGATTTGATGTTGGCTGACCTGGCGGAGCAGTTCGGGCGTCAGCTCGTGCTCGGCGAAGAAGGCGAAGACCTCGGCGGCGCGGTAGTGACTGGTCGGATCGTAGGTCGCTCCAGCGAAGCGCTGATGACCTCGGTCGTAGCGCACCCGGTCGGCCGGGCGGTGAGATTCACTCAGATCACTGAACTCGGCGAACCAGCCGGTGATCACGGGACGCAACCTGCAGCCGTCGGGGAAACGAAGAAAACAGTTGCCTTCGCCGAGCTGGCAGTACTTGTAGCCGCCTCCGACGACGAAGGCGTCCTCGAGCTGGCGTTGGCGCAGCGAGAAGGGCACGACATCCAGCTGATGGTAGACGTCGAGCAGCAGCTCGGCCCCGTGACGGCGGCAGGCCTGGGCCGCCGGCGAGAGATCTCCAGCGATACGGGCGTCGCGGTAGAAGACCGTCGACACCATGACCGCAGCGGTGCGGTCATCGACCGCGGCCGCCAGGCGCTCACCGACGGACTCGGCAGGATGACTGGAGATCCGCTCGATCTCGATGCCGGCTTCGGCCAGCCGGGCGACCTGGCGTCTGATGGAATGGAACTCGCAGTCGGTGACGACCAGACGCGGCCGCTCGGCGAGCGGCAGCGCGGATAGGAAACGCACCAGCAGATCGTGCGTCGAAGCGGCGAGCGAATAGAGGCCGTCGGGGTCGTCGAGGAGGCGGCGAAAGCCCAGCCGCACGCTCTCGGCGCGCTCGAACGCCTGATCCCACTTCAGATCGGCGTGCTCCGCAGCATCCTCCCAAGCCTGCAGCTGGCCCTGGTAGGCACGATCGGGCCAGGCCTGGTGCGAGTGTCCGGTCAGTAGCAGCCGTTTGGCGACGGCGAAGCGGCTGTAGTGCGGCGCCAGCGCGTTGGGGTCGCGGTAGAGCTCCTGAGGGGTGAACGCCATGCGGCCCCCCCGGGTCAGAGCTGGGTGCGAATCGCCCAGAGATCCGGGAACAGGGCCTTGAAGAGAGTGGTCTTGAGGTAGGCGGCGCCCTCCGAGCCTCCGGTGCCCCGCTTCTGGCCGATCGTTCTCTCGACCATCTTGACGTGGCGGTAGCGCCATTCCTGGAGACCTTCGTCGAGATCCACCATGCGCTCGGCCACCAGCCCTTCCAGGCTCTCGGAGCGGTAGATACCGACGAGTACCTGTTGCACCGCCTCGTTGGGCTCGATCGGAAGGGTCACATCACGCTCCAGCGCCTCTTCGCTCACCTCGTAGCCGCGCCTGACCAGGAAGCGAAGAAAGGAGTCCCACAGGGTCGGCTTGCCGAAGGCCTCCTCGAGCCGCGCCCTTCCCGGCGTCCCTTCCGGGTGGTGGGCGATCATACGCTCGTTCTTCATCCCGAGCAGAAACTCCATCTCTCGAAACTGGACCGACTGGAAGCCACTGGCCGATTCGAGGCGTGATCTGAAGGTCAGGAATGAGTGCGGGCTCATGGTCTCGAGGATGTCGATCTGCCCGACCATGGTCTTGAGGATGGTCAGCACGCGGTTGAAGGCCGACAGCGAGACCACCACATTGCCCTCTTCCAGGGCCCCTTGCAGAAAGATCAGCTCGTGTTTGACCTGCTTGAACCAGAGTTCGTAGACCTGGTGGATGATGATGAAGAGCATCTCGTCGTGCTCCCCGGATTTGAGCTCCTGAAGATCCAGCAGCTGATCGATCTTGAGGTAGCTGGAATAGCTGAGGGCCTTGCTCTGGGATGGGTCGGCCATGTCGTTGATGGTAGAGGAAGCCCAAGGGTCCCTCAAGTGGATTGATTCGAAGCAGTGACGAGCTAGAACAGCATGCGGTAGCCGATCCAGAATATGACCAGGTCGAGAATGACGTGCGACACCCAGACGCCGACAAGACTGCGCTGACGCTCGTACATCAGGCACCACATGTACCCGCCAAGGGCGACCGCGAAGCCGAAGAGGAGCGCGATCGGCAGGGGGAAGTACTGGCTCAGGATGACCACGTGGTGGCTGGCAAAGGCGAGGGCGGAGAGAACAGCCGCAGGCTGGGGCGAGAGCAGACGACGCAGCGTGCCGAAAACGAACCAGCGCCAGTAGTACTCTTCTATGGCCGAGTGGACCAAGGAAAGGAACAGCGCGAAGGCCAGATAGTGATCCAGCACGCCGAGCTGAAAGACCTTGAGACGAATCTGTTCTGCCTGAGCGATGACGGCCTCGCCCAGTGGCCCTTCCATCAGGGCGAGTCCGGCTGCCGCGAGCACGCCGCCGATGAGCAGGCCTGGCAGGATCGCCCGGCGATGGTGTGGCGCCCTGAGGTTGGGCACCGCCAGGCGCTCGCGTAGCATCATGGTGGTGGCGACCAGTGGCCAGACAACGGTGTAGATCTTGACCAGGACATAGGTGATCTGCGCCCAGGGCTCGCCGGCGTAGGCGACGAAATAGATCAGCGATCCCAGTGTTGGGATCACCATCGCCGGCAGCACGGCGAAGAGCAGGTCCTGCCCCCCGGGAGGGGAACGATCCTCAGCTGTCGGCCGTGACACCGCGAGCTCGATCGAGAGTCCTCTGGACTCGGCGGTCGGCCGAGACCACCGGCGACTCGTCGCGCTGGCCGGCCTCGCGCAGCACCTCCCCGACCGTGGTGCCGACATCGCTCATGCGCTTCATGATGGCGCCGAGATCGGTCTCACCCTGGGTCAGAAGCCCGAAGGCGAGGGCCCCACCGGCGTTGATGATGTAGTCCGGTGCGTAGGCGATGCCGCGCTCGTGCAGGCGCCCGGCGTCCTCGGGCTTGGCCAACTGGTTGTTGGCAGAGCCGGCGATCAGACGGCAGCGCAGGAGCGGAATGGTGTCCGCGTTCAGAGTGGCGCCGACCGCGCAGGGCGAGTAGATGTCGCATTCGGTCTCATAGACCGACTGCAGCGAGACCACGGAGCCCCCGACGCCCGCTGCGGCCCGTTCGGCCGAGGCGTTGTCGATGTCGCTGACCAGCAGGTGGGCGCCCTGGGCGTGGAGCAGCTTGACCAGGTGCGAACCGACGTGGCCGGTGCCCTGGACCAGCACCCGCTTGCCGGCGAGGCCGTCGGAAAACGTCTCGGCCGCCGCGGCTTTCATGCCAGCGAACACGCCGCGGGCAGTGAAGGGCCCGGGGTCGAGCTTCTCCTGCGTTTCGGGATCGAAGCCGTGCACGTAGCGTGTCTCTTCGGCGATTATCTGGAAGTCCTCCGGGGTGGTGCCCATGTCCTCGCCGGTGGCAAAGATGCCACCAAGCGACTCGAGGAGACGGCCGTAGCGCCGCAACAGTCCGCGCCGCTCCTCGCCCACCGGCGTGTGGCTCAACGCCATCACCGCCTTGGCGCCACCGAATTCCATGCCGAGCGCAGCCCACTTGTGGGTCATCCCGCGAGCCAGGCGCATGCCGTCGAGCAGGCCGTCGGCAGGCTCGGGATAGCGCTGCATTCGGGTCCCTCCGGTCATCCGGCCCAGGGAGTCATCGTGGAGGCAGATGAAGATCCAGGTGTCAGTCGGCTGGTCGTAGCGACTGATGACGGCGAGGCCGTCGAAGGACTCGATGAGGGGGGACAGACGTGCGCTCATGCGGCAATTCTACCGTGCCGGGAGTCCTTGCGGACGGCGCCGACAGCACTGGCTTTCGACCTGCTCGGTAGTTCTGTCGGGGCCCTTCAAATACAATACCGACCGTGCGTGCAACACGGCACCGAGAGCGACATGAACTAGGCCGAACGTGACTTATCGATGGGCTGACGCGACCTGGGCAGATCTCGACGCCGCTCGAGAGCCATTGGTCGCTTTGTTACCGGTGGGTGCGGTGGAGGCTCACGGGCCCCATCTGCCGCTGGCTACCGACAATCTGATCTCGGAGGCGATGGCGCTCGAAGGCGCACGTCTGCTGGCCGACCGGGGAGTCTCCGCCCGGGTGTTGCCGGTGCTGACCTACACTGCGGCGCCGTTCGCACGGAGTTTCCGGGGCACGCTCTCGGTTTCGCCGGCGACGGTGTCGGCGCTGATCGTGGATCTCGGGCGGGCGCTCGAAGCCCAGGGTGTGGCGATGCTCGCGATCGCCAACGCGCACTTCGATCCGGCCAACCTCGAATCGCTGCACTCGGCGGTCGAGACCCTGCGACAGCAGTCCGCACTCAAGGTGGTCTTTCCCGACCTCACCCGCAGGCCGTGGGCACTGCGCCTGGGCGAGGAGTTCCGCAGCGGCGCCTGCCACGCCGGACGGTACGAGGGCTCGGTCGTCATGGCGGTGGCACCGGAACTGGTTGACGAGTCGGCGCGGGCCTCGCTGCCCGAGAACCCGGTCTCCCTCTCCGAGGCCATCCGGACCGGCAAGGAGAGCTTCGAGGAAATCGGTGGGACCCAGGCCTACTTCGGCGATCCAGCGGCGGCGAGCGCCGCGGAGGGAAAGGAGACCATCGCCGTCCTCGGCGAGATCCTCGCCGAGGCTGTCGCCAGCGTGCTGTAGCTGGCACTGGCGGCAGTACTAGGCGTCGCGGTCGATGGCGCTGTAGAGCTCGACCAGTCGCTCGATGCCGTCGAGTAGCGCTTCACGCCGCCCACGCAGCGAGCGGGCCAGTGACTGGCGCCCTCTGAGCACGAGGTAGGCGCGCGTCTCGGAGACCAGACTGGTGAAACGCTCGACCATTCGCAACGCCACGTAGCCCGAGATCGGGGCCACGATCAGCAGCGGTGCCCCGACGCCCCAGCCGAAGAAGCTCGCCGCGATCGCCGCCAGCGTGATCCAGTAGACGGGGAAGAGAACCAGCGAGATCAGCACTTTGTAGGTGGCTCTGACCTCCACGTCGAGCCGCAGCAGCGCCACGATCCAGCCGGGAACATGGTAGGGCAGAGAGTTGATGAGAGCACCGATGAGCCCGGCCGGCAGGAGAATCAGCAGGTCCGCCAGCGAGCCGAGGGCGAAGCGGATGGCGGTGGCAATCGGGTAGTGTCCGGCGACCTGGCGGTCACTGAGGCCCGCCAGGTCGAGTAGCTGGTCATACTCGCGCAGCGCTTGTTGCAGCTCCGCGGTCTCCTCCGGGTAGGCCTTCTTGATGTCGCCGTAGGCAGCGGCGAAACCGCGCTGGAAGGTGACGCCTGATGCGAGACGTGAGTCGACCGAAGCGTCCTGCCTCGAATAGAGGTTGGCGGCACTGCGCACCAGGTGTGCCTCCTCCCAGGACGAGTAGTTGACCGTGACGCGGTTGAGGGCCTGCTCGATTCGGCGGGTCAGCTCGCCTACCGCCTCGCGGTCGTGCTCTCCCGCGACCGAGAAATCCCGCAGGTCGATGGGCTCGCCGATCTCCAGCAGAGTGCGCGAGCGGAACTCGCCCCGGTCTTCGAAGACCAGCCCGAAGGGCACGATCGCCAGGCCCGACGCCGGCGCCCTGGCGAGAGTGCCGAGCGCGATGCGGGCGGCCCCCGTCTTGAGCGGCATGAGGTGGGGCTCACCATGGCTGATGCCTTCGGGAAAGAGCGCGATGTCGGCGCCGCTGGCCAACAGCTCATGGCAACGGGCGAACATCTGCTGGTTGCGCGAGGTGTCGACTCCGGGATCGTGGCCTCGATAGACCGGAATCGCGCCGACCAGACGGACGAACAGTCCCACCACGGGATGACTCCAGAGCGTGCTCTTGGCCAGGAAGCGGATGCCGGGCGGCAGCCAGCCGAGGGCGATGGCGGGATCGATCAACGAGTTGCCATGGTTGCCGACGTAGATGCGCGGCGGCTTCGTCGGTAGGTGGTGGGCGCCGGTGACCTCCACCTGGCGGTAGAAGACCCCCAGGACCAGTCGTACAAGGAGGCGGAAGGCTCGATCCAGAAGTGCCCGCACGGGTAGGACTAGCATACCCAACAAGGCCCCGCTCGCCCCGCCCGATCGCCTTGACACCGTCAGGGGCCGCCTCTAACGTGGCGCCATGCGACTCGAGGGCAAGCGTGCAGTGGTCACCGGCGGCGGCCGGGGTATCGGCGCCGAGGTCGCTCGCAGCCTGGCGGCAGAGGGCGCTTCGGTGGTGGTCTGCTCGCGTACCCGCAGCGAAGTCGAGTCGATCGCCGGCGAGCTCACCGAGGCGGGGCACACCGCGTTCGCCCTGACCTGTGACGTCGCGGAGCCGACGCAGGTCTCCGCTCTCGCCGCAGCGGCCCGGGAGAGGCTCGGAGGCGTCGACATCCTGGTCAACAACGCCGGCATTGCGCCCTCCGCGCCGCTGCGCTCCGTGACCCTCGAGGAGTGGGAGCGGGTGTTCGCGGTCAACATGACCGGGACGTTCCTGTGCACCCAGGCCTTTCTGCCCGCCATGATCGCTGCGGGCTGGGGTCGGGTGGTCAATATCGCCTCGATCGCCGGCAAGGTCGGCCATCCCTACATCGCGGCGTATGCCGCCAGCAAGCATGCCGTGCTCGGGTTCACGCGCTCGGTGGCGATGGAGGCGGCGGCGCACGGTGTGACGGTCAACGCCATCTGCCCGGGCTACGTCGACACGTCCCTGACCGACGGATCGGTCGAGCGCATCGTCGCCAAGACCGGCATCTCGGCAGCGCAGGCGGTCGAGTACATGAAAAAGACAAGCCCTCAGGGCCGGCTGATCGATGCCGAGGAAGTCGCCTATCTGACGCTCTGTCTGTGTGACCCGCGCGCCCGGGGCGTCAACGGGCAGGGCCTGGTCGTCGACGGGGGAGCGGTGCAATCATGAGCGATTCGCCCTCCGGCACGCCGGTTCCGATCAACCCGGAGGCCCTGGGCTTTCCGAGTGGCTACTCACACGGCATGCTGGCGCCTCGTGGCGCTCGCTCGCTCTACGTTGCGGGGCAGATCGGTGTCGACCCGAATGGCGCCGAGACGACGGGGTTCGTCGAACAGTTCCAGCGTGCGCTCGCCAATGTCGTCACCGTGGTTTCCGAGGCGGGCGGCACGCCGGAGAACGTCGCCAGCCTGACCGTCTATGTTCTCGACCGACACCAGTATCTGAACTCGCTGCGCGAGGTCGGTACCGCCTATCGGGCCGTCATGGGTCGACACTTTCCGGCCATGGCACTGCTCGAGGTCAGCGGCCTGGTGGATCGCCACGCGCTGGTGGAGATTCAGGCGATCGCGGTGCTACCCTGATCCTCGATGGCGATCGCCCCTGAGCACTTCCGCTACGAGCTCGATAGCCGGACCGGTGTGGCGACCATTACGCTGGATCGGCCGGAGCGGCTCAACGCGCTGACCTTCGCCGTCTATGCCGAACTGCGGGACGTCTTCCGCGACCTCGATGTCGAGCCCGGGGTGCGCTCGATCGTGATCACCGGCGCCGGGCGCGCCTTCTGTACCGGTGGAGACGTCGAGGCCATCATCGGGGAGCTTTTCGAGTGCGACCCGGAGGGTCTGCTCGAGTTCACTCGCAACACCGGGGACGTGATCCGCAACATGCTTGCCTGTCGCCGTCCGATCATCGGCGCTCTCAACGGCACCGTGGCCGGAGCCGGAGCTGTGATCGCTGCTGCCTGTGACATCCGGGTCGCCTCCGAGGATGCCCGGATCGCCTTTCTGTTCACCAAAGTGGGTCTTTCGGGGGCCGACATGGGCGCCGCCTGGCTGCTGCCACGGATCGTCGGCCTGGGTCGCGCCATGGAGCTGCTGATGACAGGCGACTTCATCACTGCCTCCGAGGCGTGCCAGATGGGTCTCTACAACCGTGTCGTGCCCAAGGATCAGGTGGCGGTCGAGGCCCGCGCCCTGGCCGAGCGACTGGCTCGCGGGCCGTCGCAGGGCCTGGCGGTGACCAAGAAGATGGTCATCAGAGAGATGCACATGGATTTCGAGAGCGCCCTGGCAGCCGAGACCGAGGTTCAGGCGGTCTGCATGGAAGACCCGAATTTTCGCGAAGCCTACGAGGCCTTCGTGGCTCGACGTGAGCCCGACTTCCAGTGATGGGCGTGGGTTCTGCACTCGGCGGCCTGCTGAGCGAAGAGCACGTGTCCCTGGCGGCGACTGCGAGCGAATATGCCCGCGATCAGATCTTGCCGCTGCCGCCGCCCAGGGATGACGCCGCCTGCCGGATCGAGGCGCGAGAGCTGCTCGGCCGGCTGGGCGCGGATGGCTGGCTGCGGTGGGCGGTTCCGGATGGTGGGTCGCTCGACCATCGGTCCTGCTGCCTGATTCGCGAGGCGCTGGCCCATGCCTCGCCGCTGGCTGATTCCGTCTTCGCCCTGCAGTGTCTGGGTACGCAGCCGCTTCGGCAGGCGGGTGTCGAAGCGTCTCAGCAGCAGTGGCTGGATCGAGCCCGCAGCGGCGAGGCGATGGCGGCCTTCGCGATGACGGAAGAGACGGCGGGTTCGGACGTCGGAGGCATCCAGACCCGGGCCCGCCGGGAGGGTGATGGTTGGGTTCTCAACGGCAGCAAGAAGTTCATCTCCAACGCGGGTCTGGCTGACTTCTATCTCGTTCTGGCCGTCACCACCCCGGATGAGGACCGTCCGGGCCTGTCTTTCTTCCTGGTTCCGGCCGCAACCGACGGACTGCGGTTCGCCGGAGCTCAGGTGATGAGCGAGCCGCACCCGCTGGGGTCGATCGAGTTCGAGCGCTGCCGCCTGCCCGGGTCGGCTCTGGTAGGAGACCGAGACGCGGGTTTTCGGATCGCTCTGGGTACGCTGGACGCCCTGCGGTCCACCGTAGCGGCGGCGGCGTGTGGCATGGCGGCGCGGGCGCTCGACGAGGCATTGGCCCACGCTCGACGGCGCCGGCAGTTCGGCCGGCCGCTGGCGAAATTTCAGCTGGTGCAACAGAAGCTCGCGGTGATGGCGACGGAGCTCGACGCGGCCCGGCTGCTGACCTACCGCGCCGCGGCCAGCGCCGACCGGGGTCTCGATGGCGTTACCCGGCAGACGGCGATGGCCAAGTGGTATGCGACCGAGGCCGCGCAGCGCATCATCGATCAGGCGGTGCAGATCCATGGTGGCTCGGGAGTACTCGAAGACAGCCCGGTGGACCGCCTCTACCGCTCCATTCGCTCGCTGCGGATCTACGAGGGGACCACCGAGATCCAGCAGCTGGTGGTGGCCCGGGATCTACTGAGAGAACGAAAGCCGGGCGCCTGATCGGCGACCACGGGCTCTGATAGGCGCTCTATGCCGGTCAGGACCGACAGGTCCTGCGATTCCTGGGTCCCTTGCAGGAGCCCGTACAGCAGTCCGAGTTGCTCGAGCATGCCGCTCCGACCGGATCGCAGGAAAACGTGCAGGAAGCGTCATCGCTGCAATCGCCGTCAGCGCAGTCCGTAACACCGTCACAGTCGTTGTCGACACCGTCAGCGCAGGTGAGCCATTCGCTGGTCGGCGGCGCTCCGCAGTCGAGTCCGCACGAACAGGAAGTCTCACCCGGATCGCAGACGCCGTCGCCACAGCTGGGCGGCGCTCCGCAGTCGAGGCTGCAGCTGTTGCCGTCCTCGAAGCCGGTGCAGCTGCCGTCGCCGCAGCAGGATCCGGCTGCCGGAATGTCGGTGAAC
>SMUY01387163.1_pt1 | contig 12767 bp, 9 predicted proteins | sample 2456441 | NCBI WGS metagenome assembly SMUY01 (sample SAMN11095931, study PRJNA526329) | marine sediment metagenome | biome: Marine sediment; feature: Surficial sediment; material: Deep marine sediment; isolation source: Hadal surficial sediment | place: Pacific Ocean | collected 2014-11 | depth 0-1...
CGAAGGGGCGGGCGCAGAGCCAGGAATGTCGCTGGAGGCCGACGACAAGAAAGTCGGCACGCTGACGTCTGTGAGCAACTCGATCGGTCTAGCCCTGGTGAGACGTGAACTGGCACCGGGCGATCTGGTATCGGTCGATGGTTTAAATGCGGTGATTCGGGAAATCCCTCCGAAACCACAGACATAATTCACCGGTTCTTTACAAATGTGAAGGCAGACTGTGGGGTATGGCCGGTCTCACCAGATCAGTTCTGCTCGTCGAAGACGACGACGCCATCGCCGACATGCTGCGCGGCTTCTTCGAACGTGATGGCTATCGGTTCTTGCATGCCCTCACCGGAGAGGAAGCGATCGAGCGGCTTCGGATCCGACCCGTCTCAGCCATCCTCCTCGACATCAACCTGCCGGGCATCGACGGGATCGAGACATGCCGGAAGATCAGGGAGTTCTCTCAAACCCCGGTGATAATGCTGACCGCACGGGACACAGAAGTGGACAAAGTCCTCGGCCTGGAGATGGGCGCCGATGACTACGTCACAAAACCCTTCTCCCCCCGGGAGCTGATGGCTCGGATCAAGGCAGTGCTGCGTCGTTCGGAGGAACCGCCGGCGAAGCCACGTCTACTCGACATAGACGGGTACGAGATCGATGACGGCAAGCGGACCGTGACCACACCCTCTTCTGTGGTTGTCGAACCGACCGCGAAGGAGTTCGACCTGCTCTGGTTTCTCGCCGAAAACGCCGGCCTGGCGATGAGCCGAGGCCAGATCCTGGAGGGAGTGTGGGGCTACGAGTACTTCGGCGAGACCCGGACAGTGGACGTCCACATCAGACAGCTCCGCAAGAAGATCGAAGGAATCCCCATCGAGACGGTTTGGGGCGTCGGTTACCGGTTGGGCCGGTAATGCGTCGTCGTCTTTTCTGGACGATCGCGGGCGTCGCTGCGGTCACCGGACTTCTCGTCCTCGCCGGGTCGGCCTTTGCTTATCAAAGGGCAGTGGTCGACGCTACCTACCGTGAGATGCAGCACTCGTCGCAAGAGGCCGTGCTCGTCATCGAGGAAACGTTGGGACGCATCGCGCGACGACCCGGAGCGGTTCAAGAGCTTTTTCATCTACTTCAAGGCGACCAGTTGGGACCTCGTTTGGGTCGGATCCGGCGAACGGCCGGAGGCTCGGATATCGCCTTTGCGGTGATCCCCGAGGATGGCGATGCCCGATTCTCCAGCGACCTATTCGACCGCGTGAATCTCGACCAGGACACCCTGGATTCGGGCGTCACCCAGTTCACCCGGTCGAGCACGGGAGAGCTGGTGGTGATCACACCGACAACTATCTCAGTCCAGAACACCGATGTCACCTTGCTTGTTGGGCTTGCCCGTGAGGCGCCGATAGTTCGGTTGGTCGATCAGCTCGGTGCCATGTTGGTGATCATCGTGGGGATCGGTGTGCTGTCGGCGTTATTAGCTCGCCTGTTGTCCGGATCGGTTGCTAACCGCCTCGAGCCCCTGGCGAATGCCTCACGTGATTTGGCCGACGGAGACTTGAGCGTTCGTGTTCCGGACCTCGAAGATCCCGAACTTGATGAGGTTGCTGTCGCCTTCAATGAGATGGCACAGGAGCTGGAGGCAAGCCAGATGAGAGAGCGGGACTTTATCTTGGGCATTGGTCATGACCTGAGAACCCCGCTGACGACGATTGGGGGATACGCCGAAGCCCTCGAGGGGGGAGAGGTCGACCCCGAGGAGATCGAACGAATCGGTGGAGTGCTCGGTGTCCAGAGCCGTCAACTGGGTCGTCTGATCGAAGATCTTTCGACCCTTGCCCGGTTGGAGCAGCCCGAGTTCAGCCTACGGACGGAGCAGGTCGACGTGGGCGCTCATGTGAAAGAGGTTGTCGAGGGCTTCAGCCGACACGCCAAGGAGATCGGAGTGAAGTTGTCGATCGAGGCAAACGAGGGTCTGGTGTTGGAGACTGATCCCGATCGTTTGGGCCAGATTGCCCAGAATCTCGTTGAGAACGCGATGCGATACACACCGGAGACTGGGACCGTCACCGTGGTGGTCAGTGAAGAGGGCTCGTCCTGTGTAATCGAAGTAGCGGACACCGGCATCGGGATCACTCCCGAAGACCTTCCACACATCTTCGACCGGCATTACGTCGGCCGACAGCGACAGCTCAGAAACGAAGGGAGTGGGCTGGGTCTTTCGATCGTCTCGGGGTTGGTGGAGTTGATGGGTGGCGAAGTGACCGCCGAATCGATGCCGGGCAAGGGGACGACTATCACCGTGAGGTTGCCCATCTAGTGATGTGGCTCGACCACCCACTCACCTCCCTTCATCACACCACTGACGTCTTCCAACAGCGTGATGTCATCGAGCGGGTTGCCTTCCACGATGACGAGATCGGCATGGGTTCCAGGGGTCAGCGATCCGACCCTGTCCTTCCACCCCATCAACTCGGCGGCCCAACGTGTAGCGCTCTGGACGGCTTGGGCCGGGCTCAGTCCGTGATCGACGTAATAGGACGACTGTTGAGCGTTGTTGCCGTGGGGATAGACGCAGGCGTCGGTTCCGTAGGCGATCTTCACACCGGCCCGGAGCGCTTTGGTGAATCCGACCCGCTGAGGACTTGGCGCGTCATGAATGCTCATCACGGCTGGTCGAGCAGCGCCTTGCCGTGGTGCCGGAGGTGGGACTCGAACCCACACGCCACTGAGGACACAGCATTTTGAGTGCTGCACGTCTGCCTATTCCGTCACTCCGGCTGGTGCTCTCCGGCGTGAGTACCGTTGGGAGCACTGATGTGGGAGTGTATGGCCCATGAAGGGAATAGGCGACCCCTGGGCAGGCGCTGAGCCCGGCATGAAACGCATTCATCGGCGACTGTTTCGGCTCAACGAAAAGATCGCCAAACTCGAGGAAGAGGCACGAAACGTCGATGCCGAACTCGAGTACCACCGGTCCATCGATGAAGACGCCCAGCGTGACGCGGCGGTCGGCAACTACATCGACCGCGAGGAAGCCGGTCTAACTGCTGCCGACGTCAGGCGATTCGAGAAGACCCTGGCTGACCTCAATTCGAAGAGGGACGCCCTGGTCACCAAGAGGGATCGTCTGCTCACCACCCTCCCCAATTGACCGAGGCGGTCTCGGGGAGAGGTAGTAGCGTCGCCGTCGTGCCAACTCTCGCCCTGATCGACGGTAACTCGATCGCCTACCGCGCCTTTTACGCACTTCCCGAGGACCTCGCTACCAAATCCGGTCAGGTCACCAATGCGGTCTTCGGCTTCACCCGGATGTTGATCCGTCTACTCAAGGACTTTCACCCAGACGGGATCGCTGTCGCCTGGGATGTTTCTCGAAAGACGTTCCGCACTGAGGCTTACCCCGAGTACAAGGCGCAGCGGGAGAAGGCACCCGACCACTTCCGAAGTCAGCTTCCGTTGATGGATGAGGTCCTTCAGGCCCTTCAGATCAACCAACTCCGGATGGAGGGCTTCGAGGCAGACGACATCATCGCCTCTCTCACCCGGAACGCCGTTGAAGATGGGTGGGAAGTGCTGATCGTCACCGGGGATCGCGATGCCTTCCAACTGGTGGGCGGACCGGTTCAGGTGGTGTACACACGTCGTGGGATCAGTGACATCGTGCTTGCCGACGATGCCTACATACAAGAGAAATACGGGATCACGCCATCCCAATACGTTGAGTACGCGTCGCTGCTAGGCGACAAGTCAGACAACCTCCCCGGTGTGCCGGGTGTAGGAGAGAAGACCGCTTCGCGGTTGATAGCCGAGCACGGCTCGGTCGACGGCGTGTATGCAGCCATCGGGGACATGACCCCGAGACTCAGGGAGAATCTGGCAGCCAGTCGCGAGCAGGTTTTTCTCAACCTCGAGCTGATGGACCTCGTTGACGATCTCGATCTCGGTCACTCCACGACCGATTTCGAGACAAGGGAGTGGGACCGGAGCACGGTGAAAAACCTGTTCGACAGTCTGGAATTCCACTCGATGTGGAACGACCTCGAGCATGCCCTGCCATCGACCGGCGGTGCGACCGAGATCCTCGACGTTGAGTCCGAGTTGGTTACTACCGCCGACCGAATCTCCAATTTGGCCAATCGCGATACCCTTGTTGTCGGACTGGCTTCCGACGGTAGGGGACCGTTCGGTCTAGCCGTGTCAATAGGACCGGGTGAGGCCGTTGTCGTACCGTTTGAAGACGCCGGCCCCATTCTCGACGGGATCGGCTCGGGCGCCATCGGAGTGATCGGCCACGACTTGAAGTCGATAGCCCGAGCTCTCCTGGACCAGGGCTACGACCTCACCGACCCCCGTATGGACACCGCCCTGGCCGCCTACATCCTCAATCCATCCTCGCGAAGCTATGACCTTGCTGAGATCGCCGAGCGTGTCCTCGACGTCGAGGTTGTGTCACCTGACGATGAAGACACCGCAGGCATGTTGCCTTTCGACGCCGGGCCCGACGTGGACCTCGAGGGGCGATGTGTCGAGGCCGTGCGCCGGCTTGCCGACCAGCTTGGAAAAGAGCTGTTCGAACGCGACGAAGTTGATCTCTTCACTGACTTCGAATTACCCCTCGTACCGGTACTGGCGCGAATGGAGCACGCCGGCATCGGGGTCGACAGGGCCTATCTCGAGGAGATGGGGAAGGATCTGCGCTCCCGCATCACCAAACTCGAGTCAAAGATCCACGGACTGGCCGGCGAGGCTTTCAACGTCAATTCAACGGATCAACTTCGGAGGATTCTCTTCGACAAGCTGAGCCTCCCCATCAGCAAGAAAACCTCGACGGGGAAACCTTCGACCGACGCCTCGGTATTGAAGAAGCTCGACCATCCCCTCGTGGACGCCCTGCTCGAGTATCGCGAGTTGGAAAAACTACGTTCTACCTATGTCGATGGCTATCTACCGTTGATCGATCCCGACGGCAGGATCCGCACAACGTTCAACCAGATGGCAGCGGCGACCGGTCGTCTCTCTTCTGATAGCCCAAACTTGCAGAATATTCCGGTTCGATCGGAGTCGGGCAAAGGCATTCGCCGCGCCTTCATCGCCGGTGAAGGCAATCTGTTTCTGGTCGCCGACTACTCCCAGATCGAGCTCAGAGTCTTGGCCCATATGAGTGGTGACCCGTTTCTCAACGAGGCGTTCCAAAGCGGACTTGACATCCACACGGCGACCGCGGCCCGTGTCTGGGATGTGCCGACCGAGGATGTGTCGACGCAGCAGCGGCGCACGGCCAAGATGATCAACTTCGGCCTGCTCTACGGGATGGAAGCCTTCGGTCTTGCCGATCGTCTGGGGATTTCGCGTGAAGAGGCCCAAGAGCACATCGATGCCTACTTCTCCCAGTTCCACCATGTGAAGGAGTACATGGCCTCGTTGGTGACTGCCGCACGTAACGATGGTTACACGACGACTCTCTTTGGACGGAGGCGCTATCTGCCCGAATTGAAGTCGGACAACTTCAGGATCCGTCAGATGGGGGAGCGGATGGCGCTCAACGCACCCGTCCAGGGCTCGGCGGCCGACATCATCAAAAAGGCAATGATCGACCTGGATTCGGTGATGCGAAAGGAGAAGATGGCGTCCACCATGCTCCTCCAGATCCACGACGAGTTGATCATCGAAGTGCCCGAAGATGAGTCGGTTCTGGCTGAGAGGTTGGTGGTCGAAACCATGGAGGGTGTTACCGGTCTCGAGGTGCCACTGAAGGTGGATGTCGGCTGGGGACCAGACCTTGCCAGCGTGAAGGCCTGATTACTTGGCGAAACCCTGGGTGGCTGCGTACACTTCCATTGCCTGCTGGCTTTGCGTCGGCAGAGTTCTTCCCTGAGAGGTAACCACCCACAAATGTCCAACGAGTTAGAAACCGCGCCTGTAAGCACTCCCGAAGAGGAGACAGCCCAGACGCCCGAGACGCCAGTCAGCGAGACCGAGGTCGAGAAGACGGCGACCACCGCGAAGCCCGCCACCGAGCCTCCAACCACCGAAGAGGCGCATGAAGAGCCGGCAGCAGATTTGTCTGTCAATGAGGCGCCCGCCGAGGAATCGCTTGCGGACGAAGCGCCAGATGAGGAGCCTGCGGCCAAGACAACTACCTTCCAGCACCGAGAGGCGCTGGTGGCACCAGACCTGAGCGAGCTGCCAGATGACATCGGCGACGATTTCGAGAGAGCCATCGATATCACCGTCCTCAAGTTCAAGGAGGGGGACATTGTCGAGGGCAGCATCGTCAGCATCGACGCTGAAGGTGCAATGGTCGACGTCGGTTACAAGTCCGAAGGCCTCATTCCCACTCGAGAGCTTTCGATTCGCAACAACATCGACCCCAATGACGTCGTAGAGATCGGCGAGCGCGTCGAGGCCGTGGTCCTCGACATGGAGGACGACGAAGGGCGGATGATCCTCTCCAAGAAGCGAGCCATGTACGAGCGCGCCTGGGGTCGTATTCAGAAAATTTCAGAGGAGGACGGCACGGTCGAGGGAACCGTCATTGAGGTTGTCAAGGGTGGACTTATCGTCGACATCGGTCTCCGCGGCTTCCTTCCGGCTTCACTTGTCGACCTGCGACGTGTTCGTGATCTCGACCCGTTCATTGGCCAGCCGATAACAGCAAAGGTGATCGAGCTCGATCGGGCTCGCAACAACGTGGTTCTTTCCCGTCGCGCCCATCTCGAGGAGGCCCTTGCCGAAGAGCGCAATGAGTTCTTGGAGAACCTCGCCGAGGGCGAGGTTCGAGAGGGCACCGTCTCATCTGTCGTCAACTTCGGAGCCTTCGTCGACCTGGGAGGCATGGACGGGCTCGTTCATGTTTCCGAACTCTCCTGGCAACACGTCAATCACCCGGGCGAACTGGTCAGTGTCGGCGACAAGGTCACCATCAAGGTGCTTGAAGTGGATCGTGACCGCGAGCGCATCTCACTATCGATCCGTCAGACCACCGAGGACCCCTGGGATGTCTTTGCCACGGAGCACGAGATAGGCGATGTCGTTGAAGGCACCGTCACCAAGACCGTGCCCTTCGGAGCTTTTGTATCCGTTGCTGATGGCGTCGAAGGTCTCGTGCACGTCTCTGAGATAGCCATGCATCGTGTGGAGTCACCGGAGTTGGAGCTCTCAATCAGCCAGACGGTGAAAGTCAAGATCACCGAGAAGGACGACGAACGTCGTAGGGTCTCGCTTTCCATCAAGCAGGCGCTCCCCGACTACAAGGAGCGTTTGGAGAAGGCAGATACCGATAAGAAGCGACCCCGCAAGCCTCGTGAGTTCGAGCGCGAGTTCGGGGCCGAGGCCGAGGAGCACCCGCCGATGCCGGTGGATGCCTCGCTCGAGGCCATTCTCAAGGAGCTCAAGGAGCGTGGAATCGGCCGTCGCTGAGTGTTACCTGGATATTCGTTGAAGGGGCTCTGGAAAAGGGGCCTCTTCTTCTTGTTCGGCCATGGATGATTCTCCCCATAGATTTCTACCTGAAAGCCTCAAGAGTGGTCGGTAGAGGTCCGACAATCCACCTGTGGCAAAGGATTTGAAACAGCGGGCGGGTTTGCACCTGCCGATAGGACGCCCCCGGTCAGTCGTCGCGGCAATGACGACGAGCAATCGAGGGGAAAACCGAAGGGGACTCAATGGGTAGGAGAGCCATCGTTCTTCTAGTGGCCTTGATATTGGCCGGCCTCGCCGCGTGGGCGGTGTGGAACTTCTTGCAGAACGTCGAAAGCGAAGCCAAGGAAGGCCAGAACATCGCAACGGTGTTCAGGGCTGGACCTGATGGAATCTCCGAGGGTCAGGAAGGTAACATCCTCGTCTCCTCGTATGACTCCAACTCCCGATGCCAAGACGAGGATCTAACCCTCATCGACGCCGTCGGTTGTACCGTCAAGAAGAGTACTGATCAGGTCGAGGATGTCCCGCTGGATGCCATCGACAGCGAAGAGAAATTGCGTCAGGTGTTGATCGGCAGAGTGGCTGCTGGCCCGATATCGGCCGGCTCCATTCTGACCGCGGCCCAATGGACCGAAATCACCGCAGATGTCATTCCGCTCTCCGAGCAGATCCCTTCTGGGAAGCAAGCATTGACCATCAGCACCAGCAATGTCCAGGGTGTGAACGGTTTTGTCGAAGCTGGTGATCGGATCAACATGATCATCACGCTCGCTATCGAGTTTGATCTCATACCTGTCGACTTCGAAGGGATAACCCTTCCCGCCGACGCGACATCTGGCGAGGGGACGGCGTCCACGCAGACCGATGCCGACGCCGAGACCGTCGTGCTGACGTACACCCGGTATGTGCTTCAAGGCATTCCAGTCCTAGCCACTGGGCGTGAGATAAGGCCAGACCAGGAAGCGCCGCCAACGGTTGAAGCCGATGATGGCATCGCTACCGAAGGCGAAGGCGCCGTCCCAGCCGAGGATCTGGGCAACTCCACGATCTTCACCCTCGAGGTAACGCCGGATCAAGCCGAGCGGATCGTCTACGCCTTTGAGAATGGCTCCATCTGGCTGACTTTGGTGCCGACCGACTTCGTCGAGATCGAAACCGACGGTGTGGTCATCGACAACCTGTTCGGTGGCGATCTGGCCGAAGAGATCTTCGGCTCCCAGGACAACAACTAAGAGGTCAATCGCATGTCGATGGCTGAAAACAACATCCTGGTGGTAGATGAGGATGACGACTTCGTCTCCATAGCCAAACAGTTGTTCGATGGTCGGTTGCCGGTCGCACGCACTCTTGATGAAGCCAGCCAGATAATCGAGTCTGGCGACATTCGAATGGTGCTCCTCGGACCCACATATAAGGACGACCGGCACATGGAGGAGATCAGGACACTCCACAACCAGGATCCGGTTCTGGTGCTCATGCTGGTAGCGGAAGAGGTCACGTCCGACCTATTGCGACGTGGCATGCGTGCAGGGGTCTCCGATGTTCTCGAGGCCCCGCTCGATGAGCCCAAGATCGAGGCCGCTATTGAGCAGTTCGGTCATGACGTGCTCAAGCGACAAAGTGTGGTGGCCAAGCCAAGCGCACCTATGGAGTCCACACATGGTCGGCTCATCACGATCACCTCGGCTAAAGGTGGGAGCGGAAAGACAGTGGTGGCCACCAACCTGGCCCTCCTCCTCAACCGGATTCCGGATACCAAGGTGTGTCTGGTCGACGCAGACCTTCAATTTGGTGATGTCTGTCTCGTGCTACAACTCGAGCCTCGTTTCACGATGGTCAATGCTGCCCACGAGCTTCACCATCTCGACGCAGAGCTTCTCGACTCACTGCTCACCGAGCATCCGAGCGGTCTCAAAGTCTTGGCAGCTCCCTTGGAGCCGGCCTTTGCCGACGACATCACCACGACTGGTCTGATGCAGATGATCGACGTTCTTCTGGAAAACTACGGCTACGTCATCATCGACACAGCATCGATGCTGGATGAGTTGATCCTGTCTCTCTTCGAGAAGTCAGATGACATTCTGATGATCGTCGACATGGACTTGCCGTCGGTGAAGAACGCCAAACTCGCCCTCGAAACCATGCGACTTCTCAAGTTCAGCACAGCCAACGTGAAGTTGGTCATGAACCGATCCAACGCCAAGGCGAGACTCGACAACAAGGAGATCGAGAACGCCTTGAAGATGCGGATTTCCGCGGCTGTGCCATCGGATGCGGTGGTTGCCGCCTCGGTCAATGAGGGACGCCCGGTGGTGGAAACCGATCCCAAGTCCAAGGTTGCCAAAGGCTTCGAATCTGTAGCCGCCCTCATTGCGGAAGAGATTCCCGAAGATTCCGCCAAATTCGGCCTTTTCGGTCGTAAGTAGAAAAGGGGTATGTAGTGCCATCGCTATCTGAGAGAGTCGCCGCAGCAAGAGAGTCCGACACCTCCGATGTGTCGGTCACCCGTACCGATGCTCTTGGCGAGCTACGGGGCCGTCTCCACTTCAAGGTGGTGGAGGAACTCGGTCCCACTCTTTATGACCGTGGCATGTCCGATGCGGAATTGCGTCTGCGTGTCCTGGAGATGCTGGAGTGGGCCGTCGACCAGGAACAGGGCCTACCTCTCACCTCCGCAGACCGGCGAGCCCTGCTCAACGAGATCGCCTCGGATGTCCTCGGTTATGGGCCTATCGATCCACTGCTGAACGACCCGGAAGTCACCGAAGTCATGGTCAACGGGCCATACGACATCTACTTCGAAAAGGCCGGAAAGATACACCTTTCTGATATCCATTTTGTCGATGCGGTCCATCTGCGGAGAATCATCGACAAGATCGTTGGTCAGATCGGTCGTCGAGTCGACGAGGCAACGCCGATGGTGGACGCCCGTCTCCCGGATGGCTCCCGCGTCAACGCCATCATCTCACCGTTGGCGATCGGTGGACCTTTCCTGACCATTCGTAAGTTTGCCGTCGACCCATATCAAGAAGCCGACTTGATCGGCTTCGGCACCTTCACGCAACGTGTGGCCGATTTCTCTCGAGCCTGTGTCAGGGGCCGTCTCAACATCATAATTTCCGGGGGTACCGGCTCCGGTAAGACGACAACGTTGAACGTCGTGTCCGCCTACATTCCCGACGACGAGCGCATCGTCACGATTGAGGACGCTGCTGAGCTTCAATTGCACCAGGACCATGTGCTCAGTCTGGAGTCTCGACCTGCAAATATCGAAGGTCAGGGCGCTATTACCATTCGCGAGCTGGTCAGAAACACTCTGCGCATGCGTCCCGATCGCATCGTGGTTGGTGAGGTTCGTGGTGCCGAGGCACTCGACATGCTTCAGGCCATGAACACCGGACACGACGGGTCGCTGACAACCGTTCACTCCAATAGCCCGCGCGACACGCTTTCCCGTATCGAGACCATGGTGTTGATGGCCGGATTCGACCTTCCGATCAGAGCAATTCGCGAGCAGATCGCCTCGGCTGTCGACCTGATCATTCACGTGTCTCGTCTCAAGGACGGATCGCGTCGGGTAACTCATGTGACCGAGGTGGAAGGCATGGAGGGAGAGATCATCACTCTGCAAGACTTGTTCCTCTTCGACTACGGCATGGGTGTCGACGACGAAGGTGTCTACAAAGGGCGCCTCAAGGCGACCGGTATACGGCCGAGTTTTTCCGAGGACCTGGAGGATCAGGGAATAAGGCTTCCTGCCGACCTATTTGATCCCGAGCCATTTGCACGGAGAAAAGGTTGAGACGAGCCCGCGTCGCTCTCGTCGCTCTCGTCGCTCTCGCTCTGGGAGCCCTTCCGGCATATGCCCAGGTTGGGCAGTCAGAAGTGGAGATCGTCGATATCAATGGCTCTCGTTACCCGGACGGCGGGCAGACGACGATGGTCATCGAGTTGCGCAATCTGCCAACCGCTCTCGATCCATCCCAACTCGAGATCACCGTGAATGGTGAGCCGGTGACCGATCTCGAGGTGACACCTTTGGTCGACTCAACTCTCCCCGTTGGCGTCGTACTGGCCATTGACGCCTCAGGCTCGATGTCTGGTGGCCCGATTGAGGCCGCCAAAGCAGCGGCCAAAGACTTCGTCAGCCAGGCCCGACCCGAAGACCGGATAGCTCTCATCACGTTTGCCGATGAGGTTCTGGTGATCTCCGGGTTCACCAGCAACACACAGGAGCTCATCGCCCGCATCGACAGCATCGAGGCCGGGGGAGAGACCGCTTACAACGACGCCATCATCAAGGGCATCGAACTCTACGAGGCCGCATCGGCGAGAAACCTCCTTCCCAATTTGATCGTGCTCACAGACGGTGAGGACACGGTCTCGGTGGCGACACTCGACGAGGGAGTCGAAACAGTGGCTTCCAGTGACGTCCGGGTTTTCGGGGTGGCCCTGGAATCGCCTGACTTCAACCCGGATCCGGTCGAGCAGATCGCTCAAGCGGGCGACGGACTGTTCCTGTCAACGCCAGACCCCGAAGAGTTGTCGACGCTCTACGACGAGATCATCAGGGAGATCAGCAACACGCTGGTAGCCCGTTTCACCTCTCCAATCAGTACGCCGGGAGATGTCGAGTTCGCCGTTGCGTACCAGAGCTTGACTGCCGGTGCCACGTTTGCCGTTTCCGGCTTCGCTACGACGACAACTGCGACCGCGGGTCCGACAACCACGACCACTCTGGCGCCGATCACCACCATCGTCGTGGAGGGCAAAGCGCCCCTCGACACCCAGACTCTGATCCTCATCAGCGCAGCCGGCCTTGGCCTGACGATGTTCCTGTTCTTGGTGATCCTGTTTGGTCGTGAAGATGAGGATGATCCGGGCAGGTTTGCCAAGAGACTTCAGGCCTACGGACGAAAGAGCAAACCGAACGAGGAGAAGCGACCTTTCCTGGAGCGGATTCCGCTACTCAGCCGATTCACAGAGGCCGCTGAGGAAGAGGTCAAGAAGAGAGGATTGCTCTCCGGGGTCAACTCCGCCTTGGAGCAGGCCAACATTCCGATGGCCCCGGGCGAGGCGATTCTCGCAATGATCGGCCTGTCAGCGGCTGGCGGCGTTTTCGGACTCGTCTTCAATGGCCTTGTCTGGGGCTTGATCACGTTCGGTGGCCTACTGATCTTGATGGTTTTGGTGATCAACTTCACTGGTCGTCGAGAGAGGAAGAACTTCGAAAAACAACTGCCCGACACGTTGACGCTGATGTCGACGTCTCTCAGAGCTGGATATTCGCTTCTCCAGGCGATCGAAGCTGTCAGCGCGGAGGCTCCAAACCCGACCGCTCGGGAATTCAGTCGAGC
>SMUY01391719.1_pt1 | contig 12766 bp, 11 predicted proteins | sample 2456441 | NCBI WGS metagenome assembly SMUY01 (sample SAMN11095931, study PRJNA526329) | marine sediment metagenome | biome: Marine sediment; feature: Surficial sediment; material: Deep marine sediment; isolation source: Hadal surficial sediment | place: Pacific Ocean | collected 2014-11 | depth...
AACGAGCACGGCCAGTATGCCGACTACGGCAAGGTGGGTGGGTGCCTGATCACCGGCAACGAGGACGGCGCCAAGCACTGCTCGATGAACATCCTGTACTCGCTGTCGCATCTCGGCTACGTCATCCCGCCACAGGCGGACTCGGGCTGGCTCGGACCTGTCGGGCCCGGTCCGTCCTACCTCGACCCGGGCTCGGGTGGTCCCGAAAGCGACTTCACCAACCGCAACACCACGTTCATGACGTGGAACCTCATGCACCTCGCCCGCATGATCAAGGACGCTGGTGGCATCCCGGCCCACGGCAACCAACGGTCGAAGTGGGATGCGGGATGTCGCTTCGATTATCCCAACCCAGCACATCGCTGACAGCCCGTGATGAACATCCAGCCGCATTCGGCCGGCGCTGCATCCGCCGTGCCTGCGTTGTTTCTCGGTCGAATACTGCCGGTATGCTCCCTCGTCTCGCCATGCCAGGCCGGCGTATCGCCACCCGCGGTGCGACGCGGGACTTCCACCACGGACGGCTAGGGAATCAGGCGCGGGACGAACTTCGTGAGCCCCTGGATCGGCCCCACTTCTCCTGCGATGATGTTGCCCTGGGCGTCCACGGTGACCCCTTCGCCCATCGATCCGAATCCCCCCATCCCCGAGGCCCGTTCCGAGACGTGTTCCCGGATGAAGTACCAGACCTCTCCGGTCCGGGCGCTCCCGACCCGGAGACCCTTTCTCCAGCCGGGGTTGTAGTTGTCGTCCGACTCCGAGTCGATGGCGTAGAGGACGTCGTTGTCGTCGATGAAGAGCCCACCGATCCGGCTGAACTGATACCAGGTGTCCAGGTGGTTCCCCTGAGCCCCAGCTCTTGATGAAGGTTCCATCCGGGGCGAACTTCGAGATGCGACCGATGGCACCCGGACCGGCTTCGTCCAGGAATTGGGCGCCGTGCGCCTCCCCCACGAAGATGCTGCCGTCCGGGGCGACGAGCCCGTCATTCGGCTCGGTGAAGTGCGTGGGCGGGTCGCCCGCCTCAGCAGGGGTGCCGAGGACGAGCAGCACCTCGCCTTCCGGGCTGAATTGATGACCGCGTGCCCCTTGCCTGCAGCGTCGGGAAAGCGCTCCAGCTCCCTGGCGTTCGCCGAGCGGGCGTCGGCCACCCAGACGTTGCCTTCGCTGTCGACGTCCATCCCGTGGGGCCACAAGATCAGCCCTGCGCCGAAGCTCTGCACCACGTTGCCGTCCGGATCCAGCTTGACGATCGGATTCGCGTCGGAGCCGGCGCACGAGTTGACCCCGCACCGACGAGAGGGCTGACGTCCACGAGTGCACGGGGCAAGGCGGCAGCGGCCGCCGGAGCAGCGGCCGTTGCTGGCATAATGCACGATGACGCCGTTCCAGACGAGGCTCAGATGACGGGACTTTGCACGATCGCGGTCGTGGTCGGTCCGGTGGCGCTCGGTGCGCAGGACCGTGCAGGCGGGATGGTCGCATGGCGGTACGTGGGCGCCGCTTGCTGACATCAACCTGTCGAACGTCGACCAGCTCGAGATCGCCTGGACGTGGAAGCCGGACGAGCTGCCGCATCAGGAGTCTCAGACGGGCCCGGGCAGCGTCGAGGCGATGCCGCTGATGATCGACACTGTCGTGTTTCTGTCGACGATGTACAACCGCTTCAGGTCGGCGCCGAACCCGATGACACTGGCGGTCAACGGGCGGACCATCGATGCCGTCGCCGAGCCCGACGCCTCGCTCGCCGCGTTCGCGTGGCCCGACGATGAGTAAGCCTGCAGCTCACACCGTCGAACATCCGGCCGCCCTGCTGGCCTGTGTTTTTGCCTGTCGCCCTGAGGTGAAGCGGACCACGGTGCGGCAGTGGCTCAAGTACGGGTTGATTCACGTCAACGGACGGTCGGTCACACGCTCCAATCACCCTCTGCAGACCGGGGATGTGGTGTCGTTTCGCGCCAAGGGTGAGGTGCGCGGAGCGGAGCTGCTGCCATCGGGAATGACGGTCGTGTTCGAAGATGCGTCGCTGATTGTCATCGAGAAGCCGGAGAATCTGCTGAGCATGGGCAGCGCGACGGAACGGGACAAGACCGCCTATGCCTTTCTGACGGACTACGTACGCCGCGGCAATCCTCAGAGCCCGGAGCGGGTGTGGATCGTCCACCGGTTGGACCGCGAGACGTCCGGGCTCATGGTGTTTGCGAAGACAGAGGCGGCGAAGTCCGCGTTGCAAGCCGAGTGGTACAAGACTGAAAAACGGTACCTGGCCGTGGTGGAAGGACAGCCGCCGGCTGACCACGGCGTGCTGAGGTCACACCTGGATGAGAGCAGCCCCTTCAAGGTCTACAGCGCCCCTCCCAGCGAGCGGACACGCCATGCGGTGACCCGGTACCGGGTGATGAAGCGACGCGCGACTCGCGCGTTGGTCGAACTGACACCAGAGACGGGACGGCGCAATCAGATCCGGGTGCATCTGGCCGATGCGGACTGTCCGATCGTCGGCGATCAGAAGTATGAGGCGCGCACGAATCCCGCCCGGCGACTGGGATTGCACGCGGAGTCCCTGCAATTCACACACCCGTTGTCTGGAGAACTTCTCCGATTCCAGTCACCGCTGCCGCAGGATCTGGCGCGGCTGCTGTGACCTGCACGTGGGGTTGTCGCCCGACTGACGAGATCTATGCAAGATACAATCGTTCACTCTTGGGTAGGCAGGTCTCTCGCGTCCAGCACGTGGCTCGGTGCGTCCGGGGGCACTGGCACGAACGGCGACGGCGTCAGGGGTGTGGTCTACACCACCAGCGGCACCCGTCCAGGACGCACCCCCGCCATCACAGTCCTGCCCGAGCCTGTCACCCCCGACCGTCGGGTCCCGTTGCCGCCATCATGCAGCCACGTCTCCGGACGAAGACGATGAGGTGGGGTGTCGCGGCGGGTGGCGCCATCGGCGTCGCGCTCGTGCCGCTCGTCGTGCTTTCAGCTCCCACCGTCGTCACGGCTCAGACCGCCGAGATGGAACAGGGCAAGCGGCTGTACGAAAGCCAGTGCGGCAGCTGCCACGGACCGCTTGGGAATGGCGGTAGAGGCGCGAATCTGGCGCAACCACGGCTGCGCCGCGCGTCTGATGATCAGGCGCTGTTCAACATCATCCGTCGTGGTATTCCTGGTACCGAGATGCCGGGTTCGCCCCTCACGCCTCGTCAAGTGTCGAGTATTGCGGCCTACGTCAAGACGCTCGGTCGCGTCGAGCCGGAGGATATCCCCGGCGATGCACGCCGCGGCGCGGCGGTCTTTGCCGCGCTCGACTGCGCGCGATGCCACACCCTGGGCGGCCGGGGCGGTATCGTCGGCCCTGGCCTCGATGACATCGGCGCGCGCCGGAGCGCCGCCCATCTGCGAGAGGCGCTCCTCGACCCCGAGGCTTCCGTGCCCAGCGGTTTTCTCCAGCTCCGGGTCGTCACAAAAGACGGCCGTGCCCTGACGGGGTTCCGGGTCAATGAAGACGCGTTCTCGATCCAGTTCAGGGATCTGTCAGGCCGACTCCACTCGTTCTGGAAGTACGAGCTCGATGTCCTCGAACAGCAGTGGCAGCGCTCGCCGATGGGCAGCTACGCGGCACGATTGACCTCCGAGCAGACAGATGACCTCGTCGCATACTTGGTCTCGCTCAAGGGAGCCCAATGAAAACGCTCGTCCTCATGCTCGTCCTGGCTGCGCCGGCGGCCGCCCAAGTGCCCTATGCGCGGATCCTGGATGCGGCGTCCGAACCGGGGAACTGGCTGACGTACTCTGGCTCGTACGGAGCACAACGTTACTCGACGCTGGCCCAGATCAACCGTGACAACGTCGACCGGCTTCAGCCCGCGTGGATCTACCAGATCCGATCGCTGCAGAAGTTCGAGGTGTCGCCGCTCGTCGTCGACGGCGTCATGTACATCACCGAGCCGCCGAGCGATGCCACCGCACTCGACCTGCGGACGGGACGTCCCATCTGGAGGTATCGCCGTGCGCTGCCCGAGGGCATCGTGACCTGTTGCGGTCAGGTGAATCGTGGGGTGGCGCTGCTCGACGATCAGGTCTTTCTCGGCACGGTCGATGCCCATCTGGTCGCGCTCGACGCACGGACAGGCCGGGTGCGCTGGGACATCGAAGTGGCGGATTACGCGATGGGGCATGCCGTGACCGTGGCGCCGCTCGCACTGCAAGACAAGATCATCGTCGGCATCGCCGGCGGCGAATACGGCATCCGTGGGTTTCTCGACGCGTACGATCCGACCACCGGCGAGCGGCTCTGGCGCTTCTGGACCGTGCCCGGGCCGGGCGAGCCTGGTCACGACACGTGGTCTGGAGACAGTTGGGAGCGGGGTGGGGCACCGACCTGGGTCACCGGCGCCTACGATCCGGAGCTCGACCTGCTCTATTGGGGAACGGGCAACCCAGGGCCGGACTTCATCGGCGAGGTGCGCCGCGGCGACAACCTCTATTCTGAATCACTGATCGCGCTCGACCCCGACACGGGGACGCTGCAATGGTACTTTCAGTTTCTGCCGCACGACGTTCATGACTACGACTCCACCCAGGTTCCAGTACTGCTCGACGCGGAGCTCGGAGGTGAGCCGAGACAGCTTGTGCTGTTCCCGAACCGGAACGGCTTCTACTACGTGCTCGACCGGGTCACAGGCGAGTTCCTGGTGGGACAGCCATTCGCCAGGCAAACCTGGGCCCTGGGATTGGATGCAGACGGACGGCCCATCGAGAATCCTGAGACGATACCCAGCACGGACGGCGCGCTCGTCTACCCCGACGACGATGGTGCCGCCAACTGGTACAGCCCCAGCTACAGCCCGCAGACCAACCTCATCTATCAGAACGTCCGGGAAAAGGGCGGCATCTACTACCGTGCCGATGCGACGTATGAGCCGGGGAAGATCTACATGGGCGCCAGCCGGCGCGGTGTGACAGGAGAAGACCCCAAGGGCTTCCTGCGCGCCCTCCACCCCTTGACGGGCGATCTCGTCTGGGAGGTCGAGGTCCACTCGCCTCCCTGGGCTGGGCTCATGTCCACCGCGGGCGGGTTGGTGTTCTCGGGGACGATGGAGGGTGACTTCTTTGCGGCGGACGCCCTGACAGGCGACGTCCTCTGGCGATTCCAGACGGGGGGGCCGGTCTACGCGAACCCGATCACCTATCTCAGCGAGGGTCGCCAGTTCATCGCCATCGCCGCAGGCAGCGCACTCCTCACGTTCGCGCTACCAGAGTGAGCCGGTACTACCGGATCGGTGGTGCCACGGCGTCCTGGGCGCGGGCGCCACTCAGGACGTTGATCATCGCGTGATTGCCCTCGTGGCAGGCGTACTCGAAGATCTGCCCCGACGTCACGCCGCGCGACGCGTGGTCGGTCGTCATCGGCGCGGCCGCGGTCCAGGGCTGGGTGAAGGCATGCGGGTCCTCGAGGGTGAAGGTGTAGTCGATCGCCTCGGGGCCGACGCGCGTGAAACGCTCGACGAGCCGCAGACTGGGGCGGGCGGCACGCCACGGCGTGCTCCAGTAGGTGTCCGGTTTGTCGACGAAGTTGACCGTTTCCACGACCAGCGTGTCTCCGTCCCACCGGCCACGCGCCTCACCGGTCCACTGCGCGATGCCGGTTAAGGGGCGGCCGTCGACGGGGATGATCCGGAGCTCGTGGTACATCTCGTGCAGCATCACCACCGCACCCGGCGTCTGCAGGATCTGGAGGTTCATGTTGTAGGGCTGGAGCGGCACCATGTTGGGCAGGCCGTCGGTGATGCAGCGCTCACCGGTGTCGAGGTCGAGCCAGGAGGCATACGGTCCGACGCCGTATCTCGCCTGCTCGCGGTCGCTCTCGATCTTGGCCTCCGACGTCCACGGAATCACTCCCTCCGGCGGGTCGACGATCAGCGAGGTGCGCCGGCTGTCCACGATCTGCGTGCCTGCATCCATCCACACCTGGTTGTAGCCGCCGACGGTGCCAGGTGCGGACTTCCCGTCAGACGCCGCCCGGCGCTGCGCGGACTGCTGTTCCACTGCCGCAGCCTCTTCGTCGGTCAGCAACGCCTGCTCCGACTGCCGGCGTGGTCGCTCCAGCGGCGTGAGCGTGGCCGAGGTCCAGATGCCCTGTAGGTCAGGTGCACCCCAGGCCGTTCGGGGCGTCGTCCAGCCGTGGACGGCTCCGGCCTGGCCCAGCGCCGCCGCCGGCAGCAGCACAAGCGACACGACCGCCGGACCGATCGAGGTGCGTACGCTGTGACTCATCGAGACCCTCCGTCCACGTCGGACCGATGCGAGAAGGATACGACAACTCGTCCGGGACACAGTGCGGGGCGTGATCCCTGACGCGCCCACGGGTAGAATAGCCTGGTTTCACACGGGGGCACGGGACCCCTCGTCGGGTCGGTGCCAGTGTGTGGGTTGGCTGGTGGACCAGCAGAAGAGGGGATGAGATGCGCTATCGAGGTCTCGCGACATCGTTGACGATCATCACGGTGGTCATGTCGCTGGCGCCGGCGCCGGCCGCCGGCCAGGCGCGGACGTCCTCCGGGGCGAGCGTCGAGCTCAACGGGTTGGTCGTCAGTGAAGACACGTCGATCCTGCCGAGGACGCCGTGGGGCCATCCGGACCTCCAAGGGCTCTGGAACAACTCGACCACGACGCCGTTGGAACGGATGACGGCCGAAGAGCAAGAACGCGGACGGCTGGCTCAGCAGGCGGTGAGCCGGGCCACGGGGGGCACGGGTGCCGGCTGGCTCGAGCTCGGCGGAGAGCTCGATCGCGAGTCGCTGATCGTGGATCCGCCGGACGGCAGAATCCCGATGAGAGCAGAGGCGGTGCAGCGGCTGATCGCCAGAGAGGACGCGCGCCGTGGGCGTGGGGAAGCCGACTCCTGGCTCGACCGCAACACGTGGGAGCGTTGCATTTCCCGGACGCTGCCGATCGCCATGATTCCCAACATCTACAACGCGAATTACCAGATTCTGCAGACGCCGACACACGTGGTCATCCTCGTGGAGATGATTCACGAAGCGCGCATCATCCCGTTGGACGGTCGCCCGCATGCCGCCGACGGCATCCGCCAGTGGCTGGGCGACGGGCGCGGTCATTGGGAGGGTGACACCCTGGTCGTCGACACGATCCACTTCAACGATCGGCTGGACGGCGGCGATTTGCAGCCGTCTCACATCATTCAAACGACACATCGAGCGTCGGGCGAGACGTTACGCCTGGTGGAACGCTTCACTCTGACCGACGCCAACACGATCGACTACCGCTTCACGGTCGAAGACCCGCAGGCCTTTACGAGGCCCTACACCGTCGCGATCCCGATGCGGCGGCGTGACGCCAGCGAATTGCTCAATCACCTGTTCGAGTACGCGTGCCATGAGGGGAACCACGCTATGGTGAACCTCCTGACGGCAGGTCGCGCCGACGAACAGGCCGCCCTGGACGGCGCGGCGCTCGTCAGGCGGCAGCGAATCGAGGCGGGCCACCCCGGCATCCGGGAACCCGCCGTGCCGATCGTCCCAGCTGCCCCGCCGCACTGAGGATCCATCGCGGCGAGGTGCGCTCCGGCTGCTCTCGTCGGGGTGAGACGCAGCATCGCTAGTCGGTCGTGTCGTCCTGTTTTTTCGACTTGAGCTCGCCGTCGTGTTCATCGAGAAAGGCGCGGATGTCCTCCGTGTTCTCGAGCAGACGCGACCACTGCGCCTTGTAGAGCGTCACCGGAAAGCGGCCGAGCCCATAGACCGAGAGCGCCCCCTTCGCGCTCACCTTTAGCCGCAGTGGGCTCGCTTGCTGCCGCTTCAGCCGTTCGTTCTCTGCGGTGAGTCGGGCCAGTTCTGCTTGCACGTCATCGTCCATCGGTCATCTCCTCCTGCGCCTCTGTGAGTCGCGTCGCCAGCCGCAACCCCGTCCTCAGGCCGACGACGTCGCCGGCGCCGATGTGCAATCCTGCCACTTCACGTGGAAGATGCGCCAGCAAAATGAAACGAGCTGGGGGGCAGAAGCCCCATCCGCCTGCAGGGCGGCCGCGAGCGTCGGCGTGGACCCTGTCGTGCGCGGCCTGTCGACGCGACGCAACAGAGGGCATGACACCCGGGTGTCTGTGTGAAAATCACGTGAGTGCGTCAACCCCATATCGTTGGGACACCGGGCTGCTAGACCCGAAGTTCCGTTCCATCCTGTCTCACCAGGAGCCAGGCGTCACAGCGGCCGAGTACGACGCCAACCCCGTCGGAGGGCACGGCCGGTCTGGCTGATCGCGTGGGACCTGAGCCCAGGAGGGGCGCATCGCGAGCCGCGCGCGTGACGGTCGCGGTCGAGAGCAGTGACTACACCAGGCCGTCGCATCGGTCTCGTGCTGTCCGCGGGTGGGCTGCGGGGCGCCGCGCACCTGGGCGTGCTGCGTCGTCTTGTCGCCACCGGCATTCGCCTCGATGTGATCGTCGGCGTCAGCGCCGGAGCGGTCGTCGCCGCCTACTACGCGGCGGTCGGGTTGACGATGGAGGAGCTCATCGGCAACGCCCGTGTCTTTCAAGGACGGCACCTGATTGCGCACAGCGTGGGCCTGCGGTCTCCCCGGTGGCTACGGCCGATCATCGAGCCGTTTGCCGGGATCATCCCGCGGCGTCTCCGGCAGCTCGAGTCGAGCCGCTTCGGCCGGCTCCATCACGGCATTTCAGCGATCGGCATCGTGTGCCACGATTTGACGAACGACTGTGCTCGCTATCTCGCGACGGGCGCCCACGCCGGCGTCAGTCTCTACGACGCCGTGGCGACGAGCGCGTCGATCCCGAGCATGTTTCCGGCCAGATCGATCACGTACGAGGGTCGGGTGTGTGCGTTTACGGACGGCGGGCTCAGCGACGCGCTGCCAATCGGGTTTGCGCGAGACCCGGTCCTCGGTGCGACGCACGTCATCGCGTCGGACTGCCGCAGTCGGCGGGGTGCGCACGAGACTCACGACGCCGCCGACCTCGCCTATGTCCGACCCCGACTCGACGACACACACGTGTTGCGTGCGCCACGAGCATCCTTGCTCGAGGCCGTGGCGGCGGGCGAGGCGTCGGTCACCGCAGAAACGCTCGAGAAAATCAGAGGCTGGTAGCCACGCGATCACCGGTTCTGGTCTGCCGCGCGTTCTTCGGCGCGCGCGCCACTCAGCATGTTGAACAGCCCGTGGTTGCCTTCATGGCAGGCGTACTCGTAAAGCGGCGCGTTGGTTCGATGCAGGGGGAACCGGCCGGTAAACGGCCGGGCAAACGTCGCCGGATCGTCCACGGTGAACTCGTACGTCACCGTCTCCGCATCCACCCGCGTGAACCGTTCGACCAGGTGCAGGCGTTCCGCCGATCCCCAGGACACAAAGGATGTGCTGAAGCTCCCGGTCTTGTCGGTGAAATTCGTCGTGTCAACGACCAGCGTGTCCCCCTCCCAATGACCGCGGGAATGCCCGAGCCACTGGCGAATGCTGGTCGGCAGCGGTGCGCGTCCATCCAGGGGAATGATGCGGGCGTCGTGGACCATTTCATGGAGGATGACGACGTATCCGGGCGTCTGGAACAGCTGCACGTTGTTGTTGTAGCCGGCCGGCAGCATGGGTGGCCCCGTGCTGAACCCGACGACGCAGCGTTCAGACACCCCTCGAGCCTCTGGACCGTCTGCGTTCGCGCCGCCGACACGTAGCCTGACCGGACGCCCACCGGCCGCACGGTGTGCCTCGGCGCGTTGCTGCGCCTGCGGGGTCAGCGGGGGAAGTTTGCCGTCTGGCGGGTCCACGAGCAGCGACGGTTGGGTGAGGGCCGTGGCTCTGGCGCGGTCGGTCCAGACCGCCTGGCTGTATCCACCCACCTGCCCTGGCGGCGGCGGCGCATCGCGCGCCAGCGCCTCAGCAGTGCTCTGCTGCGCGACGACCGCGGCCTCTTCGGCCGTCAGCAGATCCCGATCTGCAAACTCGGCGGGGCGCTCCAGCGGCGTGAAGGTCCAGTAGTCCCAGATCCCCCGGAGATCGGGGTCGCCCCATGGCGTGCGTGGCATGGCCGACCCGTTCGCGGTCGCCGACCGGCCTTGTGGGATGGCAGCGACCGGCAAGAGGAGGACGATGGCGACGACGAACGACAGTGCGCGGACCTCTCGAGTTGGCTGTGTAGTCACGAAGCTTCCCCTCTTGAGAGCGCCGCACGCGAGAGCGGTGTCCGCCGACGCGTGCGGCGGGTAACATGGCAGAGTTGGCGCGCCTGGTCAGCCGGGGACATCGCACGTCTCGGTGCAACGCCGGACGGTCACCACGGACGGCTGGAAGAGACACCCGATGAAACGCACTCGCGTTCTGGCACTGCTGGTCGGCATCTCCACGCTCTCGCGTGTTGTCGTTGCGGCGCGAGAGGCGCCGTGTCAGTGTACCCGGTCAGCTTAGCAAAGTGACCCACACGAACTTTAGAAGAGCCGGAGGTTACGCTTGTGCTCAAGACAGCTCGTCCCGTCGCCGTCGCCGCCCTCGTGGTGGTGTTCGCGCGGATGGACGCGGATGCGCGTGTGGTGCGGCTGGTCGTCGAACGGACGACGCCGTATGCGGACGGCGCGGCGATCGGCACGTCTGGGCCGTTCGAGCGGCTGGTCGGCACCGTCTACATGGTGGTCGATCCCGAGGACCCGGTGAACGCGGTCATCGTCAACCTCGACAAAGCGCCGCGCAACGCCGAAGGGCTGGTCGAGTTCAGTGCGCCGTTCGTCATCATCAAGCCGGTCGACGTCACACGCGGCAACCGGAAGATCCTGTATGGCATCAACAATCGGGGCAACAACATCGAGATCGCCTTTCACGCGTATCCGTCGCCGGGGCTGCGCGCGCTGCTCGGGTCGTCGATCCCGACCGACGACGAGATCATCTTTCGGCTCGGCTACACGTTCGTCGATGCCGGCTGGGCCGGCGACATCACCACCTCCGAGACGCGGCTCGGGGCGACGCTTCCACTCGCGAGCGAGCGGGACGGTGGTGCCGTCGTCTCGCGCATCCGCATCGAGTACAGCGCCTCCGGTTACACGCTGCCGCTCAAGGGGAACAGCCGGTTCCGGAGCTACGAGACGGCCGACACCGACCCGGCGAGCTCGAACCTGACGGTTCGCGACGGCGTCAAGGGCCGCCGGGTGCCGATCGCGCCGGACCGATGGGCGTTCGGCCGGTGCCCGGACGGGCGTCCGTCACTCGAGGCGACCACCACCGACCTCTGTCTGTTCGACGGCTTCGACCCGGACCGCATCTACGAGCTGATATATCCGGCGAAGGGCGCCTGGGTCATGGGGCTCGGCTATGCCGTCACCCGCGACTTCGCGTCGTTTCTTCGGTATGCGGCGGTGGACGACGCGGGCAACCCCAACCCCCTCGCCGAGAGCGAGACGACCGTCGGTGTGCGCCGAGCGTATGGCTTCGGCATCTCGTCGACCGGTATGTATCTGCGGGACTTCCTGTATCTCGGCTTCAACGAGGATGAGTCGGCGCGTCAGGTCTTCGATGCCGTCCGCATCATGATTCCCGGGACGCATCGGCTGATGGCCAACGTCGAGTTCTCCGACCCGAACGTGTACTCGCGCCAGGACCAGCATGCCGACTTCACGTCGTCCTCGTACCCGCCGCTGACCTACGCGGTGACCTTCGATCCGATCTCCGGGCTGCGCGACGGCATCCTGAAGCGGCCCCGGACCGATCCACTCGTCTTTCAGGTCGATACCGCCAACGAGTTCTGGCAGATGCATGCCTCCTTGAACGTGCATGACGGGCGAGGCGCGCCGGTGCCGATTCCCGACACCGTGCGGCTGTATTACATCGCGAATCATTCGCACGTCGGCGCCAGTGGGGTAGCGGCGCGACCGACCGACACCGGCACCTGCGCGTATCCGGTCAACGGCACCCGGAGCTACGCCACCGTCCTCCGGGCCCTCATCGTCGCACTCGACGCCTGGGCCGACGGCGGGGTGGAGCCGCCCCCGAGCGTCTACCCGGACGTGCGGAACGGGACACTGGTGAGGGTCGGCGAGGCGGCGTCGGCGTTTCCCGCCATTCCGGGCGTCACGTTTCCGACCATCCTGAACGAGCTCGATCTGCTCGACTTCGGCCCGGCGTTCGGGCCGACCGGCGGGTACGTGACGGCGCTGCCGCCGTTGCGTCGAGGCCGATATCAAGTACTGGTGCCAAAGCCCGACCCCGACGGGATCGACGCAGTCGGGATTCGTACGGTCGACGTGGCGGCGCCGGTGGGGACCAACACCGGATGGAATCTCCGTGCCCCCGGGCCGCGCGGGATGGACCTGTGCGGCCTGAGCGGGGCCTTCTTTCCGTTCGCCGAAACGCGAGCCGATCGCGTGGCGAGCGGGGACCCCCGCCGCTCGCTCCAGGAGCGGTACGGCGACCACGCCGGCTTCGTCGCGGCGGTCGAGCGGGCGACGGCCGACCTCCTCGCGCAGCGTTTTCTGCTTGCCGAAGACGCGGAGGTGATCATCGGCCTGGCGAAGGAGAGCGATGTCCTGGCAGGCAGCTCGAGGTGACAGCTCCGCGTCGCACCGAGACCCGTCGTCAGAGAAGCCGCGCCGGGCCATGCTCGAACGCACGGCAGTCGGCAGCGCGGCGCTCGCCGCCGCCGCCGGGTGCGTCGGCGTCCGCGGAGTCCCCGAGGGCGGCGCAGGCCGGTCACCCGCAGGTCCCCAACGCTCGGTGCATGGCCCGCGTCGTGTCGGCCCACGACAGCGGCGGCGACAG
>SMUY01119741.1_pt1 | contig 12765 bp, 9 predicted proteins | sample 2456441 | NCBI WGS metagenome assembly SMUY01 (sample SAMN11095931, study PRJNA526329) | marine sediment metagenome | biome: Marine sediment; feature: Surficial sediment; material: Deep marine sediment; isolation source: Hadal surficial sediment | place: Pacific Ocean | collected 2014-11 | depth 0-1...
GCTTAAGCGAACTTCAGGTCGGTGCGATCATCTCCGCGTCCTCGATCACGGTGTTCCTTACGGTGCCGATCTGGGGCCGGCTGAGCGACCGCTGGGGCCGCAAGCGGGTGATGTTGATTGGGATGTTCGGCTACACGCTCGGTACGGTGATCTTTGCCTCCGTGTTCCACTCGGCAATGATCGGCTTGCTCGCCACCACCCCTGCGTTCGTCGCGCTGACTGTCTCGCGTGTCGCCCACGCCTCGGTCATGTCCGCCACCATGCCGGCTTCGACCGCCTATATGGCGGACATTACCGATATCGCAACCCGCACCAAGGGCATGGGCGCGGTCGGCGCGGCCAACAATTTCGGTGCCATTCTGGGCCCTGCGGTCGGCGGGGGCCTGGCGATCTATTCGCTGTTGACGCCGATCTGGGTCGCCGCGGTGCTGATTCTGATCACCGGGATCGTCGTCGCTTTCGCGTTACCCGAACTACCGCGACACGCGACGGGCGGCGCCCCGCCACCGCGCATGCGCTACACCGATCGACGCATCCTGCCGTACATGATCGTGGGCGTGTTGATGTTCATGGGCTTCGCCGTCGTGCAGCAGACCATGGCGTTCCGCTTTCAGGACACGCTGTCCCTCACGGGCATCGAGACCGCCCGGACCTTCGGCAGCGCCATGATGCTGTCGGCGTTCATGTCGCTGTTCGCCCAGGCGGCGATCGTGCAACGCTTCGACATTGCGCCGTTCACCTTGCTGCGCGTGGCGATGCCGCTGCTGATCTGTGCCTTCGCGATCATGGCCTTCGCCAGCACGCGCGCACCGTTGCTGGGCGCCATGGCAATGCTTGGTTTCGGCATGGGTCTCGCCGGGCCGGCATTCATGGCCGGGGCCTCGTTAGCGGTATCGGACCGGGAACAGGGTGCGGTGGCTGGCGTCGCGGGCGCCTGCGGTCCCATGGGGTTCACCATCGGACCGCTCGTGGGCACCGCGCTGTATCAGGTGCAACCGGAGTACCCCTATCTGTTTACCCTGATCGTCTACGTGCCCCTGCTGATTTTCACCCTGCTGATTCGCGTACACCGAGGTGAAGGCACCTCCGGGCACTAGCACGGCCCTGATTGCGTGGCTTATCCGAGCGTGCTATCAAACGGGTTCTGATTAGGATCCGATACAGGGGGAGTGGCCGTGGCTGATCAAACAGCAGGCGAGGCACCAAGGTTTGCGGGCAAGACCATGTCTGATGTCGCCGCCGAAGACCTCGATTATGAAAATCACGTCCCGGGTATTACCCTGCAGCAGTTGTTCGACGACGACCTGATCGGACCGCCCGCCGCCTTCCGCGAAGAATCCCGCGTCTCGATGGGAAGCGCGGATCTGTCCATCGAACGCTATGTCTCCCGGGACTGGCATGACCGCGAAGTGGAGCGGGTCTGGCGTAAGACGTGGCAAGTAGCGTGTCGGCTCGAAGAGATTCCCGAAATCGGCGACTACGTGGTCTACGACATCGTCGATGACAGCCTCATCGTCGTTCGAACCGGCGCCGACGAGATCCGCGCCTACCACAACGCCTGTCTGCACCGCGGCAACGCGCTGTGTCTGGAGGCGGGACACATCGGGGCATTCCGCTGCCCGTTCCACGGATTCACATGGTCGCTCGCCGGCGAACTGGTGCACATCCCGAGCCAGTGGGACTTCGAACATGTACCGAAGGACAAATTCTGCCTGCCCCAGGCCCGGGTCGATCAGTGGGGCGGGTTCGTATTCGTGAACCTCGACCCAGAGTGCGCACCCCTGGCGGATTATCTGGAGCTGCTGCCGGCGCACCTCGACGGCTTCGAGTTGGAGAAACGCTACAAGGCGATCCATGTGTCCAAGGTGATGCCGTGCAACTGGAAGATCGCCCAGGAAGCCTTCATCGAGGGCTACCACGTCGCCGAGACACACTACGAGAAGGATCACAACGGCAACATCGATCCCAACGGCATCGCCGCCATGACCGACGACGTGAACATGCAGTACGACGTATGGGCCGAGAGTCGCCACGTGACCCGGATGATTCTGGCCAGCGGCGTGCAGAGCCACTACATCCTCGGCCACGGCAAGCCCGAGCAGCATGTCATCGATGTCATGCTCGGGCATATTCCCGCGGCCGAGCGCCCGAAGATCGCACCCGGGCAAACCGCACGCAACACCCTCGCCGATTACAACCGCACGGCGCTGGGCAAGCGCTATGGCGTCGATCTATCCGGCGCGAGTGATACGAACGTGCTGGACCAGGTTCAGTACACCCTGTTCCCGAACTTCACCTTCTGGCCGACCCTGTTCGCGCCGCTGCTGTATCGGTTCCGCCCCTGGGGTAACACCCCTGACGAGTCGCTCATGGAGGTGTACATGCTCTACCCGATCCCCGAGGACGGCCGCGACTACGCACCGATGCCGGAACGCCGGCTCGGGCCCGACGAAGACTGGAGCTGTGTCGAGGAACTGGCCGGCTACGGCCCGATCCTGGATCAGGACACGCCGAACATGCGACGCCTGACCAAGGGTCTGAAAGCCACACGCAAGCCGGGGATCACCCTGGGCAACTACCAGGAAGCGCGGATCCGGCACTTTCACCGCACGCTCGAAGAGTACCTCAGCACGTGAGCGCTAGCGCCTCAGCCGGTACGCCACGTACAAGGGCAGCAGCACCAGCAACGTCAGAAATAATACGATCAACCCGTTGCGAAATCCCCGCTGCGCGCCGTTGATCGCGACTTGACGTTGCTGTTGGTAGCCTGTCGGCAGCTCGAGCACACCGTTGGCGTACGCGTAGTCCGCGTAGTCCTGTTGTAGCTCCACGAACAGCGCTGGTTGCGTCGTACGCAGGTCCCGGGTTTCGCCCGGGTCGCTAACGATGTCGTAAAGGTGCCACTCGCCGTCACCCAGCGGCAGACCATAACGAACGAGTTTCTGATCGCCCTTGAACAACGCCGCGTTGCCGCCGAGTTCGAAGCCGATCGATTCTTCTGGGCCGTGAACCCGCGCAGCGGAATCAGCGAGCACGGGCACGAGGCTTCGCCCCGAGGGTGCCCGCACCCGGTGGCCGGCGTATCGAGCTGCAGGCGCGGTCGCGCCGCCCAGCTGGAGCAGTGTCGGCGCGATGTCCGTGACATAGCTGAACGCGCGTGCAATTTCACCGTGTCCCGAGACGGGCGGTCCGGCGATAATCAAGGGGACCCGCATGCCGCCTTCACCTGCGTAGAACTTGTAGTACGCCAACGGAGCTACCGCCGCGCTCGCCCAGCTCGGCCCGATTTCGACAAAGCTGCCCCGCTCGCCCAGGGTTTCGTACGCAGTGTCGTAACCGGCCGTTGCCATCCAGGCGCGCATGTACCCGCGCGCGAGTGGGCCGCCGCCGTTGATCGGCTGGGACGGCTCGGCACCGTTGTCGGAGGTGAACACGAACACCGTGTTGCGGTACTCGCCAATGTCCTGGAGGTAGCGCATCAGTCGACCGATGTGCAGGTCCATGGCCTCAACCATGCCCGCGTACACCGCCATCGCCTTAGCCTGATAACGCTGTTGGGCCGGGCCGAGCGCCTGCCAGTCCCGCGTGCTGGCCATTTCGCTCATGGCCACGCCGGGGGGCAGAATCCCCACCGCAGCGGCGCGCTGCAGCCGTTCGGCACGCAGCACGCTCCAGCCGTCGTCGTAGCGACCGAGGTATTTCGCGGTGAGCGCGCGCGGCGCCTGCACCGGCAGGTGCACCGCCAGGAACGGCAGGTAAGAAAAGAACGGCTTGCCGTCGCCGCGATTCGACTCGATGAACCCGATGGTCTGATCCACCAGATACTCGCTCGAGTAATAACGCCGGGGCAGCGTCAAGGGCTCGCCGTCGGCATACCAATGGGGATCATCGTAGATCGGCAGGTAGGTTTTCTGCTGCCAGTTGTCGCTGCCCGTCAACGCCATCGTCACGGTGCGTTCAAATCCCCGGTGAAACGGCAGTTGACCGGGGCCATGACCGAGATGCCACTTGCCGGTCATGTACGTGTGGTAACCCACATCCTGCAGCAGCGTGGCGATGGTCACCACGTCACGATTGAGCGTCCCGTGATAGTTCGGCTGATCGCGCTGACCGGGGGGAATGGCTTCGGGGATGTTGGGTACTCCCGCGAGGTGACTGTCGACGCCGGTCAGCAGCATGGCGCGGGTGGGCGCGCAACTGCTGGCCGTGTGGTAGTTGGAGAAGCGCACCCCTTCGTCCGCAAGCCGTGCGATGTTGGGGGTCGCGATCTCGCCCCCGTAGGGCGTCGTATCGGAAAAGCCAAGATCATCGGCAAGGATCAGGACGATGTTAGGCCGTTCGGCGGCGAGGACCCACGTGCTGACGAGCACCCCCAGCAGACACGTGCAGCATCGAACCAGGCCGCGGGGCTTCTTACGTGCTATCGGCACTCTCCCGATCAGGAGTCCCATCAGGGGTCCCATCAGTCGCCCCACCGGGAGCGTCGTCAGCACCACGATCAGCCGTGCGTGAGAGCCGCGAGGCGGCAAACAGCAACAGCGCGGTGATTACGATTTCCACGCCGATGAACTGCGGGGTGAGCGCCGCATCCTGTACGGCCCACGCAAGCACACGAAAAATCGCCACGACCCCGATCAACAGGGACGCGCAGTACAGCCAGATGCGCTGTAGCGTGACCACCCCCAGCAGAATCATGATTCCAGCACCTACAAAGAAGGAGCCCAGGTCACCGATCTGGGTGCTGCGCGCCACGCCGTCCAGCAAGGGCATGCCGACGGCCGCCGCCGCACCCGCCGGGTCCACAACCCAACGCAGACCCATCACGACGAACATGATCCCCGGAAGGGCCGCTACGATCCGAATCACCTTGTCCATTGCTCACCCACGTCAACGAATGAGTCTCGACTATCGCAGCAATCGCGGTTGGCAGATACTATTGACCCCGGAGTCACCCCCGATTCACCCCCCGATGTCACCTGAGCGGAGTACCGAAATGCCCGAGGAACTCAGTCCGATTGCGACCGAATTGCTGTTCGAAGACGATCATGTCCGAATCTGGAATCAAGTGGTGCCGAGCGGTGCCGACATTCCCCGGCACCGGCACGAGCACGACTATTTTCTGCTGAACGTCGCCGGAACCGGGCCCATCGAGGTGGAGTTTCACGAAGGTACCGGCGGTCCCCTGGGTGAGCATTTCAGCTTCAACCCCACGCCGGGCCAGGCCGACTACATCGAAAAAGGACATATCGAGACCGCACACAATTCCGGCGACGAATACCGTGCGGTGCTGGTGGAGTTGAAACGCACCTGAACGGCTCACCCAAACCGTTATACTGGTCCGCTGCGCCTGTTAGTTGCGCCTACTTTTGGAGTGTTGGAGAAGACGTGGAAGTCAACGAATTCGAAACGATCCGCTACGAACGTCCCGGTGAGGGGGTCGCGCGCATCATGCTCGCCCGCGAGGAGAGGCGTAATGCCACGAGCAGGAAGTCTTCCTGGGCTTCTGCTGGCGTTGGCGGAACATGCCCAAGCCGACCATGGCCTCGGTTCAGGGCAAGGCGATCGCCGGTGGCCTGATGCTGATCTGGCCCTTCGATCTGATCATTGCCAGCGAGGATGCCCAGTTCTCCGATCCGGTGGTGGCTTTCGGCGTGAACGGTCACGAGTACTTCGTGCACGCCTGGGAAGTGGGACATCGCAAAGCCAAGGAAATGCTGTTCACGGGGATCGTCCACCAGTCGACGGTTGCACCGGAAGGCGGAAAGAAGATCCGAGACCAGGCCAAGGCCGAAACGCCTTCATCGGAACGAGCCTAGCATCGCTTTGACCCGGTTCTCGATCAGCCACGTGCCAGCCGTAGCCGCGCTGGTGATTTTAGGTGGCTGCCAGCCCGGCGGCGCCGATTCCACGAGCGCCCCCGCCGACCCCGTACTAACCCCGTCATCGGCGATTCGAGTCAAGGTCGTGTCGGTGGTCGAGACCGGCATCAGCGGGTCCGGCGACGTAACCGGCGTGGTCGCCGCGTTCCGCAAAGCCACCGTGGCCGCCGAGGTCGGCGGGCGGGTGGTGCATCGCGCGGTCGAACCAGGCGACGCCGTCGAAACCGGTGATCTACTAGTGGAACTGGACCGCGAACGCGCACGGCTGAACGTGGAGCAGGCCCAGGCGCGGGTCAACAGCCAGCGGGTCGACGTCGCCCATACGCTGCACGAATACCGCCGCGCCCAGGATCTGATCGCCCGGGAGGTCATCAGTCAGGACGTGCTCGACGATCTCCGCTTCGCCCACCAACGGGCCGTGGCAGAACTTGGCGCGGGTGATTCCGCGCTGGCCACTGTCCAGCGGGCGCTGCGTGATACCCGAGTTCTTGCCCCGTTCAGCGGTACCGCGGAAGTCATTCACGTCCAGGAAGGCGATTACCTGACCCCCGGCTCGCCGGTGGCGTTGATTACCGATTTTTCCCGCGCCCGGTTGCGCGCCGGCGTCACTGCAGCCGACGCCGCGCTGATCGACACAACGCAACAGGCCACTCTCGGCTTCGAGGCACTGGGCGGCGCACGTCTATGGGGCAGCATTCACAGCGTTTCGCGGATAAAGGATCCGTCCAGCGGCACCTATCCCGTGGAGATCTGGCTGGACGCCGCCGACGCTGCGCGTCTACGCGAAGGCATGGTCGCCGCGGTCCAGCTTCCGTACACGACAGAAGCGGCGCAACCTACCATCCCGAAGTCGGCCTTGTTTCGAAAAAACGGGGAGCTGAGAGTTTTCACGGTGGTGGACGACATCGCGATTTCGAAAGTCGTACGCATCGGCCGCTCGCGTGGCGAAGTGGTCCAGGTCGTCGAAGGCCTTTCCAAGGGCGAACAGGTGGTGGTGGACGGGCTGTTCGCATTGCGTGACGGCGCACCCGTCCTTGCAGAACCAGCCGCTCCCTGACACCGCCACACAGACCCGGTTGACCCGTGCACCGCTTCGTCCGTTTCTTCGCTGAACGCCATCTGCTGGTCAATATCATCGCGCTGACCCTGATGGTGCTCGGCGTTTATTTCATCCGCGACGTGCCACGCGAATTCATTCCTTCGGTGGCGTCACCAACCATTTATATCCGCGCCCTGCTGCCCGGCGCGTCGGCCAACGACATGGAAGTCAAAATCACGATTCCCATCGAAGAAGCGATCGAGGAAGTCGACGGTATCGACCACTTCCACAGCGTCATATCCGACGGCGCGTCGGTGACCACGGTCGAGCTCTACATCGACTTCAGCAGGGCAGAGATCGGCGAGCTCGAAAACGATCTGCGCGATGCGGTCGACGGCATCACCGACTTTCCTCCGGAAATGGAAGACGAACCCACCTTCGACAATTTCGATCCGGCCAAGGCACCCGTGGTGGAAGTCGCGCTGTCCGGCCCGATGGAGGCCCTGGTGCCCGTCGCGAAGCAACTGGAACGCGCGATTGAACGACTCGACACGGTTTCCAAGGCGACCCTCGTGGGTCTGCAGGACCCGGAGGTGCGGATTCTGGTGGATCCCCTCAAGGCGACCGAACATCAGGTAGCGCTGACCGACATCATCCGCGCCATCCAACGACGCAACGTATCGAGCACCGGCGGGATACTGGAGAGCGCCTCGGATCGCCGCCAGGTGGTGCTATGGAGTCGGTTCAATGACCCGATGGAGGTCGCCGAAACGGTCATCCGATCATCTCGCGCGACCGGCACGTTGACGGTTGGCGACATCGCTCGCGTCCAGGCCACGCGCGAAGACACGGGGCTGCTGGCGCACACCAACGCACAGCCGGGCATCTCCATCGTCGTGTTCAAGCGAGCCAACGCCGATCAGATCGATATGGTGGATGCCGTCAAAGACGTACTCAGCCATTTCGAGCTGCCGCAGGGCGTGGCCTACACCCTGGTCAACGACCGATCCTTTTACCCGCGCAATCGCCTGCGCCTGATGCTGAACAACGGCCTGATGGGCGCACTGCTGGTGGCCGTGGTGCTGTTCGTGTTCATCCGCGGCGAAACCACGCTCTGGGTGCTGGCGGGGATACCGATCGTCTTCCTGGGCGCGCTGACCATGTTCAGTCAGACCGGCATGACGTTGAACGTAATGGCCATGACCGGATTCGTGATCGTGCTTGGCATGGTCGTGGACGACGCCGTGGTGGTGGCCGAGCGCATAACCACGCTCCGCGCGGAGGGACAGAGCGAACTCGACGCGGCGGTCAACGGCGCGGTCGAGATGTCGCGCCCCGTCTTTGCCGCCGCGCTTACCACCGTCCTGGCGTTTCTCCCGATGATCGCGGTCGGCGGACTCGCGGGGAAAATCATCTGGCAGATTCCCGCCGTCGTGGTGATCGTGTTGATTCTCTCCCTGGTGGAGTCCTTCACGATCCTTCCCGCACACATGACCATGCTGCGCAGCGCCGAGCAGGCTCGCAAGCGCGCCTTCATGCTCAATCTGGAAGACCGCTACCGCAACGTGCTGCGCTGGACCCTGAGTCATCGCAGCGTTGTGGTCGCAATCGCTGCGACGATTTTCCTGGTGATCATGGTCGTGATTCGACCACTGGTGCCCTTCGTGCTGTTCCCCCAGGACGATGCGCGGCTGCTGTATCTCAAGGTCACGGCACCCATCGGTACGCCGCTGGAACGCACCGAGGCGATCGTCACCAATCTCGAACAGCAGATCATGCGCATCGCTGCGGAGGACATTACCGCGGTGACCGCGCGGATCGGTCACCAGGATATCGCGGGGGCTTCCAAGGCACACGGCGATGCCGAGCACCAGGCGTTGATCACGGCGGTCTTCAAAGACGTGGATCGCCACCACACCAACGCGGAGTGGATTCAGATTCTGCCGCAGGAACTCATGGTTCCAGACGGCGTGAGCCTGTACTTTCAATCAGAGTACTTCGGCCCCCCCACGGACCAGCCCGTGACCCTGCACCTGTTGGCGGACGACGACGGCACCCGGCGTGCGGTGGCGCTGCAGATCGCCGACTATCTGCGCGGCATCCCGGGTCTCACCGAAGTGGAGATCGACGAGCGCCCCGGTACGCCGCAGATCGACCTGAATCCAAGCTACGACAAGCTTGCATTGCTGGGTCTTGACGCACGGGACGTCGCGATCACGCTACAAGCCGCATTCCACGGCATCGAAGCGTCAGAGCACCGGGCAACGGAAGACACCACCGAATTGCGCGTGATGATCGATCCCAGCGCCCGCCGCGACCTGGAGGCGCTGCTCGAAATCCCGGTGCGGACCGCTACCGGCGAGTTGGTCCGGTTGCGCGACGTGGTCAATCCGATCGAGATTCCAGCGGTGGATCACATCTACCATCGCGAGGGGATGCGGGCCGCGACCGTCCGGGCGAGTTTCGTTCCCGGGGCCGGCCACACCGCGTTGTCCTTCGCGCAACGACTCCAGAGAGAACTGCTGCCCCGTTTCGCCGACGTTCCAGGGCTTGAGATCCTGATCGCCGGGGAGGCGGAAAAGACCCTCGAAACCACCCGCGAGCTTGCCCAGACGGCGCTGCTGGTGGTCGTCGGCATCTGCTTCGTGATCTGGATCATGCTGGGATCGCTGATCGAAGCGCTGTTCGTCATGGTGGTGGTGCCATTCGCCATCGCCGGCGTGTTCCTGGTCTTCTTCCTGCACAACGCCCAACTTACGATCTTCGCCATGATGGGCGCCATCGGCCTGGCCGGCGTGGTGGTCAACGGATCCATCGTGATGGTCGATGCAATCCATCGACGTCTAGAGGAAGGATGGGCCACCACATCGACTCAGGAAATCATCGTGGAGGCTGTCACCAGCAGGCTGCGTCCGATCATCGTGACCACACTCACCACCCTCGGCGGGGTGCTGCCCATGGCGTACGGTCTGGGGGGCTACGACGTATTCGTGGCGCCAATGTCGATGGCCATCGGCTGGGGGTTGGTGTTCTCCACGCTGGTGACCTTGTTCCTGGTGCCGGTGCTGTACTCCATCGCGAAGGACCTGCGCCACCGGTTCGAATGACCACCCGCTGCCCGCCCGGGCTGTAACCTTCCCGCACAGCGTCCTAAACTGCCGGGATTGATCAATCGCAATGAGTCCGCACATGGGCCTGGAAGAATTTCGTCAGGAGACCCGCCAGTGGTTGCAGGCCAACTGCCCCGACAGCATGCGCGACCGCAGCTTGCACTTCGAAGACGCCGATGAGGCCTACGACACGGACGACGCGCGCGCCTGGCTCGCCACCATGGCGGAACGCGGTTGGACCGCCCCACGCTGGCCAACCGAGTATGGGGGTGGCGGGCTGGACAGAGACCACAACCAGGTGCTGGCCCAGGAGATGGCCGCACTGAAAGCGCTCCCCCCCGCCATTGGTATGGGTCTCTCCATGATCGGCCCGACCCTGCTCGATTTCGGTACCGAGGACCAGAAGCAGCGCCATCTACCCAAGATCGTGCGCGGCGAAGTGCGCTGGTGCCAGGGCTACAGCGAGCCGGGCGCGGGCTCGGACCTCGCCGGCCTGCAGACCAAGGCGGTTCTCGACGGCGATCATTTCATCATCAACGGCCAGAAGATCTGGACCTCTGGAGCCGACATATCGGATTGGATATTTGTCCTGGTGCGAACCGATCCGGACGCACCAAAACACGAGGGCATCAGTTTCGTCCTGGTCGACATGCATCAGCCAGGCATCTCCACGCGACCGATCAAGCTGATCTCCGGATCATCACCGTTTTGTGAGACGTTCTTCGATGATGCCGTCGCGCGGCGCGAGGATCTCGTTGGCGAGCTGAACAAAGGCTGGACCGTCGCCAAGCGATTGCTGCAGTACGAACGATCTCCGGGCGATGGCGGCCCCCGCACCCGCAAAAAAGGCAAGCCGGCACCCAACGCATACGCCGAACTCGCGAAGCGTTACGTCGGGGAACGGAACGGCCGCGTTGCCGATGCAACGGCACGCGACCATATCATCCGTCACACGATCAACGAAAAAGCGTTCCAGCTGACCGTTCGGCGCGCGGCGGAAGAGCACACCTCCGGTGGCACTCTCGGCGCGGCCAGTTCCATCTTCAAATACGTGGGTTCGACCCTGTCGAAGGAAGGGTCACAACTGAAATCGACGCTGCGCGGCACTCGTGGGCTCGGTTGGGAAGGGCCGGGGTTCGACGAGGACGAGCTCGAAAGCACCCGAGCCTGGCTCCGCGATCGCGCCACCACGATCTACGGTGGCACCAACGAAGTGCAGCTGAACATCATCAGCAAACGCGTACTCGGATTGCCTGACTGAACATGTGTTGAGTGGGTGGGGCCCGGTATGGGCAGGGGCAGCGGCCGACCTGATCCTCAGCTGGTTCCAACCGAGCATGGCCGCGTAGAATCTTATTCATGGAAGCGGATGTCTGGACGATTCATGAACGCGCGTGCGAGCGCGGCGAGCCGAGCTATGTCGATCCTGAGTCGGGATTGATCGTTCTGACCGAATTGGGGCTCGAAGCGCGGGGTGCGTGCTGCGGATGTGGCTGTCGCCACTGCCCCTACGAACATGAGAACGTCCCCGCGGACACACGTGCGGGGCGCATCCAGCGCCCGGCGATTCTGCACGGCCGCATTGACGACGACACCGGATACGACGTGTTGTTCTGGAGCGGCGGCAAGGACAGCCTGTTGGCACGACGGGCCCTGGCACGCGAACGCCCGTCGCGCCCGCTGGTGCTGCTGACCTCCTTCGATGCCTCGACGCGCGCGGTGGCACATCAGGAGATTGGCCTGGACCAGATCGTGCGTCAGGCCGACGCATTGAAGCTGCCCCTCATCGGGGTACCGCTACACGCCGGCCAGGTCTACCTGGATCAGATCGAGCAAGGGCTGCGGCTGGTGCCACGGCCCATCCGGCTGGTGTTCGGCGATTTGCATCTCGCGGAGATCCGCACCTGGCGTGAGCAGGAACTGGGCCCGCTGGCGGAGCGTCGCGGCGCGCAACTGCACTTCCCACTGTGGAACATCGACTACGATGTGCTGCTAGACGACCTCGAGGCGAGCGGCGTGCGTTGCGTGATCAGTGCCGTGCCCGATCCAGCCGAAATCGGCATCTCGGTCGGACAGCGCTTCGATCGCTCGCTCATCGACGCCCTGCCGCCCGGCGTCGACCCGTTTGGCGAGACCGGCGAGTTCCACACCCTCGCCCAGGTATGGGACACGCCGGCGCCTTTGCGAGCAAAGTAGCCATCCGGGCCGAGAAGCGATAACTTCCCGAACCGTTCAATCGAATTCAATCTGGGGACCGACATGGCCGACCAACTCTCGGGCGACGCGTTGCAGTTGCGATCAACGATCAAACGGGATGGAACCCTCGAGCTGACGCTCGCGGCAACCCCGATCCCACAACCAAACGATGACGAAGTGCTGGTGCGGGTAGAGGCATCTCCCATCAACCCTTCGGACCTCGGCCTGCTGTTCGGCGCGGCGGACATGACGACCGCGGCGGCATCGGGAAGTGCCGATGCCCCGGTAGTAACCGCCAGCGTTCCCGAAAAGCTGATGCGAACCATGACGCCACGCGTCGATCAATCGCTGCCGGTGGGAAATGAGGGCGCCGGGGTGGTGGTTGCGGCCGGCGCCGATGACGCCGCGCAGGCCTTGATGGGCAAAACCGTTGCGATCCTCGGCGGCGCGATGTATTCCCAGTACCGCTGCGTCCCGGCGAAGCAGGCACTGCTGTTGCCAGACGGAACCACGCCGGCGGAGGGCGCCTCCTGCTTCGTCA
>SMUY01337324.1_pt1 | contig 12760 bp, 7 predicted proteins | sample 2456441 | NCBI WGS metagenome assembly SMUY01 (sample SAMN11095931, study PRJNA526329) | marine sediment metagenome | biome: Marine sediment; feature: Surficial sediment; material: Deep marine sediment; isolation source: Hadal surficial sediment | place: Pacific Ocean | collected 2014-11 | depth 0-1...
CTCTACCGGGTGTCGATGGCCGGACAGCTCGTGGGCGTGTCGGCGCCGACCGGCTTCACAGGCAATCTGCAGCTGACGCCGTATGTGGTCGGGGAAATCGCCACGCGCGACGTAACACCGGATCGGGACCCGCTGGCGCTCGGCGACGTCGGGGTCGACCTCAAGTACAGCGTCACCTCCGGCCTCACGCTCGACGCCACGTACAACACCGACTTCGCGCAGGTCGAGGTCGACAATCAGCAGATCAACCTCGACCGCTTCAATCTGTTCTTCCCCGAAAAACGGCCGTTCTTCCTCGAGAACGCCGGGGTGTTCTCGGTGAGCAACCAGGGTCCTGCCAGTGGGATGAACCTCGGGCAAACGGAGCTCTTCTTCAGCCGCCGGATCGGGATCAATGACGCAGGTGTGCAGATTCCGATCCTGGGCGGGGCGCGGCTATCGGGCAAGGTGTCGGACGGCGTGACAATCGGCTTCCTCAACATGCAGACGGAGACGGTCGACGGGACCGGGGCGGCGAACAACTTCACGGTGGCGCGTGTGCGCCGCGATCTGCCCAATCGATCGAGCATCGGCGGTCTCTTCGTCAACCGGCAGGGTACGGGGAGCCTGGCGCCGGCTGACGACTACAACCGCACCTACGCGGTCGACGGCCGGTGGGGCATCGGCCAGAACGGGTTGGTGCAGGGCTTCGTGGGTCGCACCGAGACCCCCGGTCGCACCGGCCGCGACCACGCGCTGAGTCTCTCGACGAGATACGACTCGGAAGCCTGGCGTTTCATCAGCGGGTATCAGGAAAACGGCGAGGACTTCAACCCGGAGGTCGGTTTTCTCCGCCGGACCGGCGGGTTCCGCAAGTTCGACGTCGGGCTCAACAACACGTCGCGGCCGGACGGGTTCCTCAAGTTTCAGGAGCTGACGCCGCACATGAGCTTCACCCGCTTCTGGAACCTCGACGGGGTCATGGAGACGTCGTTCCTCCACCTGCATTTCCAGGGCGAGTTCGAGGACAGCTCCTCGGCCGGTGTCTCGCTGGATGTCCGGAGCGAAGCGGTCTTCGATGCATTCACCGTGTCTGGCATCACCGTGCCGCCGGGTCAGTACGACTTCAACGAGGTGCAGTACTCCTACAACTACGACCGGTCGACGCCGGTCAGCTTCGGCATGCGAGTGACGGTTGCCGGGTTCTTTGGTGGCGATATCGTGACCCTGCGCCCGTCGATCAACGCACGCTACGGCGATACGTTCAATCTGTCGTTGAGCTACAGCCGGAACGACATCGATCTGCCGAACGGCAGCATCATCACCAACTTGACGAGCGTCCGCGCCGCCTACAACTTCTCGCCGCGGCTGTTCGTGCAGACGCTGCTGCAGCACAACGACAGCGCCGAGATCTGGTCGGTGAACTTCCGTATCGGCTGGCTTCAGGACGCCAACACCGGTCTGTTCCTCGTCTACAACGAAACGGAAGGGATCGGCGACGTCGTTCCGTCCTTCGCCGGGCGCAGCGTGATCGTGAAATACAGCTATCTGTTCGATGTGCTCGACTAGTCTGGGCAGCGGGCGTCTGATGGCGCTTCGCGAGCCGATGTCGTCCAGGATCGGCAATAGCCTGCTCCGTGACACCCGAGCGCTTTCTGTCGACAGAGGGAGGCAAGGCTGCCGCCTTGCCACGCAGGCCTGAAGGCCTGCTTCACAGAGACAACCACGTAAGCAGATCGGCCTCGTCGCGCGTATTGGGTAGGGCACGGATGGCATCTGTAACTCCCCTTGCGGTAGCGGTGCTGCTGGCGGTGTCGACCGCCCCGTCGGCCGAGGTCAGCACTGGCGTGAGCGTACCGGCGCCCCAGACCGCCCCGTTCCCACAGGCGCAGCCTGCGACCGAGACCATCGCCGTCACCGTCTTTACCAACATCAGCGGAGCCGCCGAGGACGACTGGATCGGCTCGGGGATCGCCGAGACGCTGATGACCGACGTGGCGAGAATCGGCGCGCTCTCGGTTGTGGGGCCCCAAACGCTGTCGAACGCGCTCGGCTCTGACCAGGGCTCGGGCGCCGAGTCAGCCGAGGTGCGGGCAGGCCGTCTCCTGGGCGCTCGATGGGTCATCAGCGGTGCATACCAGCGGGTGGGCGACCGTCTGCGGATCACCGCGCGTATTGTCGAGGTGGCGAGCGCCGAGGTGGTGCACACGGCGAAAGTCGATGGTCTGGCGACCGAGCTCTTCGCGCTGCAGGACCGGCTCTCCGCCGACCTGCGGCGCGGGCTGCCGGGCGGGGACGGCGCGACGTCGACCGCGGCGCGTGCGGCGACCAGCAGCGTGCCGGCAAGCGCCGCCGCTGCACCGCCGCCACCCGCAGCGGTGGGCGCAACCACCGCGGCCGCCGGCAGCGGGTTCGCGGTGGCACCCGCCAGCGTCATCGATGGCCCGCCGCCACCGGCACCACCCGAAACCGTTGCGCGCGATGCGGCGGGACGTGCCACGGTGCGAGCGGTCCAGCTCGGTAGCCCGCTGCACGTGGATGGCACCCTGGACGAAGCGGTCTACGACACAGTGCCGCCGGTCAGCGACTTCATCCAGCAGCTGCCCGATGCGGGCGAGCCGGCGACCGAACGCACCGAGGCGTGGATCTTCTATGACGCGCAGAACGTCTACGTGGCGGTACGGAATTGGGACTCGGCGCCCGAGTCACAGTGGGTCGCCAACGAGATGCAGCGTGATTCCTACCAGCTCTTCAACAACGACAACTTCAGCGTCGCGTTCGACACCTTCTACGACCGGCGCAACGGCGTCTCCTTCCTGGTCAACCCGATCGGCGGTTTCTTCGATTACGAAATCACGGATGAAGGGAACCTCAACGTCGACTGGAACCCGATCTGGGACGTGCGGACCGGCCGGTTCGACGGCGGCTGGACCGTCGAAATGGAGATTCCGTTCAAGTCCATCCGCTTCAGCCCGGGCACGTCACAGATCTGGGGGATCCAGCTTGGGCGAAACGTGGGACGGAAGAACGAATCGAGCTATCTTACCCCGGTCCCGATTTCCGCCGGGCCGGGCATGTTCCGTCTGTCGGCGGCCGGCACGCTGACCGGTGTCGAGGTGCCCGAAGGTAACCGGACCTTCGAGATCAAGCCGTATGCGATCGGTTCGCTCGCCACCGACGTCAACGCCGTGCCGCTCGTCTCGAACCAGGGCGACGGCGACTTCGGGGTCGACGTCAAATACGGCCTGACACAGAACCTCACGGCCGACTTCACCTACAACACCGACTTCGCGCAGGTCGAGGTGGACGAACAGCAGGTGAACCTGACGCGGTTCAGCCTGTTCTTCCCCGAGAAACGCGAGTTCTTCCTCGAAGGACGGGGCATCTTCGACTTCGGTCGTGGTGTCACGTTCGGGGGTGGAAGACCCTGGGAAGGGGGACGCCCCGGGTCGGGGGGCTTCTTTGGCGGCGGCGACGTCCCGACCCTCTTCTTCAGCCGGCGCATCGGCCTGGACGCCGGACAGACCGTGCCGATCCTGGGCGGCGGCCGGCTGACCGGCAAGGTGGGAGATTTCAGCATCGGGGCGCTGAACATCCAGACGGACGACGTAGTGACCACGGGCGCCGCGGCGACCAATTTCACCGTCTTGCGGGTGAAGCGCGACATTCTACGACGCAGTCGTATCGGCGGCATCTTCACCGGACGATCGGTGTCGACGGTGGGCGACGGATCGAACCAGGCGTTTGGCCTCGACGCCGCGTTCTCGTTCTACGACAACGTGAACGTCAATGGTTACTACGCCCGCACACGGACACCTGGACTGGACGGCGACAACGACAGCTACCAGGCGGCGTTCACCTACAACGGCGACCGCTATGCCCTGGGGGTCGACCATCTGCTCGTCGGTGACAACTTCAACCCGGAAGTAGGCTTTCTGCGTCGCGACGACTTCCGGCGCACCTTCGTACAGGCGCAGTTCAGCCCGCGGCCCGCCTCGATCGCCGCGGTGCGCCAGTTCACCTGGGGCGGCAGCCTCGACTACATTCTGAATGGCGCCGGCCACATCGAGTCGCGGGTCGCGCAAACGAGCTTCAAGACGGAGTTCGAGAACAGCGATCGGTTCAGCGTCGACGTGCAGCGTAGCTACGAGCTGCTCGTGGAGCCGTTCGAGATTGCGTCCGACGTGACCATCCCGGTCGGCGGCTACGGCTTCCAGGACTACTACGCGTCGTACGCCCTGGGGGCGCAGCGGAGAGTCTCGGGCACCTTCTCGATGCAGCGCGGGGAGTTTTTCGACGGGGACATCACGGCGGTCGGCTACTCCCGCGGCCGGATCGAGATCACGCCGCAGTTCTCGATTGAACCGAGCGTGTCGATCAATCGCATCGAGCTGCCGGGGGGCAGATTCACGGCAAAGCTAGCAACGACCCGCTTCACCTACACCTTCACACCGCGGATGTTCCTCAGTGGTTTCCTGCAATACAACTCCAGTCGGGACGTGCTCAGCACCAATGTGCGGCTGCGCTGGGAGTATCAGCCGGGGAGCGAGCTCTTCGTCGTCTACAACGACCAGCGTGACACCGAGTTGGGCCGCAGCGTCCCGATGCTCGAGAACCGCGCCTTCATTGTGAAAGTCACGCGTCTGTTCCGGTTTTAGTACTTAGACGGGGCTGCGCCCCGAACGCTACGCAGCCGCTCGCGGGGCCCCATCGCCCCACCCCGCGGCCGCGGGGCGCGCACCTGCGCGCCTTGGCGGCCACGGTCAAGTCCCGGATGAACACGCCCGCCACGATGCCGCGGCAAATCCGTTATCATCGTCCGCGTTCGACAGACCGGAACGAGAAAGGACTGACCATGGCCTCTTCACGACGACGGTTTCTGACGACGTTCGGTGCGGCGGCAGCCGGAGGCGCGGCGTCACTGGGAGGACGCGCCTTCGCCAAGACCCGGTCGAGCCCCCCGGCCACCCAGGCGCCCGACATGTTCTCGCCCACCGAGCTGCTGGAGCGGAGAGCGAAGGAGACCGTCGCGGCCGGCACGGCGGCGCCCGGCGCGCAGTCGGACCCACGCATGCCGACGGCCGCGGAGGTCGAGTCGTGGTACACCGACCGCCGCAACTGGGGGCGCTGGGGTGATGACGACCAGATGGGCGCCATCAACCTGATCACCCCGGAGAAGAGCGCGGCGGCGGCCGCGCTCGTCAGCACGGGCCGGAAGGTCTCGATGAGCCGCGTCTTCGAGCCCGAGCAGCACTTCATGCGCAAGAACCCGCGCCCCGGCGGCGGGGGCTCGGTGGTCGACTACTACGGCTTCATCTATCACGGTCAGACGATCACCCATATCGACGCGTTGTGCCACATGTGGGACACCGACGGGATGTGGCAGGGGCGCGACCCGGACGTCGAGATCACGACCCGGGGCGCGACGTTCGGCACAATCGACGCGTGGAGCGACGGCATCATCACGCGGGGTGTCCTGATTGACGTGCCGCGTCACCGGAACGAGCCGCATGTTACGCCAGACCGGCCGGTGCACGGATGGGAGATCGAAGAGATCGCGCGTGCCCAAGGCGTGGCGGTCGAGCCGGGGGACGCGCTGCTCGTCTACAGCGGCAAAGACTCGTTCGTGCGTGCGGGCGGGGCCTACGCCGGCGGCGACCGTCCCGGGCTGAGCGTGACCTGCGCCAAGTTCATCCGGGATCACGATGTGTCACTCCTCGGTTGGGACATGATGGACGCCCGGCCGGATCCGTACGGACTGGCATTCCCGATGCACGGCGTGCTGTTCAACTATGGTGTGGCGCTGCTCGACAACGCGCTGCTCGAGCCACTCGCCGAGGTATGCGCGGAGGAGGGCCGGTACGAGTTCATGTTCATGGGGCTCCCGCTCAAGGTCGCTCGGGGCACGGGGAGCCCGGCGAACCCGGTTGCGCTGTTTTAACCCCCCAAGAAGTCAGGAGGCAGCAGGCAATAGATGGGCTTCGCCGGCCTCTGAGTCACAACCTGCCGAGTTCTGTGGGCTGCCAAGAACGTGAGCCTGCGGGGATCGGGGGCTGGGGATCGGGGGTGGGGATGGTGGTGCATTCACGGACGTGGCGCCGTCGATCTGTGCTCGAGTCGCCATGATCGCCCAGCGAAGGAGATGCATCGCGTGACCAATGCACGACGAATGGCTTGCAGTCTGGCCGTGGCGCTCGCGTGTGGGACTGCGGGGACCGCCGTGCTCGACGCCCAGACGACCGCCCCACGTGTGCGCGTCGAACGACTGCTGGACGCGCCGATCATCACGCCCGGGCTGCATCCGAGCATCGGCGAGAACATCCAGGGCCCGTCGCTGATTCGTGTCCCCGACTGGGTCGAGGATCCGCTTGGGGCCTACTATCTCTACTTCGCCGATCACAAGGGACGATACATACGGCTGGCCTATGCCGACGACCTGCTGGGTCCGTGGCGTGTCCATCCCCCAGGCAGCCTGCAGATCGCCAACTCGCACTTCCTGACAGAGCCGCCCGTGGTGTCGTCCGCAGAGCTGGCACGACTCCGCGCGGCGCGAGCCGGACGGGGTGCCGCCATCTCACACGACCTCCGTACCGAGGTCACGACGCCGCACATCGCGTCGCCCGACGTGCACGTCGATGATGAGCACCGGCGCATCGTCATGTATTTTCACGGGCTCGACGGCGTGAGCCGGCAGGTCTCGCGTGTGGCAACATCCAGCGACGGCATTCGCTTCGACGCGGGCCCGGAGGTGCTCGGGCGCACATACATGCGGGTGTTCCAGCACGATGGATATACCTACGCCATGTCGATGCCCGGACAGTTCTACCGGTCTCGGAACCCGCTTGGCGGGTTCGAGGCAGGACCGCGCCTCTTCAACCCCAACATGCGCCACGCGGCGCTTTTGCGGCGGGGCGACACGCTCCTCGTGTTCTGGACGCAGGTGGCGCAGGTCCCAGAGCACATCAGACTGAGCACGATCGACATCACGGGCGACTGGATGCACTGGACCGTCACAGACGGCGGTGAAGTGCTACGTCCGGCACACGCCTGGGAGGGGGCCGACGCGCCGCTCGAGCCGTCGGTCCGGAGCACCGCCTACGGCCACCTCAACCAGCTACGCGACCCGGCGATCTTCGAGGATGCCGACAGTGGCCGGGTCTTTCTGCTATATGCGGTGGCGGGGGAAAGCGGTATCGCCATCGCCGAGGTGCATCTGGAGGACTAGCAGCCCGAGGTGACAGTGCAGCTGCATTCGGCTGGCGCTGCAGCTGCCCTGCCTGCGTCGTTCGTCGGTCGAAGACTGGGCGTATGTGCCCTCCGCACGCCGTGCCAGCCGGGCGCCTCGATGGCCCACAACGGGAACGTATTCTTGCGCGGACCCTTACATCCGTGGAGGCACGTCACACCCCATCAGCTCCAGGGCGCGCGTCATCTGCGACTGGAAGTAGTGGACACCCGCCGCTCGCCAGCGTCGCACGGCCTCGTTCTCTTCCGCGATGACCGGGCTGCTGTGGTAGAAGCCGTTGAAGCGCTGCGCCAGCCCGAAGGCGTATTTGGCGAGGACCGACAGCTCGAGCGTGCGCACCGCCTGCTCGGTAACCTCGTCCAGGCGGGAGGCTTCCAGAATCAGGTCCCACAGTCCGTCACCGGCCTCGCTCGTCAGGCTGTCGGTTGGTGTCGTCGCCAGACTCTCGAGCAGCGCCGTTGTCTCGATACCGTCGCGGTCGCGCAGTTTCTGGAGGATCTTCCGCGCGCGGACGGTGGCGTATTGCAGGTAGGGGCCGGTCTCGCCCTCGAAGCTGAGCGCCTCGTCGATGTCGAACGCGATCACCTTGCCGCGTGAGAACTTGATCAGGAAATACCGGACCGCCGCTGTCCCGATCATGACCGCGATGCGTCGGCGTTCGTCAATGGGCAGGTCGGCGTGGCGGGCCGCGACCTCGCGCTCCGCTCGCTCGGTCACCTGGTCGAGCAGGTCGTCGGCCTTGACCCCGAGGCCCTTCCGGCCCGAGACCTCGACGAACGGCGTGTGTGCCTCCGAGTCAGCGTCTTCGTAGCCGAGCGCGCGCGCGGTCGCGTGGGACAACGCCACCATTTCATACGAGAAGTGAACGGACCGCTCCGCCGCCCGCGGGTGCTGCATCGACGTCAGGGCCTGCACGAGCAGCCGCTGCAGATAACTCTGCCGGGTGTCGATGACGTTGTAGACCGCGCCCGCTCGGCCGAAGCGGGGCACCGGTCCCCGGTCCGGGGAGGGTGGGATGTCGACGCTCGAGGTGGCCCACAAGGGACGACCGGATCGCTGCGTGTCGAACCAGCGATAGTGAAAGTCCCTGCCGAGGAGTCCGAACTTCCAGAGCTGATACGCGATGTCCTTGCCGACGTAGGTGACCGTGCCGTCGGATCGGACGATGACTTTGGCCCGGGTCTCGTTGTCCGGGCCGGTCTGGGCCGCGTCGTCGGACCGGGCGTCCTCGTCCCTGGCGCCCCCCTCGTCGATCGGCATCACCCAGCACCCGGCGAGCCTGCCGTCCTGTTGCAGGAACACCGTGCCGGAGGCCTTCAGCAGCTCGAAGGCCCGAGTCCAGAACTCCAGACGGAGGATGTCCCCCTCCCAGCTCAGCAGGTCGTACTCGACGCCGAGCCGCGCCATCGTCCGCAGGTGACACCGCACGATCCGGTCGGTCAGCAGCCGCGCCATGGCGGCCGCGGGGTCCGTGTTGTGCTCCAGGTCCAGGAGCGCGGCGCGCCGATAGGTCAGACGGGTCTCGTCGGCCTCATACCACCGCGTGACCCGGGCATACAGATCCCAGCAGTAGTAGTCGAACCCCGGTGCGTCGACGAGCGGTCGCAGCTCGTCGAGCCCTGTGCCTTCGAGCTCGCGCAACCCGACCACGACATCAGCCACCTGGACGCCGGTGTCGTCGATGTAGTTCTGGACCTCGACCTCGGCGCCCCGGAACCGGAGCAGCCGGCACAGTGTGTCGCCGAGCGCGGCATTCCTGAGGTGCCCGACGTGCGCCGCCTTGTTCGGGTTGATCGCCGTGTGCTCGACGATCGTCTTGAGACCGGCGGCGGTCCCGGCGGGTGGCGTGTCGCCGGCCACCCGGTCTCGCGCGAACGCCGCTCGGTCGAGAAAGACGTTGAGATATCCGGCATCGGTCGGTTCCAGACGGCCGATGCCGCTCAGCTCGCCGACCGTCTCGGCAATTTCCTGGGCGATCACACGCGGGGCCTTGCGCAGGGTGCGCGCGAGCTCGAAGGCGACGGTGACGGCAAGGTCGCCAAGCCGCCGGTTCGGCGGATACTCGATGACGATCGCCGGCATCGCCGACGGATCGAGACCGTAGCGGTGCCTCAGCGCGGCCGCGATGCGGTCACGCAGGTGTGTGTGCAGCGGCAGTATCATGATGCGCGTGCATTCGGCGGTCGACCCGGTCGTGTCGGGCTAGCGGCCGCGAGCGGCGAGGTCGTTCGCGCGTCTGTAGTCATCGGGCGTGTTCACGTTGAAGAACAGCGTGCCGGCGGGGTCGAACGGCGCGATCTCCGCTGGGCCGATGTCCGTCACCCGTAACGCGTCGCCGAGTGCCGAGACCCGGCGCTCGCCGCGCTCGAGTCGGGCGCGGATCGGCTCGATACAGGCGCGGTCATACACGGCGCAGAGCGGCTCTATGCCCGTGGCGGTCCGGGGAATCGCCGCGTCCGCGCCGCGCGCCCGGGCCGCGAGGTGACACAGGAACGACACTGTCAGAAACGGCAGGTCACAGGCCACCACGATCGTCCGGGCGGTCGGTGACCTGACCAGCGCCGTGTAGAGCCCACTGAGCGGGCCCGCATCCGGTATGAGATCCGCGCACACCTGCAGCCCCGAGGACCGGAAGCGGTGATGGTCGTTCGAGACGATCAGGATATGCTCGGCCACATGCCCCAGGACGGACAGTTGCCGATCGATGATGCGTCTGCCGCCGATGATGAGGTCGCTCTTGTCGAGCCCGCCGAGGCGCTCCGCCCGGCCTCCCGCGATAATGGCCGCAGTCCGCACATTCGGCACCAACCATAACAGATCCCTGTCATGTCGGAGCCGAAAATCGGCCGCGTGCTCGCGGCCAGTCTGCACCAGGCGATCGACGATCTCCTGCCCATGCGGGTCGAGTTCTACCAGAGCTGGCTGACGGCGACCCGCATCCGGCAGGGGGCGCTGGGCCACGGCCGCATCGCCGCGGTCATCAGCTTTCTCCGCCAGGAGGGCGACGAGTACGACGCGGTCGTGGACCGGGCGGGGCGCTATGCGGCCGATTGGACGGTCGGCGCCCTGCCGGTCGTCGCACGGACCCTGCTGCGCCGGCTGCCGCGACCGATTCGGGTGCGGGTGGTCCTGCGGTTGGCGGCCCGGATGATCCGCAAGCTGCACGACGACTGCCGGCTCCGGGCCCTCGTGCGGCGCGACATTGCGGTCGTCACCCTCGAGGGCTCGTTGTTCTGCGACGTCCGCGAGCCGGTCGGCGCCCCGTTGTGCGGCTTCTACGCCGCCGTCCTCGAGCGCTGCCTCGAGTTCTTCGGCATGTCGGCTCGTGTCCAGCTCTCCCGGTGTCGGGCCACCGGTGACGGGACATGCGAGCTCATCATCCACATCGGCTCGCGGGAGACGCGCCCGTCGGCGGCCGGCGAGCAGCCCGTGGCGAAACCCCTCGTTGCGCCGTGTGAATGTAGTGGGGTCCTTGCCATTGGCTGCGCGGAGCGGTGCCGGCCGGTCGGGTGGATCCCTTGCGTTCCGCCGGTCGCCGCGATACCGTGAGGTCAGCAGTCTGTCGTGAACGTCCCGCGTTGTATGCAGCGGCGACGCTCGCCACGGGCTGCCAGAAAAAGCGGCGATGAAAGTCCAGCGCTACCGCGGGGCGACCCGTCTGCTCGCGATCGGGGTGGTTCTGGCGTGGCTGGGTGGCGCGCCGGTGCCCGCGCGTCAGGCCCGTGACGCGGATGGCGGACGTCCGCTCGTGCATGTCGCCGAGGTCGACGCCTTGATTCAGCCGGTGTCGGCCGCGTTCATCGCGCAGGTCCTCGACGCCGCCGACGCCGCCGGCGCTGACCTCGTGGTGCTGGTGCTCCGCACCCCCGGTGGCCTCGTCGATTCCACGCGTGACATCAACTCCAGCATCATCGAGTCCCGCACGCCGGTGGTCGTCTGGGTCGGGCCGAGCGGGGCCCGGGCCGCCTCGGCCGGGTTCCTGATCACGATCGCGGCCGATGTCGCCGCGATGGCGCCAGGTACCCACATCGGCGCTGCGCACCCGGTGGCCGGCACCGGGCAGCCGATGGACGACACCATGGCTGAGAAGGCGGTCTCGGATGTCGCCGCCTATGCGCGTTCTCTGGCGAGTCAGCGTGGACGGAACGTCGAGCTGGCCGAGAAGGCGGTCACCGAGAGCCAGTCGTTCACCGAGGAAGAGGCGTTGAGGGCGACACCCCCGCTCATCGACCTGGTGGCCGCCGATCTGGACGCGTTGCTCGAGGCGCTCGACGGCCGCGTCGTGACGCGGTGGGACGGGCGCACGGAGGTGCTGCACACCGCCGACGCGCGGGTCGAGGAGATGGAGATGAACTGGCGCCAGCGGCTGCTGAGCGCGATTGCGCATCCACAGATCGCGGTGCTGCTGTTCAGTCTCGGTACACTCGGGTTGACCATCGAGCTCTGGAACCCGGGGGCGATCGTGCCCGGTGTGGTCGGCGGCCTCTGTCTGTTGCTCGCGTTCTTCGCGTTCCAGATCATCCCGATCAACGCCGTCGGGCTGCTCCTGGTGCTGTTCGGGCTCGCGCTGCTCGCGCTGGAGATGGTGACGGCGAGCTTCGGGCTGCTCGCCGCCGGCGGCCTCGTCAGCATGGTCCTCGGACTCGTGATGCTGATAGACTCGCCGGCGCCGGAGCTGCAGCTGGGATGGCCGTTCATCCTCTCGACGATAGCGGCGCTGGCGTTGATTGTGACGTTCGTCACGCGGCTTGCGGTTCGGGCGCAGCTCCGTCGTCCGGTGACCGGGGTCGCCGGTATGCTGGACGCGTCGGGTGAGGTGCTCGAGGCGATCGCTGCGGGGGCGACAGGCCGTGTCGCGACCCACGGCGAGATCTGGTCGGCGATCGCGCGCCAGCCGATCCCGCAAGGCGCGCGGGTGCGGGTGGTCGAGGTCGACGGGATGACCTTGACGGTATCGCCCGAGCTGCCCGCCGGGCCCGACGCGAAAGGAACGCAGCCATGAATCCCCTCCTGATCATCCCGCTGGTCGTGGTGTTGTATCTCGCCAACTCGATCAAGATTCTCCCTGAGTACGAGCGTGGCGTGATTTTTCGGCTGGGGAAGCTGCTGCCGCAGCCCAAGGGGCCGGGCATCGTCCTCGTGTTCGCGCCGATCGACAGGATGGTGCGCGTGGGCCTCCGGACGATTGTCTTGGACGTGCCGTCGCAGGACATCATCACACGCGACAACGTCTCGGTGAAGGTGAACGCCGTCATCTACTTCCGGGTCATGGACCCGAACCGGGCGATCGTCGAGGTGGAGAGCTATCACTACGCCACAGGACAGCTCGCCCAGACGACCCTGCGGAGCGTGCTGGGACAGGTCGAGCTGGACGGCCTGCTCTCCGACCGGGACCGGTTGAACCGGGAGCTCCAGAAGCTGCTCGACCAGCAGACCGACCCCTGGGGCATCAAGGTGTCCGCCGTCGAGGTGAAGCACGTCGATCTGCCGGACGACATGCAGCGCGCGATGGCCCGGCAGGCGGAAGCCGAACGC
>SMUY01345540.1_pt1 | contig 12760 bp, 9 predicted proteins | sample 2456441 | NCBI WGS metagenome assembly SMUY01 (sample SAMN11095931, study PRJNA526329) | marine sediment metagenome | biome: Marine sediment; feature: Surficial sediment; material: Deep marine sediment; isolation source: Hadal surficial sediment | place: Pacific Ocean | collected 2014-11 | depth 0-1...
ATACCCGCTTGTCCCAGGCGTGACGGGTGGAATCGTAGTCGTTGGGATTGGGAATCTCGCGCGTTGCCTTGTTCCCCATCTGGTGGCAAAGCTGACAACCATCCTTCAAACGGTCCACCCACTGAGCCTGGTTGTGCATGTTGTTACTGATGCCGTTTCCACCCACCCCGGTACCTGGAAACTCACTCGCGGCGGGCACATCGAGCAACGAATACCAATAGTTGGCTGGGTAGACGTCGGCAGCCTGTTGCGGAATCGCCGCAACTTCCGCGGTAATATTCACCTCGTCGCCCGGGCGCGCTGTCTGTTTGCCCGAGTCGAGTAACCCGTAGCCTCGAACCCATACATCGTAGGTGCCTTCGGGCAGGTCCGGCACCAGGAAACGCCCTTCGTCGTCGGTGACGACGATCTTGCGAAACGTGGTTTCTAGATCGGTGGTTTCCGCGATGACCCAGACACCCGCTTCGACACCGTCAGCACTTTTGACGACCCCGCTGATGTCATCCTGCGCTGTCGCTCCGGCAGCGACAAAGCTTAATGTGAACAGGATCGCCCCTTTGACCAGTACTTGGAATTCTCGGATTAGTGCGCGCATGTTTCCCCCTTTTGCACGAAGTTCCCGCAAATATGATACCGCAATTCTTCGCGGCGCAAGTTTTAGGCTCAGAGGTAAGTTGGGGTCAGCTGGCGTACGATGGTCAACGAAGGAGAAACACATGAAAAAAATTGTTCTAACTGCACTATTTTGCCTGGTCACACCGTTCGCATTTGCCGCTCACCACCTCAATGGCACCTGGTCGCTGAATGTTTCGCTCGGTGGCCAACCGGGGGGCACCGCTTCCATCGAGCTCATGGAAGGAGAAGATGGTGCCTTGACAGGCAAATATACGGGTGCCTTGGGTAACGAGAGCCTGATGGGAACCGTTAAAGGTAGTGAGGTCGAGTTCAGCTTCGATTCGCAAGCAGGCAAGATTACTTACAAAGGAACCGTTTCAGGCAACAAGATGGAAGGCACCTGCAGCTATGGGCAGCTTGGCGACGGTACTTTCGAGGGTACGAAGTCCGAGTAGAGTTCCCACCTCAGAACACCAGAAGGGGAATGAACCGGTAGTTCCAGTCCGCATAGAAGACAAGGCTGCTGAACAGTATCAACAACAGTGTGTGCACCGTTTAAGTGCACGAGGGGGAGGGAAGTAAATGGCAAAAATGACAATCGAGCGGAATTTTTTCGAAACCAGAAGCGAAGTGATGCAGGACATTGGGAAAAGCGGATTCTGGCCGACCACCTTCGTGTCAGATCATTCGCCGGAACTACCCGTGCACTACCATAACCAGGACATCATCGGCTACGTGATGGAAGGGCATACCTATCTGCTCGATGAGGAAGGTAATAAACAGCTCATCGGTCCGGGCGACAAACTCAACATTCCCAAAGGAGCCTGGCACGCGGAAGGAGAAGTTACCGAGAAAGTTGTTTATATCGTCACGCTGCCGGAACCAATGTCGTTCATGGAAGCACTCGCTCCACTGGAACCGAGAGGCCCCTTGCCTGACATGAGCAGCTAGTTCCTGTCCGGAACGACTAGCCTGATATGAACGTCTAGTCGCGGGCTGCGAATGAGCCCTTAACCGGTTTTGCAGAACTGGGCGATGCTCGCTGCCGTATCTCTACTGATGTCCGGACAGGCGATGGGAAAGATCTCCGTACCGTGGATTGTGCCCATGACCTGTCTGCATCGAGTTTCCACACCCGCTCGCATCAACAGTCGATAAAAGTTGATGCCTTCGTCTCGCAAAGGATCACATTCGTTGACGCTGATAATGGTAGGCACCAATCCGCGGACATCGTCCTCCGTCGCAAAGCCGGGCCACGCCAGGGGATTGCGATTTTCTAATTCCTCGATCCCATAACCCATCGCACCCTGGTTGTTGTGCAGGTCGAGGAGAATGCCGTTGTTTTCCGTGGAAGATGGATTTTCATCTAGCGGCCAGATGCCTGCGATGTAGGGACAAAGCGAGTACAGGCCTCGTATTAGATCGAGCGTTCCCTCTTGCTTGAGTCGCAGGCCCGTTGCCAACGTGAGGTTGCCGCCACCGCTTTCTCCGGCAACGATGATGCGCCCGGTGTCGATGCCCAGATCTTGCGCGTGGGCGACGACCCATTTCAGACCGGAGACGCAATCGTTCAACCCCGCCGGATAGGGTGCAACCTCCGCGACGGATGACGGTGAGACGGCGTTGCGAAAATCTACCATGGCAACGGCAACACCCTGCGCAGCGATCATCCTTCCCCAGGCTTTGTAGTTGCCGAGATAACACGACAGCGATGCCATACCGCCACCGTGAATGTAATACACGCAAGGTAACAGCGTCGTAGATTCAGGACGGATGTACTGGATATTTGCAATGTTGCCGTCTGGCTCTGAGGAAAACTCGTGATCGGTAATCGTCAGCCCGGTGGATGGAGCAATCGCTTCCGTGTCACACATATCGAGAAATGCGGTTAGCCCGGCTTGAACCGCGATAGCCTCCTCGCTGTTGGCGGCTTCCAATACCGCCTCACGGCTCTCCACATCGCCCCCACCGCCTAGATCCATGGCGCCGAAAACGGCTTTAATGCGGGGATCGATTCTCGGGTCTTCGGTAATCTTAGTCATGGTTTTTCCAGTTGTGGTTCGTTGTTCAAAAGTAGCCCATCCGTGCGATCTACGTGCAATTGGATGCGGTTCCGCGATAGCCAGCGCCCGCTACCACGTATCCACGTTTGGCCGCTTCTTGTGTTTTCTCGGCGCGACTGGCGGGACCGAGCGAAGCGCCGCGCTTATCCACGTACGGGAATCTGCGGGATCGATCACATCGTCCAACTCGAAGTGCGAAGCCATGTTCACCGCTTTGCCGCGTCTGTACATGTCCGCCACCATCTTCTCGTAAGTGTCCTTGCGCTCCTGCGGGTCTTCGATCTTCTGTAACTCTTTACGGTAGCCGAGCTTTACGGCGCCTTCGAGACCCATGCCGCCAAATTCGCCCGTAGGCCAGGTGACTGTAAACAACGGTGCGTTGAAGCTGCCACCCGCCATGGCTTGTGCGCCGAGACCGTAGGCTTTGCGGGTCACGATTGTCATCAGTGGCACGTCTACGTTAGCGCCGACCACGAACATACGCCCAGCATGGCGCACGACGGCAGTTTTCTCGATCTCCGGTCCGACCATGATGCCCGGGCAGTCGCACAAACTTAAGATCGGGATGTCGAAGGCATCACACAGTTGCATGAACCGCGCGCCTTTGTCCGCGCCATCTGAATCGATAGCGCCGGACAGATGTCCTGGATTGTTAGCGATCACCCCAATGGGTCGGCCCTCGACGCGGATAAACGAGGTAATGATTCCAGGACCCCACCCTGCACGGATTTCAAGAACAGAATCGATATCCGCAATACCTTCGATGACTTCACGCATGTCGTAGTAGCGCAAACGGTTCTCGGGGATGATGAAACGGAGCTTACGTTGATCCGGTGCCTCCCACTGCTCTACTGCACCCTGAAAGTACGACAGGTATTTTTTGGTGGTGGCAACCGCTGCTTCTTCATCCTTTACAAAAATGTCGACCACGCCGTTTGCTACCTGGACGTCCATGGGACCCACTTCTTCCGGCTTGAATATGCCGAGACCGCCCCCTTCGATCATTGCGGGCCCGCCGATGCCGATGTTGGAACCCTCGGTGGCGATAATTACGTCACAACACGCCAGGAGGACGGCGTTACCTGCAAAACAGCGCCCGGTAGTAATACCGACAATGGGCACAAGGCCACTCAAGCGCGCGAAATAGGTAAAAGCCCAGCAATCGAGACCAGCGACACCAGAACCATCGGTGTCGCCGGGACGTCCGCCACCGCCTTCGGCAAATAACACGGTGGGCAGGCGATGCTGTTTTGCGATCTCGAACATGCGGTCTTTCTTGGCATGGTTTTTCATTCCCTGGGTGCCTGCGAGCACCATGTAGTCGTATGACATCAGCATGGTCCGGGCGCGCTCTGCGCCGAACAGATGGCCGTTCACCTGACCGAGGCCGCATACCATGCCGTCCCCCGTCGTGTTTTTAATCAGGTCGTCCATGCTGCGCCGGCGGCGTTGTCCGGCGACAACCACCGCACCGTATTCGATAAAAGTGCCATCGTCACAGAGATCCGCGATATTTTCCCGTGCGGTGCGATGACCGGTTTTACGTCGTTTGGCTACGGCCTCCGGGCGGTTTTCGTCTAATCCGGCCGCCTTGCGATCCAGTACCTCCTGCAGATCAGGCCGCACGCGATCGAGGTCGAGTTCCGCGTCATCGCTCTTGTTTGCGATAGCAACTTCGGCTTCTTCAAGATAGATCAACGTGTGCCCTTCGAAGACGGTGTCGCCTTCGCTTGCACCCAGGCGTGTGACGATCCCGCTAACATCAGCGCCGACCACATGTTCCATTTTCATAGCTTCCATCACGAGCACCGGCATACCGATGTATACCTCGTCGCCCGGTGCAACACTGAAATTGACGATGGTGCCTTGCATGGGTGCCTTAACGGCTGCTGTTCCTTCTGGCAGTTCCTCGTCGACCAGTGCAAGCGCCGGCGGCGCGCTTGATACGCTCGCGGCACCCGACTTCCCGTGATCCAGCACAGCCAGTGGATCCACGGCGTCAACTTTGCTACCGGCGAGTGCCGGGGCGGCCTGGGCTTGTTGGTGTTTGCCTACGTATAGCTCGCGATGTTTCCCGTTTGAAACAAGCTGTTCAACGTGCTCATCGATAAAACCTGTGTGGACGTTGTTAGCTGCGAACTCGCGATGAGAGAAAAGGTTTCGCAACATGTCGAGGTTGGTGACCACGCCTTCAATGCGCGTCTCGCAGAGCGCACGGTAGGCTTTTCGTACGGCATGTTCATAACTGTTGGACGAGGAGTGAACGATCAATTTCGCCAAAAGCGAATCGAATGCCGGACTGGTCGTGTAACCTGCGTAGCCGTAGGTGTCTGTTCGCAACCCCGGCCCTGTTGGCATCTCGAATACGCTCAACGTGCCGCCGTTGGGTTTGATGCTGCCGTCGGCTTTCATGGTCTCCATATTGATACGCGCCTGGATGGCGTATCCGCGTGGGTTCGGAACGTTGGCCTGTTCGAGCCCCAATTCTGCGAGGGTTTTGCCAGAAGCTACTTCGAGTTGTGCTTGCACCAGATCAACCCCGGTCACTGCTTCCGTAACAGTGTGCTCCACCTGTAAACGCGCATTCGCTTCTATGAAAGTAAAGTTTTTTCCAGTCGAATCGACCAGGAACTCCATGGTGCCCAGGCCCCGATAGTTGACCGCTTCGCTCAAGCGGACCGCCGCCGCAGTCAGCGACTGTCGAAGATCGTCTGCAAGGCTTGGGCTCGGAGCGATTTCGACGATTTTTTGATGGCGCCGTTGAATGCTGCACTCACGTTCCCAGAAGTGGCTCACCGCACCGGTTCCATCACCGAGAATCTGCACTTCGATATGTCGGGCATGCGCCAGATAGGCCTCGACGTAAACCTCAGGGTTTCCGAATGCAAGTTCGGCTTCGGATGTACAACGCTCATATGCGCTTTTGATCCCGGCTGCACTGCCAACTACGCGCATACCACGACCACCGCCACCGAAAACCGCTTTGATGACCATGTCTGTGCCATCCGGCAGGGAATCGTGGAATGCCTTAGCTTCGTCCAGCGATACGGCGCTTGCGCTGCCGGTTAACAAGGCGACGTTACATTCTTCAGCCAGCTTGCGTGCGTTGACCTTGTCACCAAAGAGTGCGAGGGTTTCTGGTGTGGGCCCAACAAAGGTGATAGAAGCGCCTTCGAGTAACGATGCGAACTCGGCGTTTTCGCTCAAGAATCCGTAGCCGGGATGCAGTGCGTCACAATTGTTTGTTTTAGCGACTTCCACCAACTGGGCCATGTCGAGGTAAGCGTTGGCACCTCGGCCTTCTAGCAGCACGGCTTCATCCGTCTTCGACACGTGCAGCGATCGTTCGTCTTCTATTGAGTAGACGGCGACCGTGGTGATTCCAAGTTCCGCTGCCGCACGGGCAATGCGGATGGCGATTTCGCCTCGATTGGCAATGAGTAATCTGTTCACGTGCTGTGTACGACCACCGGCAACTCGCGGATGCCTCGAATGAAACTCGACTTCAGATACTGCGGCTCACCGACGACTTCGACTCGAGAGAAGCGCTTCAAGATCTCTTCCCAGACAATGGTGAGCTGCATCTCCGCCAATCGGTTGCCAACGCAGCGATGTACACCGAAGCCGAAAGCCAGATGCTGACGGACGTTTTTCCGATCGATAAGAAATTGATTGGCGTTTTCGATCGCGTCTTCATCGCGATTACCCGAGAGATACCACATCACCACCTTGTCGCCTTTTTTGATGTTTTTACCGGCAAGCTCAATATCCTCCATCGCGGTTCTCGTCATATGCGCGACGGGAGACTGCCAGCGGATGATCTCTGGAACCATATTCGGGATGATCTCGGGGTTTGCGGTCAACTTTTCGTATTCCCCGGGGTTCTCGTTGAGGGCGAGCACACCGCCAGAGATTGAGTTGCGTGTGGTGTCGTTGCCGCCCACGATCAGCAACAGGATGTTGCCGAGATATTCGTTTGGCGGCATGTTTTTAGTTGCCTCGCCATGCACCAGCATGGATATCAGGTCGTTACCCGGTTCGGTTTCGGCCTGCCGTTCTTTCCAGACCGCGTCGAAATATTCCCAACACTTCCATAACTCCTGAAAACCTTCCTGGGGCGTATCAAAATAATCCGGATCGCCGATTCGTTCGACGGTGTCCGACCAGTGAATGAGGTTGTGCCGGTCTTCCTGAGGAATGCCGAAAAGCGTCGCCAGCATCTGGCCAGTGAGTTCCACGGATACGCTACGCACCCAGTTGAATTCTTCACCCAAGGGCAGTTCATCGAGAATGGTTCCGGCGCGGCTGCGAATCAGATCGGCCAGTTCGGCGATGTAACGGGGGGTGAATTTGGGTGCGACGACCTTACGCTGCTCATCGTGTTTGGGTGGGTCTTCCATGATGAACATCGGCAGATGGAACATTGGATCCGGCTCGGGATCCGGTGCCTGGCCGAGGCGAATGCCACCGTTTTTAATGTCGGAAGAGAAAATCTTCTCGTGGGTGTCGATGTATTTGATGTCTTCGAACTTTGTCACCGACCAGTAGGGTCCGAACTGGCTGTCTGCGCAAAGATGTACGGGTGATTCTGCGCGCAACCGCTCGAAGTAGGGCATCATCTTGTTGGCTTCGAACAGCAACGGATGTGCGGGATTGAGTTCCTCTAGCGCAATCCCATAGGGATCCTGATCGACGTCGATCGCCCACTCTGCCGTCATCTCCTTGTTGGTTTTCTGGAACATTTCGGCTTGGGTCAACGGTTTATTTTCTGCGTCGCTCACGGCTTTGTCCTCTAATCCAAGCCGGTATCATGCCTTGAATTGACGTTGTTCGGAAGAATCGCGCGGTACGGCGTTGTTCTATTGTTCTAGCGGTCGAATTTGTCCATTTGAGGATTTCCGGTAAGATACGCGCTCAATTTTTTGGGGAGCTTAAGTTCAAGCGATGGAGAAAAAGTCTTTTGGAGTAAAGCAGGCAAAACACCTGCTATTAAGCGCCGTATTTACGGCGTTTGGCGCTAATTTTGCCGATTTTGCCTATGGGGAAGATAGTTACGAAGAAATCATTGTTTTTGGTACGCAACTCGAGGAAACCATTCCGCTAGATCTTAGCGAATACGGTAATCGGGTGAAGATCATTACGGCAGACGAGATCGAGCTCGCCGGTTTCAACGATGTGAGCCAGACCTTGCAGATGAAAGTGCCTGGCTTGTACCTGGCGCCAAAAAATGGCGCCTTCGACTACGTTAACTGTTCTTTTCAGGGCTCTCGCTGCCAGGACGTGCTCTGGCTGATTGACGGTGTGCGCATCAACAATCGCCTATATAACACGACCGCTCCGTTCGATACGGTTCCGGCGCACATGATAGAACGCATCGAGGTGCTTTATGGGGGCCAAGGCATTTTCTACGGCACGCAGTCTGTTGCCGGGGTCGTAAACATTGTTACGAAGTCGTTTAGCAACGAACCCACAGGCACCTTCGCCGTAGGTGCGGACCAAAATGACGCAGTACACATTAATGGGGATTACCGTACAGCGTTCGGTGACCATCGCATTGTGGTTTATGCCTCTAAAGACGAGGCTGACGGCTTCAAACCATACTCGAGCGGGGACTATCAACCGAGTGGCACCGACCGTGATCGGGGTTACGATGTGTTGACTATGGGCATCAAGTACGCTTACAGCTTCTCACCGGACTCTAACGTAATGTTGCACTACCACCGAACGGACAACGAGGTGGAATTTGCTGCGCCCGCAAACCGCGCGCGTTCGTATAACGAGCGCGAGGAAGATCTTTTTACTGCTAAGTGGGACTACCGCGTTAATGAGAATGTCGATCTTTTTGTTAAAGGGTACTACCACGAGTGGGACAGCCACTGGACCCGCATCGACAACGAGTTGGATGGAATGGGTCAGTTAACCGGTAATTTCGTGGTGAGAAGTGATAAGGAGTTCTGGGGCTACGAAGACTATGGCGTCACGGCGATGACGAGCATTACTACCGATCACGGACTGGACTATGAAATGGGCTACGATCATCAGCGATTCTCTGGCAAGGATGATGTGCTTTTGATCGCGCAAAAAACCGAACACGTCAATGCGGTGTTTGCGCAAGCGCGTACCAATGCCAGCCTGTTGGAAAATACCCGTATCGCATTTGGCGTGCGGCACAATCGACCGAGCGGCGAGGGTGATATCACGGTGTGGAACCTGTCCGGACAGCACCACTTTAACGAGCAGTTCTACGCACGTGCTACCGTCGGTACCTCCTTTCGTTTTCCAGACGCCTGGCAGCTTTATGGAAACGATCCCTGCTGCACACTTGGCAACCCAGATCTGGAAGGCGAACAAAGCACAAACTTCAATGTAGCCATTGGCGGCCGGGTCGGTGGAGACATGCCCATTACCTGGGAGCTGATCGGGTTCAAACGAGAAGTGGAGGATCTTATCGGTAGCGCAAACGGCATGCGGATCAACTCCGATGAGAAGGTTGAGTTCGATGGCTGGGAAGTGACGCTTGGCTGGGACATTACACCCGCGCTCAACGCGACTCTCGACTATACGAGCACCAATGCCGAAGCATCCGGTTCCAGCGAGCAGATTACGGATATTCCGGAAAGTCTCTTCAAGGCGACGCTGTCCTATCTACCGGAAGCACAGCCGTTCGCGCTGGATATGTCGATCATCAACGTGGGTGATCTCTACGACTCAGTGTCTGGTGGCATTGGCCGGATGGAGCATGGCAACTACACGGTTGTAGATCTGGCTGGAGCGTTTTATCTCGGCGCCAACCGCGAACACCGGGTGAGCGTGCGCCTGGAGAACGCGTTAGATGAGGACTACGCCTCTTCGCTCGGTCGTGCGTTTCGTGATATCGACGGCTCGTCATACGCGTATGAAAACCTGGGTACGCCGCGTACGGTGAAGGTCTCCTATAGATATCAGTTCTAAAGGCTGCTGTTAAGTTCGTTCAGATGCATTTGCTGATCCTGTTGCACCGCTACATCGGGATCGGCATCGGCCTCCTGATTGTGCTCTGGTGCTTGTCGGGGTTTGTGATGATGTACGTCCAATACCCGAGCGAGTCTCGCACGGAGCAACTGGCTAAACTCGATCGCCTCGACCTGGATGACTGCTGTCTTGTGCCCGATTACTGGGCGCAAGATTTGGTCCTGGATGCCGCGGAAGTCGAGTCTCTCCTCGGTAAACCGACGTTACGACTGACGCGCGCGGGTGGTGGCATCCTGCTCGCTGATTTACGCTCCGGTCGCTCAGTCGATCGCATAACCGAGGACATGGTGCAAGCGGTGGCTGAGCGCTATGCGAAACGTGCCGAGGAAACGTTCAGTTCTCTAGGACAATTGGAACGCGACCAGTGGACGGTGCAAGGTGGTTACAACGCGCACCGCCCGCTGTACTTGTTTGCTCTTAACGATGCGTCCGCAACCCAGTGGTATATATCCAGCACAACCGGTCAGGTCGTACTCGAGACCGAGGGCAGCGAGCGCTTTTGGAACTGGCTTGGCTCGGTAGTGCACTGGCTGTACCCCACCGAGCTTCGTCGTCACGTCGGAGTCTGGTCTCAGGTGGTGATCTGGACGTCCCTGGTAGGCGTGTTTCTCACTCTTACGGGCATCTATATTGGGATAGCGCGTTATCGCTGGGGTGGTGATCAACGGGGATCGCCATATCGCGGTTGGTTGATCTGGCATCACTACCTGGGGTTGGTGTTCGGAATTCTGACCCTCACCTGGGTGGTCAGCGGGCTGTTGTCGATGAATCCCTTCGGTGCGTTGCAGGGCCGCAGCTTCGAAGACGAGCGGAACAACGTCGTGGGCACCCGACTAACTTACGAGAAGGTGGTATCCGAGTTAAGGAGACTTAACTCAGATGTGCTGCCCGAAAATACGGTTCGCTTGAGCGCCAGTGCGTTTGCCGGAGAGTTCGCCTGGATTGCCTGGACGGCTGAAGGTCAATCCCTGCGAATAGGTGCGGGTGGGTCCCTTAACCTGGCAAAGCTGAGAGACCACGCGCCCGCCATACGGCCAGGAGCCGCGATTGACTCCATGGGATCGATGGAGGTGGGTGACTCGTATTATTACAACCACCACGACACTCGACCGTTTCCGGTTTTCCGGATCATTTACAGCGACGGTGATCGGCTTTATCTCGATGAGTCGAGTGGCCAGTTACTTCAAGCCGTTGACAGCAACCGCCGCTGGAACCGGTGGTTGTTCAACGGACTGCATAGCGGGGATTTTGCCGCCTGGGCAAGGCAACGTCCGTTGTGGGATATCTTTATGTTGCTGTTGCTTGTTGGGGTGACGTTTGGGTCGATCACCGGCGTTTATCTTGGTTACAAACGCGTCACCCGGTAGAAGGTACCGTCAGCTTTATCGCGCTACCACATGCTGCCGAGTGCAACCCTGATCGCCTCTCCACTTACGCCGCTGGATTCCTCGGATGCAAGGAACGCGATCATCTCGGCCACTTCCTCAGGCGTGACAACGCGACCTGGTGGATACGATGCCGCGCGTTCCTCCCACACCTGAACGGCCGTGATACCTCGATCCTTCGCCTCCCGTCGTGCTGAACGTTCGGCCATCTCTGTGCGAACCCAGCCAGGCAAAACAGCGTTAGCGGTAATGCCGTAAGATCCGCCGTCCTGCGCGACCGAGCGCATCAATCCCAGCAGCCCGTGTTTGGAGCTGTTGTATGCACTTGCGGCATGTTCGGCAACCAAGCCAGCAGTGGAACTGGTATAAACAATGCGCCCGAATTGGCGTTCCATCATTCCCTGTAATACGAGCCTCGAGAGATGGAAGGGACCATCGAGGTTAACCCGCATCGTCTCACTCCAAACGTCTGGTTGCTGTTCCCAGACGACGGATTCGTGTGCTGAACCGATGCCGTGATTGCATACGAGGATCTCAACTGGACCCAGTCTTTGCTCCGCCTGTGCAACCGCATGCGCACATCCCTCTGGAGTTCCGAGATCTGCGAGGGAATACTCGAGCCCGACGTCTGCCAGCTCAGGCTCGCTGCGAGCGACGCACATGACTTTGGCGCCACGTGAAGCCAGGAGCGTGGCTGTCGCACGTCCTATTCCGCGGCTCGCGCCCGTGATCAGAGCTACGCGCCCTTCGACTCCAGCCATGCTGCACATATTCCTTGCAGAATTTCGCAGCCAGTATATAGAATTGCAGACGCTTCCTGAGCAGAAGCATCATGACGCGCGCACGGATCTAGTAGTCATTTCTCTCTTTTTTTGGAAATGGGTGAGTAACGCTCAATGCCAAAGTTGAGCGTTTTTTTGGTTTTTTTCATCGCACGCGTACTTTCTGCGAACGTCTCGGCGACACATTCTTCCACAAATTGCCGAATGCGGATTGGCAACACATCATATTTGTCGGATTGGTGTTTCGCCATCTCCATCTTATGTTGGCCGGGGATGTGCCCATTTCCTCAGCCGAACAACTGCTGATTCGACTCCCCATCTACCCGATTTTATCTACACTTAAAGGGCTTGGATCGAGATCCACATGAGTGAAATAACGGTTACAAAATACGCAAACTACGTGGAATGCTGCCCGTGTGGGGTTTTCGATGACAACAGTTTGTTCCAGAAATACCGAGAACTGTGGAGTTCAGATGACTACAAGCCGAACAAACCTGAAATTCACGATTTACGCTCTGCCCAGCTAGCGCAGGTTACGGTATCCGGTATTCTCAGAATCACTGGTTTAAGTCGGCAATTCCATCCGAAAGCTTCCAAGCACCCGATCGCCTTGCTGGCTGACGACGAACGCGACAATTTCTATTCGCGCATGGCGTGCCGACTGAGCGCGGAACGCAATCCCAACGTCAGAGTTTTTCGAGATCACGACGAGGCGGTTAAGTGGGTTGCGGCCGAAGGTGAACTCACTCCCTGACGGTCAACCCAACCGGAAGTGACGTAATACTCGTTCAGGTTCTGGCGTATAGCCGCACCGGGCTGTGATGCTGGGTGCGGCTGAGGGGATCTTGGAGACTTTAACCTAACCTGAGGCACACTTCTGCGAGCGGCATGTGCACGGTCGATG
>SMUY01278651.1_pt1 | contig 12752 bp, 11 predicted proteins | sample 2456441 | NCBI WGS metagenome assembly SMUY01 (sample SAMN11095931, study PRJNA526329) | marine sediment metagenome | biome: Marine sediment; feature: Surficial sediment; material: Deep marine sediment; isolation source: Hadal surficial sediment | place: Pacific Ocean | collected 2014-11 | depth...
ATTTTTCATACTTAGTCCGCACAAATGGCTACAATTCAGGCAAATATTGTACCACCCGAGGCCCGATGAAATTCGTAACAAACAATGGCAACTTCTTCCAAACGTCGATTATTCTCTGGTATTTGTTATTGTTCGCGTCCACCACCGGCACGGTGCTTGCCTTGTTTAAGTAGTACTGATAGTACAGTTGCACCGGCTCGGCGCCCCACTGCATCTTGAAAGAATAGGTGCCCGTGTCCGCAGTGGACCGGCCAAAATCAAAGACATCAAAGCCATTTTCACATGCGTACTTGATGGCCTGCCAGTAAAGATAATTGTTGATATAGATCTTGTTATATTGCCGCAGCGATGCAACCCACGGCTCTGAGATCATATTCTTGAACTTGAACAGAAACATGCCCGAAACGACCTGCCCGTCCAATTTCAAGACAAGCAGCTCCACCTGGTCTTTGAAAACTGCGATCACCTTTTCAAACATCCGATACGGGAAAATTGGCGTGCCAAGAAGACGCAGGTTGATCGAATAAATTTCATGAAAATCCTTTAGGTAGTGCAGGCCGAAATCCACAGTCAGCCCGTTCTTCTCGGCCTTTCTGATCTTGTTGCGGTTGCGGGACGAAATGTGCTGCCAGTGCACGTCCGGATCGCGGGAAAGTTCAAGCATGAGCGTCACAAAGCTTTCTTTTGTGGGCAGGTCACGCCGGAGTGGCTGGCGTAATTGACGGAACTCCACATACTGCGCCGCTTCAGACCGGGCGATCTCAGCGGCTTTTTCCACGAGACTCTCTTCTACCTCCCCGCTCTCCGCACAAATGCCGGCGAAGTTGGAGAACGGATTGGCCACCAAGTATCGCCGCCAAAAAATGTCGCGCATCTGAAACATGGGCAGAATCCCTGCAACCTCGTCTTTGGAATTCAACGCGATGTAGTAACGTGGAGCATATCCAAATGTTGACTCAAAAACGGACTTCCAACCGAGCAGTTGGTAAAAGTTGGTGGCAGGATGGCTTTCAACAAACTTATTCCAGAGGGGCTCTTTCTCTTTCGTGAGCGGAGTTATGTTCATCCAGGTTTCTTGTCTTTCTTTCTATTTTTTCAATAATGTTTTTATAGATCGCCAGCTCCTGCGTCAGATTCTTGTTCTGATCCTTCAGCTTTGACAGTTCGATAGAAAAGTGCATCAAGATGGCGAGTGAGAAAAAAATTGCGATGGACAGAAAAAGGGCGGGCGGGTATTCAACGCCAAGGAAATGTGCTACACCGTCCGCCAAATCGTGCCAGATCGAAGCCACCAAAATCGTGGCACTGACGACCAGCCAGAGAACGGAATGCTCAATTTTCAGCTGTCGCTTACGAATCAGATTCAAAACGAACATGAAAAGCGAAAAGCTGAGCAGAACGATGATTATTTTTGCTTTAGGAGGCATTGCCTACTTTCGTCAGTTTTTCGTTGCCGAACATAACAGCGTAGATTGACAGGAGCATCTTGACAATATAATAGAGCGGCTTAAAACCGCTGTGCATCGACTTGCCGGTCTCGCTGTTATACATCACCACCGGAACTTCCTGCACCTGAAAACCGGCGTAATGCAGCAGAATGATGATATCTGCATCCGGGAAGTCGGACGGGTACTGATTGCTCTTCGCAAAAAAACCAAAAACCGGACGACTCATTGCCTGAAAGCCGGAAGTCGGATCTGTGATTTTCTGTTTGATAAAAAGATAGATCAAAGAACGGAAAAAGAGCATGCCCAATTTTCGAAACGTGGGATTGTCGTAATTTCCGAGATTCCCATCCAGAAAGCGGGAACCAATGGCGACATCCATACCATCTTGCAGCGTTGTAATGAGCTGTCCAATAAATCGCGGGTCGTGTTGACCATCGCCGTCTATCTGCACGGTATAGTCATAGTCATTCATCAAAGCGTACTTATAGCCCGTCTGCAGAGCGGCGCCGTATCCAAGATTGACCGGCAAAGACAAAACGGTTGCGCCCGCTTCCTTTGCCAGTTGCGCCGTGTCGTCGGATGAGCCATCGTTGATCACGACTACGTCCACATCAGGATTGGTTCTTGTTATGTTTGTTACGACCCGCTTAATAGAGCCTGCCTCGTTGAAAGCGGGCACCAGGACCACGGTACGAACAGAGTCTTCAGGCTTGTGCATTCAGGCGCCTTCCCAGCCAGCTAATTTTGGAAATTTGATACCTTCCTTCCACAATCCAGCATCTTCGATCCACATCTCACTTTCCACTCGGTCATTTTGCTTTTTTCACTTGCGGTTTTGCCGCGTTCGGGTTTCTTTAGTATCGGCAAAAATTATTGAAATTTAACAACTTATATAAATATGGACATTTCCCTGCATTGGTAGAATCATGCAATTAGCATGCCACAGGCGGTCCACAAATGACTCACAGTAACCTTTTGTTTCTTAATAACTTTACCCCAGCATCGAATCCGACTGAAAAGGAGCGTTTCACCTGATCTGTTTAGTAATTGCACAATTGTTTCAGCGATGTACAATTTTGGACCAAAAAGAAAAGGCGCACGTCATATCAAAGTGCGCCTTCTCAATCACTTACCAGGAGCGTCATTTCAGTTCATAGTCGCGCCATGAATGCTGTACTGTTCATACAAATTCTGGAAATTTTCAACCTGGAGTTCCAGCGAATACTGCTCTTCAACTTTCTTTCGTCCGGCGCGGCCAAACTGTCTGCGCAAATCGGCGCTCTCCAACAGATTGCCGATTTTAGCTACAAGCGCGCCCGGATCACGTGGAGGCACGAGATAGCCGGTTTCACCGTCGTCCACCAGCTCCACGGTACCGTCTACGGACGTGGCCACCACTGGCAGATTGGTCGCCATGGCCTCGAGAATAACATTGGGCAATCCCTCGTAGAGGGAAGGTAAAACGAATATATCGAACATGGACAGTAAATCTCTGACATCGCTTCTGAAACCAAGGAATATGAAGGTTTCCGAGAGACCTGCTTCAACCACAGCTTGCTCAAGCTCTGCACGCAATTCCCCATCGCCGACCAGAACGATTTTGAGATCTTTGAATTTGTCGGCCAGCACTCTGGCTGCTTTTATCAGATACTCATGTCCCTTTTGCGGATGCAACCGCGCAACCACACCTACGACCGGCACGTCTGGAGGAATTCCAAGTTCCGGGCGCAAACGACCATTCCGGCTGTGGTTGAAGATCTCCAGATTAACGCCGTAAGGAATGACTGTGATCTTGTTTTCCGGCAGGCCGCGCTCTTCTACCAACCATCGGGCCGTTGCATGCGAAACCGAAATGACCTTGCTGCAAAAGTGCATGGCAAAACGATAGGCCCACAAACGATGTGTCAGGAGCCATTCCGGTGCGGATATGGTCTCCCAAGAAAAGACAGCTTTATTCGGGCTGATAGCACTCGCCAGCGCCCCGACTATATCCGCATAAAACAAAGTCGTCATCACAACGTCGATCTTTTCGCGACGAATAAGATTGGACACGTCGAGAATCAGCTTCAGGTCAATTCGCCCGCGCCGTTCAAGGCTGACAAACGGGATTCCGAGCCGGTTGAATTTATCCTGAAGACGATCGCCGATTCCGAGACTACAAACTGTGGTATGAAAGCGGTCGCGATCCATGTGGGAGATGAGCTCGAGCAGCTTGGTCTCGGCGCCGCCCCAATTCATCCCTTCCACCAGTTGTAGGACATTGATTTTCTTTTTTTCAGGCATGCTCAAATTCGAAGTAAAATTCTCAAAAAAAAAGCTTCCGCCCGGAGGCAAGTCCCCGGACGAAAGCACCTAAACTTCTGGCACTTAATTAGAGCGTCACAGTTGCCAACTCTTCTGCGTGGCCCGAATCGACGGTGTTGCCCTGCTGCGACAAATAGCCCAGCTCTTCCAGTTTGGCGATGATTTTAGTCGCGCTCTCCTGAGGCGTCTCATCCCCTGTCTTCACAGTGATTTCGGGGTTTAGGGGCTCCTCATACGGATCTGAGATACCGGTGAATTCCTTAATTTCACCAGAAATGGCTTTTTTGTATAAGCCCTTGACGTCGCGTTTAATACACACCTCCAGCGGACAGTCCACAAAGACCTCCACAAAATCTCCGATCATTTCTCTTACCTCATCACGAATCTCGCGGTAGGGAGAGATGGCAGCAGAGATAGCGAAGGCGCCGTTGCGAGTCAGCAAGTGGCACACAAAGCCAATGCGTTTGATATTTGTATCCCGGTCTTCTTTGCTGAAGCCAAGGCCTTTACTTAAATTCGTTCTGACCACGTCTCCGTCCAGAACCTCTACGTTGCGGCCACGTGTTCCGATCTCGTTTTCTACCAGAACGGAGATGGTTGACTTTCCAGATGAAGGCAATCCTGTAAACCAGATCGTGCATGCTTTTTCCGAAGATGCCATTGAATCATATCCTCCTAAGTTGAGTTTCGTCAATTACGTGATTATAAACTTTTTCGGTAACTTTCGATCAATACATTTGCCACTTCCGGCCGCGTAAATTCCTCAGGTGGCAATTCCCCGCGTGAAAGCATTTCTCGAACCTTTGTGCCGCTCAAAAAAACTTTATCGTCTGCGCCCAGCGAAGGACTTGTTTTGTCTGTCGCCATTTGCTTGCTGCGCTTGCAATAAAACGCATGCTCGAACTTCATGGGCACGATGCCCAGTTCTTCCTGCGTAAACTGATCGAAGATTTCCTGTGCTTCATACGTACCATAGTAGCTGCCGACACCGGCATGATCTCTTCCGATGATGATGTGGCTACACCCGTAGTTCTTCCGGAGCATCGCATGGAAAATAGCCTCGCGCGGACCTGCATACCGCATGGCCGCCGGAAAGACGCTGAGCATCACGCGTTTCGGATTGTAGTACTTCTCCATCATGATCTTGTAGCACTCCATCCTGACATCCGACGGAATGTCGTCTGATTTCGTTTCGCCAACCAAGGGGTGAATAAGCAACCCATCGACGCCCTCGAGTGCCACCTTGGTCAGGTACTCATGTGCGCGATGAATCGGATTGCGCGTCTGAAACGCCACCACTGTTTTCCACCCGCGCTCTTGAAACGATTTTCGCGTGACGGCCGGTTCATGGCGGAAATCCTGAAACGGTAAATCCGGCAGATGGTTGATCAGCCAGATGTCCCCGCCGAGCAGTACCTCTCCCTGTTTGTACAAACGCGCCACGCCGGGGTGCGCGTCGTCGGTGGTTCCGTACACTTTTTCCGCTTCGTGAGTTTTGTCGTAAGTGTATTTTTCCTCAACCCTCATGAGCGCTAACGGAAAGTCAGTTTCAGTGGTCAGAAGCACTTCAGTGCCTTCTACGATTTCATCAGCGATTGTCTTAGAAACCGCGAGGGTGATGGGCACCGACCAGACAAAGCCGTTTGCAAGTCTGATATTCTCGACCACGCTTTCGTAGTCCGCCTTTTTCATGAAACCTACCAATGGACTGCAAGCGCCGGTGGCGATGAGTTCCAAATCCGATACAGATGTGCTGTTCACTCTAATTCGTCGAAGCCCGCCACCTTTTTCCAGCGCCGCTTCTCGTTCCTCGCCTTGCAGTACTCTGTTGATGAGTTGTCCGCCGTGTGGCGCAATTAATTCCATGCTTTTCCCTTCATTACCTTTCTACGTTGCCCAATCAGCAGCGTAATATTAATTAAGTTTTGAATCTACTTTGAAAATATGTTTTTTCAAAGTAGATTTTCGACCTGGTGCGCTTGCGTCGTTTCCCCGGTTTTGCCTGTCGGTTCCTTCACAGCCGCGCTGGATTCTGGCACAGATTTACTGGCGCGCGCCACAAGATGCAGCCCGGAACAGTACCACCAAGCCGGCAGCACCCGCAAAAGCCGCAAAATAAATTTTCCGGCCGTATTCAACTCCCATATTTCGCCGTCCAGCTTTCTCAGAAAGAACCAATCTGCCCACAACCCGATATGCCGATCGCGAACGTCCGTCTCGTAATCATCAACGTCGGTGTGGATGATTTCAAACCCTGCCTCTTCGAGATACTTGTGCAGCTCTATTTTTGAAAAACGGTACTCCCAGAAATAGCTCTGCTTACCCTGTAACTTTCGTTTCAGAAAATAAAAATTCCGAACAGGATGAGAAATCAACCGGCGAAGGGACGTCAACAACGGCGTAGTATAAAAGGCGAGACCACCGGGTTTCAGAACTCGGAACGACTCCTGCACCGCCTTTTCCGGGCCATGCTCGAAATGCTCGATCACGCCCAGCGAAATGTAGGCGTCAAAGGAGTTGTCGGGGTAGTTGAGCTTAGTGATATCGCCAAGCTCTACGGCAACATTCGGTTTGAATTTTTTAGCGCGCGCAAAGATGTTCTCATCGTATTCGATGCCAATGGTCTCGTGGCCCCGCTCCTGAAACCATTCACACCAGGCCCCAAAACCACACCCACCTTCCAGAATTCGGGCTTTCGAGCCGCCCAGAAACCGGTCGAAAATGCGGACAAGAGTGCGACCTTTAAAACTTTCAAGTTCACCTTCCAGACTCCGGCTGTTCCATTGCTCAACATCATGTTCTTCGCTCGTCTTAAACGACAATAATCGGTAGCTCATTCGATTTCCAGTTTTCCTATCTCAATATGTTTTCAGGTTTGTCGTCAATGCTACACTTCTACGCCCAAAACGCCCTTGAAGCTGAAAGCAGCAACCATGCTGAAAACGAAAAATGCCACCAGCCAGTGTGTTTCCATTCCCAAGAACTCAAACTCACGCGCGGGATACACAACCGAAACCAGGGAGACAAAGGAGGCCTCGGTAAGGCTGTGTTCATTCGGGTTCATCACTGTGACGCCCAGATTGTTGCCGGCGATCTCCGCCGACAAAGGCACAAGCTCGTCAATCACAGCGAGCTGTTTGTCCACCACCTGCCCGTGATACTTAAATGCCAACGTGAAAACGCCTGACACATTTGCTTTTATGCGCCAGCTAATCTCCTTTTTCGCATCAACGCGCACCGGCGGGATTTCGAGGCTGAGACCTTCCGGTAAATCGAGCCTGACTTGGTCTAGCTGCACGTCGTCGTTCAGTTTAAGCGACAAGACTGTGCTTTCGCCTATCCGCAACGGACGATGTTCGTATCGGGCGCCGATCTGAATCAGGACGATGCCCATCGGAATCAGGAGAAAAAGCATCGGGCGTAACGATTGCTTCATGTAAAGAAGGTTGCTGAGCAGGATGTTCTTCATGGTATCGAACATCAGGCTGATATCGTCCTTATAAAGCCGGATGGCGAGAAAATGTCCCTTCACCAGGTTTTTCGCCCGCTTGATGCCTTTTTGATCAGAGGTCGCTTTGAACACGAACAGCATCAAAATGCCAGTCACAAACGAAATGGCAAGCATCGGCCAAACTGGATCCAAATGCTTGAAAGGCATAAAAATGAGATTGAAAAAAGCGGTCAGTACAGCGTTAATGATGTCCATCTGTATTCCTGTCTAATATCGAGGTTTCTACGCAACACAAGCTTCTAGGACAGATAACCGAGACCCTGTAGCCGTTTCTTGATTTCTTCTTCACTATCAGACTCATCGACAGAGGAAAGTTCCTTTTCCAGAATGTGGGTTACAAATTCCTCAACCGAAGAGTAACCGGCAACATCGGAAAACTTCTGCACGCGGTCATAGAGTTCTTTTTCCAGTTTGATCTTATGTCCCAACATCTTGCTCTCCTGTGGTTTAATCGGGGTTATTTGAATATTGAGTAACCAACCATTTCGTCCGTTTTCTCGATGCCAAACTGCGCGAGAATGGTTGGGGCCAGGTCATACAATTTCGGGCTCTTGGCATCGATTTTCTTGTTTGACAAAATGATGCCGGGCACCAACTCTGCTGCCATGCAGTGGTCCCCGCTCCATGGATCCATGTTGTCGGTAATCCACTCCTCGGGAAAGCTTCCGATGGTCGTCTCCCATGACGCCCGATAGCCGCGGTTGTAGCCTATGACAAGGTCAGGCGAGTACAGCCGGTTTACCCCCGAGTAGATCTCGTCGGCCCGATAGACGCGATCTACGATCTTGTTGCCGTTCTTGGGATCCCGTAGCGCCAGCAATTTCTCCGCAATTTCATCCAGAAGCTTTTCTTTTTCGCTGCGCGTGACAAATCCGTTCGCTTCTCGGCCGCGCAGGTTCACGTACAAGCCGTTAAAGCCGAGCCCGTAAACCCGTGTCCGCGTCCAGTCCACGTTCAAATAGTACTCGCTTTTGGTCTGCTTCTCTTTGTCGATCAAGGAAATGTAGCCCTTTTCCAGCAACCAGGTGTTCAGATTGACTGCCCTTCGGAATGGCGCAAAACCATGGTCTGACATCACAAGCAAGGTTGTCTCCTCATCGATACTGTCAAGCACTTTGCCAACCACTGCATCTACGCTTTCATAAACACCCGGGATCACGTCTTTAAACTTGGCCGCAAGCTCCGGATCGTGGGATGGGTGCTCAGGTTCGATCATGTTGTAAAACATGTGCGCGTTGAGATCCGTGCTCGAGAAGTAAAAAAACATCAACCCGTCGTGAAAATCGTTATAAACGTGGTCGAAAAGCCGCAAGCGTTCCTCCAGCACGTTTGCGCTCTGGCTGTGGAAGTCACCGTAGTCGAAGACGCCCCAGGAAAGCGCTTTGGTGTCTTCCGGCATGCCTTGCGTGTAAAAATGGCCACAGCACTTTTGCAATTCTTCAACATAACCCGCGGGCGTGGAAAGCGGCAAAGCCGGGTCCGAAGGGTCGATATTGATGGGCGTTACGTACAATTTCATATTCGGCCGCACTTCTTTCAGATAAAAGCGACAGATGCCGGAAATAGACTGCAGACCGGCGGGCAACAACTCGAACTCCACCCGCAGCCAATCACTCCATTCCTTTTCCTGTAACAGAATTTTCTTACCCTGAATCTCTATTTGTACCGTGGGGTTCTCGGCATCGCGCCAAACCTGAAACGGAATGACGGCGTCTGGCTTGCCTGACAGAAACGTGTTTTTGGGACCCACCAGGTTTGCCACAAACCCATTATCGACGACTTCCACTGGGTACACGACGCCGCCGGAGATGTCGTCGCGGTTGGGCGGTGGGTCATCCGTGTAGAAGGAAAACGTGCCAAATGTACCGAGCAGGTCAGGTGTGCCCATGCCACTCAGCGTCGTGCCTTTCGATTCCACGGGCGGGAAGTTTGCCGGCACCTTAAACACCAACGTCGGGACATTGTGCTCCTCGAGAATGTTCCAGAAGGCCTTTCCCTGCCGCAGATTCTTCACATGGCCGCTTGAAAGCGGGATCACCCACTTTCCGAGTTTGAGCGTGTTGTTAGACCCCTCTGTCTTCGTCGTGGAAGAAATCGGAATCATCATGGCCGGGTCGCGGTGAATGAAATCAAAAATGCCGTGTCCGCCCGGGTTCATTCCAGTGATGAAATTGGACCACGCCACCGGACTCTGCGGTGGAATGCTGGTGCCCAGCGGCTTGTAATCGCCCGTTTGCGCAAGTTTGGAAAAATTTGGCAAACGCCCCTCTGCCATATATTTAGACAGCAATTGCGGGTCGATGCCGTCAAAGCCGAGCACGATGACCTTCTTGTTAACTGCATCCGCTTGCGTCTGCTCACAGGCGGAAAAGGCCAAGATTACAAGTGCGAGGCCAAGAAATAGAATGCTGGTTTTGTTCACCCACTTAATCTTGTCACTCATCGATTGCAACAACCTCCGTTTTCTCAATTTCTTTGACTTCGTTGGGCACCACACGGCTGTCGCCATCTCCCCCCACACCCGGTTGAAAAATATTCTGCCCGTTCATGTAGCCCGGTGCTTTAACGCCGAACAAGTCGAGCACGGTCGGTGCAAGATCCATCAACGCGGGCCTGGCGGCGGTAATTTTCCTGTTCGTGAAAATTACACCGGGAACAAGCTTCGGGTCGATACAGTGGTCACCGCTCCATGCCTTCACATTGTCATCGAAAATAACATCGTCTATAACACCCGTGGCGCCATTCCAGGAAATACGGTAACCGATGTTATAACCGCTGATCAAGTCCGGTCCGTCATTGGTGTAGGGGCCAGAATAGATCTTGCGACTGTCGTACATTTCTGTGATGGCAATTTCACCCGTCCCGGTATCTTTCAATCCTGAAAGTTTCTTGATCAGCTCCGCTTTGAGTTTGCCGTACTCTTCTCCCGGCTCAACGATACCATCCTTTTCACGGCCTTTGACATTCAGGTACACGCCGGCCAGACCAAACGCATAGGCCCGCGTCTTACACCAGTCCACACCCTGAAAGAACTCGCCGGTCTTCGTCACGCCTTCCTTCAGCGTTAGATAACCGTTTTCCTTCAGCCAGACATTGAGATTGATGCCGCGTCTGAAAGACTTAAATCCGTGATCGGACAGTACAATAAAAACATCGTCTTTACCGACTTTTTCCATGGTGCGACCGACCAGCCCATCCATCTTGATGTACATTTCTTCGATGACGTTCTTGTACTTTTCGGTCTCTTTGCCTTTGTTGGCAGGATGATCGGCATCGAGTGTGCGGAAAAACATGTGTTGAATCCTGTCCGGGGCGTCGATAACGACGGTGCAGAGACCCTTCTTGGTTTTATCCAGCGCGTGGAAGAACTGTTTTTCACGCTCCTCGTGGATGAGGTAAGCCTGCTCCAAAAAAGCGTCTTCATTCAGGATACCTTCGTTGAGCGACCATGTGTCTTCAGCCAGACCGAGGGTGGCAAATTTTCCAAACAGTTTGGCCAGATAGACAGAGTAGAAATACGGAAAGGAAATCGGCAATGCCGGCTTTTCCGGGTCGATGTTGATCGGTGTCATATAGAGACGAAAGTGCGGACTTGTATCCAGCAGATAGAAGCGCGCGATGCCTTGCACTTTGATGCCAAAACCCGCCTTGAACTTCAGCTCAATCCACTCCGTGTAGGTGTTTTTTTTCAGATGAATCTTTTCTTTACCAATGATCAGTTCGGCCTCACCATCGCTCAGGATCTGCGCGACAAAGGGCAGCATCAGTTGTTCTTTTTGTTTGCTGATCGAATTCTCGGGGCCTTTGATGAAACCTTCAACCCGGTCCCCCTCTCGCTTTACAACCTGCGTGTCCCCACCCTCTTTGACGGGATCCACAGACTCATCAGTGGTGAAAAAGGAAAACGTACCCTGCGTGCCCCAAAGGTCTGGTGTACACATGGCTGAAAGCAGTGCGCCATTGAATTTTTCCGGCGGGAAGGTGATGGGCACGCGCAGCACATGGCTGAAAATACCATTTTCCCCAAGGATTTTCCAGAAGCTCTTGCTCCTGCGCAGGAGCCGCACGATGGGCTTTCCGAGGGGAATTTCGTACTTCCCTAAAGACAGTTTGCGTTTCGGCATACCAACTTTTGAGGAGGACAACTCAGGCATGTACGTTTGTTTGTGGCGCGACAGGAAATCAAATATTTTATGCCCACCGGCGTCCACGCCTGTGGAAAATGCGGACCAGGCCACGGGTGATATGGCCGGGTAGGTCGTTTGTAAATGCGAATATGAGCCTTGCTCTTGCAGCTTTTTCAGATTTGGCAGCTTGCCTTCTTGCAGAAGACGTTCCGTGATGGTTGGCTCCAGACCATCCAGTCCAAGGATGACAACGCGATCGGTCTTGGCATTGGCGTAGGCATTGCGGCGCTTAAAGAATCGGATGAAGACCCGAACCGGCCAGGTGAACAGCGTGAAAAATGCCATAAAAAAGCTGGCAAACAACATCAGAAAAGACGTCAAAAAAGCAAAGCCAGCGCCGGGTCCGATATAGGCCCAGGCCGGCTGCGCGTCCACAAACATAAACAAACCCAGGCAGAAAATAACAACCAGGACTTCAGATTTTCGCCTCATTCTTTGCTCCGTTTCAAGATCCATATTCGTAAACAGTCCCGTCGTTTCCTTTCATAAACTGATCAGTCGTCTATGTTTGGCAAATTCTGTACCAGTTGGTCAGGCACTCCTTACGTGGCTTTATTTTTAAAGAGTTACGGCCAATTATCCGGCTAAAGCTTTATCGGCAGGCCGCGACAATGTCTTAAAAGGGATCAGAATCTTTTATCGCCTGTCACATGCTGAAACATACTTACCTTTGCAGAAGAGAAATCTTGTCCATTTCTCGCCTAATTTCTCTACCGTCCGGGAACCTGCGAATAAGCAATATCTCTGACTCTGTCGTGATGCCGGAAAAAGATTTCCGCCCCGGCACGCCAGGCGCAATGAGTAGATAATCCGTTGCAAGTCCGGTTGCGATCCGGACTGCAATGCCGTCCGTGCTCGGAATAGTGGCGCCATCCACGTTCACCGGCAGCAATTCAGCCGTTACCTCGGGAGGAAAGCCCTGCCACGGCAAGAGGATATTCATCACAACGGCCGGCAGCTTGCCGGAAATTTCAAAACTCACTGTGGTGGCCTGCAGTTTCAGGCCATACCTGGGTGAAACCCAACCCTGAACCGGCGCCTCTTCTCCTCTGAAAGTCCGCCCTGACAGCGGTTGCCCGGACAGAGTCAATACCTGCAAACCCACCTGCTTATTCCGGACCGACACCGCAACGTGCGGCTCACTGGTAAGCTGAACAGAGCAATCGGGTGCGAAATGAAGCAACTGAGCCACAGAATGCTCTCCCTCGCCTGACACGATGTCCCAGACGATCCAGTAATCTGGATTCACAAAAAGAAACCTGCGTGTGTGGCGCACGCCAGAGAAAAACACACCTTCTTTCA
>SMUY01197547.1_pt1 | contig 12750 bp, 6 predicted proteins | sample 2456441 | NCBI WGS metagenome assembly SMUY01 (sample SAMN11095931, study PRJNA526329) | marine sediment metagenome | biome: Marine sediment; feature: Surficial sediment; material: Deep marine sediment; isolation source: Hadal surficial sediment | place: Pacific Ocean | collected 2014-11 | depth 0-1...
ACCCGGTGCCAGCATCAGCAGCGCCACCACTAGAAACAAAATCCCCAACGCCCGCTCGAGGACGTTCTGTGAAATGCGACTCGCCACCGGCGATCCCAAATGGCCGCCGATGACGACGCCCGGGACGGTGAAGATGACCAGGCTCATTACCGTGTTCAATGCTGATCCGCCTTCTTTCAGGAACCCGGCCACGTGCAGGAAAAGCGACGGGGGACATCCAACTTGGATGTCCCCCGCTATCGTCTCCAGCCTGCCCCCACCGAAGTACGCGCGGCTAAAGCGACGACTCACTGCCCTCGCTGCCCCCGCTTACGTCATCCACACTCCGAGTAGCCGCACACGTGACACTTGACGCAGCCCTCGGCGTACTCGAGTTGCGACCCGCAATCGGGGCAGGCACCGTTCAGGGTCTCCTGCATGCCACCGAGGACGATCTGCTCGGCACCGGTACTGATGGTCTGGGTTACTGCTACCACGGTGTCCTGCTGGGTCGAGGGAAGCAGCTCTTGCTGAATGCCCTGCTTGTCGAGCATGTGACGCTCGATGGCGATGCCGACGGCGTCCGGTACCGACAGCACCTTGTTGGGTCCCAGCCCGATGGTCCGGTCGGAGCTGATGCCCCGCAACTGCCGGTAGACTTCCTTGAGCGGGATGCCGGAGCGCAGCGCCAGGCTGATGAGGCGGCCCATGGCTTCGACGTCGGCCATGAGCGCGCCACCGGCCTTGCCCAGGCTCATGAAGACTTCGAAGGGTTGGCCCTTGTCGTCTTCCGTCAGGGTAACGTAGAGGGTGCCCAAGGGAGTATCGACCCGTCGGGTGGTGCCCCTGAGGAGTTCGGGCCGGGACCGTTTCTGGCGCCGCTGGAGGTTCTCGGCCTCCAGTTCGTGCACCATGGCGCGCAGCCGTTCGTTCTCAGTGCGGATCTCCGCCAGCTCGCCGTGCAGGTCGGCCGGCGAGAGGGTATCGTCGTCCGCGGCAACCGCGGGCACGACCAGGTCGGCGCGGGCCTCGGCGTGGCCCTCGCTGGTGGCTTGCGCCTTGACCTTTTGGGCCGTGGCTCCGGTGGAGAGGACCTGCATGGCCCGACTGCCGTCGCGATAGACGGTGACGCCCTTGCAGCCGAGTTCGAAGGCCAACCGGTAGATTTCCTCGACGTAGTCCTCGGTGGCGTCGTTGGCAAAGTTGCATGTCTTGGAGATGGCGCTGTCGTTGTTCTCCTGGTAGCCGGCCTGCATGCGGATGTGCCACTCGGGCTTGATGTGATTGGCGGTAACGAACACGTGGCGCCAGCGCTCCGGGACCTCGTCGAATTCGATGTGGCCGGCCTCGGCGATGCGTTGCATCAACTCGTCGGAGTACCAGTCCTCCGTCCGGGCGATGGCGACGAAGTCTTCGTTCACGTCGGGCATGAGCACGCCGGCCTGATTGCGCATGAAGGCAACGGCAAACAGCGGCTCGATGCCGGAACTGCATCCGGCGATGATCGATATGGTACCGGTGGGCGCCACGGTGGTGACGTTGCAGTTGCGCAGTTTTCTCATCGGCCTAATTCGCTCGCCGTCGGCGTCACGGGCGCAGAACTCGTCCGGACCCCAGATGCTCCGTTCCCACTCGGGGAACACGCCCCGGGTGGTGGCCAGCCGTTCCGACTCCACCTTGGCTTCCTCGTCGACGAACGCCTGTACCTTGCGCCCCAACTCCACCGCCTCGTCGGAGTCGTAGGCGATGCCCAGCTTGATGAGCATGTCGGCCCAGCCCATGACCCCTAGGCCGATGCGCCGGATGCGCCGGGCCAGATTGGTGATTTCCGGGAGCGGGAAGTTGTTGGCGTCGATCACGTTCTCGAGGAAGTGGGTCGACAGGTGTACCACGGTACGCAGGTATTCCCAATCGACGGCGCCGTCGGTGATGAACATTCCGAGGTTGATGGAGCCGAGGTTGCACACGTCGTACGGCAGCAGGGGCTGCTCGCCGCAGGGGTTGGTGGCCTCGTACGACCCCAGGTGGGGCACGGGATTGTAGCGATTGGCCCGGTCGATGAAGAACACGCCGGGCTCACCGGTCTTCCAGGCACCATGAATGACCTTGTGCCACACCTCGCGGGCATTGAGCCGGCCCACCACTTCCTGGGTCTTGGGATGTACCAGATCGTAGTCTTCGTCGGCCTCCAGGGCGGCCATGAATGCGTCGGTGACCGCCACCGAGAGATTGAAATTGGTCATCTGGGTGACGTCGTTCTTGCAGTCGATGAACGCCAGGATATCGGGGTGATCGACCCGCAGGATGCCCATGTTGGCGCCCCGGCGGGTGCCGCCCTGCTTGACCACGTCGGTGCTGGCGTCGTACAGGGTCATGAACGACACCGGGCCCGAGGCCACCCCCATGGTGGACCGGACGATGTCGTTGGACGGCCTGAGGCGCGAGAAGCTGAAGCCGGTGCCGCCTCCGGACTGGTGGACCAGGGCCATCGAACGCAAGGTGTCGTAGATGCCGTCCTTGCCGTTGGCCAGCGTGTCCTCGACCGGGAGGACGAAACAGGCCGACAATTGCCCCAGGGGCCGGCCGGCGTTCATCAGGGTGGGGGAATTGGGGACGAACAGCCGCTTGGCCATGAGACCATAGAACGCGTTGGCCAACTCCTCCGTGGCTCCCTCGGAGGCGCCGTAGGTGGTGTCAGGCTCCGCGATCGTCCGGGCGACACGCCAAAAAAGGTCCTCGGGCTTCTCGGTAGGCTGACCGTTGGTGTCCTTGATCAGATACCGCTTTTCGAGAACCGTAATGGCGTTGGGAGACAACTCAAGCGCCTCCCGAGACCCGGACGAGGCCATAGGCACCCCCGCAAAAAAGAGCGCGCACCAAACCGTGCGCTATGTCGTTGAAATATACGTCGGTGATGAGGTGACGTGGGGAAACAAGCTAGGGGTGATGGCCTGCGGATACAATAGACGAAGAAAGGGCACAACTCCGGCCCGGAGCACTTTGCACATCACAAAAGTACTATAGGGCGTAGGACGTAGGTGGGGCGTGGTGGGATAACACCACCCTACGCCCTACGCCCTATCTCACCGGCCGGAACTCCCACGGCGTCCACCCCATGACCGGTCTGCCGTCCTTGGTGGCCGGGTGCCAGTCGATGCCCACCGCAAACTGGCGGGCCAGGGCCTCGAAGTCGTCATTGTCGGATGGCCGGCGTTGGCGGACCTCGAGGGTCTTCCCTTCCCGGGAAACCCGGATCAACAGGCGGCTGGACGAGGGCAGCGACGTCCAGTTGGCCGGTACCGTCACGAAGGTCGGCCCCACGGGCCTTGGCCGGACGTCGTAACACGCGTTGTTGCGATTGTACCCCTGGCCGGGTCGGTCGCAGTCGGCTTGGCGCCGGGTAATGATCGGCGCCCGGCGGCCGCCTTTGACCGGCTCACCCACGGCTGTGAGGGCCGGCTGGTAGTCCACGATCTCGGCGTGACGGATGTCGATGGTATCGGCGTAGAAGTGGTGGCGCGGGGCGGTGATGGCGATGACGTGATCGCCGACCGGCAAATAGGTCACGGCGCTGACGGCCGGCTTGCCGTCGATCAGCACGACCGACCTGGCCGGCAATCCGCGAATGCGGATGGCGCCGCTGTCGCCCGAAGCCCTGGCAGGCCTGTTGGGAGGAGGGGGGACGCTCACGGCAGGCTGGCCCCCTACGGCGGCGGAATCATCGACGGCCGATGGCCCTCCGGCTGCGTTGCTATCCACCGTGGTGGAATCCAGCGAGGTCAGTACCGGTACGGCCGGCATGCTGTCCGGTTCCGACCCGCCGAGTACCGGTGCCACCGGTTCGGCAAAGGGACCGACCTTGTAACCGTAGGCGGCTCCAACCCCGGCGCCTCCCAGCACGACGATCCCGGTGAGCCACCAGCCGGCCGCCGACTTCCTGGCCGGTGTCCGCCGGGCAAAGGGCCGCCGCGTCGGGGTGGCGGAAATCGTGGTCGGAGTTCGTGGCCCGGAGGCGCCCAGGGCCGGCAGAGGGGTGGTCGGTTGGGTGCTGATCGACGGCGCGGTGGGGGTCTTCGACCTGCCACCGGGGACGAGGACCCGGGCCGGGGCCGGGGCCGGGATCGGCTCAGGGATCGGGCCGTCCCCCCGCAGGGCGTCAACGACCTCGTGACACGATTGGAACCGGTCCTTGGGATCCTTGGCCATCATCGCGCGAATGACGCGGTACAGATTCCGTTCCTCGGCCGACACCAGGGTCGGGGTCGGCAGCGGATCCATGATATGGGCATACCCGATCGAAAAGCTGTCTTCGCCATCGTAGGGCACCGTGCCGGTGAGGCACTGATACGCCACGATGCCGAGACTGTAGAGATCGCTGCGACCGTCGAGCGCCTGGGCCCGTGCCTGTTCCGGGCTCATGTAGTGCGGTGTGCCGATCGACATCCCGGTGCCGGTCAGGCGCTTGGCCGACGCCGCCTTGGCGATGCCGAAGTCGGTCACCACACAGACGCCGAACTCGTCGAAGATGAAGTTGTCGGGCTTCACGTCGCGGTGCACGATACCGCGTTCCGCGGCGTACCCCAGGGCACCAGCGGTTTCGATCAGCATGCGGCGGATGTCGACCGGCTTGATGCGTCCGCGTTCGGCCAGGAGTTCGGACAGCGATCGGCCCCGCAGGTATTTCATGACGAAATAGCTGATGCGCCCGCTCTTGCCGACCCGGTAGATGGGAATGATGTTGGGATGTTCCAGCTGGGCGGCGGTGCGGGCTTCCTGTTCGAACCGCTCGACGAACTCCTCATCGAACGCCAGCGACATCGGCAGGATCTTGACGGCCACCTCGCGGTCGAGTTGCCGTTCCCGTGCCCGGTAGACGATGGCCATGCCGCCCCGCCCCAGTTCCTCGAGGATCTCATAATCCTCGCCCAGCGCCTCCCGCGCCACGTCCAACTCGGACAGATCACCCGACAGGAGCGCCTGAATGGGGGTAGTCGGGCTCAGGCCGAGCCCGCAGGAGGGACAGGCCTTCCACTCGGGCTGGACTTCGGCCCCGCAGCGGGAGCAATTCATGGGCCGAAGCTTAGGGAGCCGTGGCCGTCGGAGTCAAGCCGACCCGCGTGGTCCGCCGGCTACTCGACCACCTCGAACAGCCGTTCGTGCTGCAGCTCGATCCCCCCGGGGCCGGTCAGGGACAGCACCAGGCGATAGGTCCCCGGGTCGAGTTCCTGCAACCCCAGCGTCCGGCTCACTCGGGTCACCGACCCGTCGGCCAGCTGCCGGAAGCTGAGGCTGATCTTCTTGCCCCCGCCACCGAACACCTTGCTGAAGAATCCTCCACCGGGTCGTGACACCTCGATTTTCGTCTGGTAGTCGACTCCCGCCGTCAACCCGTAAAGTTCGTAGTAGACTTCCAGGTCCCCATCCCGGGGGAAGGTCTCCAACGGGTTGAAGAACACGCTGTCGGGCGAGGCTGGAATGGGCCAGGCGATGCGCGGGGTCCTGCGTCCCAGCACGGGGATGCTCATGCGGGCCCCGGCGGTACCACCGCTCAACACCTCGATGGTGTCCCGGGGGAAAACCCCGCCGCCGTCGCCGTTGATGACGGCAACACGAATCTCCAACCAGCCAGGCGGAACCGGAACGGACACCCGCTCGAGGACGTGGGTAACCGAGTCACGCTGTTCCAGCCGCCACACTCGGGTGGAATCGATCCGCGCCACGATTCGTCCGTCGGCGTCGACGGCCACGGCACGGATGGTCAGCGAGTAGGACACGCCTCCGGAATCGACGGCTTCCAGTTGGTCGACGGGCACGGCCACGGCCACGTGGAGGACGTTACCATCCTGGCTTCCACCGGCCGTCATGACCTGGGCAATGCTCTCCAGGCTCCGGTCGAAGCGCAGTTCGTAGGTGTCGGTGGTGGTGCCGACGGCGATGTTTTCCTTGCCCTGAACGAAGACCTCCTGGGCATACCGCGCCCTGGTGGCACTTCCGGCGGTGATCAGGCGGGGCTCGAAGTCCTCCAGGAAGTCGGTCCGGTTGGCGATCGGCAGATCGAGCGGCGTGGCCCGCAGCCGATAGTCCTGGGGATCTTCGGTGGCGAGGAAAAAGAAATCCCGGTGTCCGTCCACGTTCTGGTAACGCCAGCCCTCGGCGCCGTAGGCCTCGGACAGCGGCGCCACCAGTTTCCGGCGCATGGTCGGCTCACCGTGCCGCACGTAGATCACGCCGCGATCGTCAAAATCGGTGTGGTTGTCCCGGTAGTACTCACCGAACAGATAGCGCCGGGTAAAGGGTGAGCGGGGGAACGATCGCCGGGCCACAGCCAGGCGGGCGTAGTGCTCACGCAAGCGGGCCCCCCGAGCCTGAAGCGCCTCGTCGTCGCGCGTGGTCCAGAAGGTCCTCAGGAAGGTGGCGCGCGCCGCTCCACCAGCGCGGTCGAACGCCTGCAGCACGCTGTCATCGGCGATGGGCGTGAGATCGGTCCGGTAGCCGGCGATGGTCAGTGAGTCGGTACCGGCGGCGCCCGCGTAATAGGCCGCCGTGCCGTCGAGGCTGTCGACCAGAAACCGTGACCGGGCGGTTTCCAGGTCGGCCATGGTGACCTCGCCGCCCAGTCTCCGATAGGTGTCGAACGCGTCGAGCGAGCGCTCCACGCTGCCGAACGAGCGCTCCAGTCGGCCACGATATAAATGGAACAGCGGGTCGGTGGCGGCTTCAGTGTCCAACCCCCGCCGGAAGGCAGCGAGGGCCAGCTGCGGACGCCGGTTGATTTCCTGCTCCTCGGTGCTTTCCGAGAGCGCTTCCAGGGCAGGCATGAAACCGGGGTCGGCCGAGGCCGCGCGGCTGAAGTCGCCCACGGCCACGGTCCGTTGGTCGTTGTTTAGCCAGGCAGATACTCCGAACAGGACGTTCCCCGAATTGCGGGCCAGGCCCCACTCGGCCAGGCCGAGTCCGTACCACGCATAGGGCCACTCCGGCTCCAGTTCGGCGGCCCACTCGAACTCCGACCCGGCATCGTCGTAGTGGTCCTTCCCGCCCACTTCTCCCAGCCTGAGCGCCAGGAACCCCAACCGGAGATGCAGCAGGGCATTGTCGCGATCGACCCGGGCGACGTCGATCCACGCCATCTCGAGTCTGATGAGGTCGACCGTGTCGCTGATGGCGGCGAGCGAGTCGCGCAGCTGTTCCAGCGCCTGTCGCTCGTCGGAAGATTGTGCCGGAAGGAACGACGGCAGGGCGAGGAGGCACACCACGACCCCGAGGAAACGTCGCATAGCCTACTTGACCACCTCGAAGTCCTGGCTGCGACGGGAGGTCTGTCCCCGGTCGTCAGTAACTGCCAGTTCCAGAGTATACGACCCGGGCTTCAATTTCTGCAGCTTGATGGACCGCTGGATTCGCACCACTTGGGTGGAGGCCAGCTCCTCGAATCGCAGGCTGATGGGGGTGGAGCCACCGCCGAAGATCTTCCCCAATCCCAGGAATCCGCCGCCGCCTTCTTTCTTGACGACGAGCTGGGTTTGGTACTGCCGGCCCGGCACCAGTCCGTAGACCTCGTAGTACAACTCGATGAGATCGTCTTGCCGATAAATGCCGTGGGGGTTGAAAAACACCGTGTCGCCGACGGCGGGATTCCAGATGAGATTGCTGCTCCTGGACCCGAGGACCGGATCACTCAGGGCAAGCTCGGCACCAGCGACCGCGGCTACCAGCACCGAATCGAGCGGAAGGAGTCTGCCGGCATGCTCACCTTGTTGCACGGCGATCCGGTATCGCAGCATCCCCGGCGGGACCGGGAGGTTGACCTCACCAACCAGATATTCGTCCTGCGGGACGGCTTGCCGGGCCAGGAACACCCGGGTGGTGTCGACGAATCCGACCGGGTCCCCGGCACCGTCTATGGCCACGAACCGCAACCGCACCGGATAGATGATGCCGCGCGGGTTCTCCGTTCCAGTGAGGGAGGAGCCGGGAATGGCGAAGGTGACGTGCACCAGACCCTGATTGCCGCGATACCCCACGGCGAGAACCTGGGTCAGCGCCTTGATCTCCAGCGGGAAGAACAGTTCGTAGGAATCGCTGGTGGTGCCGTGCAGGATAGTCGATCGGCCCTGGCTACGTTCTTCCGACTGCACCCGGGCGGTGCTGCCGGGCCCGGCGGCCTGGATCCGGCGGTAAATCGGGGACAGCCGGTCGCGCGAGTCGAGCAGGGCGACCGCTATAGGATTGTTGGAGACACCGGTGCCTTGGAGCTGTACGGCCTCGGCGTAGCCCATGATGTCGAAGACGCTCTCGACCAGCTTGTAGTCCTGCACGTCATCGCGGGCTATGAAATGGAAGATCATGTCGCCGTCAGCCAGGCTATAACGCCACGATTCGTTGTCGTACACTTCGAGGCCGTGGTACGTGGCCCGGTCGGTCGGCTCGCCGTGCCGGATGTAGATGACCCCGCGATCGTCGAAGTCGTTCTGGGTTGACCGGTAGATCTCCTCGATGTCGTAATACCGTTTGGTGGTGATCAGGTAGAAATTCTGCCGGGCGTAGTGGAGTCGACGGTAGTGTTCCCGCAACCGCTCACCATCGCGGCGGAGGCTAGCCCGGTCCTTGAACGACCAGTAGTCGGCCAGAAACGTCGGCCGGGTGATCCGGTCGCAGACGTCGAACGCGAGGAGTTCATCCTCCGATGCGATCAACGAGAACTCGTACCGGTATTCGGCGATCGCCGTGGAATCGCTCGTGGCCGCCCCGGCGAGGTACTCCTCGGTTGCGTCGAGGTATCCCAACAGAAACCGGGTGCGCGACAACTCGAGGTTGGCCAGTCCCGGATTGTGCCCACTGGCCAGGTACTTCCGGAACGCGTCCTCGGAGTATTCCATGTCGCCCGCCAGGCGCTCGACCCGGCCCCGGTACAGCTGCACCATCGGCATGGCGCCGGCCGGGGTGGAGTCGGCCGCGCGCATCGCTGCCAGCGCCAGTTCCAGTTTGATGTTGATCCGCTGTTCCAGGGCGGCCTTGGACAACTGCACCAGTCCCTCGTCGAACGACGGGTCGACCTCGGCCGACTTGGCGAACGCCATGGCCGACCGGGTGAGGGCGTCCTTACCCATCATGTTCTGGATGCCCTGGACGATGGAAATCTGCGAGTCGCCGACGCCCTGCTCGGCCAGGCCGAGGCCGAGCCAGGGATAGGGCCAGGTAGGTTCGAGTTCCGTGGCCCACTGGAATTCCGAAGCGGCATCGTCGTAGTGGTGGTCGCCGCCAAGATCACCAATCTGCAACGACACGAACCCCAGCTTGAGATGCAGCACGGTGTCGTCGCGATCGACCTTGGCCACTTGGATCATCGACCGCTCCAACCGTAACAGGGCCACGGTATCCTCCACGGCGCTGATGGAGTCGCGGAATTGCTCCAGCTCCACCCGTTGGGTCGGGGACTGCGCTGACAAGGAGGTGGCCGCCAAGAAGATCAGCGCCAGGCCCGTCGGCACACCGATGGCCGAGGGGCCACGCTTAGTGGACAGGGGAACAGGGATACGGTTCATGGCCAACCGAAACGGACGGTGAAAGCGGTGCCCCGGACGATGATTAGGGCCTGGGATACGATCCGGCTTTCTATACTACGGCGCATCCGGCACCGCGCCAGAGCGTCACCCTAGAGGACGCCTGAGGTCCGCCCGGCCCACACAGCGCTCACTCCAGCACTCTGATCATGGTAGTCCGGGTTACCGCGTCGCCACCGGGAATACGGGCGGTGACGGTGAGACGGTAGCGGCCCACGGGAAAATTGCCCAGGGAAAACGTCCGGCGAAGTGCGGTAAACCGAGAGCTGGCCACCTCATCGTAGCCGAAGGACACGAGCGGGTCCAGGTCCTCCTCGACCACCGGATTGTATGCCAGCATCGGGGTGAGACTGATGGTGGTCTCGAATGGGGCGCCCTCGGGCAGACCCACCAGTTCGTAATACACCTCGATGCTGGATCCCTGCTGGTAGGTATTGAGCGGGTCGATGGCAACCACCGATTCGTCGCGCTGCCACGCGAGTCCCGCCCCCTGACGGCCAAGGACCAGATCGCTGAGCCACAATCGAGTGTGCTGCAGGTCATCGACCATGACGGCAGGGAGACCCGCCTCGAGACCGATGCGGGAGTCCCAGGTGCCGAGGTAGAGGCGCAAGTAGTGTCGGCCCGGGGGCAGGTTCAGTTCCTCCAATCCGAGGGCGTAGCGATCCTCGGCCGTCGCCAGTTCCTGGAGGACCCGCACCGTGTCCGTCAGCACCACCGTGTCCTCGGGGGTGGCTATCAGGGACAGCCGGACCCGGGCCAGAATCGGCTCGCCGCGTTCGGTCCCACCGAGCCTCCGGGCCGGGATGGCGTAGACCAGCAACACCCGATGGCCGGCTCCCTCGATCGGTGCCAGGGTATAGGTCCGTTGAATGAAGCTGAAGACCATGCCGCCACCGCCGGGCAGTTCGGTGGCGACGGGTGGCGCAATCGAGTCCCCGGTCCCGCGCTGCGCGTACCCGCGCGCGGTCACCGCACCAGCCACCATCGCCACCACCACACCGCAGCGTATGCCTGCGGTACACCACGTAGGTATCACGTCACCGTTGCGCGAGGAAGGCCTCGATGCCTTCCACCACCGCCAAGGCGTAGAGCTGCTGGCCCTCCGCGGTCCGGAGCACCGCCTCCTGTTCCGGCATCATGATGAACAGACCCTCCGTCAGCACGGCGGGCATCCACGTCGGCCGCGTGAGCGCGAGGTTACCGCGCGACACGCCCAGGTTCCGCAGTTGCAGACGCTTCACCAGGGCACCCTGTATCGCGCGGGCGAGAGGCAAACTCTGCGGATGGAAATAGAACACGCTCGAACCGTGGGCCACGAACGGATTGACCCCGTCAGGGAGGGCATTGTTGTGAATGGATACCAGCAGTTCGGCGTCGATGCTGTCGGCCAGTTGTACCCTGGGCCGCAACCCGACAGACGAGTCGCTCACCCGGGTCATGACGACCCTGGCCCCCGCTCGCTCCAGCAGGGTCCTCACCCGAAGCGCTACGGCCAAGTTGGCCTCGGCCTCGCGCAGCCCGGTCGGGCCCTTGGCCCCGGCGGGCGGGTGTCCCGGATCGACCACGATGAGTCGATCGCGCAACGGCTGCTCGGGATCGATGACCGGCGGCCGCCGAATGTCGAGCATCAGGTCGTTGCCGTCCCACCAGGTCCGGTAGCCCCACACCGGCTGGCTCAGCCTGAAGTCGAGCACCACCTCGTCGGAGCGGTCCTGCAGCCAATCGACACGGTGTACCAGCGGGTCCGTTCCACCATACCGTATCCAGTTGGGATCGCCGTGCGCGCTGTAGAGCCTCACGCTGATGGACGCGTCGCCCTCGTCCACCCGGAACGGCACCCGCCGGTCCACGGGGATACGGACCCTGACCCGATCCGCCTCCGGGGTCATGGTCAGAAAACCCACCCGCGCGCTCGGCCTGGGCGTACCCAGTGGCATGAGGCGGGCTTCGTCCTCAGGGATCCACGCGCTGACGTAGCGAGACAATTGCAACCGCAGGCTGCCGTTGATACGGCCGGACACGGCGGCGCGTGTGCCGCGGGGAAAGAACCAGTGGAACGTGGCCCCCGGAGCCGCTCGCCCGATGGTGATGCCGTCGGTGTCGCCCGCATCGTTGGGGTCGTCATCCAACTCCACTACCACCGGTGGCCCTTCGATCACCGCCAACTCGATGGGCCAACCGACCCGCGCGGTGTCGGCGCCGCGGATCGCTTCGATGATGGCCGCCGGCGGGGGCGGGTCGACGCCCGGCGGGCCGCCAACGATGGGCCCCGGACTTGACCCGAGTGTCCGTGGCAGGAGCACCCCGACATAGCGCGTCTCGTCCAGGGGCTGGTGGAGCCGGGCGAGCGGCTCGCGCCCGAAGGCACGGATGCCCCACGGCACGGCTGCCGGGGCGGGGTCGGCGACCAGCGGGATGACCGTTCCGTCCTGGAGGATTATGCGTACCGTGGCGCCCGGCGCGGCTCGCAGCGACAACGGGATCTCCTCTCCCGCCGGCCACCACATCCGGCCCCTGGGCTGGATGGCCGTGGTGTCGATCCACACCGGCGCCCGTGGCGGAACGAACCGCGAGGCCCGTTGGGCCAGGTAGGTGAGTTCGGCGGATTCCGCTTGAGTGCGGGCCACCAGATGGAACTCCATGAGGCTGTCTTGCGGGAACGGAATCCAGGCGAACCAGGCGCCGTTGGGCCACACCGGTACCAGGTAGCCGTTGACGGTGAGAGTGGCCGTGCCGTCCCCGGTGGATCCGAAGATGAAACTGGTGTCCCGGGCGTCGACCAGGTCCTTCCACTTGGGGTAGACTACGCTCAGTTCGAGGGAACCTGTCACCAGGGGCATCGGCGGTACGCCGGGAACGGCGCTCGCCGGACCGCTTCCCCCCCCCTCCATGGAGGAGCCGGCCGTTCCCCCGCCCTGAGCCATGAGCGGCGTGGCGGCCAGCATCAGGAACACGGCCCAATGCCAGCGGAATTTGGCGGTCCCCAAGCTGGTACCCATTGACCCAAGATAAACTGGCACTAGGACTTACGCCAACGATACCCAATCGGCCTCCGCTGGAGCAGTCCCTGGATTGGGCGCCTCGGCCCCCAGCCGGCCGGGGGCGACCTCGAGGGGCCGCGTCCTGCGCTGCCGGACAGTATCATTGATTTTTCAGTGCGAAGGGGGGATTTTCGCCGACGGGCCCATGCGGTCAACGTAAGGGG
>SMUY01209889.1_pt1 | contig 12745 bp, 11 predicted proteins | sample 2456441 | NCBI WGS metagenome assembly SMUY01 (sample SAMN11095931, study PRJNA526329) | marine sediment metagenome | biome: Marine sediment; feature: Surficial sediment; material: Deep marine sediment; isolation source: Hadal surficial sediment | place: Pacific Ocean | collected 2014-11 | depth...
TTGAACCGGGCCGCGGATGTTCGTCCGTATCGACGATGACCGCATCGCCACGCCGCTGTGGCACCGATACCGGCACAATTTCATCGTTGTACACGCCGCTGGTCGTCGCAGCTTCGGCGCGTAACTGACTGCGCAGAGCGAACGCGTCCTGATCGTCACGCGACACATCGAAATCCTCGGCAACATTCTCCGCTGTCTCGGCCATCGAATCGATGCCATACAATTCCTCGAGTTTACGATTGACGAATCGCCAGCCCAGCGTCGTGTCGTGGGTCTCAGCGTTGCGGCCGAACGCCGCCGTTTGCTTGGCCATGACAAACGGCGCTCGTGACATTGATTCGACGCCGCCGGCAATCGCCGTGCTGATGCTGCCGGCGCGAATGCCGTCTGCAACGTTGCCCAACGCATTCATGCCCGAACCGCAAAGCCGATTGACTGTCGCTGCGGGTACGGTGACCGGAAGACCTGCCAGCAGCAAGGACATGCGCGCGACATTGCGGTTGTCCTCGCCCGCCTGATTGGCGCAGCCATAAGCCAGGTCATCGATTGCCGCTGGATCCAGACCCGGGTTGCGCTCGATCAGCGCCGCAATCGGTATTGCGCCGAGGTCATCGGTTCGAATGGACGCCAGCACGCCACCGTATCGGCCGATCGGTGTCCTGATCGCATCGCAGATAAAGGCTTCGGGCATGGCAGTACTCTCTCTAATTCAGTTCACTGTTGGCAGCGGACGCGGCCGTTGCGATGCGCTTGTACGAGCGCCCGAGAAATATACCAACCATGCCCCAGACGGCGGCAATCAAGGCGCCGACGGCCGCAACGGCGCCAAGTCCAAGCCCGGCGACCGTCGTCAACAATGTGAATGCCCATGCAGTAACCATGTCGCCGCCACGATAGAGGACAATATCAATAACCGGCTTCGCCTTGAAGCGTGTCTCACGATCAACAACGGTAAACAGCATTTCCCGGCCAGGCCGCGTAATCGCGTAATTGCCTGCACGTCTCGCGACCTGCAGGCTGGCCACAACTGCAATCACCGGGGACACCGCAATGACGAGCATGCCCAGCACGATCAGGAACGGTACGAGCGCCAGCGTTGTCGCCATGCCAAAGCGGGTTGCAATGCGGCTGGTCAGAAACATCGCCGTCAGAATGGCCAGGGAATTGACCGCAAAATCAATTGCCGCCCAAATCTGAGTGCGTTCCTCGCGCGTGAACACTTCCAGCAAATTCTTGAGTTCGAAGTAGACAAAACTGCTGATACTGACATACAACACAATGAAGCACCCGATGCCGATCAGGTACGGGCTGGACAGGAACAAGGAAAAACCGGCAAGAGGGTTGCGGCCGATGGCCTGCTGCGCGCTGAGTTCGGCGCCGACATCCTGATTGCCGAGCGCGCTTGTCTTGAGCCTTTCGAGAACAAAAATAATCGGGATCGGTATCAGCAACAATGTTGCCGAGACGAGCATCAATTTTTCCGTGCCGATTTTTTGGACGAGTAGTGCGGTCAGCATCGGGCCGATGATCGCTCCAACGCTGCTGCCCGTCGCGATGAAGCCGAACAGGCGTGGTGCCTGCTCCTTGTTGAACAGGTCCGACATGAAGCTCCAGAACACCGACAGGTGGAACAGACTGAAAACACTGAGCCAGACGTAGAAACTCTTGTCGATTAAGACGGGATCGGAAATGTACGTCGATCCCGTGTATAGCAGGAAGAACGACGACGCAAAAAACGCGTAGACGCCGGGCACGAGGTAACGGAATTTAACGAATGAAATTGCCGCGCCGTACAGGCTGACGGCAAGCAAGCTCAATACGAAGGTCATCGTCCAGAGCAGGCTGACCTCGACGTCCGACCAGTCGCTCGCCATCGCGTCGCGAACAGGGCGCATGATGAAGTAGGCCGCCATCAGCACCAGTACAAAGATGAATGACAGCAAGGTCGCCGTTAATTCATGCGGCTCGACCTTCGTCGCTTTTCTGACGAGCCGCGTAATCGGATTGCCGTGATCGCTGCGATTGTCAGTAATCATTTTCTTATCTCAGCCCGATCAAACGGCGATCGATCGGCGCTCGCTCAGCTAACGCAGTTCTCTAGCGTGCGGCGATCGTGCGAGCCACCTCGAGCAGTTCATCGGCGGGCAGCCGGATTTTGTAGTTCGGCTCAGAGTATGCGAATGCGATGATGCCGTCTCGGTCTATCGCGAATACTGAGGGTACGGGCAGGATCCCGTGCCGTGCCATCGACGACTCCGAGATGTCGTCGCCCTTCGCGCGACGCCGCTCGATCACTGCGGCTGGCACTCGGTACGCAACGCCGAACGCTATCGCTGCGTTGGCCCCGGCGTCCGAGAGAATGCGATAGTCGCGCCCCTCAATGTCGTCCTGAGTGTCGCGTTGCAGGCTGCGATACAACAATTCGGGACGGTCGCCGCTGAGAAACAGGACATCCACGCCGCCGGCGGTGATCTCGGGAATAACGTGGCGCAGTTCGGACAGGTGCGCGTTGCAGTACATGCACCAGCCGCCGCGGAACATGATCACGAGCACGGGTCGATCGAGCCCGCGCGGATCAAATTCAAGGGCCTGGTTCTCGACGGTCTCGACGGTAAATCGCGGCGCACTCTGCCCCACCTGGAGCGGCATGATTTGTTCCGCAGTGTCTGCAATCGGCACATCGGCATGTCCGTACCTGACCGACAAACTGCTCAGTAAACTGAGCACCATCGATGTCGATATTGCGCTTACGATTGCGGAATGGCCGCTGAAGCGATTGAACGCCCTGATCATCATTGATTCCCGTCTCGGAGGGATTTCTCCACTAAATCTGCCCCAGGAGACCGGAGTCTGGCAGATTTTGTTACGCGAGACTGTGGAAAATTGCGGCCGGGCGCCAGCCTACATGGCCTTTTCGAGGAGATCGCTTTGGCTGATGTCGGTCGCTCCGCGGCAACGTGCCTTGGCCCGATACATGGCCATATCCGCCTCACGCAGCAACCCCGTCAATGTACTCGCGTTTTCAGGGTACAGCGCCAGGCCGATACTCGCAGCGCATTCCAGTGTCTGCGATCCGATCTCATACGGTTCTTCGAGCGCTTTTGCCAACCTGTTTGCCAGCTTGTCGGCCACTTGTCCGGTTACGTCAGGAACGAGCGCGACGAACTCGTCGCCTCCGGGCCGTCCTATGATGTCAGGTGAACGCAAGCTCCTGCGCAGCCGGTCGGCTGCGATTTTCAACAACTGATCACCGACCTGGTGACCGCATCGATCATTGATCTGCTTAAAGTCGTTAAGGTCGATAAACAACAACGCGCCCGTCGCATCATCATCACTGGCGGTGAGGCGCTCCGTCGCGGCCCGTTCGAAACCGCGACGATTCAGCACGCCGGTCAAGGGATCAAGCCATGCGATCGACTCCATTCGCTTCACCTTTGCCTTGGTGTCGGTGACGTCGATAAATGTCGCGGCAATGTCGTTACCCAGCGGTTGGCAGACCATCCGCAGCCAACGACGGGTGCTCCCGTGCTGTTGCAGTAACTCGGTGTCCACACCCTCGCCAGCACTCGTACACTTGCGAAAGTGTTCCAGGACTCTTTCCATTTCATCATCACCCATGCCCGTGCCCGCGAGGCGCACGACATCATCGGCGAGGAGATCGACAAGCGCATCCGGGCTCGTGGCCAAAAAGCGCCCGGCGGCCGCATTGGCAAAGATGCAGCGCAACACTTTGCCGCCGTGTTCCTCGTCGTGAACCCAATGCAGGCGAACAATGCCGTTGACCGAATGATCGATGAGAGTGCGCAACAATCGCTCGCTCTTGCGCACCTCGCGCTGCGCATTCTCGACGTCGCTCACATCGCGAAACATCAGGACACGCCCGCCGCGGGTCGAACTGCCGGATTTCGAGATTGGCGAGACCTGCACATGCAGGAAGCGCCCGGTCGACGTCATCATTTTCTGTGGTTTGCCCGTGTCGAGTGCTGCGAAGACACCCGTGGCATCCTCTTTGAAGACCTGTGCTAGCGGTACACGCAACGCGTCGGCCTCGCTGATATCGAGAAGATGTTCAGCACCGTGATTCAAGCCGATGATTCGGCACTCGTCGTCAATCACGACAACCGGATCCTGCATATTCTGGAACACGGTCTCATAGGCCAGCGGGGTGAATTCGATCAGGCGCTCGCCGAAAACAAGCCACATGTAAGCCGGCAACATGAGCGCGAACACGAAGGGCACGAACGAAATCGTGTTTGAACCGAATCCGAGATCGTACGCTGCCGTTGCAATCAACGGGCCGACGCATGCGGCGACCAAGAAGAACAGACCACGGCGGTGAGCCAAAGCGACCTCGGCGCTGTGCAGTAAGAGGGACATGATTGCAGCCACAATGACGGCATAGCTAAAGGGCGCGTGGATGAACAGGAACCATGGTCCCCATTCATTCGGCCGTGTCAGGAATTCGCCAGCTTCATTGGCGATCGGCAGGTACCACATGAACTCGTGGAACTGATTTGTTGCCGCAAGCATCACCGAGGCAGCCGGAATAATCATCAACATCAGAATCGTACGGGTTCGGGTTTCCGTTCCCGCGTATTCACGAAAGCAAACGTAAGCTGAAATTGGCACCAGGGCCGTACCGATGAAGTGTCCGGTGCGGCCGATCGAGAACACGAAAAACGATGTCGACATGAATTCGACAGCGCCACCGAACACCCAGATGCTGATCACACAAAAAAGGCCGCCGATCGGAACACTGCCCAACCCCCTTTTCGAGGCGATAAGATACACGCCGAGCAACAGGTAGCCGGCAGCGCTGACGGACAACAAAATGGACCATAAGACGTCCAGATTCATTGTTAAGCAACCGATTTAACGAAATCCGGAATTCCATGTTACCGGCGCTAAGCCCCTGATTCACGGAACTGTATCTCAGCTTGCCGCCGGGGGTTTTACCACCAATGGTCGCTTTTTCTCAAATGGGTGGGCCTGTGCGTGCGACGAGCCCCGAGAATCAGCTTAAGCTCTTGATTAGACATGGAAAAATGTCATTTGTGACACGCCTCACAATCACTGCTATGCGCCAGCTCACGGTATTCGCCGGCGCGGCCGTCATTGCAGTGGACTGGCGGCTGCAGGCATCGATCGAGGAGTGATCGGGTATCTCCCCCTGTGAATTGCATTGCGACCGATGAGAAGCGGATGGGCGCGACCCTCTGCATCCGGCGCTCGTTGCCGGCATGGATCAGCCCCGTCTCGCTCGACGCCTGCAAGATCACAAAAATGCCGATTGGTTCCGATCTGGTTGAACATAATCGGTCAAAATCGACAGGCGTATGAAGCACCTTGTCAACATCGTCCGGTCGGCGACACCGTCGACCGGTATTCAGTTCCGTGCGGCCGCCTACGGGACCGCCGGCACGCGCAGATACCTGCGCGACGTCCTTGCCATGGCGAACGCCTCCGTCGACGGTACGCGTTACATTATTGTCGGCGCCGACTATGACAAACGTGGCAACAAGACGATCAAGCAAGTAGACAGCAGCGACTTCACGGGCAAGCCGTCCTATCAGGCACTGGCCAACGAATTCATCGAACCTCCGATTCGCATCCGCTACCAGCCCGTCATGCTCGACGGAAAACGAATCGGTGTTTACGAGATTGGCGATTGTCAGGATCGTCCGTACATGATGCGAATTGATCACTCGGAAACCCTGCGCCGCGGCGATGCCTACATGCGCACGAATAATAAAGCGGTGAAAATGGGCCGGCGCCAGCTGCAAGCGCTTTTCGAACAGAAGTTTCGCGAATCCGTGTCGGCGACCAGCATTGAGATCGGGTTTCCGGGCGAAATTATTCACAAAGACCACAAGGTACCCATCTGTGATTTGTCCGAGCTTCCGTCACTCATTGCCGGTGCCAAAATCGGCCAGTTGATCAAGATCAAGAGCGGCAGGAAGTCGTCCGGATCGACGACGATGGTCGCGCGACTGACGCATGCGCGCTTATTCGGCTCGGACAGTCCCTACGAGGACAAGACAGCGGATGAACTGGCCGCCGAGATGGAGCAGATTGAACGGGAATACCGCAACCAGGACGAGCATTTTCTTTACGAAGAAAACGTCGAGAAGATGCAGCTCGTTGTCTACAACCAGGGAGATGAGCCCATACGTGATGCGTCGCTGTCGCTCGTCATGCCGAACCATACGGCGTTTTACGTCGCGAGCCACTTGCCCAAGCTCCATAAGAATGATCGGTTCGTCGACCGCAGCCCGGCGGAGCAGTCCGATTACCCGTCGGTCAGACTGACGGACGATGCCATTCAGGTGTCGGAAAAACTTGGCGATATTCCACCCGGAGAGGTCATCGAGGTGTTCGATGCACCACTGCGACTTTGCGTCGGTACTGACCTCAAGGGACGCAAGTTCGGCATTCAGTATTCGCTATTCGCACAGAATCTGCGCGCCCCGGCGAGAGGTAAATTGCGGCTGCTGTTCTAGCGTGCCGGGTTCGATCGGGCCCGAATGGATACATACGCTGTAGTGATTACATCCACTTGCTGACCTGCGGCGCCGTATACCGTTCGAATTGCCAAATCAGCCCGGCGGGGTCGGTGTCCTGAAGCAACATCTGCCGGTTCTCCGGCCGAAGAAACCCCTCCTGCTCCGCATGGTCGAGATAAGCCAGCAGGTGATCGAAGTAACCACTGACGTTTAGAACGCCACAAGGCTTATCGTGAAATTTCAATTGCCCCCAGGTCAATATCTCGATGATCTCCTCGAGCGTGCCGAAACCGCCGGGAAGGGCGATGAATCCATCGGCAAGCTCCGCCATCATTGACTTGCGCTCATGCATCGACGTCACGACGTGAAGTTGCGTCAATCCACTATGAGCGATCTCTTTTTGTTCCAGCAATTTCGGAATCACGCCGTGCGCGCTGCCGCCAAACTCAAGGACGGCGTCGGCAATGACGCCCATGATCCCCTTTGCGGCGCCACCATAGACGAGCTCCAGATCGTGCCGGACAAGCACCTCGGCAAGGTTCCTCGCCGCCTCGGCATATTCGGGACGTGTTCCGGTGTTCGAGCCGCAGTAGACACAGATCCGGCGCATCGTCACGATCAAATGGTCAAGCTGCTGGCGCCGACTTCTTTGCGCCTTCGATAATTTTCGCAATTTCCGGTCGCGCCTGGAGTAGCTCTTCGGGTGAAAGCGAATCGAGTTCATGCGGAAAAACAAGCCACTCGGCCGTCTCCCGAATAAAGTAGTCGGGCACGAGATCGGTCTGATTGTGAGTTGGTTTGTACCACGGCACCGCGACACGTACATCCTCCGGCATATTGTCTCGGGCCCGTCGCAACAACTCGCTCTTGACCGCGGCGATTGTGTTACCGGTATCGAAGACGTCGTCGACTATCAGGACTCGATCGTCGTAGCAAATCTTCTTTACGATGTAATTGAGACCATGCACGGCAACTGCGCCACGCTTGTCTACGCCGATATACGACGAGGTGCGAATCGCGATGTGATCCGATTCGATGCCGCAGTATGCAAGTATCTCCTGCACGGCAACTCCGACCGGCGTGCCTCCGCGCCAGATCGCGATAATCATTGTCGGTCTGAACCCGCTCTCCATGACCTTGAGCCCAAGATCGAAGGAGTCCTCCAGCAGCTCCTGAGCGGAAAGTACAGTCTTGTCCATTGTTGTTCTCTTGATTACGGACTTGCGCCTGCCGTTATAATGCCGCATTGCGAACGCCACTGCACCGCCGGCCCGGATAAAATGAACAAGAAATTTATTGCTGCGGACGATCTTCTGCGAGATTCATTCCAGCTTGCTGCGAATATCTTCGAGGCTGGTTTCCGCCCGGATTTTCTCGTCGGGCTCTGGCGCGGCGGTAGCGCCGTCGGTATCGCTGTGCAGGAAGGCCTCGAGAATTTCGGCATCAAGACTGACCACATCGCAATTCGCACTTCGTATACGGGTGCGCCCGGCTATCCGGAAATGGTCAGCAAGGCCGATGCCATCCGCGTGCATGGCCTGCAGTATTTGCTCGAGAATCTCAGCTCGCACCATTCGATGCTGATCGTGGACGACGTCTACAGCACCGGCTCGAGCGTCAACGCCGTAATCAGGCAGCTCACCATCAAAGCACGCCGTAATCTGCCGCACGATATTCGGATCGGCTCCGTCTGGTACCGGCCAACGGAGAAAACCATTCGGAAACCCGACTACTTCGTGCACGAGACGAATGAATGGCTGGTGTTGCCTTACGAGATGTCGGGGCTGACGATCGACGAACTGCAGGCCAATCGGCCTGAGCTGGCGTCGATTATCGACAGGCTGCGGCCGTTTACCCGGTAGGTACGGGTAGCGACGAAAACCTCTCGCCGCCTGCCATCAGGCTTCCAGCAGCGTCACCACTTCGTCGAGGCTGTGAACGTCGCAATTTGCTTCGTCGCCGGTGTAGTCGACGATGAGAAATTGCTGGCCCTCTTCGAATGCGATCAGTGGCATGTGCCAGGTGCCGCGATGATAGTTTATTCCCTGCCGGCCATTGGTGACGAACGCGACGAGATCGGACGCCTCCACGCTCGCCAGTGGCGGCGCGACGACGACCATCATTTGAAAGGGTGTCAGAGGTACGAAGGCCTGGCTTCCCAAAGGATGCCGCTCGACGATATCGATACGATACGGTAACGCACTTGCCGATTTACAACGTGCGATGCTGATACAGGGTCGCCCCCCCTTGTCGAAGTCGATCTTGCACAGGTCGTGGAATCGTTCGAATCGCAAATCGTTCATCACATTCGACCGATCACCTGACGTCTCGACCACATCGCCATACGGCGCGAATCGTTCGCGCGTGAGCGGCTGGGGTACTAGCGTTAACTCCGGCATGGCTGCTACTCTTTTGAAGTCACTTGCCCGAAGAGCCGTAGCCGGCTAATCCCGCCATCGGGATAAATCGACATGCGTACATGGCTGACGGGACCGACTGGCTGCAATTCCCCCTCGAAGAAATGCTGCTGATCCATAGCGAGCTTCGACTCGGGCAACAAGGTTTTCCAGCGATCACTGTCCGGGGCAATGTCGTCGTCGCCGTCGAACATCGCCGCTTCGATCGAAACGCGATCGGGGTAATTGCCTTTGAAATGCGCCGTATCGACTTCGACCCGTTCGACAATGCCCACATGGCCAAGCGCCAGGATGGCCCAATCGTTGCCGGGGCCGCGCCGACGCGCCGTCTCCCAACCGTCTCCCATGTTGACGCCGCGGCCAATGACGTTGAGGTTGTGCATGCTGCCAAAGTGCTCGTCGCTGCATGCGATCGCACGCCCACCGTTCTTGAGTGCAACGAGATCGATGATGCCCTCGACGCCTGCAAGGTCCAGCCGTACTTCGCCGAACACACGTAATCGCGCGACGCCGCCATCAGGATAGATATTGAGTCGCAGATGTGTCCAGACCTGTTCGCTATCGACATCGACGAAATGATGGGCGTTCCCTTGCAACGTGGTTTTTGCGAGCAGCTCGGTCCAACCTTCTTCGGGCACGTCGGCATCGTCGCAGCAGGCGTCGATCGACGCTTGTGGCGGGTAGTTGCCGGTGAAATAGCGTGTATCAATGTCGAATCCCCGCACAACGCCCGGCACGCCGAGGCGGACGATGCAGTAATCGTATCCCGGTGTGCGTCGGCGGCGGCTCTCCCAGCCGTCCATCCACTTACCGTGATCGTCGTATTTGTCGTCGATGAACACCGGCTCGGCCGGCTGGATCAGTCGTTCTTTGGCGGCAAAAAAATCGTCCGTCGCGAACGTAACGCGAGTTCCCAGCCGCGGCTGCTCCAGCTGGACCCACTCGTGAAAGGGATTCTCTGCGCTCGACATTCAAAGGTACTCCATTGCTCGCAGGTTCATGTCGCTGCGCAATTATACGATGCCGGCTCTCGCAACACCTCGAAAATTCTGCAGCCATGGCGACACGACTGACAGGATTTTCTGGCGTGGCTCGGCATCCCGCAATGTGTGTGCTAACTTGTCGGGCCTATAAATAAGAGGGCCGTCATGAAGAAAGCATCCAGCTTATCGCGACGCGACTTTCTGCAATCATCCGGCACGCTGACTGGCGTGACACTGTTGCGCATTGGCAGCCCGGCGCTTGTTGCGATCAGTCAGTCAGCCTGCACGGCCAGGGAGCAAGCCGCCGCGTTCACGGTACTCGGCGAGCGGGAAGCGGCTGATCTGACTGCGATCGCCGCACGCATCATTCCGACGACCGACACTCCGGGTGCTACCGAAGCCGGCGTCATCTATTTTATTGACAACGCCCTTGCGGCAGAGATGAGCGGAGAGCTGGACGCTGTTCGCCAGGGACTCGCCGATTTCAATGCGGCGCTGCGACAGGTGCACTCCGGGACGGCCAGGTTCGACGAATTATCGGCCGACGAGCAGGACGCGTTCCTTACCTCCCGCGCGGACAGCGACTTCTTTGCCCTGATGCGCATCATGACGATCTTCGGGTTTTTCGCGATGAGCAGCTATGGTGGCAACAAAAACCACATCGGCTGGGATCTGATCGGCTTCGAAGGGCATCACGGCGTATGGCAATACCCGTTTGGTGATTACGATGCCGGGATTCACGGGGGTGCGAGCGATGGCGAATGAGGTGCGCTTCGACAAACGCGAAGCTGTCGACTTCGTGATCATCGGCTCGGGCTCCGCCGGCGGCATTCTTGCCAAGGAGTTGTCCACCGCAGGCTTCGACGTTGTCCTGTTTGAACAAGGCCCATACCGTAAGGCCAGTGACTTTACGCACGACGAACTGAGTGTCCTGTTTCGCAACGAACTCGCGGGTGGCGGCCCCGACGTCAGCGGCCAGACATTTCGCCATGACCAGGAACAGACAGCCGCGCGGCCCAGACGAGCGCCGGCCGACTACGCGCAGACCGTCGGCGGCAGCAGCACACACTTCACGGCCAACTTCTGGCGATTTCGCGAGATCGATTTCAAGGAGCGAAGCGCACTCGGGGCGATTGCGGGCACCAATTTCGCCGATTGGCCGATCACCTACGGCGAACTGGAGCCCTACTACACCAGGGTCGACTGGGAGGTCGGTGTCTCCGGAGCCCCGGGGCCATTCGATGCGCCGCGTTCAAAACCGTTTCCGATGCCGCCGATACCGGTCAAGTCTTCCGGTATATTGCTTGAGCGCGCAGCGAAGAAACTCGGACTGCACGCGCAGCACGAACCGCATGCAATCGTCTCGCAAGCCTTCAACGGCCGCCCCGCGTGCATCAACTGTGGCTACTGCATGTTCTTCGGCTGCGAAGTCGGCGCTAAATCGTCGACGCTGGCCACGATGATCCCGTTGGCGGAGGCCAGCGGCCATTGCGAAATTCGCGCGGAATCAGCCGTTTTCAATATTCAAACTGACCGCAATGGCCGCGCCAGCCAGGTGTTGTACTACGACCCGGACGGCAACGAGCAGGCGCAGAGAGCTAAAGCGGTGATCCTGTCGGCCAATGGCGCCGAGTCGCCGCGCTTGTTACTGATGTCCGCGAATGCACAGAACCGTGACGGCCTCGCGAACTCCAGCGGCTATGTCGGGCGCAACCTGATGTTCAATGCGCACACGGCCGTGGACTGTGTCTTCGACCGGCCGCTTAACGATTACAAGGGCGTGCAGGTCACGCGGATCATTCACGACTTTTACGAGGCCGACGAAAGTCGGGGCTTTTACGGCGGCGGCGGTATTGACGCCAGGCCACTGTGGTCGGCAACGCCGATTTTCCATGCGCTCGTGGGTATGCCGCCCGATGTGCCCAAGTGGGGCGCGCGCTTCAAGGAAGAAATGGCGCACAACTTCACACGGCAAATGTCGATCGTCGGCGCCACGACATCGCTCGCGCTTGACCGAAACAATATTACGCTGGATCCGGAAAGCAAAGACCAATGGGGCCGGCCCGCGCTGCGCGTCACCTACCGGGACCACGACGATGACCTGGCGATGAGCCGATTTCTGCAAGACCGCGCGGCTGAACTGGCCGATGCCGCGGGCGCCGTCAAAGCCTGGCGCCACCCGATTACACCGTCAACCAACGGCGTCCATTTGCTCGGCACCTGCCGCATGGGCGATGACCCGGCGACGTCTGTCGTGGACCGAAATCATCGCAGCCACGATATTCGCAACCTGTTCATATGCGACGGCAGTAGTTTCGTCACATCCGGGCGCGGGCAACCGACCATGACAATCATGGCACTCGCATTTCGCGCGGCGGACAAGATCAAAGCCGCGGCTCGCGCCGGCAACATTTAGCAGCGGCCTGAAAAGTACTGCTGCTTATTATCGATTCCACTTCCAGATACGGAGATTCCAATATGAAAAGCCTCTTGATACTCGTTGTTGTCACGCTGTTGGCCGGCTGCGAAATGGAAGTGACCGCATCACCTGATGTTGCATACCTGCAGGCGCCCGGTACGGAGGATATGAATCTGCCGTTTTCGTCAGCCGTACGTGTCGACAAGATGCTGTACTTGTCCGGCAGTATCGGTCTCGTCCCGGGAACACAGCAGCTCGCCGAGGGTGGCATCCAGGGCGAAACACGACAGGTCCTCGAGAACATTTCGCAAACTTTGCAAACCTTCGGCTCGTCAATGGACAAGGTCGTCAAGTGCACGGTTTTCCTTGCAGACATACAAGAGTGGGGTGCGATGAACGAGGTGTATCGGACGTTTTTTCCAA
>SMUY01027568.1_pt1 | contig 12744 bp, 16 predicted proteins | sample 2456441 | NCBI WGS metagenome assembly SMUY01 (sample SAMN11095931, study PRJNA526329) | marine sediment metagenome | biome: Marine sediment; feature: Surficial sediment; material: Deep marine sediment; isolation source: Hadal surficial sediment | place: Pacific Ocean | collected 2014-11 | depth...
AAAGCTTGTAACAAAAGCCTTGCTTCCAACAGTTACAATTTTCATAACTGCGGTTTTTTTCCTACTAATTTAACCCTTTTTAGGAAAATAATGCGTTCACGAAAGATTGATTTAGTTTAATTTGTTACAAGATTCATGTCAGAAATAGATTCTGAAAAAGATGTTTATCTTTTTACTCATGGAAGAATGGACCTGCGGGAAAAATCAGTCAATTTATTACTAGCAAAAGGATTTTCAAAAGAAAAGATAATCAATGCAATGCCAGATAAACTTGGTTCAATTGGTGACTATATGGCAATGCTTTGGATGCCACAAAACCCTGATCATATCAAGATACAAAAAATTACCAAAATAGAACAAGTTGAACCAGATGATGTGATTGGATTATGGAAAGGAGTTTCAATAGAGGATTTGTTTACAATACCTCTAAAATAAACAATTAACTAAACCCTACTCCAAATTTGTCTCCTTCTTGCAAAGGATCAGCTGAATATTGAAGCTTTAGGTAAAGTAATGATTCGTAAACCAGTTGCAATGCGGATTCATCGTTTAGTATGAAATTTGTTTTGGCATAATCATGATATTTTTTCAGTTTTTGTGGGTCTTGTTCATCCAGAGATAATTTATCGCCAGTCATTAAGGAAGCAATTTTTTTAATCTGAGAATTATATTTTGATTCATCCATGTTTTGTAAATCTCCTCAAATCATTAAAGAAGTTATAGTTTAGAGTTCTGAGGCTATTTTTTTAATACTGTTAACAATTTGCATTTTCTTTTTTATGTCAAGCTCAGGCTCTACAGTTACTAAAATTGTATTTTTTTTAGTATAAACAACCAATTGAGTTACGTTCTCTCGTTCAACATGTACATATCTTACTTTACCAAGATTTTTATCAAATTCGGTTCTCATTTTTCGTCTTTCAGCAACTTGCATGCAAAAATGCTCATCTTCTTTTTGTGATTCAAGTGAGGTTTTTCCTTTTTTCATGATTCCTTCAACAATACTACCTTTCAAATCAATGATTCCAACAAATCTCATTTTAGTATCCAAGTCAATGATTTCTTCAGCTACTTTACGCAAAACTTCATGCGGTGATTTCAATTAAATCACAAAATTTTTTTCGTTAATATAACACTTGATTTTGTTTAAATTGAATTCTTACAAATCAGAAATTAATCCTGATAAAAAATCGCCATATTCATCATCTGAGAATTTTATGATCTCAGTTTTGTTCTCTTTTTCAGCTAATTTAGCAGATTCCAGATGATAGCACTCTTTTTTTCCGTTAATTTTTCCAAAGTAAAACCCAGGACAAGAACAAAATTCCATTTCTGGATATATCCAATATTCTTCTCCTTTACCAACCACTGTCCAAATCTTTCGGTTACTTGGCTCAAAGATGTGTAGTTTTACTCGCTTTTCCGAAACGGTCGATTCTATTTTGCTATTTTCTTTTTTCACAAGGAATTAATTTCAAATGCGTAGTATATTTTTGATGGTTGAAACTAGAATTATTCCATCAAAACCCGCCCTAATTTTGGAAGGTGAGACTAGAAATCTCATTGTCACAGATTTGCATATTGGGTTTGAGGCAAATCTAGCATCAAACGATATTTTTGTAGGAAAAAATACTACAATAAATGAAACAATATCTGAGCTTTCAGAAATTATTGAAAAAACAAAACCAGATTCATTAATTCTGTTAGGAGACGTAAAATCCAGCATAAAATCAATTTCAAAAAATGAATGGAACGAAGTTCCTTTGTTTTTTGAAAAAATTAAAGAAAAAGTAGATACAGTTTTGGTTCCAGGCAATCATGATTCTAATATTCAGAAATTAGTTCCGGAAGGAATAACTCTAATCAGTTCTACAGGTTTGGTAATTGAGAATGCTTTACTTACTCATGGTCATACAATGCCTTCAGAAAATTTTTCACATGTGGAGAGAATAATTATGGGTCATGTTCATCCAGTTTTCTTTCAAGTAGATTCAGTAATAAATGGACAAAGGGTTTGGATTTCAATTAAAATAGAAAAACAGAGAATATTTCCTTCTAGTTCAGGAGAAATCGAAATCACTATAATTCCTTCATTTAACAAATACTTCTATGCAACTCACAAAAGACAATACAAAAAATCAATTTCTCCCATAATAGAAAAAATTAAAGAGAATTTTTCAGCTCGAATTGTAACATTAGATGGCGCTGTGATAGGTAATGAATCAATGATTGCTCAAGTGCTTTAGGAGATTTTGTCATATGGTTCCAAAGGATTTTTTGTTGTTTCATTTTTTTGAAGCCATTCAAGTGTTTTGACAAATGATTCAGCAAGCTCTGTAGTTGTAATGACTGGAATTCCTAGTTCTAGAGCTTTTCTTCGAATTTGGTATTCATCATAAAGCATTCCAACGTATCTTTCTAGTGTAGTGGTACTTGGAATGTTTATGATAAAGTTAATTTTTCTTTCATAAAGCAAATCAGCAATGTTTGGTTTTCGTTCAGGTTCACTAATTTTATGAACTACTTCTATATTTCCAATTTTCTCTTCAAAGAATTCAGCAGTGTGTTCTGTTGCAAGAATTTTAAATCCAAGATTTTTTAATTGGGCGATTGTTGGCAGTAATTTTTCTTTGTTTTCTTGACCACCAATAGTAATTAAAGCAGTTCCTTCTTTTGGCAAGTTATATCCTACTGAGATTAAGCCCTTTGAAAGTGCATCATAAAAGCTATTTCCAAAACATGCAGCTTCTCCTGTTGACTGCATTTCCACCCCTAATACTATATCAGCACCTTCTAATTGCATAAATGAAAACTGTGGAACTTTGATTCCATAGTTATGAATTTTCTTCCACTGATCATGTGGAATATGTGGCAAAGGTTTTCCTACAATTGCATTTGATGCTAAACTAATTAGATTTATTTTAACAAGTTTTGAAACAAAAGGCATTGAACGTGATGCACGAATGTTAAGTTCAATAACATACACATGACCGTCTTTAACCAAGAATTGTAGATTAAATGGTCCTTTCACATTAAACGACGTGGCAATCTTGTTTGTATAATCTGTAATTGTTTCAATAATTTTATTATTCAAACGCCAAGGTGGAATACACATCATAGCATCTCCTGAATGTACACCAGCACTGTCAATATGCTCAACTATTGCGCCTATAATCACATTTTTTCCATCACAAACTCCATCGACATCTACTTCAAGAGAATTTAGCATGAATTTTGAAATTACAACAGGATGATCAGGAGAAACCGTTGTTGCCTCTTTTACATAGGTCTTTAATTCATTTTGCGACCATACCACTCTCATAGCAGCACCACTCAGCACATAGGATGGTCGAACGATTACTGGATATCCTACATCTTGCGCAAATGTTTTAGCATCAATTAGGCTTGAAAATGCCTGCCATTGTGGTTGCGGAATATGCAATTCATCAAGAACACTACTGAATTTTGAACGATTTTCAGCCCTATCAATATCCTCTGCTTTTGTGCCTAGTATGTTAACGCCATTTTTGGCCAAGGTTGGTGTAAGATTATTTGCTGTTTGACCACCGACACAAGTAACAACGCCTTTTGGATTTTCAAATTCAGTAATGTCAAGAATTCGTTCTTGAGTTAGTTCTTCAAAGTAAAGCCTACTGCAAATATCATAATCAGTTGAAACTGTTTCAGGATTACAATTAACAACTATGACATTTTTTTCTCCATGTTCTTGCAATCCCCAAACCATGTTTACAGTTCCCCAATCAAATTCAACACTGCTTCCAATTCGATAAGGGCCAGCGCCAAGAATTATAATTCCTGTTTCGTTACTTGATACCTCTAGATCGTTTTTGTCTCCACCATAAGTTAAGTAAAGGTAATTTGTTTTTGCAGGCCATTCAGCTGCGAGCGTATCAATTTGTTTTACTACAGGGACAATTCCAAAGTCTTTTCTAATTTTTCGTATTTCTAATGGTTCTTTTTCTGTTGCCCGTGCAATTTGTTTATCAGAAAAGCCAAAGCGTTTTGCATCCTTAAGTAATGATTTTTCTAATGATTTTTCTTTTAGTTTTGCTTCAGTTTCAACAATGTTTTTTATTTTTTCGATAAACCAAGGATCAATTGCTGATAAATCGTAAATCTTTTCAACAGAAATTCCTTTCTTTAGAGCAGCTGCTACATAGTATAAAATTAAATCGTCGGGATGAGATAATTGTTCTTCAATTTCTTCTTCGTTGTATGTTTTTCCATTAAATCGATTTAATACTAATCCATCATTTCCAATATCAAGCATCCTGATAGATTTTTGAAGAGATTCTTCAAATGTTCTTCCCACAGCCATTACTTCACCAACAGACTTCATTGCAGGACCAAGTTTCCTGTTAACTAGTTCAAATTTTGCAAAATCCCAACGAGGGTGTTTACATACAATATAATCTAAAGATGGCTCAAAACATGCAGTTGTTGATTTTGTAATATGGTTAACAAGTTCTGGAAGTGAATACCCCAGTCCTATTTTTGCAGACATGTATGCTAATGGATATCCAGTTGCTTTGCTCGCTAGTGCAGATGAGCGTGAAAGTCGAGGATTAATCTCTATAGCAACATATTGTTCTGAGCTAGGTTCTAAAGCAAACTGAATATTGCATTCTCCAACAATACCAACGTGTTTTGATGCACGAAGTGAGGCTGAACGTAGCATATGATATTCGTGGTTACTGATAGTTTGTGAAGGAGCCACTACGATATTATCTCCGGTGTGGACTTTCATGGAGAGGACATTTTCCATATTACAGACAATTATGTTATTTCCGGCAGAATCTTGCATTACTTCATATTCAATTTGTTTCCAGCTTCCAACATATTCCTCAATCAGAACCTGTCCCACTAAACTTGCATTAATTCCTCGCTCAACAATTTCATGCAATTCGATTTCGTTGTGAGCAATTCCTCCCCCCTTTCCTCCAAGTGTGTAAGCCACTCGAATTATCACCGGGTATCCAAGTTCTTCGGGTACCTTTTTTGCCTCTTCAAAATTTGTTACAGTTTTGCTTTTAAGAATCGGAACATTACATTCATTCATTGAATCTTTAAAGAATTGACGGTTCTCAGCTTTCTTAATTCCTGGAACTTGAGTTCCAAGTACATTAATTCCATATTTTTTTAGAACGTCAGTTTCGTCTAGTTTTATACCACAGTTTAATGCAGTTTGTCCACCATATGCTAGCATAATCCCATCCGGTCGTTCTGATTCAATTATGGACTCAACATACTCTGGATTTATTGGTAACAAGTACACTTGATCAGCAAATCTTGTATCCGTTTGAATTGTTGCAACGTTTGGATTTATGAGAATACTTTTCAGTCCTTCTTCTCGAATTGCTTTGAGGCATTGACTTCCGGAGTAGTCGAATTGACGGTCGTTTATCGACTTTCGCCTGCTTCTCCGATTTTTATTGCCCCACTACCTAAAACAAGAACTTTTTTTATCGACTCATTTTTTGGCAGACTTTCCCTCCTCCATTAGGTTCTTCAGCTCTTCAAAAATGAACTTACAATCATAAGGTCCAGGCGATGCTTCTGGGTGAAATTGTACAGCTATGCATTTTTGTGTTTTATGTTTGATACCTTCAACGGTTTTATCATCTGTATTTGAAAACCATAAATCAAAATCAGAATTTTTCAAAGATTCTGGATTTATGCAGTAACCGTGATTCTGACTAGTAACATAAACTTGATTATTATCCAAATTTAGGCATGGTTTGTTCTGTCCACGATGCCCATACTTTAGTTTGTAAGTATCTGCGTTTCCTGCAAGGCCAATGATTTGAGCACCCAGACAAATTCCTAGAGTGGGAATATTTTTTTCAATTAATGATTTTGCTACTTTAATAGTATCAAGACAATTCTGCGGGTCGCCTGGGCCATTACTAAATACAACTCCTTTTGGTTTGTATGAAAGAATTTTCTCAATTGGAGTATTCCAAGGAACTTTGATAACTTTGTAACCAATATCTCGAATGTTTCGCAATATTGCATTTTTTGTTCCAGTATCAATAACTACAACAGATTGTTTTTCTTTTCCGTAGGTTTGTTCAGATTTTGTAGAAACAACGTCCATGAATTCTTCTGAATTGTAATTTGTTGCAGAAGAAAGTTTTTTCTTTATTTCGTCTACATCAATTTCTTTATCAGAAACTGCAAGAGCCGCCATCATAACTCCTTTTTCTCTGAGTTTTTTTGTTAGAGCACGAGTGTCAATTCCCGATATTCCAGAAATTTTTTCGTTGTATAGCCATTCATCTAGCGTCATTGAGATATTCCAGTGACTTGCGACTAGTGATAATTCGTGAATTACAAGACCACGAACTTGAATTTTATCTGATTCAAAGTATTTTGGAATTCCATCGTCATCCCTTGATTCAGGATTTGGGACGCCATAGTTTCCAATTAATGGATAAGTTAGCGTCAAAATTTGCCCGCTGTACGATGGATCAGTAAGTGTTTCTGTATAACCTACCATTCCAGTGTTGAAAACTATCTCGCCAACAACAGTAGTGGAACAACCAAACCCCATTCCGTCAAGAACGGTGCCATCATCAAAGATCAGCTTTCCAAATTTGTTTACATATTTGGATTTTTTAGTGGTTATTGTGACCCTCGAAAAGTGGTTTCGATTACGGATTTAAGGGTTTTGAAGTGTGATCGAATCAAGAAAAAAGATACAATGCTTATGGGGTTTTGTTATACTCGTATTCTCAGAATAAATTGCATCAGTGTTTCTTTGGAATAATCAATTCCGTGTTCCTTTAATGTATGTTCTCCAAATTTGGAGATTACATCGTCTGCATCGCCATCTGTTTCAAAATCACAATCATAACCGTAGTGGCTACAGCTTAGCTTTACCATGAATTACATTCGAGCCAGTAGATCATAAATAGATGTAAATTTTATTTTGAAATTACACTTAGGCGTGGAGATTATCTATAATGCCTTGAATTCTTCGCTCCACTTGAAGTATGCACGAATCATTTCTGTGGAAACGCTTGGTTTTCTTCTAGTCATTATGGCTCTAAAATCTGCCATTGTTAGATTTCTTGGTTGAGGTGGGTCTTGTCCAGAAATAGGTTCTTTGTAGTCAGGTGAGCTGAATAATTCATTTACTGCTTTGAGCTGACCAGCTTGACAAATGTCTTTGATATCACTTGCACTATAGCCATCAAATAATTTTGCAAGTTCAGTACTTCGTAACTTGTTGTCTGTTCTTAATGGAGAGGTGTAAAGATCAAATAATTTTTCTCTAGCCACTTGTGTTGGTAGTGTCACGTAAATTCTTTTTTGGAATCTTCTAAGAAATGGCCAATCAAGACTCCAGGGTTTGTTTGTTGCCCCAATAACATACATTTTCAAATTTTTTCCCTTTTCATTTACTCCATCCATTTCTGTAAGGAATTGGTTTCTAACTCTAACTTCTCCACCGATTTCACTATTTCTTTTACCTAAAAGAGAATCAACTTCATCTACAAACAATATTACTGGTTTTCCTTCTTTTTCCGCATAATCTCTTGCCATGTTAAACAGTTTGGCAACATTTTTCTCAGCTTCGCCAAGCCATTTACTCATCATAGATGCTGCATCAACGTTTATGAAATAACCATCAAGCTCACTTGCAATTGCAGCTGCTAGAATTGTTTTACCACAACCAGGTGGCCCGTAAAGTAACAGTCCTTTAGGCCAGCCAAGTGGAAACAAATCAGGTCTTTTAGTTGGATAAACAATTGATTCACGTAATGCATTTTTAGCGTCATCTACTCCTATAACTTCGTCCCAACGAACGTTGGGTTTTTCTTTCATAATGAGGTCTTCAACATCAGTTTTGTCTTGATGTCTCTTTAGATTAGCCCTTTGCTCTTCTGGTGAAGCACGAGGATCAATTGCAGGTTCTACACCATGAGTTTCTTTTAGTGCTTTGATTCTTGTTTGATAAGAAAGAGTTCGTTCTTTGTAAATTGGATTTAGTTTGCTATTTGGATAAAGTCGCATTAATCTTACAAGAGAATCTATGGCTTTTTGATAATTAGCAATTGCCATACCCCTAGCTCCCTGGGAATCAAACTTGATTGCGTCAGAAGCATATTTGCTTGCGCTATTTTCTAACTCTTGTGGGGCTAAACTCATCTAGATTACCTGTTCAGCCTCAACTGCAGAATTGTGTTGGTATCCTTGAGTGTAAACGCCTGTAGAAGAATTGGTTAAATTATTTCCACTTGATTCTGAGGTAATTTCTTCAATTTGGACCTCTTTTTGATTCGCTTCAAAATCAAAATCATCAGATACCTTGGCCTGAAGGGTTTTGATGTGAGTTATTGTGCTTTCAGCTGAAATTACTAGTTCGCTGATTTCATCATCCAGTGTTTCGACAGAGTTTGCAGAGTTGTTTATGATCCCAACAAATTCTTTCAAAATAGAATGAAAATCTTTGTTCATTTCATGTTTTGTTAAGATAAAATCAGCAATTCTAAGAATTTCATGTAAATCCTGTAATTCAGCAGGAGTCAGTTTTTCAATTTTTTGATTGTTTTTTTGCCTATAATATTCCATTTTTTTATTTACTATGGACGATAATTTCCGTACCTTCTCCAAATCCTTTTTCAGATTTCTATTTGGTTTAATAGCCCTCAAGGATTATGTGCTATTAGGAATTGTACATTAGGAGAGGACTCGCTAATTTTAGAGCCTACGATCAATTTTGCTTAATCCATTTCTAGCGGGGATTTTAACCGCAGTGACACCATACAGAGGGGACAGTATTTGAGTAGGTGTGCTAAGAATTTTAGCTTTCGATTTTACCTATTCTAAATTCAGTAGAGCATGTGGTTAACGAACATGCTCTTACAGTTAGTCTTGAAGAATTTGGCTTAAGCAACTATGAGGCACGCGCTTATGTTACATTGGTAGCAAAAGGAACTATTTCAGCTAGTGAATTAGCATATTATTCTGAATTGCCAAGAACAAAGGTATATCCAATTTTGTTAAAACTAGAAAAGAAAAAGTTGGCAATTATTTCAAAAAGCAAACCAAGAATGTGTACTGCAATTGCGCCTGTAGACGCATTTGATGATATTATTCAAGAGCAGATCAACAAGGTAAATGCAATGAACACTTTGGTTACAAATCTAAAAAAAATGAGTGAAGATAGTAAGAAATCGAGAGGTGCAGTAGAGAAGAGATATTTTGATCTCAGTGCAAATGCTGTTTTAAGTCAGCTAAGAATAATGGTTGAAGGCTCTAAATCAAGAATTTACATCATGGTTGATCAGTGGGGCCTTGGTCTTCTTACCGAATGTAAAGATCAGATGTTAACGGTATTAAGACGTGATTTGGAAGTAAAAATTATCATTCCACCATCTTTGCTTGGTTCTGAATCGATTAAGGCAATTCCTGATGGAGCGAAGATTAGAATTTCTGATATTATTCAGAATTGTCTCATTTTTGATGAAACAGAATTAATGCTGATTGACAGCAACAATGGTAAAGGTGCTATATTTTCTTCTACAGAAATTTTGGGAGTAAATCAGATGAAAGTATTTTCTCATGTTTGGAAGAATTCAATGAAAATTGATAGCTTGTATGACATGACAAAATTAGAAGCTCAAGAAGTTTACAGAATTATACGATTAGTTAACGAGGATGCTTTAGGACATATTCTAAACGCATCTCTAGTTTCAAAAAACCATGATATTGACATGTTAGAGTTTCTTGAAAAAAATGGAATAAATCTTAGATCAAAATCACTTGAAGAATTGATTACAATTATTGATTCTTCATTGCAAATGGTCTGTTCTGGAAGGGCAGATTTGGATCCAGGAACAAAAAACATTACGATTGAATCAAGAATGAATAGTAGTCATTCACTTCCATGGGCAGCTATAATTACGGGATATCTCCAAAAACAGGGTCACAGGCCTAGATTAGTGTATCAGAATCAGGCACATAAAGGAGAAAAGGTACACATCAAGATTAATTCGTAAAAACTAAAACTAGTCAATTTTTTAGAATTTTCATGATAGATGAGAAACTAAAATCCTTAGGAATCGAATTATCTGCTCCACCAAAACCAGCGGGGGCATATCTTCCAGTGATAATTTCTAATAATTTGGCTTATGTGTCTGGGCAGATTCCGATGAAAGATGGCAAAGTAATCCATGAAGGCAAAGTAAATGATGAAAACCTAGAAGAGGCTAGAAAATCTGCAAAACTTTGCGCAATTAACATTTTAGCACAGCTAAAAAGTGAGATTGGAGATTTAGATAAGATTTCAAAAATTGTCAAAGTTTCAGGGTTTGTAAATTCGGAATCAAATTTTACTCAACATCCAAAAGTTATCAATGCAGCATCAGATCTTTTTTTTGAAATTTTTGGAGAAAAGGGACAACATACTAGAATTGCCGTAGGAGTTTCAAGTTTGCCATTAAACTCCATGACAGAAATTGATGCAGTTGTTGAAATTGAAAAAAGTTAAGACTGTAATTTGGAAATTTTCTTAAATACATTACAGAAGCTTTTATCATTATGACTCAAACGTGTAAGGGACTATGTATTAGATTCAAGAAGGAATCATTTTCAAGTAATCTAAGATATATGATTGGTCAAAAGTGGTGTTCTTTATGTGCATTATTTTTCTTTTCAAGTGAAATAATGTGTCCATGTTGTAAAACACGACTAAGATCAAAACCAAGGAGTAAGAAATATGATATGTGAAGATTGTAAACATGAAAAAGGAAAGTGTGATTGTTTTTGTTGTTGCTCAATTAAACAAATTGGATGTCTATATTGCATACCACCAGTATTAGCATATAGACAAGTAAAAAAATTAGTTAGAAAAATGCGCAAATAATACTAGTTTTGTTTAAGAATCTGTTCTACTTCACTTCTATGTTCAGGACAATATAGTCCAGATTTTTTACAATATGGACAGTTAAGATATTTATCAAAATCTATCTGAATGTTTGAATTATCAGGATGTTTCATTTTATTTCATTGGAACTAGAATACTTTAGTATCTAAGCTTGTGTTTGTAAACAAAGATACTAACATTTTCACATAGTATTAATATCCGGAAAAAGGTTAGGCCATGCTAATTTTTCGTAACTTTTTTTCTTTTTGTAATTTGATTGCTGTTAGTGCATTAAATCCAAAAATTATTGCCAAACCAAGATATGCCAATGTCTGACTATGTTCAATCAATACTGCAGAAACTCCTGTGCCAACTACACTTGGCAGTAAAGATAATACATACAGCCACCAACCACAGCATCCTAGTGGGACTAAGGAAAAGAATGAAAAAAATGAGGTTGCAGCGGTGCTACCAGAATTTCCAACAAACGCTTTTTTCTTGACATTTAATTTGCAGCCTAGCATTTTGCTTTTTCCCGTAAGGTACATTTGTAATCCAACTCCAACACCCATGCCAATAATTACAATAGAGTTTATCTCAAACGCTGCACTAATTGCGGCATCAGGAGGCAATGCTGGAGTAGTAACTATAACTACTGTCAGATAAGCAATTATTGTGATTATTCCAACAAGAATTCCTTTTTTAATTGGCTTCAAGTAGTTCCACCATACACTTGTGTTTCAGGATGAAATGCAATCCATTCAAACCAGAATCCGGGATTAAAGGCAAGGCGTTCAAGTTCTGTTCCTTCGAGTTCTCCAGATATCGCAACTCCATCATAATTCCATTCAGAATTTGTATTGATGTCAACAATTTTGTTATCTTTGTATGTAAATTCAAGAATTTCGCCATCTACCATTCTATCAAATGATCTAGCATTTCCAGAATAAAGTGATACTAGCAAAATTGGTTCATTATTTACTTGATCATTAATTACCACTGAAGATTCTACATCCTGTTGCTTGTATGCCTTGAAAACTAGACCTTCATGAAATCCTAAAATGATTTCCTTTGGGTGCATTCTGTCATCTCTATATTCTACTGGGAAAATTATTCTTGGGTCAGTGTAATAGTCCCCATATGGGTCAACCCCATAGGCACGTATGTGTCCAGTGTTTGTGGTCAATACTACAGTATCAGGATAAAGTTTTTTCCAATCACCCCAAGTAATTACATCAAAAGGAATGATGTTTAAGCTCTGACCAGTAAGTTCTCCCTTTATTCCAAGTCCTAATCCTTGACTCCAGTAAGTTCCTGTCATCCGGTCATACATCACTAAATTACTGTTGTATAATTTTCCTGATGTTCCAAACTCTACAGATTGGCCATTTAGAACTCTCTCAAAAACCTGATTCGTAAAACATAGAGGGCAATAGGTAACAGCTACTGGAACTCCACCAACATTGTCATTTACAATTTCATGCCAAACTAAAATTGAAAGAGGGTATGCCTTTGCTTCGCCATTTATTTCTAAACCAAGTACAATGTCTGAATCTGCAACATGATTTTCATTGTCTGCTTTTGTAAATTTTGGATCATCAATTGATGGAATTGCATCTGGAGGAGGGCCTCCATCTATTATTTTATCAAGAGGTACAATGTGCTTTTCGCCATTTGTGACAAATATTTGATTTTTGTCAGGAGATTGGGTAACTACTTGGTTTTCTGAAAATTGAGATTCGCCATTAATCATTACAATAATTGCAACAATTGCAATACCTGCAGCTATTGCTGGAATAACATATCTTGGGTTCAAACTTAGATAAAATAGCCTTTTAAATTATTAAAAA
>SMUY01313538.1_pt1 | contig 12743 bp, 9 predicted proteins | sample 2456441 | NCBI WGS metagenome assembly SMUY01 (sample SAMN11095931, study PRJNA526329) | marine sediment metagenome | biome: Marine sediment; feature: Surficial sediment; material: Deep marine sediment; isolation source: Hadal surficial sediment | place: Pacific Ocean | collected 2014-11 | depth 0-1...
CCCTGATCAACCCCGACGGAACCCCGCAGTTCGCCGAGATCGGGCCCTCGTTCAACCCGAACTTCGGAACGCCGACGACCGCCAACCGCCTCGACCCGGATGTGAAGCGGATGAGCAACTGGGAATTTTCGGCCGGGGTCGAGCACCAGCTCAACGACAGCTGGTCCATCAGTGGGAAGTGGCACCGGCGGGTGTTCGGCAATTTCCGGTGGGCGGACAACACGGCGGTCTCGGCGAGCGACTACTCGCCGGTGACGTTCACTTCGCCGAGCGATCCGCGACTGACGAACAGCGGCGAGGTGCTGACCATCTACGAGTTCACCAACCCGAATTTCGTATTGTCGACGGGGAATATCCTCACGACCCCCGCACCGGACGACTCGCGGACCTGGAACGGGTTCGAGGTGATCGTCGACGGGCGGTTCTGGCGCGGCGGCTTCGGGCAGGCGAGCTGGACCACAGGCGAGACGGTGAACCGCTTCTGTACCGACGCCCGGATGGACAACCCTAATGGCCTCCGGTTCTGCGAAAACTCGACCGGGTACCGGAACGACTTCAAAATCTCGGGGGGCATCCCGCTGCCGTTCGACACGATGATCTCCGGCCTCTTCCAGGTGTTCGCGGGGAACGAGATTCTGGCCACTTATCAAGTCGGCCCGGGCGACATCGGTCGGCCGCTCAACGACTCGGCAAGCGGCGGGACCGGGTTCCAAAACATCCAGTTGATCGAGCCGGGCACGCTCTACGAGGGTGACGTCATCCCGCTGCTCAACCTGCGGTTCCAGAAGACCATCACCACTGGTGACGTCAGGACGCGTGTCTACATGGACGCGAGCAACCTCTTCAACACCCTTACGATCTACACCAGGAATCGGTTCTACGGAGCGTCGCCGGTTGCGGGAGAAGGGACGGTCTTGAATGACGAGTTTTTCCGGCCGATTACGCTCAACAACGGTCGGGTGCTGAGTTTCGGCATGCAGACGTCCTTCTAGTGCTTAGGCGGGGCTTCGCCCCGGACCCCTCGCGGACGCTCGTGGGGCCCCATCGCCCCTCGCCGCGCCCGCGGGCCGCGCATTGTCGCGCGGCCTGGTCGTGTTCCGGAAACCGGCTGGGAGGGTCGGCTCATCGGCCTTCGTTCGTGCAATATGTGCGGCCGGGGAGCCTGCGGGGTTCCCCGGCCGTATTCGGTTTGAACCGCTTGTGGGGCACGGCTTCAGCAGTGCCACTGTGGGGTTGATCCGTGGGGCACGGCTTTAGCCGTGCCACGCAGGCCTGAAGGCCTGCAGCACAGCGGGAGGCTTGCGCCACAGCAGGACGCTCGCGCAGGACGAGGAGTAAGACGATGCGACACAGACTGGTTGCCGTGATCGGCGTGTGGCTGCTGGTGGGCGTGGCGCTGGCGGCCGCCGACTTCTGGGAGGAGCAGGAGTTCACCGCCTGGTCCGACAAGAACGTAGAGAAGATGCTCACCGACTCGCCGTGGGCCCAGCGGGTCCGGATCGTGGTGGGCAGCCTCACCGAAGATGCGCTCCCGACCCTAGGCCAACCGACGCTACCGACGATCCCGCCGCTGGACGACTGCGTCGGGCAGTTCGGCGGGGTCCAGCGGCACCGGATCAGGATTGCCTGGACCAGCGCCCTGCCGATCAAGCAGGCGCTCGTCAGGCAGTCGGTCGGTCTCGGCGCGCCCGTCCCCCCCAAGAGCCAGCAGATGCTGGACCAGGCCGAGCCGTTCTACACGGTGACCCTCTTCGACATTCCTCCGTCGTTCGCCGTGCTGGCGTCGATGCGGGAGGCGCTGCTGGCGGAGACGAGGCTGAAGCGCAAGGACGGGGAACCGATCGTCCCGGCCGAGGTGCGACTGTTCCAGAGCACCGACGATCAATTGATCCGGGTCGTCTTCATGTTCCCGAAGGACGACGCCATCACCCTGGACGACGAGGAGGTCGAGCTGGTCACGCGGCTGGTCCAGAGCGAGGTCAAGAAGAAGTTCAAGCTGAAGGACATGATGTTCCTCGGCCAGCTGGAACTGTAGGTTTCCCGACGAGGCGCCCGCCTGGCGGCGTTGCTTCGTCGATCACAGCCCGCTGGCTGCTCCCTCTTCACGCCTTACCAGACGGACGCCTCGCCAGGAAACCATGCTGGTAACGTTGTCTCGCATCCTGCCGGGCTGTCTCACATACTTCCGGAGCCTGGAGACGAGATGATGCGACGGGTCACGTGGTTGTTGTTGACGGTAACGCTGATCCTGTGGGCCGTCCCCCCGAGCGAGGCGCAGGACGACTTCGTGCCGGTCACCGACGCCATGCTCCAGAACCCGGCGCCGGGCGATTGGCTCATGTGGCGGCGCACGGTCAACGGGTGGGGCTAAGCCCGCTCGACCAGATCGACCGCGACAACGTGGCGGACCTCCGGATGGTCTGGACCCGGGCTCTGGGGCCCGGCAGCCAGGAAGGCACGCCGCTGGCGTATGCCGGCCGGCTCTATATGCCGAACCCGAACGATTACCTGCAGGCGATCGATGCGGTCACTGGCGATCTGCTGTGGGACTATCGCCGTGAGCTGCCCGACGATGCCGCGGAGGTGCTGGGCGGTCTCGTCACAGTCAACCGGCACGTGGCGATCTACGGCAACGTGATTATCGACACCGGCAACGACGACTTCATCTACGCCATCGATGCGGTCACCGGCGAGCTGGCCTGGGAAACCCAGATCTTCGACTACGAGTCGACACCCGCCCGGCACACCTCGGGCCCGATCGTCGCCAATGGCAAAGCGATATCCGGGCGGAGCTGCCGCCCGCGGGGTGGGCCTGACACCTGCGTCATTGTCGCGCACGATGCCGTGACCGGCGCCGCGGTCTGGCGCACCCGGCTCGTCCCGGCGCCGGGGGCGCCGGGTGACGAGACCTGGGGCGGCGTGCCGTTCGAGGAGCGTGTGCACGTGGGGTCGTGGATGGTCCCCAGCGACGACCCGGAGCTCGACCTGGTGTACATCGGGACGTCGGTGACCTCGCCGGCTCCCAAGTTCATGCTGGGCGGCGCCGAGAACACGCACCTGTATCACAACTCGACGCTCGCGCTCGACGGCGACACCGGCGAGATCCGCTGGTGCTACCAGCGCCTGAACGACCATTGGGACATGGACCATCCGTTCGAACGGCTGCTGGTCGACACGGCGGTGGCGCCGGACCCGAACGCGGTCAGCTGGATTAACCCACGGCTTCGCCCTGGCGAGATGCGGAAGGTGATCACCGGCATCCCCGGCAAGACCGGCGTGGTGTATACCCTGGACCGCGAGACCGGGGAGTTTCTCTGGGCCACGCCGACGGTCGCCCAGAACCTGATCAACGACATCGACGGCGCCACAGGGGCGGTCACCGTGAATGGCGAGGTGGTTTTCAGCAGGCTCGGGCAGGAGGTTCTGTCCTGCCCGGGCTGGCTCGGTGGCAAGGATTGGGAAGCGGGCGCCTACAGCCCGCTGACCAATATGATGTACTACCGCTGCGCAACTCCTGCGCGCGGGTGCTCTCGACGATGGAGGGCGGGATTGCCATCTACCGGCTCGCCGCCCGGTTCCAGCTTGCGCCGGGCACTGACCAGCTCGGCACGGTGCGCGCGATCTCGGCCGAGACCGGTAAGACAGCCTGGCTCCACGAGCAACGTACCGGCACTATGTCGCTCGTCACCACCGGCGGCGGACTGGTGTTCGGCGGCGACGTGAACGGGCGCTTTCGCGCCCTCGACCAGGAGATCGGAGAGGTCCTCTGGGAGATCAACCTCGGCTCGCCGGTCACCGGTTTTCCGATCACCTACGCCGTCGACGGCACGCAGTATGTGGCGGTCAGCACCGGCAGCGCGGCGAGCGCGTCCGGCTTTATCGGGTTGACGCCGGAGATCCGTCCGAGCTCAGGCAACAACCTGTTCGTGTTCGCGCTGCCGTAGTGACACACCACAGGGGGGAGAGCGCACCGTTGGGCTGACCATCTGTGGGGGCACGGCGTGAGCCGTGCCTTCGCAGGCCTACAGGCCTGCGCCACAGCGTCAAGGAGGCCGCGTTTCTCACTTCAGCACGTGCCGCGGAGGGGTGTCATGAGACGAGACTGTAGCCGCGTGGCCGTTACGATCGTCGCGCTGGCGGGACTCGCCGCCTGCGGGTCAGAAACGGCGACCACGTCGCCCGACGCTGACGCGCCGCGCCCGATCGTGACAGGGGGAGACGGCCGAGCTGGAGCGTACGAGGCCGTGGACGGGTGGTGGAAACCGGCGCCGGACCACGACGACCGGTGGACTTGGGGAGAGGTGTCTGGCGTGGCGGTGGACACCCCCGACCGGATCATCGTGGCGGTCTGGGGAGACCGGAGCGCCGACGGCGAGGAGCGCGACGGCAGCTCGAACTACCTCGTGGTCGTCGACCGACACGGCAACGTAGTGGAAAACTGGTCGCAGTGGGACGCGACCTTGCCCATCAGGTCTATATCAGCCCCTACGATCCGGAGCGCCACATCTGGGTCGTCGAGCGCGGCGGTCAGGTGGGCTTTCCGGCGGCCTCTTCCGCCCCCATCAGCTCGATGTGGACGAGGAGGGCAACGTCTAGGTCGCCAGCTGGAGCGGCGGCTGGGTAAACAAGTTCGTGCCGAAGCCTGACGCCGATCCCGCCAGGCTCATCGGTCGAGGGCTCGTGCTCGAACCCTGAAGGCCTGAGGTGGGTGGCACCCCCGCCGGCCACGATCGGGCTGCTAGGGGGACTCGGTGATTTGGAACGGGCGATAGAGTCGAGCCACCTCTTCGGAGTTGCGCAGTACGCGCGCGCGAGCGACGTACCGGCCTGGCGGAAGGTGGTCGACCGGCACTTCGGCCGAGACGGCATGGCGGATGGTCTTGTTCGGGCCACCCGGCACCGCGGCAGCAGAGCCGTGAGTGGGACCCGATTCGCCCTCAGCCACTTCTACCACGTCGAACTGGACCTCGGTCTGCTCCAGAATCGACGATGAATCAGCGTAGAGCTCCGTGTACACCGCAAGCGACCCGCTCGCCACGCGCGCTTCGACCTGCGGGTGAAACCCGCTCGATGCCGACAGGCTATCGGTCACCATCAAGTCGCCGACGGCCAACGGTCCGTCCGACGGTTGCCAGGCGGAGACGGAATGCTCGACACTGCCGCGGCGGTCGGCGGCGTCGACCACGGCGAACCTCAGCGTGTAGATGCCCGGGGCGACGAGTGTATCGAGGGAGTACTCGAGGATCGTTCCTCGCGGTGTGTTGGCCGGCGTCGCCGTGACCTGCTGTCTGTCGCTCGACACGATCTTGCCCTCTCGGTCGAGCAGCCTGTAGGCCAGCGTGAGATCGGAGGCGCCCACGTTTCCGTCGATCTCCGCGGCAATCATCACCCTGACCTGCCCGCTCCCGGCGTCCTGATAGGCGTAGGTCGCGACCCGCAGCGGAAGCTCGCGTGTGGGAACAGGCGACCGCAGCATCCGCGCCAGGCGTGCGTCGACGCTGTCGTCGGCGGCCGGCTCCGGCGTGAATCGAAACTGGCGGCGGGCGCGCACGTGCGCGCCCCGGCGCCCCACCGACACCGTGATGGCGTGCTGGTCCTGGTCACGGTCCGTGGGACGCGCTGCCACGCCAAGCAGGTAGTAGCCCGACAGCTCTGCCTCCAGCCGGTCGAGCACCGGTCCGGGGTTGTCGTGCGTGCGAAAGAGCGCACCGCGCGTCATCGCGGCGAGCGCCTGGAGGCCTTCCTCCTTCATGCGGCGATCCTCGCGAGGCGTGGGCTGCGCCGCAGCCTCGCTGACGTCGGCCAGCGGTTCATCGAGCATGAGCACGTACAGCGTGGTTCGGGACGCGGCAGCCAGGTGCTCGATATTGCGGAGCGCCGCGGTATCGAGGCCCAACACGAGCCCTCCCGAAATCCACACCAGCGCCTTGGGCCCGTCCACGTCACCCAACGCTTCCAGGACCGACTCGAGCGCGCGGAGTGAGTCGGCACCGTTCGACCGCACTTCCCGCACGATCTCCCTGCTCTCGCCCGGCACCTGGAACAACGCGCAGCCCAGGTCTCCCCCACAGACGCGCGCGATCACCTCCGCCTCCATACGCTGATCGCCGTACTCGGCGATCGAGAACGCCTCGTGGAGGCCGATGTTGAGCTGACCCCGCACTCGCCGGCCGTGACCCGCCATGCCCTCGACCTCACGACGGACGAGATCGAAGTTCGACGTGAAGTCGACATACGGACCAGGCTGTGGCACGGCCAGGAGCGCGACGCGATCGCTGGGACCCAGTGTGTCGAGGAACGCGCCGACGGCGCGCATCACGTGGCGCCCTTCCCCGAACAGGATGTTCTGCTGGTCGATCGCGATCGTGATCAACCGACCGCGTGTGTCGGCGGTATTGGACGTGTAGAAGACGTCGCGCGACTCGGGTTCGCGGCGCGCGTCAGGTCCGTCTGGCCGAAGCGAGATGAACTGCGCCTGCACGACGGGGCGGGGTTCCCCGTCGATGGCGACGGTGAACTCCGTCGCCTTGAGATCCGTGATCGGGCGGCCGTCCCCGTCGATGACGCCGACATCGATCTCGATGACGTCGACGCCGCTCCGGAAGGTCGGCTGCTGCTCGTCGGCGGTTTGTGCCGAGACCACGGCATTGGCGAAGACCGCCAGCAGACCGATCCGGGCCAGCCGCATGCATCCTCCGGTCTCGGTAGTCGCCACGTCGTGAGCTCTCTGAAGTCCTGAAACAGTCGCTTATGCTGAACCTCACCCACCCGACGGGAATCAGCCGGGCGCTCGCCGAGGGGACCGACCAGCAGCGGCAGAACTGACAAGCCGGCTCCCCTTGTTCTGGTAGCGCTCGTCCATAGCGTAGTACCAGGAGATGACGCCGCCCCAGTCGTACGCGACGAGGGTGACCTGGTCGATACCGAGGTCGGTGATGATCGCGTCGATGTCGCCCATCAGGTGCTCGAGGCGGTAGCTCTCGACACCCTCGGGCTGGCCGCTCTTGTTGGCGCCCCGCGTGTCCATGACCACGGTCTTGTATCGATCCGAGAGCCCCTCCATCTGCTGGTTCCAGACATACCAGAAGTGCGGAAAGCCGTGGACGAAGAGCAATACGTCGCCCTCGCCGGTCGAGACGTAGTGGATGTCGACCCCGTCGTTCGAGACCACGTGGTGGTCGACCTTCTCGAAGAGGTCGGCGGCGGTGGCCGGCACGGCGACGAGCAAGGCGGTGATGCAGGCGGCAGCGATGCGATTCATGGAGTCCTTTCGCGGTGTCGAAGGATGTAACCAAGCATTATAGCCGGCGGGAAGGACCCGGTTTACCGGGCTCGTGCCTCGTCGAACATCAGCCTCACGAAGCAGCGCCGACAGGAGACAGGCTCGGACCATCACGTTTTCTCCCCAGGTGGTTACAAGAGGTGAGTAGGCACTCACATAGGGTATCATTTGGCGCAGCGAGCGTCGTGACCGGAGTGCACGGGCCGCCGGGCGACGCGTAAGCGCAGGGAGACCAGTATGTCGTGCGACAGACAGATTCGTTGTTGCCGCGCTCGTCGCGGTGCTGGCATTGACCCCGCTCGTGGCGCCGGCGCAGACCACGAACACCACAGCGCTGCCGCGGACGGCGTGGGGCGATCCCGACCTGGGTCGATGATCCCGGAGGTTCGCCGGTCCGCGACCACCTTCGTGCCGAAGTCGAGCCCCCAGACCCACGAGTGCGAGTTGGCGCCGGCCGCGTCGCCTACGACCGAGCGCTGAACCGGAGCCTCTGCCGCGGCCCGGTCACGCTCCTCCGCCCCCTCTTCAATCGTCGCCGCCTGTTCCTCCGTCAGGTACTCCTGGTCCGCGTACTCCTGCGGCCGCTGCATCGGCGTGACACTGCTGTAGTCCCAGACGCCCCCCAGCCAGTCGGAGGACTACTTCGTCATCTACGCCGAGGCGTTTCGCACCTGGCGTATCGTGCCGATCGACGAACGGCCCCATGGGGTGCTCCGGCAGCGGACGGATGACGCGCGGGCCCACTGGGAGGACGACACCCTGGTCGTGGAGACGACGCTCTTCTCGCGCCGGCTGCAGCAGGTCAGCGCGGGTCGGGGTATCCGTCGTCTGGTCGAGCGGTTCACCCGTGAGAGCGACGACCTGATCCGATACGAGCACACCGTGGACGACCCGACACGGTGGACCAGCACCTGGACGGCAGCCATCTCACTGCGGAAGACCGCAGGGCCGGTGTACGAGGTCGCGTGCCACGAGGGCAACTACGCCATCGAGAACATCCTCCGAGGGGCGCGAGCGCAGGACGGGACGCCCGATGCCCCGGTCGCCGAGCCGGGAATTATTTGCTGGGACTGTGAGCCGCCGGGGTAAGAGCCTTGGCTGACATCGAGAAGCTCGGGGAGTGCGCCGATGTGGTCACTGAGACCCAAGAGGAGCTCTTCAAGACGCGCGACGTTCCGCGTCTGGTGAAGACGGGCGTGGTCGGGGTGCAGATGTTCACGTTCCTCGACACGGTCGCGTCAGGTGGCGGTGGTCGGTCCCAGCGCCCACGAACACCATTCCGCCGGTCGTGGTCAGCGGCGCACTGTTGACCATAGAGGCGTGCGTCATGAGTGGACTGCAGCGTGGATTCGTCTTTGCGGTGGCGGCCGGGGCCGTCGCCCTGGCGGGAGTCCTGCAGGGGCAGGCCCCCGAGAGCGGTCGAGGGCATCCGGCCCAGGACCGGCCGCTGGTCGGTGGCGACTGGTCCAACTCGCGTTACTCGACCCTCACGGAGATCTCGACTACGACGGTCGACCGACTCGGCGGGGACTGGGTGACGTCGCTCGAGGGCGGCGCGGCGTCCCGGGCGACGCCGGTCGTCAAGAACGGCGTCCTCTACCTGAGGGCGGGTGCCAACATCTTCGCGATCGACGCCAGGACCGGCGAGACGCGCTGGCGCTGGCAGCCGCCGAGTACCGACGTGCGGATGGTCCCGTCGTGGCAAGGTGTCGCGCTGGGCGACGCGCTGCTGTTCGTCGGGCTGCGCAGCTCGCAGGTGGCAGCGCTCCGTCAGGACACGGGTGAGCTGGTGTGGGCCGAGTCGGTCGGCAGCATCCCGCAGCAGGCGGGCGAGACGGTCACCACGGCGCCGATGTATGCGCAGGGGAAGGTCTTCGTGGGCGTGGCGAGCGGCGACAGCGGCGGGCAAGGGCGTATCGTCGCCCTCGACGCGGCGACCGGCGAGATCGCCTGGACGTTCTTCGTCGTCCCACGGCCGGGAACGTTCGGCCACGACAGCTGGCCGCAGGATTCGAACACCTGGGAGCTGGGTGGCGGGGGCGTCTGGCTGGTCGGCACCGTCGACCCGGACCTGGGGATGGTGTACTTCTCCACCGGCAACCCGGTGCCGATGTTCGGTGGCGAGATCCGGGCGGGCGACAACCTGTTCACCGCCTCGGTGGTCGCGCTCGACATCGAGACGGGCGAGCGCCGGTGGCACTATCAGGTGATTCGGCACGACGTCTGGGACGCCGACATCGCCACGCCGTTGCTGCTCTACGAGACCGAGGTCGACGGACGGCTCCGCAAGGCGCTGGCCGCGATGCGGGCCGACGGCTACCTGTTCCTGTTCGATCGCGAGACCGGCGAGTCGCTCCTGCCGATCGAGGAACGCCCGGTACCGCAGGACGCGCTGCAACGCACGGCGGCGACCCAGCCGTTCCCGGTGGGCGCCGAGAGCATCCTGCCCGATTGCTCGTTCTGGCGCGACCGGGTGCCGCCGCCGTTCCATCTCAGCTGCAGCGGGTTCACGCCGCCCTCGGTGGATCAGCACGACGTCGTGGCGCCCGGCGTGCCGATTCCGCGGGTGCGGGTCGCCCCGATGTCCCACAGCCCGCAGACCGGTTACATCTATGCCCATGGTACGGCGATGGTCGGTCGTGCGCGGCGCTTCAGTGACCCGTGGTTGGTGAACACTGGCGACGTGCAGATCACGCTGCCCGATGCGGTCGGCATCATCGCCGCCGTCGACCCGCGGACCAGCCGGGTGGTCTGGAAGCATGAGGTGCCCTCGTCGCTGCTGGGCACGAGCGGTCCGCTGACGACGGCCGGTGGCCTCATGTTCAGAGGTGCGCCCGACGGGCTGTTCGAGGCCTATGACGCCCGGACCGTCGACCGGGTGTGGGCGTTCCAGACCGCCGCCGATGGCGCGCGGATGCGTCCGGGGCCGGCGATCTCCTACGAGCTCGACGGCCGACAGGTCATCGCAATTTCGATGGGTCGCGAGCTGTGGGCGTTCAGCCTCGACGGCACGGTGCCGCCTCGCGGCGTTCCCACGGAAGATCCCTGGGCGGACCTCCCGGCAAGAGGGCCTCGCCCGCGCGAGACCAGGCAGATCGAGACGGCGACGCTCATCGAGAGTCCCGCCTGGGCCGTTGGTGGCCGGCGGTACGCGCTCGAGGAACACCGGTTCAGCCCGGTGCGCGCCCTGGTCAACGTCGGCGAGCGGGTCCAGTTCGTCAACAACGGCGAGATCGCACACACGGTCGCGGCGCGGGACGGTAGCTGGAGCACCGCGACGCTCGAGCCGGCGACGTGGGAGTTCATGACGTTTGACGAGCCGGGGACGTTCCTCTATCACTGCACGGACCACTCCTGGGCGATTGGCGAGCTGACGGTCGAGCCGTGAGGCGGTCGTTCGGCGGGCGCCAGCGGCGTGGCGTGGCCTGTCCTGACTCAAATTGGTAAGCCACCGCCTCTGGCGGTGAGACGCGCAGATGTTCGACGGTTGTAAGGGTTCGACGAAGAAGATAAGACGGTCTCCAACCGTGACCTCCCCAGTTCAGGTAGGAGACCGTCATGCGAGAGTGGCAGAGCCAATCCCACGTCCGATGGTATTGCAGATATCACGTCGTGTGGGTGCCGAAGTATCGAAAACGGGTCATGTTCGGGCAGATCCGACGTGGGATGGGGAAATTCTTCGGGAGCTGTGTCAGCGGCACGGCGTGGAGTTGGTCGAAGGGCACGCGCTGCCGGATCATGTGCATCTGCTGTTGGGCATCCCGCCGAGGTTCAGTCTTGCGAATACGGTGGGGTTCCTGAAGGGGAAGTCGGCAATCCGGATCCACCGAGAGTATCTCGGGTGGCAACGCAACGTCACGGGCTACCACTTCTGGGCGAAGGGGTACTGCGTGAGCACGGTCGGTTTGGCGGAAGATGTCATCCGCGAGTACATCCGGCGGCAGGAACCGGAAGAGATGAAGCAAGAGAAGCTGGCACTCGGCTAGAGCTAAACCGAAAGGCCCCTTCGAAGGGCCTTCATCATGCCGCCCTCTCTGGGGGCGGTAGCTGACTGGTCATGCTGGCTTGTGTAGCCCTAGGTCTTTCTTGTAGAGTAAGTGCCTACTAACTGTAGCCGTCGGCGGGGAGTCTAACACGTTCGTCGTTCGTGATTCATGTCGTCTGTGCGGGGCTACGCCCCGTGCTGCTGGATAGTGTATCAAGCATGGCCGGCGGAGAAGCGGGGGCAGTCGGCGTCGAGGCGCGCCCACGATCTGGTACTGAGACACACGTAGCGGAGGAGAATCGAGAATGCGTACGCATACGTCGACATTCATGGTTGTTCTGGTCTCTCTGGCCAGCCTGGTGCTGGTCCCAGCCGTCGCCCAGGCGCAGGACCAGGCCGGCATCGCGGGCACGGTTCAGGACAACACCGGGGGCGTGCTGCCCGGCGTGACGGTCGTCACAGCCAGCCCGGCCCTGATCGAGCAAAGCCGCTCCGTCGTCACCGACGGCTTCGGCAACTACCGCTTCATCAGCCTGCCATCAGGAACCTACTCGGTGACGTTCCAGATTCAGGGGTTCGGCACGGTAGTTCGCGACGGGGTCGTGCTGCAAGGCGCGTTCGTGGCCGACGTCGACGCGGCGCTGAGCGTAGGCTCGGTCCAGGAGTCGGTGACGGTGAGCGGCCGGGCGCCGTTGGTCGACGTCGTGAGCACCAGGGACCAGATGGTGTTGACCGCCGAGCAGATCAACGCGCTGCCTGCCGCGTCGAGCATCATCAGCGGCATGCGGTACGTGCCGGGGGTACGGGGGGATTTCGTCGATGTTTCACGTATATCGGATGGCCCTGTGCTTCACGGCTCGGACGGTCCGGACAGCCAGTCGCACATCGACGGCATCGAGACCGGGACGCAGCTCGGCGGCCGCAGTCAATTCGTGGGCGGCGTGGGGCTCGTCACCGACCAGGCGAATATCGCCGAGCTCGTCTATGACACCAGCGCGTCGTCGGCGGAGTACGCCCAGAGCGGCATCCGGACGAACCTGATTCCCAAGGCGGGCGGCAACACCTTCTCTGGCGACATCTTCGTCAGCGGCGGGCACGAGAACTTCGCCACCAACAACCTGACCCCGGAGCTCGAGGAGGATGGGGACTTTGCCTTCTCGCCGACGGCCTATAACTGGAGCGTCAACCCGTCCTTTGGCGGTCCGATCAGGGAGAACAAGCTCTGGTTCTTCGCGTCGTTTGTCTATAGCAAGGACAAGGACTTCCGGAACGGTATCTTCTTCGAGCCGGACGAGCCGTCGACGCCGGACGGCCTCGGAGACGATCTGCGAGTCTTCGGTGAAGGCAGGAGCGGCGTGCAGAACATCCGCATCACCTATCAGATCAACGACAAGAACAAGATAACCTCCGCCTTTACCAACCAGAAGAACGACTTTGGCCGGGTCGTCGGGACCGGCTTCGGCCGGGTCTCCTCCG
>SMUY01337663.1_pt1 | contig 12741 bp, 10 predicted proteins | sample 2456441 | NCBI WGS metagenome assembly SMUY01 (sample SAMN11095931, study PRJNA526329) | marine sediment metagenome | biome: Marine sediment; feature: Surficial sediment; material: Deep marine sediment; isolation source: Hadal surficial sediment | place: Pacific Ocean | collected 2014-11 | depth...
ATGCATGCGCAAGCTGCTCACGATCCTCAACGTCATGCTACGTACCAACACCCCGTGGCGTGAGATGAATCAGCAAGAGACCGCTTGACTTTCAAGACAGTTGCTATCGTCCCGGCACGGTGAGCGGAGTCCTGTGACGGAGTCACCACCTTCAGCGCGCACCTGATTGGGTCGTTCCCTGGGATGCCCGCTCAATGGCGCGGGCGCCGCGAAGCATCCCTTCCCCGGCGTAATTGCCTTCGTGGCAGGCGTACTCGTAGAGCGGATCCTCGGTCGTCTTCATCGGAACAGAACCGGTGAACGAGCGGGTAAACGTCTTGGGGTCGTCGATCGTGAACTCGTAGAGGAGCGTGTCGGCGTCGACCCGGCTGAAGCGCTCGATCAGATGCAGGTCCTCGCCCGATCCCCACGCGGTCGTGAGGGTGTTGAAGCTACCGGTCTTGTCGGTGTAGTTCGTGGTCTCGACCACGAGCGTGTCTCCTTCCCACCGGCCGCGCGAATCGCCCAGCCATTGTCGAACGTGGGGAGGCAGATGTGGACTCCCGGCCAGGGGCACAATGCGGGCTTCATGGATCACCTCGGTCAAGAGCACGACGTAATCCGGTGTCTGGAACACTTGCAGATTGTTGTTGTAGGCACTGGGAAGAATCGGGGGGCCAGAGCTGAATCCCAGCAGGCATCGCTCGGATAATCCCAGGTCCTCTGGCCCGTGCAACGGCGACCCGATCATCAGCCGCGTGCGGACCGGACGCTCCGAGAAGGGACGGGTGCCATTCAGTCGGACAGCGCCCGGGACGAGTGCCGGGATCTTGCCATCGGGTGGATCGGTAATCAACGACGTGCGATTACCGGTGAGCTGGCTTCCCCAGTCCCACCAGAAATTGTTGTAGGCGCCCTCGATGTCTGCAGCCGGGTTGCTGCTTCGGTTATCGCGGTCGAGGCTCTCGATCGTCCGCTGTTCGAACACGGCGGCCTCTTCGTCGGTCACCGTCTCCCGGCCCTCGAACGCGCTCGGGCGCTCCAGGGGAATCAGGGTCCGGAAGTCCCAGATGCCCCCGAGGTCCGGCGCACCCCACGCGGTCCGTGGCGGTGCGTCAGCCGCCGTCGCAGACTGGGCGGCGACTGGTGCCGGAATCGCGATTACCGATGCGACCGCACACGTCAGCAACGCGGCAGTAACCTGACGGTTCATCCGCGACACCTCCCTCTCTCCGGCAACCCCAGTCTCTCTGGCACGCGCCGCGGCAACAGCGCCCACGACGGCAGCTGGTCGCGGTTCCTGGCGTTCCCGGTACCCGGCGATCATATACCCGGACGAGGTCGCGGCTGAAGATTCCCCCCGACCTCGTAGCGGTAGTGGGGTGGGTTCCTTTTGCGCCGCCTCCCGTGACGCTCGACATCAGCCGGCCGGAGGCACGTCTCAGGCACGTCGGCTCGTGAGGCCGGCTACGCCGACCGCCGACATCGGTCCCTGCATCATCTGTCCCGTTCAGATTTTGCGGCAAACGCGGCCCGCACGTCTCCCTTCGACAGCACAACAAGCGCCCAGATGCCGAACGGCAGGCTGATCGGGGAGCCAGGCCCGATCGGGAAGAGGGCGACCACGGCCGCGACCACCGCGATGTGATACGACCGCAGGCCGAACATGCTCTTGGCGCAGAGCGCCAGCGCGATGGCTTGCACCAGACTGCCACCGAAGAGCACGGTGGCCAGGATCGTTGCTATCGTGAGGCCGTCCGGCTCGATGGGGCCAGCAGTCCAGAGGAAGAGCAGAAAGACCGCCAGCGTCGCCAGGAAGTCCAGGGCGCTTGCCACCGCCAGGCCGATCGCCGGCGTCATCAGTCGATCGCGGACAGACGACTCGATGTCTCGCGCATCCGGGGCCGCGCCAGGGGGCGGCGTGTCGTCGTTGACGATCTTGTCGACGTCGGTCTTCACGTCGCTCGCGTGCTGGTATCGCCGGTCGGGTGCCGACTCCAGCGTGCGCAGCACCACGGCGTCCAGCCTGACGTCGACCTGCACTTTCTTCGATGGGGGCTCGAACCGACCGATGGGCAGCTCGCCTGTCAGCATCTCGTAGAACACGACGCCCAGCGAGTAGATGTCGGCCCGGTGGTCGACGCCGCTCGAGCCTCGCATCTGCTCGGGCGCCATGTAGTGCGCCGTGCCCATGACCTGCCGCGGGCCGGTCAGGGTGAACGGCGTGCCGATCGCGGTCTCGTCGGTGTCCGCGCCCAGCAGCTTGGCCAGGCCGAAGTCGGTGATCTTCACGCGGCCCCGTTTGTCGATCAGCACGTTCTCCGGCTTGATGTCGCGGTGCACCACGCCCTCGTCGTGCGCGGCCTGCAGCGCGTCGCAGATCTGCGGCACGATCGCCAGCGCCTCTGGCGGCGTCAGCCGGCCGTGCGCCATTGTCTGCCGCAGATTGGCGCCGTCCACATACTCCATGACGAAGTAATACAGCCCGTCCGCCTCACCGAAGTCGTACACCGTGACGATGCTCGAGTGACTCAGCTTGGCGAGCGCCCGGGCTTCGCGCTTGAACCGCTCGGCAAAGGCGGGATCGTCGCCAACCTCCGGCGGGAGAATCTTCAGCGCGACGAAGCGGTCGAGCGTCGGCTGCCGCGCCTTGTAGACGGCCCCCATCCCCCCCTGGCCCACCAGCTCGACGATGTCGAACTGCGGAAACCGCGCGGATAGCTCCTCGGGGGACGGGGCAACGAAGCTCGGTCGGCCCGCCGGTCCGGTGGCCCCAGGTTCTTCGCCCGCCGGGTCGGCTCGGCTGTCGAACCCCTGTTGCACCAGGCACTTCGGGCAGACGCCGTCCGGCGCGTCGGCCGGAAGATCGGCGCCGCATTGGGGGCAGTGGCATAGGGCGGTCATCATCGGTCACCTCCAACAAAAGTTGACGACAACCAGTAATAACCGGAACTAGCGGGGAGGTTACACGGCGGGCGGCGCGTTGAGACAGACCGTTCGGCAATCATGACGTCAGCGCGTCGAACAGCCGGCGAAGCTCGTCATCGACGTCTTCGGCGGCGCCGATGGTGTGCTGGATCTCCTCGCGCAGGAGGGCCCGATAGCGCCGGCGCATGCGGTGGATGGCCACCTTCACGGCGCCTTCGCTCATCTCGAGCTGGTCGGCGAGCTCGCGATAGGGCACGGTTGACTTCTCTCCGCCGACGAACATCTTCAGGCTGGCGAAGCGCGCCGCCTTTCCCGACGCGTCGAACTCGGCGCGCAGCGTCGACAGCGCCCGCGCGAGCAGCGTCAACGCCCACTGTCGCTCGAAGAGCTTCTCGGGTGTCGCGTTGTGCGATGGCTCGAGCTTGTACCGGGTCTCGCCGTCCTCGAAGTCCAGCGAGATCGGGGCGCGGCCGCCGCCCCGCTTTTGCGCGGCGTCCCGCCGCCACTGCTTGGCCAGGAAGTGCTTCATCGACGTTAGCAGGAACGACCGGAAGCGGCCGCGCTCGCGGTCGGCCACAGCCAGCGTCTGGTTATCCAGCAGGTGCACGAAGAACGACTGCGTCAGGTCCTGGGCGTCGTCGATCGACTGTCCCTGGCGTCGCACATACGCGTAGAGCGGAAACCAGTAGATTTCACACAGCGTAGCCAGGGCCTCCTCCGCGTTGGGCGACGACGGTCGACCGGCTTCGACGACCATGCTCCAGCGGGTCGTGGCGAACCGACCGGCGTGCTGCAGACCTGGCGGCTGCCCTTGCGCGCTTGATGACATTCCTCCGTATTGTAGGCGGTACAGCGCGAGGCAGCCCGGTCACATGTACCCGGGGTGCCGACTGCCGAACCGCGTCGCATATGCGCGAGTCGCTCGAGCAGGGGGGCGAGGTGACGGTGCCGGTGGCACCGACACGGCTTCGTGGTCGCGGCCCTCGAGGTGGTCGTGTCCCGGCTATCCGCCCCCGGGTCCTCACCGGTCCACGAGACGTCCTGGCGGCACCGTCCACGCCTGTGGGTGGTGCTTGCGCCGTTGGCTGTTGGTGGTGTGAAGGTATCCCCTTGCAAGAAAGGCGCTTACGCCACATTCGGCACACAGCAGAGGCCACAAGCGCTATCTTGGCTGTAACTTACTGCACCATAACGTCTTAACCTCACATCACCAACAGTAAGTGGCGCAAGCACCCGCGGTCGAGCTGTCCCCTGACAGCCGGCTGACTGTAGCAGCGAGCGGACACTGACAGGGGCGGTCGCCTCCGGATCCCGGCCCACAAGCACGGCACGAGAATTGCTCCCGTCAACTGTAGCTTCGTCGAGCAACCAACGGCGGCGGATGCCGGTCCAATCTGAAGAGAGGCCAACGATGATTCTTCACCACTACCTGGCAGCAACCGCACAGACCGACGAGCCGGAGATCCGTCGGGCGATGGCCGTGGCGCTTGCACTGGAGATTCCACACGACAGCACCGGCTACGAGCGGTTCTACCGTCGCGTGATCCATGAATTGGAACAGGCGGAAGGAGCTGTGTCGAAGGCGCCCATACGCCTGCCGGCAGTACCCGGTCCACGCACCCAGCCCGCCGGTGATGTCAGTGTTCGTCTCGTTTTCTCGCACTAGACTCCTTGAACAACGTGTATCGTGACAGGTGAGTCACGCTGGACGCGGGCTTGGGCGCTGGACAGTCCGTGACGTCCACGCCGCGTCAGGACGACTCTCCGTCCGGGTCGATCCCGGAAGAGGCTTGCCTGCAGGTCGGATTCCGGGGCCTCATCGGTGTACTCGTCGACGACTTCGGGTATCGGCTGGGAGACAGCCTCGTACGCCTGGGGGTCGCGGTGGGCGTTCTGTGCGAGGGCGGTGGGACCCGACACGACCCCGTACGGGTGGACGGGGGTGTGTGGGGGTCTGAACGTCCAGCGCCGACAGCCCGGAACCAGGGGCTCCAGCCGGTTCCACGTCGACGCGGATCGAGCTGACGGGATTGGCAGCTAGAAGACCGTGCGACGAAGAATTCTGGTCGTGTTAAGGAACGGGCGGGTGTATAAAGGGGGCTGATCCGGGCGGCCAACATGACAATTCCGGCTGACACCACTCGAACGCTCCGCGCCCGCCGTACGACGCGACTGGTGCGCTGGTACGCCGTCGCCGTCGCCACTGCGATGACACTGCTGGCCGGGGCGACGGTGATCGCCCAGCGTGCGCCGCAAGCGAGTGACGACGTCGCGCGTCCCGGCGGGAACATCCCGGGCATTCAACCGATCGCGTTGGTCAAGGTCGCCGACGGCTTCAGTGACCCGACCAACGTCGCCAGCGCCAACGACGGTTCAGGACGGCTGTTCGTGGTCGAGCGCGTCGGCAGAGTGCAGATCGTCGACCGAGACGGCACCGTGCTGAGGGAGCCGTTCCTCGACCTCACCAGGATCAACCCGCTCGGCACGGACGTGCACACCGGCTTCGTCGAGCAGGGGCTGTATGCCATCGCGTTCCACCCCGATTTCCGGCAGAACGGCTACTTTTACGTGCACTATGCCTCGCTCCCGTTCAATGGCGACGGGGTCATCGTGCGCTTCCAGGTGGACTCGAGCAGCCCGAACGTGATGACGCCCGAGCGCACCAACCAGACGGGGAAGGTGCTGCTCCGGATCCCCCAACCCTACTACAACCATAATGGCGGGCAGATTGCGTTTGGTCCGGACGGATACCTGTACATCGGGAGCGGAGACGGCGGCTGGGAAGGCGACCCTCTCATGGCGGGGCAGGATCTGGCCACGCTGCTCGGCAAGATGCTGCGCATCGATGTGAACACCGACGACGACGATGCCGTGCCGTACAAGATTCCGCCGAGCAATCCGTTCGCCCAGGCGAGCGACGAGCGGCTGATGCAGCTCTTCGGCATCAGCGAAGCCGATTTCGCGACGATCAGGACCACGGCGCGGAAGGAGATCTGGGCATACGGGCTGCGCAACCCGTACGAGTTCTCCTTCGACCGCCGCACGGGCGACCTGTTCATCTCCGATGTCGGCCAGAATCACTGGGAAGAGATTGTGTACCAGCCGGCGTCGAGCGCCGGTGGCGAGAACTACGGCTGGAACCACATGCAAGGCACGTGGTGTCATCCGATGACCGGGCCGAATGACGAGTGTCCGACGATTGGCGTGTTGCCTGCTGCCGAATACCCACACCAGACGCCCTATCCGGGCGCCGAGCCGTTGACGGAGGGGTACGGGTGCTCCATCCAGGGCCTAGGCGTGGCGAACTACGGTGGGATGCGGAGCGTGTACCTGGTCGGGGACTGGTGTACGGGCCGCGTCTTCGGGCTCGGTTGGAACGGGACGCGTTGGCAGCTCCAGGAACTGTTGCATACCAACCTCCAGTTCACGGCCGGGGGCGTCGGCGAGGACGGGTACGTCTACGCGGTGAACTGTAACTGCTTCTACACGGCCGATCGCGGCGCGACGGGCAACCCGACGGGCGCGCTGTGGAGGGTCGTGCCTGCTAGCGAGGTGAGGCCAGGGCAAGAGACCGCGATGACCCGTCAGCAGTTGACGCAGGCGCTTCCCACGGGCGGCGGCGCGCCGGTCTTCAGGCACACGCTGGACAACAGTCCAATCTCGTTGACCCTGTACCCCAACGAGACGGTGTCGACCGGAGTGCTCGAGTTCCAGAGGAGCGGCAGCAACCCGTATACCGGCGAGCGGGACGCCGAGGCGGCGGGGCGTGTCCTCTACGACGCGTGGTGCGCGTCCTGCCACCTCGCCGATGGGACCGGCCAAATCGGGCCCAATCTGATCGACGCCCAGGCGCTGTACCCCCGCACTTCCACCGATATCGGGCTGTTCGAAATCATCTACGCGGGAGCCGGCGGTGGGATGCAGGCCTTCGGCAGTCTTCTGATGCAGGACGAGATCCTGAGGCTGATGGTGTTCCTGGACACGCTGAAGGAACGGTAAGGTGGCAAGTTCCACAGTCGCGAGAGACCTATAGTGACGAGTCGAGACAGGTGCAACCGCGTGACGCGCACGTGTCGTAGCCACACACGCGAGCAGGACGTGGCACCGTCTCACACCTGATCGTGATAAGTGATAAGGAGGACACATGTTCCAGCGACAAAAGTTGGGCCGCGTAGCCAGCCTTCTCGTAGGGCTTGCAACTGTTGTGGGCACCGCGGACGCCCAGCCGGAGGCCATTAGTGGATGCACCGACCTCCCGAATCATGCGGCGCTCAAGGCTGCGCTCGACGAGGCCACTGCCGAGGAAACGAGCGGTCTGAACCACCAGATGTGGGCCACCATCGTCGACCGCGACGGCGTCGTGTGTGCCGTGGCATTCTCGGGCGCGAACCGCGCGGCGCAGTGGCCGGGCAGCCGGGTGATCGCGGCGCAGAAGGCGAGCACGGCCAACGCATTCAGTCTCGACTCCTCATCGGAGTCCAACGGATCCGGTCAGGCGAGCGGGCTGGCACTGTCAACCGCGAATCTGTTTGCCGCCGTGCAACCCGGTGGAAGCCTGTACGGCCTGCAGTTTAGCAACCCGGTTGATACGGGCGTGGCGTATCGCGGGCCGTATGCGATGTACGGCATGGCGACGGATCCGATGGTGGGCAGCCGGGTTGGGGGAGTCAACGTCTTTGGAGGCGGACTGGGTCTGTTCGGCGCAGGCAAACGGATGGTCGGCGCGCTGGGAGTGAGCGGCGATACGTCCTGTGCCGACCACAGCATTGCCTGGCGCACCCGGAGACATCTGGATCTCGATCACCTTGCCGGCGTCGGAGGGGTGTCGGGCGACGACGCGCGGCCGGACAACATCGTCTTCGACATCACAGATGGGATGAGCGCAGGCGGCTTCGGGCACGCGCGGTGCCTCAACACCGGCGATCCGGCCATGCTCCCAGCCGTCCGGCCGTAGCCGGAGTGACTAGACGACGGTCTGGCGGATGGCTGCTGGCGACGGTCCTCCGCGCTGGCCCTCGAGGGAACGGGATGGTGCCGACAGGCATTTCTTGTCCATGACGGGACTGCGGATCGGCTGAGCCCAGGGTGACGAGCTCAGCAAGATATCCGTTGACGGCGGTCCGGTGTAGTGTCCAGTCACGTCGTGGACCGGATCCGCAAAGGTCCTGATCCGGCGGGCAAATTGACAATCCCCGTCTACGTGTATGTCGCGCTGGCTTCATGGGCTAAACCTCATCACGGCCGTCCTGTTCGCGTTCTCCGTGGGTCTCCAGATCAACGACCCTGACTGGTATGTCTGGATCCCGGTCTACGCTTACGGGTTGGTCGTCACGCTCTTGGCCGCGAAGCGCCGCTATACGGTGTTGTCCTTGGTCGGGTTCATTGGGTACTTCGCCGGGTTCCTCTATCTAGCACCGGGTCTCCTCGAGTTGGATGGCCTCTCGGCGCTCGTCACGGACGTCCGCATGGATGCCATCGAGGTAGAGATGGCACGAGAGGCAGGGGGACTGTTTCTTGGAGCCTCGTGGATGCTGGTCCTGACGATTGTCTGGAGACGGGGCGCCAAGGCTCGCGCCACGGCGAACTGATGACGACCAGGACGCGCTGGCCACGTCCACGTCGTCCATCTCCAGCGCCGTTCACGCTCTACCTCCCGGTGTCGGCGCTCACGTGAAAGTGAAGAAGTCTGGACGCTGGGACGTCGCGCCGATGGCTGAACGAACCAGGCGGGCATTCTGGGCACGGTGGGCGGGTGCCAACGCAGTGGGCTGGATCGTGGGCGGGGCCTTCAGCGCCTCTATGCTGCCGGCTCTTGTCGGATGGGGACTCGTTGGGCTCATCCAATGGCTGGTGCTCAGAACGGCGCTTCCGCACATGCGTGCGTGGATCGTGCTGACCGCCCTGGGCGGCGCGTTCGGCATTGGCACCTTCGCAGCCACCGAGGTACTCCTTCAGCGCTACGATCCGCCAACGTTGTGGGACGCGATGCAGAATCCAAGGACCGAGGTCGCGCCGTCTGTAGACACACGCCGCCGACCCTCGAGTCCGACCGGGCCGACGCGCAGGCGACCGCCAGCTCTGTGGGTGTGGCCGCTCGCAGGCGGCGTGGTCGGCATGGCGATGGGCACTGCGCAGTGGATCCTCCTGCGGCGTCGTCTCGATGGTGCAGCGTGGTGGATTCCGGCGAACGTTGTCGCCTGGTCCGCCGGATCCGTCCTGGTTGGCGTGACACTGTTACCGACGCTATCTCAACTGGGTGAGGCTCGCATGACGGTGTGGGAGGTTGGTCCGTTGGTCGCCCTCGGCGGCGCCTGCACGGGCGCCATTTCGGGTGGAGCGCTCGTGGCCCTGGTGTGGCGGAGGGGCACCGAGGCTGGCGCCTCGCCGCCGTCTGTTTCCTAGGTAGAACCTGTCGCTCCGTCCCGGGGCGTTGCCGACTGTCCACCTCGCACCCCGGCCCTCGAAATCCCCGCGCCTGGCCCTCGCGCTGCCGCTCCCGCCGCTTGTCTGCTTGAGAACTCACGTACGACTGCGGCCTATCGTCCATCCAGGCCTCTTTCGGTATACTGACCGCACTCAGGCACGAATCGGCCCGTCGAACCGTCTGGTCGTCGTACGATAGAGCCTTGGCGAGGTAGACGCGATGTCCCTGACCGCGCCAGACCACCCCCCGATGTCGCCGGCCGCACCGCCGATGCAGCCGGGTCCGACCTCTGACCGCTCAACGTGGCCGAGCGTACTGGGAACCACTGCGATCATCTTCGGGGCCGGAGGGCTGCTCTTGGGAGTGTTTAGCATCGTTGCTCCCAGCGTGATGGAAGCGTTCGTGTCGTCTGGGCCGGGTTCACCTTCGGAGGTGTCTCCCCAGGTCATCTCCTTGTCGTCCACGACCTCGTCGGCGGCCCAGGAGGCGGGGATCCTGGTCGGTGACGTCATCGAGGCGGTCGAGGGGCGCGCGGTCACGATGGAGTCACTGATCGAAACGATCCACGCCAGCCCCGACAGCCCCCTCACGCTGCGGATCCGCCGTGACGGTGCGCGGCAGGACGTCGTGGTCACACCCCGGCTCGTCGACGACGTCGGGCTGATCGGGGTCGGCCTCTGCTGCCCGGAGTCGGTCCGCGCCAGGTTCGAGGTCATGAACGCGTGGCTAGTCTGGAACACGCTCATGGCGCTGCTGGGCATCGGCGCAGCCGGGTTGCTTCTGGCTGGGGGCATCTTGTTGATCAAGCGGCGGGCCAGGGCGATCAACGCCTTGAAGATCTGGGCGGCTCTCAGAATACCGCTGGTCGTGGCTAGTGGCGCCCTCGGGCTGGTCGCGCAGAACGCTCTGAGCGAGGTGTTGGACGCGCCCTCCGTGCCGTTCGCCGAGGTCATGGCCGCAACTGGCGCTGTGTTCGGGTTGCTCTTTGGCTGTGCGCTGCCGGTGTTCGTCTTGATCTGGTTTGCGCGAGAACGAGTCAAGACCGAGATTCGGAGATGGACATGATGCGTTGTCGACACTGCGACCAGTCGCTCTTGCATCTGACGCCTGGTGCCTGTCCTGGATGCGGCACGCCGTTCAAACCGAGCGAGCATGAATTCGGCGCGAACAGCGTGCGGTTCTGTTGCCCGCACTGCGACCAGGCGTACTACGGCACCAGCGAGAAGGGGCACCCGATCCCGAGCGCGTTCCAGTGTGTCTCGTGCGGACAGCAGATTCATCTGGACATGATGATTCTGCGACCGAGAGAGGGGGCCGAGGCTGAGCAGACGGAGCCCGTCGAGGTCCCCTGGCTCACACCGCGCGAGCGAGGATGGATCAAGGCGTGGTTCTCCATGCTGGGTATGGCGCTGTTCTCGCCGGGCCGCCTGGTCCAAGGTCTCGCACCGACCAGCTCGCTGAGATCGGCGCTGGGGTTCGCGGCGCTGACCCTCGGACTCGTCTACGTCATCGCGCTCCTGCCTATCCTGGCTTTTTCGCTGCTGGGATTTTTGGCTGCGACCGGTGGCGCTGAGGACAGTAGTCCTGCCATGCCCATGGTCGGAACAGTCGCCCTCTCTCTGCTGGCCAGCGTGGCTGGCATGATCCTCTTCGTGTTGCTCTGGGGGCCCGTCACCCACGGCATGCTCAGGCTGACCGGCCGGACGGCAGGCGGGATGCGACGGACGTGCCTGGCGACCTGTTACAGCTCCGGCGCCAGTGCCTTCACCGTAATTCCGTTCTTCGGCGTGCTGTTCGGCTGGATGTGGTGGGTGGTGAGCGCGATCCTCATGGTGACGGCAGGGCAGAAGGTGCACGGGGCGCGGGCATCGATCGCCGTGCTGACGTTGCCATTCTTGACAGTCGGCACGATCATCGGCGTCGGCGTATCGATCATTCCGCGCCCGTCCGCGGAACGGAACGCGCTGACCGAGGCCCGCGACCTGTCCGATCCCGACGACCAGCTGGCCGCGTTCGAAACGTTCCTGGAGGACTTTCCCAACAGACGTTCCTCGTCCTCGCGCACGGCCCATTTTGAAATCGGACAGATCCACGAGTTGAGAGGTGATGACGATCGCGCGCTAGAAGCCTACATCCTGGCTGCCACGTTCGGCAGAAGTCGCGAGCTCAAGACCCGGTTGGAAGACGCCTACACGAAGACGCACGGCAGCCTCGAAGGACTCGAGGACGAGATTGATGGCATCCTGCTGGCTCGCCCGAAAGTGTTCGAACCTGGTCGCTACGACGCGGACACCGGGTCCAACAGGGTCGTCCTGGCCGAACTGTTTACAGGCGCTGATTGCGCACCGTGCGTGGCCGCGGACCTGGCGTTCGGCGGACTGCTGGAGCGCTACGATCGCGACACCGTGGCGCTGCTCGAGTATCACCTCCACATCCCAGGCGCTGATCCGCTGACGAACCCCGAGACCGTGGAACGGGCCGGCTACTATGATGTGCACTCGACTCCCACCGTGTTCATCGACGGCGCTCGCACGGGCCGTGGCGGTGGCTCGGCAAACAGAGCGCAGCGAAACTTCAACGTCTACAAGGAGGCGATCGAGTCACAGCTCCCGACCGCAATCCCCGCACTTTCGTTGAGTCTGACCCTGACGCGGGAGGGAACTGTCGTCACCATGTCCGGGGCTGTCGAGTTGACCGACGACACCGATACCCCAGTGGTCGAGCCACGGCTGCACCTGATGCTGGCCGAGACGGTAGTCCACTACACCGGTGGCAACGGCATCCATTTTCACCACTTCGTCGTCCGAAAGATCGTGAGCCCGCCGGAGGGTCTCGCCCTTGATGCTGCGAAGAGCAGAACTGAGTTTGCCGAGTCAGTCGAGCTGACCGAGGTGAGTGCCAGCCTGAGCGACTACTTGGACGAGTATGAGCAGGAGCGGGATAGATTGACGTGGATCGAGAAACCCTACGAGGTTGATCGAGACCAGGTTGTCGCGGTGGCGTTTGTCCAGGATGATGCAACGAAAGAAGTGCTCCAGGCCGTCTTTGCGTCACTCTGACGAGAGACGAGAGCCTGCGACGGGACACCAGATGCCTGAGAGCCTCCGGTGTGCAGCGTGCCGTACGGCAGCTCTCGCTGTTGGGGTGTCGCCTGACGGCATTGTCAAGTTGAGCTGCGGGTAGCAGAGTAGGCCGATGACGAGCCAGCCGCCCAGCTATCGCGGATACCGATTCCCCCCTGAAATCATCAGTCACGCCGTCTGGCTCTACTACCGTTTCGGCCTGAGTTTCCGCGATGTCGAAGATCTCCTTGCCGAACGGGATATCACCGTGACGTATGAGACGATTCGGCACTGGTGTCGAACGTTCGGGCTCGACTACGCACGGCGGTTGCGGCACCGCCGGGGCCG
>SMUY01387022.1_pt1 | contig 12733 bp, 11 predicted proteins | sample 2456441 | NCBI WGS metagenome assembly SMUY01 (sample SAMN11095931, study PRJNA526329) | marine sediment metagenome | biome: Marine sediment; feature: Surficial sediment; material: Deep marine sediment; isolation source: Hadal surficial sediment | place: Pacific Ocean | collected 2014-11 | depth...
GCTGACCATCGCATGCGCGAGGACGGTGGAAGTGGTCGTGCCGTCGCCCGCGATATCGTTGGTTTTGGTTGCCGCTTCCTTGAGCAGCTGGGCCCCCATGTTTTCATAGGGATCTTCCAGTTCGACTTCTTTTGCAACGGTCACGCCGTCGTGTGTGATGGTCGGTGATCCGAACTTACGATCCAGGGCGACATTGCGCCCCTTGGGGCCAAGGGTGGTGGCCACTGCGTTGGCCAATACGTCAATGCCGTCCTTGAGTCGGCGCCGGGCGTCCTCCGCGAATGCTAACTGTTTAGCCGTCATCTTTGTTGTTACCCTCCTAAAGGTTGTTCAGGATTATTCGTCGAGGATTGCCAGAATGTCGCTCTCACGAAGAATTAAGAGCTTCTCAGTATCGATCTTGATTTCAGTACCACCATATTTGGCAAAAAGCACTTTATCGCCGACCGAAACGTCCATCTCGATGCGTTTGCCGTCGTCGTCGCGGGCACCTGGGCCCACCGCCAAGACCTCCCCCTTCTGGGGCTTCTCCTTTGCGGTCTCCGGGAGTACGATGCCGCTGGGTGTCACCTCTTCTTCTTCCAGAGGCTTGACAACCAGGCGGTCACCCAAGGGTTTGAGATTAAGCGACATATGAACTCTCCTATTGATTATGATGCTCTAACTGAGCCCAGACACAACATTCGCTAGTTAGCACTCTCGACGTCTGAGTGCCAACTAGCTGCGCTAGTCTAACCCCATCAAATGGGGTTGTCAAGAAGTGAGCTGAAATTGACCCCGAGGCCGGCTGTTGGAGGGCCGGCCGTCCGCATGGTGCGGATCTCGCCTAGCCAAGGACTCTTGTGCAGCTCGGGGTCCGAACTTGCGGCTTTTCACTCACACAACGCCCGACCCTCCGAGATGATGGCCGAAACGATCGGGTCTGTCCCGTAGCTGCGGTCCAGATCCAGAAATACGCGCTCCGCCTCGGGGCAGGAAGCCTTGTCAAGCGTGAGCGCTGATCCGTACGTGTAGTAATACTCCAGGCTTTCCGCTCCCAGCTCAAGGCCGGCCACTCCGCTGGCCCTGAAAACCTGTTCTTCGTCCTCACAGTCCAGGATTGCAAGCGTGTCGCAGAGCAGGCGCGCATGTTCTGCGTCCGTACACCCGTCCACCGCGCATTTAAGGGTTGCTATGGCGTTCTGGTAATTTCTGGCCTTGAAATAGATGATGCCCAGATAACCTAGTAGCTCGGGATTGCCGGGCGAGATTACGACCGCAGTTTCGAGATTCCTGGCCGCGATAAAAAATTCTCCGTCCTGAAGGTACGTGCGGCCGATCGACCAATAAGGAATCGGATTCGCGATGCCGAGTTGACTGTTGATGGTCGCGGCTCTGGAGAAGTATTCCAGCGCCTTGTCCATTTGACGCAGACGCCTGTAGTTGGCGCCCATTCGAAGGTATATGAAGGTCAGATTCGGGTTGATCTGCGCCGCCCTCGAATAGGCCGCGATCGCACCTTCATAGTCCCCGCTGCTTTCAAGCACGGTCCCATAGACACGGTGGACATCCATGCTGGAGGGATCCAAATTCAGTGCGCTCTGGATCTTGTCCAATGCCTCGGCATATCGCAGCTGGTCCACATCGACCTCCGCGTCATAAGCCAGGGCCAGCACGTTCTCTGGATCAAGCAATACGGCCCGGCTGGCGGAGGCTTCTGCGGCCGTGAAATATTCCTGTTGCTGGCGCAAATCCTCTGCGTCCGCTGCGAGCCAATCGTAGACGAAAATGCGAATCGCCCAGGCAGGGGCACTGTCTTCATCGAGCGCGACCGCCCGATCGATCGATATTCGAGCCTCCTGAAGCCGATCACTACCTTCTTCTTGGGTGGCAATCAACGCGCTCGAGTAGGTCTGAATCCTGGCCAATTCGGCCAGAAGTTCGGCATCTTCGGGTCGCAAGCGTACCGCCTCCGTATAGGCCGCGATCGATCGCTCCAGATCTCCGGACGCGAAGTGAGCCTGGCCTTCTTCCTGGTGGGACCGCGCGTTGCGCGTGGGCGTCGGCGTAGGCAAGAACAATGGCTCCACCCTCCCGGCCTCAACCAGCCGAGTCAGGAGGATGCCACCAACGATAAGTGTCACAAGAATCAAGATCCGCCAGGGGCGGGATCTTCTCCCCGTGCCCCCAAACGCCATCCGGTCGCCTTTCAGCTGCATGATGGTAAGCCTGAGCTAGGTCTCTGGTTCTTCAGGAGGATCGATCAGACCGCACAGGATCAGGATCTCCTGAGCGTTGAAGGTGGCGATCTCATTGTCGGGAACGCCGGTGATTAAGGCTTCGGAGAGGTCGGCGGCCAGGTCACATTGGCCCTGTTTGGCCAGCGCCAATCCATACATGTAGTAAAACTCGACCAGCACTGGATCGCCGGGATCCAACGGCAGACCCGCTACCTGAACCCCGTCCTGGTAGGGGCCGCCGTGAATGGCCAGCGCCAGGGACTCTATGGCAGAGTCGTAGTACGTGTTTTTGTAATACATTCTCCCTAAATCGCCGTGTAGGCGCGGCTTCGACGGCTTCAGGTCCACGGCGCTTTGCGCGTACTGGCTTGCCTTTCCAAACTCCCCGTCGCGGGCATAAGCCTGGGCGATCAGCCTCAGCGGAATCACGTCCTGCGGGGCTAGAGTGCTTGCACGAACGTAGCTGTCGATGGCCGATCGGGAATCCCCGTTGTTAAAATACATGTTCCCGAGCGCGATGTGGATCATCGCCAGGTTCGGATTGATGCGCAGTGCGTTTTGATAGGCTTCGAAAGCCCGATCATAGTTCCCGGTTCTTTCCCATACGTATCCCACCGCGCGCTGCGCTTCGAGCAGGTTTGGATCCATCTGAACCGCCAGCTGCGCCTGCTCCCCCGCCTGCTGGAAAGCGGCCACGTTTTCATCGATGATGACCTCCGCATAGTAGGCTCGAACCAGTGCCGAGTTCGGATTGAGCTCTACTGCCTTTTCGATTTTTCGGAGCGCCTCCAGGATGTCGGCGGATTCGGGTTCGATTTCCGACTGAAAAATGAGCGCCCAGCCCAGAACTGCGTTGGCAATCGCATAATCAGGATCGAGTAGGATCGCGTTGCTGGCGTTTGTGACGGCCTCTGAGTACTTTCCGGCGAATACCTGAATGCGGGCCAGCTCAGTGTAATAATCCGCTTCCTGCGGATCGATAGTGATCGCCTCCTGGTAGGCCCGCTCAGCCTGCGCCAGCTTGCCAGCCTGGAAGAGACTGTCCGCTTCCAGAATGATGTTGGCGGGGCTTCGGGTCGGAATGGGCGTAACCACGAAAAGAGGGGGGGTCTGAGGCACAACTACGCGCTCCACATAAATCACTCCCGCTATCAACAGCAACAAGAAGAGGATGCGCCCGGGGTTTGACCGGCGGCGTCGCTTGCGGGTGTTCCACTTGCTTCCGCTTAAATACATAGGGGGGCGGTGCATCATACCATCCCAAAAAATTCGGCGTCAAGGACCCCTATAGGCTCCCATCGCGCACCGTAAATATGCGAGTTTGAGGGGGCTTATCAAGCGCCCAGGCGGCGAATCACATGGGTACACAGGTGCGAGGGAATTGGGCGATTGAGCCCCCAGACCGCCTGATTCCGGGCTGGAACGGCCCCCACGGTATAATGCCGCCCGTGTTATCGGAAGAGGATTCCAGCTCCCGCTCACCCTGGCGCCCGTTGCTGTGGGTCCTGCCGATCACTCTGCTGCTGCTCGGATTTGCGGCCGGGGTGGGCTACTGGGTTGGGCGGTCGGAGCGGGACCAGGCGGAACAGGAACAGCTGACCTCGATTGTCCAGGAGCAGTTTGCCCGGGGTTTGGTCGATCTGGAGGAGGCGCGCTACGACATCGCCCGGCAGCGATTTGAGTACATAATCCGGTTGGACCCGAGCTTTCCCGAAGCTCCCGAGCGCCTGGCGGAGGCGCTCCTCGGCCTAAACGAGCCGCTCCCCCGCGCGACGACGCCCTCGGTCGCGCCTACTCCTAACCTCGCTCCGGTTCTGGAGATCTTCGATCAGGCGCAGGGGGCGTTTAAACAGGGCGACTGGGAGGCGACTATCGCGCATCTGCTTGCCCTGCGCTCCAAGGACAGTGCATTTCGAGCCGTTGAGGTCGATGGCTTGATGTATGGGGCCCTGCGCAATCGCGGAATTCGACGGATATCCCAGGACAAATTGTTGGAAGAGGGAATTTATGACCTGAGCCTGGCGGAGAGCTTCGCACCTCTGGACCAGGATGCCAACAATTGGCGAAGCTGGGCGCAGCTCTATTTGACGGCGAACAGCTTCTACGGCCTGAACTGGGAACGGGCCGCTTTCTATTTTGAGGTGGTCTACTCTGTCGCACCGGGTATCCGCAATGACGTGGCGTGGAAATATGCCCAAGCGAAGTCCATGTACGCCATGTTGCTGGCCAACGGCGGAGATCCGTGCGCCGCGGAAGAGCAAATGGATGTGTCGTTGGAAGTGATTTTAAACGAGGATCTGGTCCCCACCGCTACGGCCGTCCGTAACGCCTGCCGGACGGCGACCGCCCCACCTCCAGCCCCGCCGCCAACCGCCACGCTCGAAGCGACGGGTGCCGCGACCCCAGCTGGTACCGGCACGCCGGAAGCCTGATGCTGGAAATAATCGCTCTGACTGTCGCCTTCTGGCTGCACATGGCGGCTACGATCGTCTGGATCGGCGGGCTGTTCTACCAGGCGGTCGTCGTAAATCCGGCGCTCGAACGGTTGCCCGCCGAGCGCGGCCGCCTGGCGGAGGCCATGCGGCGTAGATTTCAGCCGTTGGCCTGGTTGAGCCTCGCGGTGCTGTTCGGCACCGGCTTGCTCCAGATGTCGGGAAATCCAAACTACGTAGGGCTTTTCGCCTTCAGCAATCCCTGGTCGCGTGCGATCCTGAGCAAACACATCGCGATAGGGGTCATGATGTTCGTTGCCATCTACCAGACCTGGGTGCTGAATCCCCGATTGTCTCGCCTGGCGATGAAGCAGGAGGCAGACGCTTCCGACCGGGTAGCGGGTGAGATTTCTCGCCTGAATCGTGTGAGCCTGGCGATTGGAATTATCGTGCTCGGGCTCACGGCGCTGGCCCGGACCGCCTGAACCCCCCTCCCCCCAACCAAAACTCACCGCCCTCTCGATTCACGCGCCCGTCATGCGCAGCTACATCTAGCCCAAATCCGATACTCGCTATCCCTCTTTTCCCTGCCCCCTTGCCCCCTTACTCCCCAGCTCCCGCGCTCCGCTGCTCCTTCGCTCCCTTGCTCTCTTATTCCCCTGCTCCCCGCTCCCTTGCTCCCGCGCTCCCCTGCTCCTTCGCTCCCTTGCTCCCGCGCTCGCCTGCTCCTTCGCTCCCCCGCTCCCTGCCCCCTTGCTCCCGCGCTCGCCTGCCAGGGCATACAACTTGCATCCATCTGCACGAGTTATGGGAGGTCAGATGATATTGCAAGTTTCGTTAGGGGTCGGGATCGTGACGCTCTATTTGGGGATCGCGGGAGCGGTGGGTATTTTCTCGCGGCAGGCGATTTCGGAGGTTCCCGGCGCGCGCGATCGAATGTTGGCCGCGGCCTATTCCATCGCGCTGTTCCTTCCAGCTACGGCCCTGGTGTTGGCCAAAGCTGACTGGCCAACTACCTTCCGATTCTTGCTCCTGGCGATTGCTTCCGCGGCAGTTTGGCTGGCCTATACCCAACCGAGCTGGATACCCAAACTCATCTGGAGAAGGAAATTCACCCATCGTTACATGGCCGGCGCGATGGCCGTGGCCGCACTCTGGGGAATCAGCCAGGCCCTGGCAGGATCGGTCGCGGCGCCCCTGCTGATTTCTATCTCGGCAATCGCCGCTGCGGCGGCCTCGTCCGGCACCGCTCTGAAAACGCCCTCGATCGACGCGAGTTAGTCACGCTCCCGTATTCCTCCCCTTCGAGCTGCCTAATTTGGGTGGGGTACAATGATTCGCCCATTCTCCCCGCGGAAATTCAAGGTAGCTCTTGTTCGAGTTCATCTTCCTTGGCACATCGGCCTCGGCCCCGTCTGTTCACCGCGGGCTCAGCGCCCACATCGTTAGCTTCCGTGAGTACCGCATCCTAATCGACTGCGGCGAGGGCACACAACGCCAGATCCTCCGGTCGGGCATCGGTTTTCGGCGGCTCAATCGAATTCTCATAACCCACGGTCACCTGGATCACATTTTGGGCCTGGCTGGGCTGTTATCCACTTTTGCGCGATGGGAGGCCGTTGAAGAACTTCAGATTTGGGGCAGTGCCTGGGCGCTAGAGCGCATTCACGACTTACTTTTTGGGGTCGTCCTTAGGGGAGCGCGTTCCGCGGTGGAAATCGAGCTGATACCCATCGAGCCGGGCGTCCTGATGAAGGACGATCATTTTCAGCTATCGGCGTTTCCGGTGGAGCACCGTGGGCATGGCGCGTTCGGATTCGCGTTTGAGCAGACTGCCCACCGCCCTTTCCTCCCGCAGCGCGCCACGGAGCTCGGGGTGCCCGTTGGGCCGGTTCGCCGCGAGCTCGTTCGGGGTCAAAGTGTCAAACTATCGGATGGTACGGTGATCGAGCCGGAGCAGGTGCTCGGTCCCGCTCGCCGCGGCGCCCGACTTATTCACGTGGGGGATTGCGGTAACACGGAGGGCCTTCTCGAACACATCGCCGGTGCGGATGGACTGGTGATCGAGGCCACCTATCTTGAATCAGAGGCGGAAATGGCCAATAAGTTCGGTCACCTCACGGCCCGTCGGGCGGCGGAACTCGCCAAGCAAGCGGAGGTAGGCCACCTGTACCTGACCCACATATCGCGGCGGTACCGGGAGAAGGATGTCCGGAGGGAAGCGGAGGCCATCTTTCCAAACGTCACCGTAGCGCGCGACTTTGACCGGTTTCAAATCCGGCGGCATACCTTGCCGCAGGGCTCGGGTTGACCTCCGCCGAGCGGAAAGGTAGAATTCGCGGCATGCCCATATACGAGTACATTTGTTTGGAATGCAACGACGTTTTCGACTCGCTGCGCCCCATGTCACAAGCTGATTCCCCTATCGTCTGCCAGACCTGCGAGAGCGAGCACACCTCGCGCATGATCTCTGTATTCTTCGCACAAGCGAACGGACGATCGCTGACCCAAAGTAATGGGGGTGGCTGCGCCTGCGGCGGATCGTGCTCCTGCGCTAGCCTCAACTAGGTCTACCAGCCCCCGAACACGAAGCGCCGGCGAGCGATGGCCGGTGCTTTTTATTCCAAATCCCCCGGGCCTGCCGTCGCCCGCACCTTGAAGCCATTCAACGAATCGGCAGGCTCTCCCCACTCGACCTCCACGCGGTCCACGCGGGCTGCGGGCGGGCCGGTCTGGAACCATTCCAGGACTTTCTCGATGGCGGCCTTCTTGCCCTCGAAAACGGCCTCCACTCGACCGTCCGGGAGGTTGCGAACCCAGCCCCGCAGGCCGCCTTTGAGCGCTTCGTGATAGGTGTAGTAACGAAAGCTAACTCCCTGCACTCTGCCAGAGATATAAGCGTGCGCCCGGTTGTCAGCCATGCCCTCCCCCTCCACTATTGTGCCTTGCGATCCGTCGGGTCCTAAGGCGTCAAGAACCCCGAGCTCCTGGCCAGGATCAATATCGGTCCGGGCAATACTCCAAGAAGGAACGTCACCAGGGCCGTTAAGCCTGCGGAGCGGTTGAGCCAGCCCTCGGATCGAGACTCGGGCTCCCCGGTGCCCATGTACATTTTGATCACCACCCCCAGGTAGAAGTAGGCAGAGATGAGCGAGGTTACGACCCCCACAATCGCCAGGCCCGTCAGGCCTGCGTCGATAGTTACCCTGAATAGCAGGAACTTGCCGATGAGCCCTACCGTCGGGGGTACACCAATAAGAGACAACATGAATATCGCCATCGCGAGCGCCAGCGCCGGGCGGCGTCGTCCGAGGCCGGCATAATCTTCGATCAAGAGTCCGCGCCCTGCCGATCGCTCCAGCGCTAGAACCACGGTCCACGCTCCCAGATTGGAAAACAGATAAGCGAACAAATAAAACAGCGCCGCGCTTACCGCCTCTTCCGACACGCTTGGATCCGCGGCGGCGGCGAGCGCCATCAGGATGTAGCCTGCATGCGCAATACTCGAGTAAGCCAGCATACGTTTGATGTTGGATTGAGCGATGGCCGCTACGTTGCCCCAAATCATCGTGGCTGCGGAAATCGCGACTACCACCGGACCCCAAGCCTGAGAGAGTTCCGGAAGCGCCGAAACGAATATCCGTAGCAGCGCCGCGAAGCCGGCCACCTTCGCTCCCACGGACATAAAAGCCACCGCTGCCGAAGGGGCGCCCTGATAAACATCCGGCGTCCACATATGGAATGGGACCGCCGCGACTTTAAAACCCAGGCCCACCAGCAGCATGGGAATTGCAATCGTCAGCAGCGTTAGGTTCGCGTGGTTGCCGGCTATGGAGGCCGCCACACCGGCCATGTTGGTGGTTCCCGTCGAGCCAAATATGAGTGCAATCCCATACACCAGAAAGGCGGATGAGAATGCGCCCAGTATGAAGTACTTCATGGCCGCTTCTTCGGAACCCTTCTCCGGGCGCGCAAAGCCGGACAGGACGTAGAGCGGCACCGAAAGCAGCTCGATAGCCAGAAAAATAAGAATCAAATCTCCCGCCAGGCTCATGAGCAACATTCCGGCTACCGTGAAAAGCATCAGCGTGTAGTACTCGCCGCGCTCCATGTTCATTCGGCGCAGGTAGTCATAGGCCACGGCTATCCCTAACAGTGCGGTAATCAGAATCACGATCTGAAGGAAATCGGAAAACGTGTCGGCTACGATCATTCCACTGAACGCCACTTGATCGCTTCCGAAGCGTACGATAACCACCACCAGCGCGGCTGCAACGCCCGCCGCCGCCAAACTCGCGGTGAGGCCCTTATTCTTAATGAATAGGTCGAGCAGCAGGAGCAGAATCGCCCACACGGAGATGATCAGTACGGGAGCAACCGAGAGCAGGTCTGAGGAGCTCATCGCATCGTTATGGCTGCCGAACTCACCAGTTCAACCACCTTCGCAACCGAGGCCTCAGTGAGCCCGAAGAATGGCCGCGGATACAGCCCGATCCAGAAGATGAGGATCACGATCGGCACCAATGTAAAGATCTCTCGTCGGTTTATGTCTAGAAGTACCTTATTCTTGTCGTTATCCAGCGGGCCGAGGAATAACTTCTGGAACATGTACAACATATAAACCGCGGCCAGGATCACCCCTACCACCGCCAGAATGGTGAACCACACGGATCCGATGGCCTCCGAACCAAATGATCCGATGAGGATCGTGAATTCACCCACGAATCCGTTGAGGCCAGGCAGGCCCATCGAGGAAAGTACAACGATCAGGGTGAGACCGGCATAAATCGGCATAACCCTCCAGAGACCGCCAAAGGCATCCATATCCCGCGTGTGGCGCCTCTCGTACAGCATTCCGACAATCAAGAAGAGTGCCCCCGTGCTGAGACCGTGATTGATCATCTGCACGATGCCTCCCTGCAGGCCCTGGATATTGAGCGCAAACAATCCCAGCATCACAAAACCGAGGTGGCTCACGGAAGAGTAGGCCACCAATTTTTTGACATCTTTCTGGGCATAGGAGACGGCCGCGCCGTAAATAATTCCGATCACGGCAAAAAGCGCGACCCACGGCGCCAATCGAATCGAGGCCTCAGGGAACAATCCGAGGTTGAAGCGCAGAAAACCGTAGGTGCCCATCTTGAGCAATACCCCCGCCAGGATCACCGAGCCCGCGGTAGGTGCCTCCACATGCGCGTCGGGCAACCAGGAGTGCAGGGGCCACATCGGCACCTTGATCGCGAACGCTGCGGCGAAGGCCAGGAACAGCCAAAATTGCGGGTCACCCGGGATGGCCTGAGCTTCGATCAAATCTGGGACCGAGAAGGTTCCACCCTCCAGACCGAGCCAGATAATGGCCAGCAACATTAAGATTGAACCCGCCATCGTGTACAGGAAAAATTTGATGGCCGCATACATCCGGCGCTCGCCGCCCCACACACCGATCAAGAAATACATCGGCACCAGCGTGAATTCCCAGAAAACGTAGAAAAGGAATAAGTCCATACCGAGGAAGACGCCCACCATCCCGGTTTCCAACAACAGGAAGAAGATCATGAACTCCCGGACCCGCTCCACAATTGCAGTCCAGGTCGAGATAATGGAGAGCACGGTTAGAAACGTCGTAAGTAGAACCAGGAGTATGCTGAGCCCGTCCACACCAAGAAAATATTCGATCTGCAGGTCGCCGATGCTGAACCAAGGCAAGCGGACCACCATCTGAAGATCCGGATCGCTCGAGTCGAAGCCGGACAGCATCAGCAGCGAGAGCAGGAAGGTGACCACGGCCGTCATCAAGGCCGCCCAGCGTATGGCCGCCTCGCGCTCCTTGCGAATAAAAAGCAAGAGCATTGCGCCAACAACTGGAAAAAACGTAACGAGGCTGAGGATCCAAGCTTCCATATGGTTTCCTTAATCTCTAGCTCAGGAGCAAGTAACTCACCACAAGCACCAGTCCGATGAACACCGCGGCAGCATAATTGCGCACGTATCCGGTTTGCAGCACTCCTAACCCACTGGCGCCCCTGCGCGTAAGCGCCCCCAGGCCATCGAATCCACGATCGATAAACCTGAGATCGAGTACGCTGGCCAGCCAATGGGTGGCCCGAACGTAGCCGAGCGCGATCACCCTATCGTGGACCCAATCATGTAAAAATCTCTCGTCTGCCACCTCAGCCAACCAGCGCGCCAAAGAAACATAACGTCTGACGATCAACCAATCGTAAAACTCATCGACCCACCACCGATGGCGGATCGCAATCCACACCGGTCCGAGCCTGGATTGCAGCGGATCGGGCGCGCGGGATTTTATGGGGCGGCGGCCATACAGCAACCAGGCCAAACCAATGGAGACCACTGCCAGAAGCGTGGTTAAAATCGCGATCGCGGCGATGAACTCCGGCTCCTCGATATCGGCCAGGGTCTTTTGAAGGAAGCGCGTGAGCGGGAGCAGGCGGGGCGCGTTGATCAGGCCGCCGCCCACGGCCAGGACCGCAAGCGCTACGAGCGGGGCCACCATAGTGGCGGGGCTTTCCTTGGTGGCCTCGGCGGCCTTCGAGCGCGGCTTACCGAAGAAAACCATGAGGACCTGTCGCCCCATATAAAATGCGGTCAGAAATGCGGCCAGTACAAGCACCCAATAAACGGCTGGATTCACACGCGAGGCGTCCGCAAGAATTTCGTCCTTGGAGAAGAAACCCGCCAGCGGCGGAATGCCCGCCAGCGCCAGCGCACCGATCAGATAGACCCAGAAAGTGACCTTCATCCGCGTTCGCAGGCCACCCATGACTCGCATGTCGTTTGGATTAAAGTCTTCCTCGGCCGAATCCGCGTGGTGGTGGCCGTGTTCCACTCCCTGGATCACTGAACCAGCCGAGAGAAACAGCAGCGCTTTGAAGAAGGCATGCGCTACAAGGTGGAAGATAGCGGCTACATAGGCTCCGATCCCCACCGCCGCGATCATGAACCCCAGTTGACTGATCGTGGAATAAGCGAGCACGCGCTTGATGTCAAAACGAGCGACCGCGATGCTGGCCGCAAGCAGCGCGGTAGCGGCTCCGACAATTGCGATGACGTTCGGCGTCACGGTCGCCAGCTCGAGCAGCGGTGCATTACGTACGAGCATATAGATGCCCGCCGTAACCATCGTTGCGGCGTGGATAAGGGCCGAAACTGGAGTCGGTCCGGCCATGGCGTCGGGCAGCCATACAAAGAGCGGAATCTGGGCTGACTTTCCGGCCGCGCCAACGAAAAGAAAGAGCGTAATGGCGGTGGCGGCGGTCACCGCGGCGGCCCCCATGGCCTCCGCTTCACTGAAGACCTCTTCAAATGTCAGCGTGCCGAAAAACCAGAAGGTGATCAACATAGCGATGATGAAGCCCAGATCTCCGACACGATTGACGATAAAGGCTTTCTTGCCTGCCAGTGCGTTCCCGATCCCCTTCTCGCCCTTCTCATACCAGAAGCTGATCAGCAAGTAGGAGCTCAACCCCACGCCTTCCCATCCCACGAACATAGTCAGATAGCTGTTTCCCGTGACCAGAATCAGCATGGCGGTCATGAAAAGACTGAAGTAGACGAAGAACCGTGGGAAGCGGGAGGGGTCGCCCTGAAAGCGGACATCGTCGTGCATGTAGCCAATGGCATAGATGTGGATGAGCCCGCCAACTCCCGTGACCATAAGCAACATGGTCACGGACAGTGTGTCAATTTGAAGCGCCCAATCGACTTCGAGCTCCCCGACCACGATCCATTCTGCGATGTGTATCGTGGCGCCGGCCGGATCCAATCCCAACGCGACGAACTGCAGTATGGCAATCACAAACGCGAGTCCCACCGCCGCGCTGGCCACGATTCCCGCCCCACGTTCGCTGATGCGGCGTCCGGCGAGCAGGTTGAAGACAAAACCCAGGAGCGGGAATAGGATTACAAGCGGAGCCAGGCTGAAAAGAGTCTCTGCGGTCATCCTTTGAGATCGCTCACCATGTCAACATCGATGCTGCCTCGGTTGCGGTAGACCGCGACAATCAGCGCCAGTCCAATCGCCACCTCCGCGGCGGCCACCGCGATGACAAAAAACACAAA
>SMUY01105834.1_pt1 | contig 12727 bp, 9 predicted proteins | sample 2456441 | NCBI WGS metagenome assembly SMUY01 (sample SAMN11095931, study PRJNA526329) | marine sediment metagenome | biome: Marine sediment; feature: Surficial sediment; material: Deep marine sediment; isolation source: Hadal surficial sediment | place: Pacific Ocean | collected 2014-11 | depth 0-1...
GCTGTCTTTTGGTTTTTTAAAAGTTATTTTGAGAACACCGTTTTCCAAGTTTGCCTTGTCTACGTTTAATTTCGCAAGAAATTTAGGCAAAAATATATTTCTTCTCTGGTTCTCTATTTGTATTGTAAGCTCATTTCCCACCTGATGGAGCTTTACTTCTTCCTTGCTAACAAAGGGAAGCTTGAGAATCATACTATAGGATCCTCCCTCTTTTAAGATTTCATAGGGTTTACCCTTATAAAAGATTTGTGTCGGGTCCTTGTCTGAATATAGAGCCTTTCCGAATTCTAAAAGTGCGTCCTTTCCTAAAATCTCTTTAGGTAGTAAAGGTGCTTCATGAATAGGGATTGTGTTAAACAGTTCCTTTACATCCTTCATGTAATTTTTTTGAAACTCTTTCCATTGATTAAAGTACGGATGGTCAAGTTCTTTGGGCATAACTCGGTTCACAATCGCAGAGTCCACGGGATATCCGTAGAGGTTAAGATACGTATAGGCTCTCTGTGTTTCATTGATAACCATTTTTTCTAGATTTAAAACTAGTCTAATGGATGTGATATCAGGATCTGAAAATATCTGATGGATCGAATTAAGCTGGGAGAAAAGGTTTTCTACCGCATCGTAAGTGTCTTCTTCGGGCAGCGGCATATCCGTGACTACCTTTACCGCGGGTCTTATGACTTTTAAAACTCTCCTCTCAATTGGAAATACCTTAACCAGCCACCAGCGGGCTACATCAGGAAGAGAGAGGAGCTTCAATGTTTCGCCTGTGGGTGCAGTGTCAACTATAATCACGTCATATTGGTTTTCTTTATAGTGGTTATATACCCATAGGAATGAGGCAACTTCTTCCATTCCCGGAAATACGCTGAATTCTTCAGCTAATATGTCGTCTACCTGCATCCAGTTAAAAAGGGATTGAATGTAGCTCGTAAGTTTTCCCCAGTATTTGTCAACGGAGTAATAAACATCTATTTCCTGAGCATAAACATTTTTTGCAACTTTTTTTGGCTCGGGTCCGAGCTCCTGATCAAAAACATCGCGTAGACTATGAGCAGCATCAGTAGAAATCACTAATACTTTATACCCCTTTTTAGCTGCCTGTAGTGCAGTAGCCGCAGCCACGGTTGTTTTGCCTACCCCGCCTTTGCCGGTATAGAGGATTATTCTGCCCATTCTTTATAATAGTACCTAACTCCTGATCTTGACATAAATCACACGGAGCTTAATATATTAATCCCAGAATAAATTAACGAGGTCGGAGCTATGACTGAAGAAAATACAGTAAATCAGAAAAAGCCGAATTCTTATGAGTGGTTAGTTGCGCTTGTAGCATTTGCTATACTAGGCGCAACTATTCTTCTAGCAATAGGCGGCATCTATTCTAGTTTTATTAATCCCTCTTTTTAATTACAAGTAGTAAAAACCATTTCAAATAGCATTATTTCGAAATTGTTAATACAACTCATAGTCTCAGAGTTGTCTATTGAATTCCCATGCTCCCGTAATATTTCATTGAGTATAATTATATTTTGTTTACCCGGTTTATAAGTGATATACTGGAGTGCAGGAGGCAATTATGACCGAATTCAACACTCCCAATACGGAAGCAAGCAAACAAACAGCCGAAGAAAACATTGTTTCGAAACCAAGTTTTGCTAAATCAGTTCGTTCTGAAGAGGCAATACTTATGACTTTGATAGTACTTTCGGCTGTAGGCATAGGATTTACTAATTTCAGACCTCTTGAGAGTTTCTGGTTCTGGGTTGCTATGGTCCCTATTTTCGGAGCTACTAGTCTATATATCGGCTGGTCAAAAGCCAGAAAACGCGGGGAAGGAATATCGAGAATAATATGGGTACAGCTTCTCCATTGGTTAGGACTGCTGGCTGCAATAGCTTTAATCTATCTTCTATATGAAACAACCGATCGTATAAATAGTAACCAACTTGCACTTTTGGCGCTTCTTTCGTTGGCTCTTACAACGTTTCTTGCCGGTGTGCATTTCGAATGGCGGTTTATGGTTGTAGGGGTAATTCTGGGAGCGGCGGTAGCGGGTACTGCGTTTGTGGAGCAGTTAATATGGATGATAATAATTCCTATTGTGGCTCTTGTAGTCTTGATTATATTCTGGTGGAAACGAAATATATAAAACATCACTTTAATTTTTAAATAGGCTAGCTTTGGTTGTGATAGTACTTGAAGGCTTATTCATCCAGTTGTTGTCGGATTAGAAACTTTCGTCAGTTCTGTGCTAACTTCACTTTTCCCTCGCCAGGTTGACCATTTCTTTTTAAGATAGATGTTTAGATCATCCAGCATTAAATATAGGCATGGGATGAGAATTAAGGTTATAAACGTAGCAAACACTAGTCCAAAGCCAAGAGCTACTGCCATTGGGGCTAGAAATGCTGCCTCTCCTCTGAATTTGATCATAAGTGAGGCAAGCCCGCCGAATGTAGTTACTGTCGTGAGCACGATAGGTCTGAATCTGTGCTTTGCAGATAAAGCTACAGCAAGAACTCTATTCATCCTTTTAAAACGACTGTTTATAAAAGTCATAAGAATCAGACTGTCGTTGACGACAATTCCCAAAAGTGCAACTACTCCAATTAAAGCTGGCAACGTGAGCGGCTCCCCGCGGAGAAGAATCCCTACCATGACCCCGGTTATCGCAAAGGGAAGTACAGACATTATAATAAAGGGCTGAGTGTATGATTTAAGCATGGTGGCCAGGATTAGATAGATTAGAAGTACGGCTATAACTGCCGCTCTTTTTATGCTCTCAAGCGATTCCCTCGTCTGCTCTTCCTCTCCCCCAAAAGCATATGTGTAGCCAGGGTAATTGCTTAGCTTTTCATCTAGAAATGCTGATATGCCGGCGTTTACTTCTGTTGCCGTTGTTGCCTGTTCATTAATTTCAGCTGTAATTCTTACTGAGCGCACCATATCGTAGTGTGAAATATTTAACATGCTCGGTTCAGTCGACATATTAACTACGTTATTAAGAGGGACCCATCCGCCCTCGGGGGTTGGAATCTGATAAGACCCCAGGAGCGACATGAGATTTCCTGAAGGGAGATTATATTTGACTATTATGTCTGCTTCTTCTGTACCCAGGCGCGTTTGGGATACAGTTAATCCATCTACTGCGGCTCTTATAGCTCTTGCAATTGTTCTCGTGTCGAGACCATAAATTGCAGCCCTTCTCTCATCAACATTTATACGGATTTCGGGTTTTCCCCAAATGAGATTATCACTCGCTTTATATACTCCCGGGATACTTTCAAGATATATCGACGTATCGTTTGCAAGCTCTTTAAGAGTATTAAAATCTTTTCCCTGTATACGGAAATCAACCGGTTTTCCTACCGGAGGGCCTTCATTGCTTACAAAATCCACCGTAACCGGTCCTACAACATTAGCCTCAACATTTTTCCTTACCTCTTCCATTAACTCGATCCCATTTTCCTTTCGTTTCTCAAAATCCTCATACTCTACTATTATGGTGGCCAGATGGTCTCCAAACTCTGACTGATCATTGGAGATATCCATGCCAATCAGCGACACAGTATCTTTTAAGACATGCTTTGGAACTGTTTGTTTTACTATATCCTCGACTTCTACCACGGACTCTTCAGTGGAATCAATATTTGACCAGGCTGGGTTCTCAACTCTGATAAAAAATTGCGCTATGTCACGGGAAAAGAACAGGATTCGAGGTATTTTGACAAAAACGCCCAATGTTAATGCCAATATTAATACAAAGGTAACAACGGTTACATATCTGTTCCTTATTGTAAAGACCAGGGCTTTTAAATAGTAAAAGCGGATTTTGTGTACCCATTTTCTGACGGGCTTATTCCGGGGCCGGGGTTTTAAAAAGTCGGCACAGTGAGAGGGCAGTATCACGAGCGCTTCAATTAAAGATACCAAAAGTACGAATATTGCGACCTTGGGTATGATGGACATAAATTTCCCTATTAATCCGGTTGCTATAAGAAGCGGGATAAAAGCGGCGATATTTGTGAGAATAGTGGCTACGACGGGAAGCGCCACCTCTTTAGTGCCTTTAATTGCCGCCTCTACCGGTGAGTACCCAAGTTGAAGGTATCGTTGTATGTTCTCAGCAACAATTATGGCGTCGTCAACAATAATTCCCAGAACCAGGATCAACCCGAACATGGATAATATGTTAAGAGTTATTCCTGTGAACTGCATAAGGATAAAAGCTCCAAAAAATGCAACGGGTAGCCCTATTGCAGTTAGAAAAGCAGACCTGAAGTCAAGAAAGAGAGCGAGTATAATTAGAACAATTATAAGCCCTATGATGCCGCTGCTCACCATGGTGTTGAATCTTTGCTGTACCCAGTATGAGCTGTCGTTAGTTACATAGATTTCTATGTTCTCCGGCGCCCTTTTCCTAAATTCTTCGACTTTCTTTTCAATTTCTTTTACAGTGTCTATTGAGTCGGCGCCTTTTTGTTTATTGATCCAGAAATTTATTGCGGGAAGCCCGTTAACCCTTGCCTTTGTTCTTGTTTTTTGCTCTCCCTGCTCTATTTTTGCAATGTCCCTTAGTAGTATGTGCCTTCCATCGGGGTTTCTCTTAACAGGGAGAGTGAGCAAATCCTGGACTTTCTCAACTCTACCCGTGACCCGTACTAAGAACTCTGCATTCCCTTGTTCTACGGCTCCTCCCGGAAGGTCTAGATTTTTTTGGTCTATGACGCTTGCGATCTGCTCTAATGTGATCTCGTATTGTCTTAATTTCTCAGGGTCTACATAAACCCAAAATACGGGGTCTCCCAAACCTGAAGTAACAACGTTATCAACACCTGAGACGAGTTTAATCTGGTCTTCAAATGATAGACTAAAGCTTCTTAGGGTTTCTTTAGGAACGTTTCCTGCTATTGCAACACTTATTAGGGGAAAGTTGGCGTCAAATTCCTCTGTTATCGGTTCTTCGGCATCCTCGGGTAGCTTGTCCTGAACCTTGGCAACTTCAGATCTTATATCCTGGGCGAGTTTTTGTGTGTCTTCTCCAGCCTCTATCTCAGCTATTATGGTTGAAAGGCCTTCAGAGGATGTTGAGCGTATCACTTTTATGCCGCTTATGTCGTTTATTTCATCTTCAATTGGAATACTTACAAGTTTTTCTACATCTTCCGCAGAAGCACCTGGAAACACGGTTGTTACAGAGACTAACTCCAGTTTGATTGAGGGAAATAGCTCAAGCGGAAGCATGATCGCAGACATTATGCCCACTACTAGGATGGACACCATTAATAGGTTGACTAATACGGAGTTTTTAACTGAGAATTCAGCTATGTGCATTTGTAAGTTTTGAAGCTACTTTGTTACTCGAACTAACTGTCCGCCGGCAAGTCCTACGTGACCTTCTACTATGATACTGCTTCCGTCCGGTATTAGATCCGTAGATATTGTGCCCTCCCGATCGTTAATCCACTCTACTGAAACTGGGATTTTAACAGCTTTCCCGTCCTGGTATATGAATATGAAGAGATTCTCGCTGTCGGATAAAACAGCAGTTCTCGGAACTATTAAGACTTCCGTTAATAATTCAGTGGGGATTTTCATATTGACTATTTCTCCCGGGAGCCAATTGTACTCATTATTTATTAGCTCAGCTTCAACTCTATATGTTCCCGAAACGGAATCAATATTGGGGCTAACTCCAATTATTCTTCCCTCAGTTTCTTCTAATCTGCCATTTAGTGTGGTGCTGAGATTGACTTTCATATCGGGCCCAATAATACGCGCCCACCTGGGCTCCACACCGGCTACAACGCGCTTTCTTTTTGTACTTACCATTTTCACAAGAAGTTGCCCTGCAGTGACTTCTTGGCCGACATCAGGCAGCACTTCTACAATCTTGCCTGAGATGGGGGAGGGTACTGTTAAATTGTCCACATCCCATTTCATAAGCCCGTATGACGCCTCAAGTGAGTCAACATTGGCTGATTCTGATGCAACCTGGTTGGATAGAGAGTCGAGTGTGTCGCGAGCAATAATCCCCTTTTCTACGAGTGTTAACGATTGATCATACTTGCGTTTAAGCTCGCTTAGATCGGCACGGGCTGATTTTAGCCGGGCTTGGGATTCTTTAAGTCTGAGTACTCTTCTTGGGTCTTCAAGAACGATTAGAGCATCGCCCTTATTTACTTCCTGACCCAGCACTACCTTTTTTTCTACAACCCATCCACCGACGTCAGCAATTATGTCAATCGTCTGTCCACCCTCAACACGGGCTAAGAAGCTCGTTGTTCGCCATACTTCTGTTGACAGAGTTTCCTGTACCCTGACAGGTGAGATTCTTTCTTCGCTTACAGTTTCAAAAGCCGATGAACGCACGGATATCATACGAACGTATAATCCCAGTAGAAGCACTATAAAAGCTGCTATTAAACCGAAAAACCAAAGCCATTGTTTTCTTTTCTTTGAGTCAACCATATTTATAACATTCCAAAATAGTGATTAATTATTATTAAATAAGTTTAGCACAAATTATTCCATTGAATATAAGCAATTTATATTGATTGTCACTTGCTGAGCTATATTATTTCAATTTAAGCTAGAGTGAGGAGGTAGCAAAGTCTTGAATTGTGGGATTTGATTCTCAAGAACTTCTTAGTGGGACTTTCTGTCCTTCTTAAGTTCAAAAACCTTGTCGAATATTTTCTGAGCTAGTACTGATTTAGGCATCAGGGGAAGTTCGTCAATACAATTATTGCCATAAACAAAATGGGCTATATTTGTGTCTTCTTCAAATCCTGCTCCTGATTGAGAAACGTCGTTAGCAACAATGAGGTCAGCGTTTTTCCTTTTTAATTTGCCTTGGGCATTTTTTAGTAAATTATCGGTCTCTGCTGCAAAACCGATTACCATCCTTCCGTTCTTTTTCCTGCCTATATCATAAAGTATGTCTTTTGTACGTTTAAGTTTTAAGATTTTATCCTTGTCATCTTTTTTTATCTTTCCATTTTGCGTTTTGGTAGGAGTATAATCCCCTACGGCTGCAGCTTTGATTACAATAGTGGACCAATCAAGGAATTCCATGACTGACTTATACATATCTTCGGAGCTGTCTACATTTATGGTTTTCACACCTGGTATAGGACTTAAGTTGGTCTTCCCGGATATTAATACAACATCAGCGCCTCTATTAGAGGCTTCTCTTGCGAGAGCGTAACCCATTTTGCCGCTAGATGGATTTGATATATATCTGACTGAATCAATAAATTCTCTAGTGGCTCCCGCAGTTACGAGCACTTTCTCATTACTCATATCATGAGGAGTTAGAGTCTTCTCGATCTCCCCCAAAATATCTTCTATCTCGGGAAGTCGTCCTTTCCCTTCCCAGCCACACGCAAGCTCCCCTTCTCCCGGCTCCATAATAACAAATTCGCGTTCTTTTAATTTCTCGATGTTATCTTTAACTGCGGGGTTTTCATACATGTTTACGTTCATGGCCGGGCATAAAATTATTGGCGCCTTGGTTGCCAGAATTACTGTCGTAAGAAGACTGTCCGCAATCCCTGAAGCCACTTTTCCAATAAAACTAGCTGTTGCCGGAGCAACGACTATAAGATCCGCGCTATCTGCAAGACTGATGTGTCCTATTTCAGATTCCCATTCCATATCAAAAGTATTTATTGCTACTTTTCTGCCGGAGAGGGTTTGAAGCGTGAGGGGGGTTATAAACTCGGTGGCATTTTTTGTCATCACAACCTGTACTGAGGCTTCCTTTTTCACCAGTCCCCTGACAAGCTCGCAGGATTTATACGCCGCAATACCTCCCGTAACCCCAACTATTATGTTTTTACCTTTTATAATAGACATTTTTTATACACTCTCTATCCCAATAGTATAGGAAATAAGACCCAATAGGGCAAATCCATATCACTAAATGTATCTTGGACAGAATGTAATTTTGCTAAAATATAAAAATAGTACTTGACAAAAATACAATAGGTGTATATACTCCTAACTAAGTTAACGGGTACAAAAAGATATTGGGAATATAAAATGGGAAAAAATACGCATGAAACAAAACCAGCAATTGCTTTAAAAGATTTAGCGGAGTGCGGACAGTGCACCTGCTTTAATTTGCGAAAAGCATCAAGAATTGTCACTCAGTATTTTGATGATTCTATGAGGTCAATAGGTTTACGGGGTACCCAGTTTACATTGCTTGCAAATGCTTTTGCCTATAGTCCAATTACTGTGACTCGCATGTCTGAAATTATGATAGTAGATCGTACAACGCTGGGGCGGAATTTGTTGCCAATGGAAAAGAGCGGACTTATAAAGGTAGAATCGGGAGATGACCGCAGAACGCGAATAGTGAAAATAACTGATGTAGGTAAGAGAAAACTTACGGAAGCCTATCCTCTATGGAAGGAAACTCAGGAAAATATAAAACAGAAAATGGGTTTAGAGAACTGGGGTTCTATGATTTCTAATATCTCTAATCTTGTAGATTGCATGCAAGAGAGCTAAAAAAATTTAAAACTATAGATGTATATACACCTATAAAGGAGGTTAGTTATGAATAAGAATAGTAAATTTAATGATCAGGTGGTGGTGATTACGGGAGCCTCTAGCGGTATAGGTCGTGCCACGGCACTTGAGTTTGCCCGTGAAGGTGCAAAAACAGTATTAGTTTCTCGCTCTTTAGAAAAGCTAGAAAGAGTGGCAAGTGAGATCAGAAGCTTTAACCCTAATGTGTTGGCAGTGCCAACAGACGTCTCATCGCCCGAGCAGGTTCACGAGATGGTTGAAAAAGTTTTGTCTGAGCTGGGCAGAATTGATGTTCTCTTTAATAATGCCGGGAGTTCGTATGTGGGCCGTATCGAGGATGAAAACTTTGTTGAAAACGCAAAGAAGATGATAGATACCGACTACTTCGGAACGGTTTACACAACTAAGGAAGTTCTACCTGTGATGCAAAAGCAAGGCTCTGGACATATAATGAATATGTCCTCAGTTGTGGGGAGGAAAGCCTTTCCACATTTCGGAGGATACTCTTCAGTAATGCACGCCATTTCCGGATTCACGGATTCATTAAGACAGGAACTATTCGGAAGTGGAATAAACGTGTCGATTATTCATCCCGCTTTAACTCAAACCCCTCTACTGAATCATGTTAGGCCAGAGGATATGCCGCCGCCATTTAGAGGGATAACTCCGATATCCGTTGAATCAGTTGCGAAGGCTGTTGTTAATGGCGTGTACTACAATCAAGCAAGAATTATAGTTCCATTTCAGCCTAAATTATTACTTCTCGCTGATGCAATATCACCTCATATTGGAGATCTAGTTGTAAAGCTTTTGTCGAACAAGGTTTTTTCGAGGCTGCTTGGTACATATCGCGGAAGGTTATATCACGACATTAAAAATCAGTAATTTCCCAAGGGGAGCTGACCTCTATTCTGAGAACACTGAGTCTACAAGAAATGAGATCTACAATCAGGCCGGAATCTCCTAGAATAGAAAGCAAAAGAGAACATATAAGTGAGACGGATTTAGTAAATACTTATATCACTCTATCAACGCCTTGGAGCTGTATAGTAGGTATTTGAGCATAATCTGACAAGGAAGTAATCACAACTTTGTTTTGCTTGAGCCCTATTTCTCTCCTAATGAGTTTTAACTGGTAAATCTATCATCTAAAAATCTCAGTTATACAAGCTAATTGCTCGAAATAAGAAAGAGATAATCCCCCTTTGTTCGGGTACCATTAACCGGATATCCTAAGGATAATTTTAGTTCTCTAGTTGTTGACATTCCACATACCATTGAGAACATTACAGAGGTCTTAAAGGGAGATAGATGACAAACACAGCTTCGCCCCAGGATAGTATTGATGCGATCTCTGCGAATTTTCCAGTAAGTAAAAGCATTGGAAGGTGGGTATTACTTGCGACTATTCTCGGCTCTAGTATGGCCTTTATAGATAGTACCGCTATGAATGTAGTTATACCGGTGCTTCAATCCGAGCTTAACGCTACAATCCCTCAGGTGCAGTGGATAATGGAAGCGTACGCTCTCTTTATGTCGTCGCTAATGCTTTTGGGAGGCTCACTTGGAGATAAGTTTGGAAGAAAGAGGATCTTTGCGCTGGGGATAGTCATATTTACTGGAGCTTCAATATGGTGCGGTCTCTCCCCAAGTACGAGTCAATTGATTGTTGCAAGAGCGTTTCAAGGAGCAGGTGGGGCGCTTCTAATACCGGGAAGTCTGGCGATTGTGAATATATCTTTTAGTGATGAGCACCGGGGTAGAGCAATTGGAATCTGGGGCGCATTTACAGCTATAACAACTACTCTGGGCCCTATCTTGGGTGGATGGTTAGCAGAGAACCTTTCTTGGCGCTATGTATTCTTTATCAATGTTCCTCTTGCGTTAATTGTTCTGGGAGTTCTTTATTGGCGAATTCCTGAGAGTAGAAAAGGTAACGGAGATGAAAAGCTTGATCTGTGGGGTTCGTTACTTGCAACGTTGGGTTTAGGCTGCATAGTGTTTGGATTAATAGACTCAGCTAATGTTGGCTTTGGACATCCCAAAGTGATTATCCCTCTAATTGTCGGAGGGATCAGTCTGTTAGGTTTTCTTTTCTATGAGAGTCGGACATCTTCCCCTATGATGCCTCTTAATCTTTTTAAGTCAAAGACTTTTAGCGGTGGAAATTTTATAACGTTGCTCTTCTGGGGTGCATGGAGCGGGGCGATATTCTTTATTCCCTTTAATCTTATACAGCTGCAAGGTTACTCGGCTGCGGGTGCAGGTCTTGCCTTTATTCCTCTTGTAATTGCTCTCTTTTTGTTCTCTCCCTGGGCAGGAGGTCTCGTAGCAAATTACGGTGCCAAATTACCTATAATCGCCGGCACAATACTAGCATCTATCGGTTTTTATCTCTTTACTCTGCCCGGTATTGGTGGTAGCTACTGGACTACTTTTTTTCCGGCTATTACCTTATTAGGAATAGGGATGGCTATTATAATTTCCCCTCTCACAACAGCGGTGATGGAATCTGTAGAACTTAAAGATTCAGGGGTTGCATCGGGCATCAATAACACTGCCGGTAGAATGGCGGGGGTTTTGGCTATTGCCGTAATGGGAGTATTTGCAGTATCTACATTTAGTAGGAGTCTAGATTATGAGCTTGACTCTATGGATTTGCAACAGGAGACGAGACAGTACATTGATGATCAGCGTATCAAGATATTACTGATTGATATACCAGAGAACGTTGAGACTGAAACTAAGACTTATATTAGAAACGCAATCGATAAATCCTTTTTAGCCAGCTTTAGATTAATGATGCTTATCTCCTCCGGATTAGTGCTATTAGGCGCTTTTGTAGCCTGGTTTACAATTGAGAGAATGAAGCCGGATTAGCATATAAATTTCAGACTATTTTAAAACCTTTTTAGGCTTATACTCGTATTTCTGATAGATTAATTACTGTTATATATTTTAATGGAAGATCAGCGTTAGTTTAGTAAACTCTCATAAGGAGATAAATATGTCTAAAAAAGTTAAAAAAACTGAAGAAGAGTGGCGTGAAGTCTTAAGTGAAGAGCAGCACTATGTTATGAGACAAAAGGGGACGGAAAGACCTTTTACGGGGAAATACCATAATCACAAAGAAGAAGGTGTGTATAAGTGTATAGGCTGTGGAAAGGAGCTTTTCAGATCCCATACAAAATTTGACTCAGGTACGGGTTGGCCAAGTTTCTCTGAACCTGCAAGTCATGAAAATATAACCACTGAAGCCGACGGAAGTCTCGGTGTGACGAGGACTGAAGTTATTTGTAGTAGTTGCGATGCACATTTGGGTCATGTGTTTCCTGACGGCCCTAACCCTTCCGGGCTTCGTTACTGCATAAATTCCTGTGCGCTTGATTTTGAGAAAGAAGAAAATGAGGAATAATTTTCCTTATTTATCCATATAACTCTGCAAGCGTAAAAAAATGTAAGTAGCTTTGTTGGTAATCTTTCATCTAAAATTCACAGCAGTCATGCATGCTTATGGAATTGTATAGGGTTTGAGTGTGGCGACGGGTGGATTTGAACCACCGACACAGGCCTTATGAGAGCGAAAATTACAGTATTAGAGTGTTAAAGAGCAAATAAGAGCGTGAAACAAATCGCCTTTATTTATAGGGGTATCTCGACAATAACAGGCAATCTATTACCATTGCCTTTTACGCATTGATACGCTCTTATACATTTCATTTACTGACAAATCTACTGACATATCTTTGGATTTATTTTACTTAAATTCAACCTCTCTAGTATCAGCTCTATGGAGCCTCTAAGTTTGTTCCTATCTTCCCTACTTACTGCATCGGTCTTGAAAACCTATTCCACTATTATAACAGCATTAAAGTCTGAATAACAAAATTAAAGAAATCCCCTTATTTTATAGGGGCTATATCTTACTCAACCCAACATTGCTTATATGCTCTTTAACGGATTTTAACGAAGAATACCATCTGAATTACCACCAATTTCACCACCAATGAACTATGTCTATATGTGAAAATTAAAGAATAAAACTATGTTCTGTTAAATAATCTTTGGAATGTATCATAGTGACATTCTACTGAGCTCCTGTATATAGTGTTATTTTGCCAGATTTTTCTACTTTTAACTGGTCCAGTTCTCTGGGGGAAGGTCAGTAAAATTTACAAATCAC
>SMUY01174910.1_pt1 | contig 12726 bp, 9 predicted proteins | sample 2456441 | NCBI WGS metagenome assembly SMUY01 (sample SAMN11095931, study PRJNA526329) | marine sediment metagenome | biome: Marine sediment; feature: Surficial sediment; material: Deep marine sediment; isolation source: Hadal surficial sediment | place: Pacific Ocean | collected 2014-11 | depth 0-1...
TCCATACTGATCCCCTTCATGACCAAATACATTAGTTAGCCGTAGAATTGTAAAATCAAATCCGTGTTTTTTTGCCATTAATTGTACAAGATCTTCTCCAATTTTTTTTGTAATGCCATACACATTATTGGGAAGGAGTGGGTCATCTTCACTACTTTTTTCCCCTATGGTTTCACCATATACTTCCCTACTTGAAATAAAAATGAATTTAGAACCAGCTTTTGAACAAGCCTCTAAGGCATTATAAGTTCCAAAAACATTGACTTTAAAGGCATTTTCAGGTTCTTCATAACATTTTTTCAAACCTGTTAAAGCAGCTAAATGTACTATTACATCAGGAGAATGTTTAGTAATTACTTCAGAAATTTTTGAGTCTTCGGTATTTCCCTCTTCTAAGATTACATTTTTTAAGTGTATAGAGCCTTTGGTATTTACCACATCTTCCTTTCTAGCAAAGACAATAATATCGTATTTTTTTGAAAATTTTTCAATAAATCGCTTACCGATGAAACCCAAACCTCCATTAAGAAGAATCTTCATTTTATTGTCAACTTATCCTTGAAAGAAAGTAATTTGCTTATTTGAAAAGATTGTTTTGAATGGATATTTAAGATAAACCAATTGAATTTTTTCACCATGATTTTTTAAAATTACTGTGGTGCAGCTATATAGAGATCCTGGTGAGTCATGGAATCAGGTAAATGTTCTAACAGTTTCAATCCTACACTATTCAATACTTTTTCAACAAATTGACGAGTTACAATCATTACTGCATATTTACTGCCGGGTAGTCTTCCCTTGGTTTCATTTGGAATAACGTTTACACTAAAGCTGTATCCATCGGTTAAGGAAACTCCCACTTGTTTTTGCTCAAATTCACCCTTTGTTGTGAATAAAAAAATTCCGTCTTTTTCAAGACATTTGCTAATATCTGAAATATAGAATTTAAAACTGGATGGAGGTAAATGAGTGAAAACAGAATAAGCAAAAATCACATCAGATTTCTCATTATATGTAGAAAGAGATTTTTCATCGGTAATTAAAAATGGAGTTGCCTTAAACTCTTCAGCACAAAAATTTACAGCCTCATCCCAAACATCAGTAACAACAAACTTTGATGGAGAAAATAGTTTTGGAATATATCTACAAATTCTTCCATGTCCGCAACCATAATCCAAAATTTTTTTACCTGACAGTAACGAAGGCTTGTGTCTTGATATACTATCTTTAAATGTTAAGGCATTTTTTTTTCCTGTAATAAAATAATCATCAGTAGCAAACCCTAGTTCGATTATGTAGTTCATCATTTCGTCATCAGGGTGAACTTTCAAGTTAACCGAGTCATCAATTTCCATTTTTATTTTAGCTCCTTTTCAATACTAATTGATTTATTGCGATTAAAAAAACATGATCCTAAGCAAATTCTAAGATTTTAAAGTGATTTCCTAATTTTGAAAAAATAGTAAATTTTTCAAGAGTCACATAATTATTTAATGAAGAACCTCCTAATTGAATTCATGGATAGAAAAATCTCAGTTTATGACCCTTATGCTGGAAGTTCTTTAGAAAATGAAATTACGCTTTGTTATATTGACGTTCTTTCCACATGTAATTTAGCATGTCCATCATGTCCAGTTGGGAATATGAAAAAAGTTCCTGGAACAATTATGGATTCAGATAAATTTGAAAAAATTATAATAAAATTAAAAAACGAATATCAACATCTTGATGAAATTGGCCTATACAATTGGACAGAGCCTTTACTTCATCCAAAATTATCAGAATTTATAAAAGTTGTAAAAGATGCAGGCTTTTCATGTACAATGAGTACAAACTTGAACTATTTAGGAAAATTAGAAGATGTTGTAAAAAGTGAACCAAACATTTTACGAATATCATTATCAGGATTTGAACAAAAAACCTACGAAAAAGGTCACAAAAAAGGAAACATTGAAACTGTAAAACAAAATATGAAAATTCTTGCAGATTTTATAAAAAAATATAATTCAAAAACCAAGGTTGTAGTACTTTATCTCAAATACAAACACAATATTTCTGACATACCAGCAATGAAGGAATTTGCTCAAATGTTAGGATTTGAATTTGAAGAATATTGGGCATATCTTATGCCAGTTGAAAAGAATTTAGAATATATAGAAACACCAGAAAAAATTGACCCTGAAACAAAAGAAATTATAAATTCTTTAGAAATTGAACCAACAGAACATTTGAAAATTCTTGAACCATACAAAAAAGATAGGTGTCTTCTAATTGAGAATCAATTAGTATTGAATGCAGCTGGAGAAATTGAATTATGTTGTGCATCGTATAATCCTCTATACACCAACAAGAACTTCCTTGATCTCACTCCAGAAGAAATTCGTGATTTACGACATAAAAATGATTTATGTGAAAAATGTATGAAGCATGGAATTAATATGATATATAGTACTGTAATAGGTGATTCTGATTTAAAACATCACTCAGAAAGAATAACAAAAATTTTGGGTTAGAATTAATTATCCAATATTTTTATTTTTTAATAGTTCCTAACTGAAATTTTACACTTTTAAGAATTTTTTGATTTTTCTTAGACTTTGATATTACCTTCAAAACATGTTCTCCTTCATTTATTTTTCCAACATTTACTTTGGATGAAAAACCTGATTCAAGTGCTTCTTTATAGGATGGAAATACATCAAAAACATCTAGTCTTTTCATATTTGGTTTAATTTTTCCCACTTTTTTATCATCAATAAAAATTTCAAGCAATATGGGATTACCTATAGAAGAAAAGCTCCAACCGCTAATCTCTAATTCGTTTACATTCACAGAAAATTTTTCCTTAAAAGTTGCTGTTTCTATTTCCCCAAAAATTTCATCATTTTGCTTTAATTCAGAAGTAATAGGTTTTATTTCATCAATTTTTTCAGATTGAATTTTATTGTTTTCTTGTACGTGATTTGTCTTTGTTTCTAAATAAAAATTCCTATACGCATTATCATAAGTTATACATTCTTCTTCTATTCTTCGTGGAATCGTAATATTTTGACTTAATTTATCAATAATTTTTGGATCGTCTACGATCATTTGTAGAATATCTCTTAATTTATTGACATCACCAACTGGAAAAAGGAATCCGTTAATTTCATTTTTTATAACCTCTGGTATCCCACCTACATCTGAAGCAATAACAGGTTTTTTGAACGCTAAAGCAGTTTGCATGACAAGCGGATAAATTTCCTTATACACCGATGGAATCACTATTGCAGAAACGTTTTTCATAATTTTTGGTAATTCTTCATAATCAAATGTTCCACAAAATTCTATTCTTTCATCATTTTTGCTAATTCCATCTGATCTAACTCCCCCTACAAGATTAAGAGTTTGTGTAGCGTATTCATTTATTGTATCTGCATTTCCATAGATTTTTAATTTTATTTGTTTATTAACAACTTTTTTGAATGCTTCAATTAAGACATGAAGTCCTTTATGCCACATAAAACTTCCAATAAACGCAAATACTAATTCGTCAATAGCTATTTTTTGTTCGTCTAGATAAAAAAAGTCTATTGCAAAATTATTTAGTTCTATTTCTTTCTGCCAACCATTTTCCCAAAAAGTTTTCCTAACAAAATTTGTTCCTGAAAAAACACGATCTACATTATCAAAAAAATATTTTGCATCAGTGTATCTTGATACAACTTCATTTCCATAGTTACAAACCCTCATGCATTCTTTTCCACCTTGGGGGCCATTACATAAATTCTGATCAATAGTTACGAGATTTTTGTCACATAAAAGCCAATTATCTGTTAAGGTAAGAACAGTTGGAATTTTCAGTTTTTTACACACTTTAAGCACACTTGCTAGACGTGCTGGATGAGTAAAATGGACTACATGGAATTTACTAATCAGGTCCTCAAGAGATGCTTCAAATTTTGGATCAAAAATTTCAAAGGCAATTCTTTTTTTGTGATGTTTTATTGAAACTACAGGAATGGATTCAATCTGATATTCCTTTTTCTTAATATAATCATCAACATTCACAAATCCATCATCACCATTATCAATCTCTTCTGTAAACCAACTCTTAGAAAATGATGATTTTTTTCTTGGAGAACTTGGTTCATAAGTCAATACAGTAACATAATGTCCCATTCTTTGCATTTGTTTTGCAATATCTAGAGTATGTCGTTCTGTTCCAGTATAATGCATTGGAAAAAATTGATGAAGTACATACAAAATATTCATTATACACCACTCTTTAGGATTTTTTCAATCTTTGGTAAAAGTTTGATTTCTAAATCATTTTTCTTAGAGTACATATTAAATCCACTTAGTACATCACCCATAAAAGTTCCAAAAATTTTGTATAGAGCATCAAACAAATCATTTTGAATATTCATCAGAGATGGATATGTTTCTGTCATGAAATTTTCTATAGTGTATAATCTAGCAAGATAGTTTTCTAAAAGAAGATTTTTTTTACTATGTAGTTTTGGAATATCTTTAAAAATAATTTCAAATAATTTTTCAATAGACTGTTCTAATGATTTTGGTTTTTCAGTTGATAAAAAGAATTTTCTACTTTTATTATGTATGTTAGCAAAAGTTATTCTGATATCTTCAAAGTTTTCTTTTTTCAATAAATCTATTGTTAATCCTATCGAGTTATATATTGACCAAATAACTTCTAAAAGCTCTTCTTCAGTTGAAATTTTGTATTGTTTTTTAAAATCCCAAATTTTTGCACCTAATAGTGGGTTACAAATGCTATGCTCAGTAAAAGCTCTTTTTAACCAATAAAATGCATCTCTATTATGAGAATGAATCACATAGTTTCTCCCAAAATTTGAAATATAATATCCATCATTAACTAATTTTATTCCCATTTCCAAATCTTCTCCATATCCTAAATCTGTATATTGGTATTTAGAAAAAACATTTCGTCTATAGCATGCACAAACATCATCAATTTGGGCAACACTTCTCTTTTGCTCTATTGTTAATCTGTCAAATGAGTTGGGTTTTACGTGGATAAAAAAGTATTCTAGAAATTTATAATGATTTGTAATACCACTTTTAAACATTAAATCCGAATCACTTTTTGGAACTTGTCTTGGTGAAACACATCCACATTCAGGATGATATGATAATTCCGTACATAAATTATAAAAAAGATTTTCGTTCGATGGAATTGCGTCATCTGATAAAAATAAAATATAGTCTCGTGTTGCTTTACTTGCCCCAAGATTTCTTGTAGTTCCATGATTAAATTCCTCTGGCTTAATATTGATTAACTTAACATTATGAAGATCTTGTAAATAACTGAGGTCGTGTAGTCCAGAATTCACAAAAATTATTTCTAAATCTTTAATTCCTTTTTGTGAGTTAATTTTTGAAAGTAGATAATCTATGGTAGTTTTATCAGAATATGTGGGTATAACAACAGATACTTTATAATTAATTTTGTAAATTTGTTTTTCTTCTAATTCAGAATAATTTGTTTTTTGTTGTCTTCGAAGAGAGTTTTTTGTCCTCAAAATTAATGATAATTTTTTTGGCGGTATTAAAGAAAATATTGTATCAGATTTACTAGATGATGATTTCTCTTGAGGGATTTTAGAGGCTTCTATGTAACTTGATGGAGTTGATACTGGATCAGTAGAAATTGTGAATTCTCTTTTTTTTATTTTTATTTTTGCTTGCTGTAAAAATTCACCAAATCCATATTTTTTAATAAATTCTGCGATCACATCAAAATTTGTTTTTATTTTACGTATTTTTTCAATTTTTGTTGCATAGAATCTTATAATTTTAAAACCGGTTCCAGACTTTATATTATCAAGTGCATGTTGATGTCTGGCGAGTTCATCTTTAAAATAGGTATAATCTCTTATTAGTGCTGAGTTTTCTGCAGATTGTTTAGAAATTTCTTGGTCTAATTTTAAAATCTCATTTTGCTTGTTAGAAATTTCATTTTTAAATTGCTTTTTTTCGGATTCTAGTGAGCCAATTTGATCATTATATTGCTTTTTTTCGGATTCTAGTGAGCTAATTTGATCGTTATATTGCTTTTTTTCGGATTCTAGTGAGCTAATTTGATCGTTATATTGCTTTTTTTCGGATTCTAGTGAGTTAATTTGGGTTCGGAAATTCTTTTCTAATTCATCATTGTAGGATTTTATGTTCGATTCATTTTTTTGTATATCTTCAAGATATTGAGTGTACCACCTTGAAAATTTTGAAAGTTTTTTTCTGTTAATTGTTTCGGCTTTGGAATGCAGCACATCTTTTTTGTTACACATCACTACAGCCCATTTGATAAGTTCAGTAAGATTTCCTTTCGAAGCTTCTGGAAATGTTTGTTGTAAATCTGGTCGATCTGAGTATACATTCAAAAGAGCAGAAAGGGGTTTACTTAGAATATCAGTTTTTATATTTTTTATTTTATTATGTAATTGAATTATTCTATTACTTTTTTCATTCAAAAGAATTTTTGAAATTTCAAGAACCTTGATAGAATTTTTAACCCGTGTATTGAGAATAAAACCAAACCCAAAGCCTTCTCCGCTGTGAAAATCTATTATTTCAAAACTAGGATATTTGGATTTAATTTCCTTCCAAAATTTGCTTACCTCCCCAACATTCTTTTTTGGTCCTTTATTGATGTCATGAAAGGCGATTATTCCGTCTTTTCGCACTAATCCATGATACATCTCATAGTCTTTCTTAACACCTTTGAATGTATGGTCACCATCTATCAAAAGGAAATCTAATTTTTTTGATTTAAGAATTCGTTTAGTTTTTTCTAGAGTGCTTTTTTGATGGGAGTTACTTCGAATAAGATGAATTTTTTGTTTAGCATTAGCAAACGATTCATAGATCGACATATTGGAATTTGGATATAGTTCTCCTCCAAAGGCGCCTTCTGGCAAATCTATACTAATTATAGTTGCTTTTGGGTCCGCAATCTTGGTTAAAAGAAAAAATGTACCGCCAGATGCTGTACCAATTTCAAGAAAGTTTTTTGAGGGATATTTCTCTAAAATTTTTAATAGCGTTTCAATTTCGGCCTTTTTCTGAAGTGGTTCGATAGAAAAATGTCCATAACGAAAATTGAACGCCAATTCTATATAATTTTCAAGTGTATGACATTTCTGGGATTGTTTTTTTAATTTTGATATTATTTCTTCAATTTTAGTTTCACTATTAATCTGCATATCGTAGCTATGAATTAAGACAATATAATATCTATATTCATCTTTTCATAGTTGATTAAACCTTTTAGTGACCATATGCAACTGTTATGACAGGTTTGACGGGTTCGATTGGAAGCCCATTGGGAAGATTAATTATCAAATACTGACGTGATAACAGCTAATTCAGTATCCTGTATTTCTTCATATTTAATTCAATAAACTGTTGTCTTTTTTTTTAATTTTGTAAATACTTTGAGAATTGATACTAACTGTTAACCGTTATGTAATCTTTTTAATCCATTTATGGTACTAACATAAACATCATTCATCATCTTGGCAACCTCTTTTTCAGTCATTCCTTTTGGTTCAAAGGTACTGGATAATTCCACCTCACATGTGCCGTTTTCACGGTCTTTTACCTTTACTGTACCAAGATAATTCGCAAGCGGCAAGGGTGAGCTAGTGATGGAATAACTCAAGGTTTTAGAATCATTATCAAAACTAATTATTTCCTCTATGTGTTTTCTATTTAGAATGAGGTGCTTTATTTATTTCAAATTTTAAATGATAATTAATGAAAGAAATTTTTGAGTTATAATAAGAAAATTTACATTAAAAACACTTCGATTTTTATATCACAAAATATATGCAGATTTATGTTACCAGGTGTTAAAATAAAGAAAATTACCAAATTTCCTGATGAGCGAGGTTCATTTGCAGAAATTTTCCGAGATGATTGGTCTGATTTTATAGAACCAGAAGATAAAATCGTTCAAGCAAACTTATCTTATTCATTTCCAGGCATGATTAGAGCATGGCACAGACATCAACGAGGACAAGTTGATTATTTTATTACTGTACGTGGTTCAACAAAGATTTGTGCATATGATGATAGACCAGATTCTTCTACAAGAGGACAACTTGACGAGATAATTTCAAGTGGGGAACAAGTACAATGTGTGAGGATCCCAGGATTTTATTATCATGGTTTTAAATCTGTAGGTTATGAGCCTGCACTTGTTGTTTATCTAACTACAAGACTCTATGATTACAAGAATCCAGATGAAGAAAGAAGAGCTTGGAATGATTCTACAATAATTAATCCAAGAACCAAAAATCCTTATGATTGGAACGCTATTTCACACAAATGACCATGAATATACTTGTATGTGGTGGAGCAGGTTTTATTGGAAGTGCATTTATTCGAAATTATCTTAAAAGAAATACACAAAACAAAATTGTTAATCTAGACAGTCTGACCATTGGTTCAAACAAAGCCAATCTTATTGAGGTTGAAAAAAACTCGAATTACAGCTTTATCCAAGATGACATAAAAAATATTGAAAATATGAACAAGGTTACCAAAGACATAGATCTAATAATCAACTTTGCAGCTGAATCCCATGTAGATAGGAGTATCTCAAATCCACTACCATTTATTGAAACTAATGTTTTTGGAACGTATTCACTTTTAGAGGCAGCAAGAAAAAATGAAAAAAAATTCATTCATGTTTCTACAGATGAAATATACGGAGATGCAGAAAAAGGGAAAACCTTTACAGAAAATGCTATCATAAAAACCAGCAATCCATACTCTGCTACAAAGGCTTCAGCTGATCACTTGGTTGAGGCATATCACAGAACTTATGGATTAAACTGCATTACAACCAGGTGTACAAACAACTTTGGTACTTACCAATTTCCTGAAAAACTCATTCCAAAAACTATCATTCGGGCACTAAATAATCTTAAGATTCCATTGTATGATGGCGGTTATCAAATTCGTAGTTGGATATATGTAATTGACCATGTTGAGGCAATTGAATCCCTAATAGACAAAGGAAAACCAGGAGAAGTTTACAATATTACAGCCTGGAATGAAATTACCAATCGTGATGTGGTTGAACGAATTCTCAAGCTAATGGGAAAACCTCTGGATTTGATTGAAAAGGTAGGAGATAGACCAGGACATGATAAAAGATACTCTATTGATGCATCGAAAATTCAAAAAACTACAGGGTGGAAACCTAGATACCATTTTGATGATGCACTGCAAGAGACGGTAGATTGGTATCAAAAAAATCCCAAGATTTGGGAACCACTTGCCGATGAAAATGCTCTTCATCCTCAGCCTTGGACATTAGACTGGTGATTAATTGAAATATTTAGTAACAGGTTCTGCAGGTTTGGTTGGAAGTCAAGTTGTTAATGACCTATCACAAAATAAAAATACAATTTTTTCTGTCTATCATGACATCAAACCAGAAATTGGAGAACCGGTACAAATTGACTTGACCAGCATTGAAAAAACTAAAACGGTACTTGAAAATGTAAAACCTGAAATCATAATTCATCTTGCAGCTTTAACAAATGTTGATCTTTGTGAGACAGAAAAGGATTTAGCAATCAAAATCAATGCAGAAGCTACTGAAGTTATTGCAAAACAAGCTAACAAATTAAACTCGTTTATGATTTATGTTTCAACTGATTATGTGTTTGATGGTCAGAAAGGTATGCAAACAGAAACTGATGAACCCAATCCTGTAGACTTTTATGGAAAATCAAAACTTGAGGGTGAAAAAGCAGTTACAAGTTTGGCATCAGAGTGGTGCATTGCAAGATTAAGTACACCATATGGGCATCATCCAAGAAAAAAGACATTTCCTGTGTGGGTTGCCCAAAATCTTAAAGCAAAAAAAGAAATTAGTGTAGTTATTGATCAATTCACTTCACCAACTTATGTTCCTAATCTAAGTCGTATGTTAATTGAGATATCCAAACGTAGACTAGGTGGAATAATACATTTAGCTGGTGCTACTCGAATATCTAGATTTGATATGGCTTGTCTTGTTGCAGATAAACTAAGGATGGAAAAAAATTTGCTTAAAAAAATAACGGTTGATGAAATGAATTGGAAGGCAAAAAGACCCAAGGATTCATCTCTAGATGTGTCAAAAGCAACTAAATTACTTATGGAAAAGCCATATACAGTTAAACAAGGTTTAGATGATTTCAAATTTACCAAAGATTTAGAGTGAAACTATGGTAAAATCCCAAAAAATATTGATCACTGGAGGTTTAGGATTTATTGGTAGCCATCTATGTGAAAAGCTTCTGCAAGATAATAATGAAATAATCGTAGTAACAAAAAGTAAAAACAAAATCCAAAATATTCACAGCTTTATGGATAAAATAACAATTGAATACGTTGATATGACAGATTTTCAATCCCTTGAAAAAATTATTGAAAAGATAAGACCAAATGTAATTTTACATGTTGGGGGAGTCACATCACATAAAGAATCTTTTGAGAATCCAATGTACAATGTAGATGCAAATGCAAAATCAACACTTTGTATCCTCCAAAAAATAAAGGAACTTAATTTACAATGTAGGTTCATTCTTGGAAGTACCTTCATCGTAATTGGAAAACCTGCAAGCCTTCCAATAAATGAGGAAACTCCTTGTAATCCCACTACTCTTTATGGAGCAAACAGATTACTTAGTGAACATTATTGCAAAATTTATCATAATGTTTACAATTTAGATACCTTAGTATTTAGAATCACCAATACCTTTGGACCAAGAGAACAATACCTTACTCCAAAAAATGCAATAAACTATCTTATTTACCAAGCATTTTGCGGAAAAGATGTTACAATTTACCAAGATGGAAAATTTTTCAGAGATATAATTTACATATCCGACGTAATTTCAGCCATTAATACTATTATTAAAAGTGGTAAATCCGGAAACCTATATTGGATATCTTCTGGCAAAAAAACATGGTTCTATGAAATAGGAGAATGGTTAGAGGAACTTGCAGGAACTTCTCCAAAATATGTAGAGCAGCCAACGTATACAAAAAAAGTTGATGTTGGCAACTTTTTAGTAGACAATTCAAAATTAAAATCCCTTGGATGGGAACCAAAGGTTACAATTAAGGATGGAATCAAAAAAACACTAGAATACTTTAAAACTCTACAGATTGAAGAGAGCCAGACAAATGTTTTGTGAGATGTTAAGAAAATGAAAGGAATTATACTTCATGGAGGTCATGGAACTCGTCTAAGACCGCTAACTCATACAGGTCCAAAACAGCTATTACCTATTGCAAACAAACCAATGTCCCAATATGCATTAGAGGATCTACGAGAAGCTGGGATCAAGGATATTGCAATAATTATTGGTGATGTATATCCTGGGAAAGTAAAAGAGCATTATGGAGATGGAAAGGAGTTTGGAGTAAATATTACCTATATCTTCCAAGACCAACCAAAGGGAATTTCTCACGCAATACGATTATGTAAGAAATTTGTAGGAAAAGAAAAATTTATTGTATATTTGGGAGACAACATACTAAGGACTGGTCTTAAAAACTACACAAAACGATTTACAACATCAAAAATGGATGCTATGATACTTCTATGTGAAGTAGAAAATCCATCTAGCTTTGGAATTGCAGAATTAAATGGAAAAAATATACAAAAAATTATTGAAAAGCCAAAACATCCAAAATCAAATCTTGCAATAATTGGTGTTTATTTTCTTACTCCAAAAATTTTCAACATTATTGATAAACTAAAGCCTTCATGGAGAGGAGAGCTTGAAATAACTGATGCACTTCAAATGATGATGGATAACAATCTATCTGTTCAATATGATACGGTTACTGGGTGGTGGAAAGACACAGGTACTCCAAAGGATATACTTCATGCAAATAAATTAATTTTGGATTCTATAGGTACCACAAATCAATTCATTCTAGCAAAGGGATCGAAAGTACAGGGAAATATTGTAATTGGTAAAAACAGTACAATTAGTAGAGACTCGTTTGTAAAAGGTCCTGTTATCATAGGTGATAATTGCACAATAGGTCCTGCTGCTCGAATTGGTCCATATGTTGGAATTGGCAACAATTCAGTTCTGAAAAATTGTGATATAGAAAATTCAATTATAATGAATGATTGTAAGATTGATTCTAAAATTCACATAGTTGATAGTATTGTTTCCCATGGTTCTGAAGTAATAGATAATCCAGAACCAAAAAAGCATCAATTACTGCTGGGGGAAAGATCCCAAATCAAAATTTGATATCAGCCCTTTTGTAGCAAATTACAGACATTATTTTATAATTGGGCTTGACTAATCTTATTCTAACCTAAAATGAAGTTGGTGTGTATTCCTGCGTATAATGCAGAAAAAAAGATTGGAGACGTGGTAAAAAAAAGCCTAGAATATGTAGATGAGGTAATAGTGTGTGATGACGGTTCAACTGATAATACTGCAAAGATTGCAAGTGAAAGTGGAGCCAGAGTACTTAGTCACAAAAAAAATCAAGGGTATGGTGCAGCACTAATTACAATGTTTGATCATGCAAGAAAGGAGGATGCAGATGTAATGATCACACTAGATGGTGATGGACAACATGATCCAAAAGAGATTCCTCTGTTTTTAAAAGCATTAGATGAAAATAAGGTAGATGTCGTAATTGGTTCTAGATTTTTAAACAACAAGACAA
>SMUY01408785.1_pt1 | contig 12722 bp, 9 predicted proteins | sample 2456441 | NCBI WGS metagenome assembly SMUY01 (sample SAMN11095931, study PRJNA526329) | marine sediment metagenome | biome: Marine sediment; feature: Surficial sediment; material: Deep marine sediment; isolation source: Hadal surficial sediment | place: Pacific Ocean | collected 2014-11 | depth 0-1...
CGTCCGCCTCGAACCGCGGGTCAGCATGGGCCATCGGCTCTCCGAATACCGACGCCTGGTGGAGGAGCACCGGATCGATCTGCTCGTCATGAACACCATGGACGGCGAGCAGCTGGCCATGCACGGACACGCCTACCCCCTGGCCATCGAGCTGCGCCAGATTCCCTTGCTGATGCTGTGATGCCCGCGACCCCGATCGCGAGCCTGCTGCTCTCCGCCGGCGCGGGCGTTCCCGTCGGCGTGACCGCTGTGTTTGCGGCTCTGCTGGTGGCCATGATCGCTTGCTTGGCCCTGGAGGAGAAGCTGCAGGCGAAGAAGTCGGTGATCGTTGGCTCGTTCGCCGTGGTCTGCCTGCTACTCGGCGGATGGCTGGAGCTGCTGCCCTTCCGGGACATGCTGATCCACGTGGGCGAGATCGACGTCCAGCTTCCGATCTACATCCCGGCCATCGATTGGAGCGTAATGGCGATCATCCTGGGCTCGTCGCTGTTCGTGGACATCACGTCGAAGTCCGGTCTTTTCACCTGGATCGCCATCCGGCTCACCAAGTTGTCGGGCGGAGACCCGCTGCGGCTGCTCGTCTTCTACGGCGTCATGACCGTGGTCTTTTCGGCCGTGCTCAACAACGTGACGGCCATGATCATCGTGGGGTCGCTGACGGGCGTCTCCCTCAAGCGTCTGGGAATCGAGGACAAGCTGTTGGGCTTTCTGCTGATCGAGGGGCTCCTGACCAACGTCGGCGGCCTGCTCACACTGATCAGTTCGGTCCCCAACATCATCGTGGGCCACGCCGCCGGCATTTCGTTCATGACCTTCCTGGTGACGGCAGCGCCCTACGTGGTCGTGGCCACCGTGTTTACACTGGCGCTGGGGGCCCGGCTCTTCGGAATCCGGCGACTCCAGGACGCCGAAGCCATCGCCGAGGCCGAGCAGCGGGTGTCCGGCTTCGACGAGAACGACGGGATCGATTCGCCCTTCGCCTTCTGGTTCGGGGCCGTCATGCTGCTGGCCTTCATCGTCACGATTGCCAGCGCATCGATCCCGGGCACGCTGCTCAACCGTCTGGGCATGGGCTACGTGGCGCTCTCCTTTGCCGTCGTGATGCTCGTCCGTTATCGCTCGGTGGCCGACCGCTTCTACCAGGCGCTCGATTGGGACCTGCTGGCCTTCTTCGCCGCGCTCTTCGTGGTGATCAATGTGATGGAGCACGCCCATGTGCTCGAATGGATCGGCCGGGGTCTGCGCCCGATCCTCGAGATGAGGGAGCCGCTGGGCCCCGCCGTCCTGCTGCTGGCGGCGGCCGCCGCCAGCTCGGTGACGGACAACATCCCGCTGGCGGCCATGCTCGCCCACATCCTCTCCGCCCAGGGAGTCGCGGGAGATTCGAGCCTCTGGTGGTCGGTGGTCTTCGGCGCAAACCTGGGCGGCAACCTGACGCCCATCGGCTCCGCCTCTACGCTGGTGGCCGTCACCATCATCCACAAGCACGAGATCACGCTCTCGTTTGCCGCGTTCGTGAAGCTGGCCGTCCCGTACGCGTTGGCGCAGTTGGCCTTGGCTGCTCTCTACTTGTGGCTCGCCTTCTGAGGGGGCGGCGAGCGGCGAGAGATCGCGCGTCCGGCGGCGTCTCCGGGCCCCGATCGATCGCCCAGGTAGCCGGGTTGCTGCGAGATGCTCGTGTGGGTCTTGCTGCGCACGGCATTGAGTCGCTGGCGGTTGGCCTCCGCCGCCTCGGGGTTCGCCGACGGCTGACCGAATCCTGTGTAGAGCACCTTGCGCGTGCGGGTCACCGGCGGCTGGCTCATGTGCTGGGTGCAGCTGAGGTGGACGGTCACGTCGCCGGTCCGGGTCGGCAGGTCGACCGGCTCGAGGTCGAGTCCTGGCTGCACGCAAGGGGCCGGCCACACCAGTGCACGGTGCGTTCCCGGCACGACGCGTAGCTGGCCGCAGCTGGCGTCCGCGCCGGTCACCGAGATGCCGACGGTCAGGTTGCAGCACTCGTAAGAGTGACGACCCAGGCTGCAGTCCTTGTGCCAGGGAACGTCGGAGATGCCCTTTACCACGCCGATGGGCTTGATGAGCGCACCGACGCGAGCGCCCGGCTTCCGGGTCGTCGTGTGGCCCACGCCGGGAATGCGGGCGATGCGTTGAAACCGTTCCTGGTCGATCAATTCGACGGCGACTTCGGAGTAGCGGTCGAAGCCCTCCATGCGGACCAGATGCTCTTCGCCGTCCTGGGTCGTGGCGAACCAGGCGCGGGGGTCGCCCTTCTCGAAATGGGGAGCCGCCTTCGGGAAGTCGGCCTCCACGGCCGCCATTTCCTCTTCACTGAAGAGTCCCTCGAGGTGCAGGTAGCCCGCCTCCTCCAGGAACGCGCGCATCTCCTCATCGGAATCGTCGAGCGTGAAGCTGCGTCGGATGTCGGTGTCGAACGTCACGTCGCCGCGCGCGTGGATGCGGCGTCCGTCGAGGGCCGCGCGCAGCACCAGCCACCAGTTCAGAAAATCCGGGAGGCCCCCTTCCGGCATGTCCAGCAGTCGGTTGCTCATGAGGGCGACGGGTGTGCTCTGGTCGTTCACGAAGTCACTGAGCTGCTCGGCCGTCAGGCGCACCCGGGCCGCGCCGTGGCTGCCCGCCTCGACCGCTACGCGGTCTTCGTGCCAGGCGAGTGTCCAGGGCTCGCCGTCGGTCTCGATGCAGAAGTCCTCGAGCGGCAGCTCGCTCGCGCCCGGGGTGATCTGGGCCTGGTGGGCATCCAGCAGCGGCGGCAAGGTCTCGCGAAAGAACCGGCCGGCTTCTACCGGGGCCTGCTCGGAGTCGACGCGGGTTCGTAGATCGACAGACATGCGGCCTCTCCCGGGACCTGGTCGTCAGGGGAAGACCAGAGCCGGTCATCACGGGAAGATCAGACGATATTTCTGCAAGACTCTTCCTGCAACCCCCGACGGCCTCGGCATCGAGCCCTCGTCGTTGGCTAGGCTTCCGGACAGCAGCCCGAAGGAGCCCCCATGAAAGCCGCCGTCTACTACGAGAATGGTCCTCCGAGTGTCCTGAAGTACGAGGACGTTCCCGATCCCGAGTGCCATGCGTCCGGCGTTCTGATCAAGGTCGCGGCCGTCAGTATCGAGGGCGGCGACACCTTGAGCCGCTCGGGTGGGCCGCTGGCGTCGAGCCCATACATCGTGGGCTACCAAGCGGCAGGCGAGATCCTCGAGGTCGGGGCCGAGGTCACACACCTCGAGGTCGGGCAGAAGGTGACGACCGTGAACGCCTTCGGCTCCCACGCCGAGCTCCGCGCGGTTCCTGCGCGCAACGCCTGGCTCGTGCCCGACGGGGCCGATATCCAGAAGGCGGCGGCGGTTCCGGTTCCCTTTGGGACCGCCGACGATTGTCTCTTCGAGTTTGGAAGGCTCCAGCCGGGCGAGACGGTCCTGGTTCAGGCGGGCGCGAGTGGCGTCGGTCTCGCGGCCGTCCAACTCGCCAAACGTGCCGGTGCCACCGTGCTCGCCACGGCGTCGAGCGCCGAGAAGCTCGAGCGCCTGGTGCACTTCGGCGTCGACCATGGCATCAACTACGTGGAAGACGATCTCGTGGAAGAGGTGAAGCGCCTCACGGACGGGAAGGGCGCGGACGTGATCGTCGACCCGGTCGGTGGCACGACCCTGCAGAAGAGCATCCTCGCGCTCGCCTACCGCGGTCGCCTCTCGATGGTGGGCCGCGCGGGGCGCGAAGTCGTGAAGCACGACGTCTCGACGCTCATGCATGGAAACCAGACGCTGTCGGGCGTCTTCCTCGGCGCCGAGATTTTTTCGGACCGCGTCCACGACATGATCCAGCGCCATGTCGACGAGGTCGCCAACGACAAGCTTCGGGTCGTGATCGACTCGACCTTCCCGCTGGAAGCCGCCGCCGCCGCCCACGCCCACATCGAGAGCCGCAAAGCCTTCGGGCGGGTCCTCCTGATTCCGTAGAGTCGAAAAAAGATAGAGGATTCATGGGGTTGTACCTTTTCTGCGGAGCCCGGAGGCGGGTCAAGGCCGTCATCTTGCGGTCCGATGAGGAAGGGGTACGGACGCCACCCCGAAAGGACCCCGCTGCCATGCTTCACGGCGCGCGCGCTGGCTTCGCCGCCCTCGCACTGTTGTTCGGTGCGGGCTGCGCTGTCTTGGGAACGTCGCAACCGGTGCAGGTCTTCGTGGACCCGGAGCTCTCGGCTGCGGCCAGTTCCGAGCAGCTGGGCGAGATTGCGCGCCAGCAGATCGCGCAGGCGCGCGCGCGCGCGGCGCGCGGCCGGGAGGGATCGCGCTGTGACGTCGACTTCGAGCAGGACCGAGTCGGGTTTCCCGACGCGCAGCACACTGAGACCGAGGGCTACGCGCTCTCGAAGACGGAACTCCATCTGTCCAAGGCCCGGGGTCGTGTCGACGTGACGCTCGTTCCGGCCGCTGGCGGTGGGTCGTCGACCCGTGCCTGCAACCTCGTCGGCTACGAAGTCGGCGACATGATCGATGCCGACGAGGCTGTCGAGATCGGCCGTCTCGTGAGTGTGCTCGCCGCACTCGGCGTGCAGGTTCCGAACGAGTACCGCTCGGGCAAAGGAAAGGGGGGTGTGCTCACCGTCGCGAACGACACCATCTCCTACGACAACGGGGACCGTTACGAGGGCCGCAGCGTGGCCGGCATGCCGTTGGGCCAGGGCGTGCTGTATTTCGCCGATGGCAGCCGCTACGACGGCCTCTTCGAGAAGGGGCGGCCCGCCGGGCCGGGCAAGCTGGTGACGAAAGCCGGTCGGATTCTCGAGGGCACTCTCGTCGACGGCAATCTCCACGGCACGGGCAGCGAGACGCTTCCGAACGGAACGGTCTACTCCGGAAACTTCGAGAACGGCGTCCGTCACGGCCGCTTCACGACGCGCCGCAGTGACGGCAGCGACTCGGTGCAGCAGTGGAAGCGCGGCAAGCTCGTCTACGAAGGCCCGGGTCCGCAGACGCTGGCGCGGCTGGCCGAGGCTCCGATCTGCAGTCTCAGCAGCACCGCCTGGGTCTACGTCTCCGGCGGCTGCGAGAATGGCCTCGCCGAGGGCAAGGGCGCGGCTGCGCCGGCCGATCCCGCAGACATGCGTCTCGTCAGCGGTCGCTTCGAAGGCGGAGAGTTCGTCGAAGGCCAGCTGCGCTCGATCGAGGGCGTGTTCCTGGAAGGCGCCTGGAAGCACTATCGGCTCGATGTCCAGGGCCGTGAGATCGTGGCTGACGAGATCGTCTACGACGGTGGCTGGTCGAATGGTCGCCGCCACGGAAAGGGCTCGTGCCTGTTCGACGGCGTGATGGAAGCCTGCCAGTACGAGAGGGGCGCGCGCATGGACGCCGTTCACCGGGCCCGCGTTGCCGCGAAGCAGGCGGCCGAGCGGCAGCTGCGCTGCGACGCGGCGCTGCCGGCTCTCGAGAGGCAGGACGAAGAGCTCCGCGAGATGGCCAAGCGTTCGCTGTGTCGAATCGCGATCGAGACTCTCGGGCGCCAGTCCGCGGGAGATACGGGTTGCGCGGGCGACGACGCGTGCAGCATTGCCCGACTGTCTGAACCTGAGCTGGAAGCCGTCGGCGCATGCATCGACGACGAGAACGAGAAGCTGACCCAGCGCCTCGAGCAGGCGGGAGGTTACCTCCGGACGATCCTCGACAACGCGTGCGCGCACCGCAAGGACTTGCTCGCGGGCTCGCAGCTGCGCGACCGGCTCGCGAGCTCGGTCCGCGAGCAATTGAGCGATCTCGAGCAAGTACAAGGCCGTGCGCCCGCGCGCTAGCACATCCCAGGGGTTTGCGACGGCGGAACCGGCCCCGTTCCTTGGCTACGGGGCCTAGCTGTCGAAGACGGTCTGGCCGCCTGGAAACAGTCCGTGGACCTCGCTGGCGGGGACGGCCGGGGAAAAGACGAAGCCCTGGTACGCGTCGCAGCCCCAGCTTGCGAGAATCTCGCGCTGGCCCGGGGTCTCGACGCCCTCGGCCACGACCGTGAGGCGCAGGGCCCGGGCCATGGCGACGATGGCTTCGGCCAGGGCTGCGTCTTCCTCGTCGGCCTCGATGTTCTCCACGAACGCCCGGTCGATCTTGAGGATGTCGACCGGCAGGCGCCGCAGGTAGCTCAGCGACGAGTAGCCGGTGCCGAAGTCGTCGATGGCGATCTGGACGCCGCTCACCCGCAGGGAATTGAGGGTCGCCCGGACCTTCTGGCCATCGCCGAGCAGCATGCTCTCGGTGATCTCGAGCTCGAGCAGCGAGGCGTCGATGCCCGCCGAATCGAGCGATGTCCGGACGGTACCGGCCAGGTCGGCTTCGCGAAGCTGTTGCACCGAGAGGTTGATGGCGACGGGGAGCACGATCAGACCGTTGTCGCGCCACTCGGCGAGCTGGCGGCACACCTCGGTCAGCACCCAGGCACCGATCTTCACGATCAGGCCTGACTCCTCGGCGATCGGAATGAAGTCGTTCGGCATCACCATGCCGATCTCGGGGTCGTGCCAGCGCAGCAACGCCTCGAAGCCGATGATGTCGCCGCTGTCGAGGGCCACCTTCGGCTGGTAGTGGACCTCGAACTGATTCTCGTCGAGGGCGCGCCGCAGCTTTTCCTCCAGAGTGAGTTGATGCAGGGCTGCTGCGTTCATGCTCTCCGTATAGAACTGGACGTTGTTGCGGCCCTGGCGCTTGGCGTGGTGCATGGCCGTGTCGGCATTTCGGAGCAGGGTCTCGACGTCGTCGCCATCGATGGGCCAGGCGGCGATGCCGATGCTGGCTTGGAGCACGACTGCGTGTCCCTGGAGATCGAAGGGTTCGACCAGGGACTGGCGGATGCGATGGGCGATCTTGGCGAGGTCGGCGGGGTCGCCGATCTCGCTGGCGAGCACGGTGAACTCGTCGCCGCCCACGTGCGAGACGGCGCTGTTGTAGTCTCCGCCGTCCTTGCGGACGACGAGGTCTGCGTCGCGTACGACGCCGACCAGCCGGTCGGCGACTCCGCGCAGCAGCTCGTCGCCGGCCGCGTGGCCGAGCGTGTCGTTGATGCGCTTGAAGTGGTCGAGGCCCAGGAAGAGCACACCCACATTCGAGTCATTGCGTCGCGCGCGCGAGATTGCGAGGTCCAGCCGCTCAACGATGAACTGCCGATTGCCGAGGCCCGTCAGTTTGTCGTGATAGGCCAGGAAGCGGATCTGCTCTTCGCTGCGCTTGCGCTCGCTCACATCTTGGCAGGTTCCCTCGATGCAGCGGGCCGTGCCGTCCTCGCCGCAGACGACGCGCCCCTGGGTGTGGATGAAGCGGTTGCTGTCTCGAACGATCACGCGATGCTCGAGCGAGAGCCCGACACTCTCCTCGATGCAGTGGCGCATGGCCTGCTCGAAATCGTGCCGATCTTCGGAGTGGATCAGCTGCAGCACGAGTCCGTGGGAGATGGCCTTGGAGTCTTCGCTCTCGTTCTCAAGCCCGAACATCGAGCGGAACTCGGTCGAGCCGGTGAGTTCGCCGGACTGGAGATCCAGCTGCCAGCTTCCGATCTGGGCCAGCCGCTGGGCGCTCTCGAGCTGGGTACGGTTTTGCCGCAGCTCGGACATGAGGCCCCGCAGGCGGTCGAGCATCACGTCGAAGGCCCGCGCCACGTCGCCGATCTCGTCCATCCGGTCGCTGGGCGTGCGCACGTCGAAGTCGCCCTGGGCGATGCGTTCCGTGGCGGATTGGATCTCGAGGATGGGCCGCACGATGCTACGGGACAGGAGGAAGCTCGCTACGAAGGCGAGACCCAGCGCCACGCCGCCCGCCATCAGCAGGTTCGTTCGCGAATGGGCCAAGGCGTCGTGTTCGGCGTCAAGCGAGGACGCGACGCGAAGCTCGAGACCGCCCAGACTCGAGACTACCTGCTCGACGCCGGCTTGGGTCTCGAAATGGGGCCGCCGCAGCAGCACCTGGGCGCCACAGAGATCCGACCAATGTGCGAGAACCGGATCCGTGATCGGTTCGACGGCGACGAGGCTGCCGAGCGCGGTGCCCGACACTTCGAGCGCGATACGGGACACCGCGTAGGCGCTTTTCGAATCGGCGTGCAGCCCCGGTTCGCTTTTCGTCCACGCGACAAGCTTCGGATCGCCCCCGATCGCTATCGGGTCACCGCTGCTGTCGAGGAAGGCGATGAGGCCCGCACCCTCGCGGCTTGCGAGCTGTTCGGCGTAGTAGGCGAGGGTCGGTTCGTCCCGGACTTCGAGCGTGGCCCGGAACTGAGGCGATCTCGAGATGGCCCGGTAGCGTTCGGTCAGGGTGTCGGCGTGGCTCGCGGCCAACAGGCCCGCCGCGTTAGCCGCCTTGTCGAGCCGCGCGGCTGCCGCCCGCTCCAGGTCCGCGCCCAGCGTCCGGTCCTGGATCAGCAACATCAGGACGGTCGCGAGGGCGGCCATTCCCGATAACAGGAGGAGCAGCCTTGCGCGGACGGGTACCCTGGGGGTCGCCATTCCTTATCTGTTCGGAGTCTTCGCGGGGCAGCTTGAGAAACGAGGCCCCCAGCGCCTACTCGTCGGCCGAACGGCGGCCAGTTGTCCCGCCATGCTGCCGCTTGCTGATGGCTAGATGCGCCAGCGTGTATCCGAGACGGGATTCCGCTGCCCGAACGCTCGGGCCAACGCGTGCCCCGAAGGCTCGGCCAGCGCCGTCCACAGGCAGGCTAGGGCAGTTCGAGGTCCTCGCCGCCGCAGAAGGGCAGCAGCAGTACGACCGAGGTTCCCCCGGATCGAGACGACTGCATTCGAAGCTCACCGCCCAGATTTCGAATCCGCAGCCGAGCCGAGTCGAACGGAACGCTGTGCTGCGAGAAGTGGGGGTTCTCGAAGGGCTCGGTGGTGTCGCGGCTGGCATCGCCAGCGGGTTCGCCACCGGTGTCGTGCACCTCGAGGAACGCGTAGTGGCCGGGCGGGAGATCCTCGAAGAGGTCGCCGTCGAAGACGGGTCCGAACTGGACGCCCAGGATGCCGGTCCAGATCGTGAGCGTTCCCCAGCCGTCGCCGATGCTGTCGGCGCCGCGGCAGATGAGACGGCCGATCAGGTCTTCGATCAATGAGACGTCGACCAGGACCAACGGCAGGCTTTCGGCGAGGTAGAGGTCGTAGTCGGTGCAGGGGCCGAGGACCGCTGCGTGCTCGCGGGCCAGGCGGGCCGCCAGCACGCTCAGGTCGATTTCGTCGACGATCGTGTTGGCCTGTGCGCGCTTTCGCTCGGTTACGTCGGTCGCGATGGCGATGAAGTCGGTGACCTCGTGCGAGGCGTCGCAAAGCGGCTCGACCCGGAGCTGGATCCAGAGATCCCGGCCATCGGGCGTGGTGATCGGAACCTCGACCTCGCACACCTCGCCCCGGGCGAAGCAACTTCCCACGAATTCGACGACGCCGGGCTCGACGTCGACCTCCCGCAGGAAGGTCAATACCGGCTTCGAGATCGACTCATCGAGGGCATAGCCCGTGACTCGACTCCAGGCCTCGTTGGCCCATTCGATCACACCGGCCCGGTTGCCGATGACGACGGCATTCTCGTTGTGGCAGGCGCTGAGAGCCAGCTTGCGGGCGATGTTTGGGGGGATGCCGAATTTCGGATCATCCATCATCGAGGCGGAGCATACCAGAGCTGCGGGGGATGCACGTCCACGACATGGAGACCCGCATGCTGCTGGAAATTTGCGGTCTACAGCGAGATTCTGCCGTTCGACGCGCAGCTTCCAGGATCGGGGCGTAGCGAGCAGGGGTTGCTCCGGTGGATACGGAGCGAGAGTGATCAGCGGTAGACGTCGATGATGTCCCGCGTCATCCGGAACAGGATCAGGTCGGGCGACAGGCGAACGGCTTCGTGCAGTTGGGCGAGATCCTTGCGAGCCGCTACGGCGCACTCGCTGAGAAAGCCCTCGATGGCGCGCATCATCGGATCCGTGTAGGCGCGTGCGTCGTGAATGGCGATGCAGACCCGCCGCGGATGCTGCGAATCGTCCTCGACCTCCCAGCGTCCCGTGTTGTAGATGCTGCCTGCCAGCGAGGTCACCATCTTGAGCTTGCTCCGATACTTGAGGATCAGGCTCTCTTCTTCCTCCTCGCCACGCTTGATGTCGTCGGCCCAGCGAGACAAGAAGGCGAGCTGCTGATAGAGGCCGGCTTCCATCAGGCGACGCGCCGAGGCGCGGCCGCGTCGTTCGTAGTACTCGTCCTTGCCTTCGCCCTCGATCTCGCACAGCAGCCGAAGCAGCTTGTCGTAGAGCGGGATCGGATACCAGGCGGCCGGGTTGATGTCCCAGTCGATCGTGTCGAGTTCATCCGACGTGAGGTGGGCTTCCAAAGCCGAGTCCTGGATCTTTCCCTCGGCACGCAACCGCGCGAGGTCGTCCATCACGCCTTTGACGATCGATCCCTTGATGGCCGGCTCCGGCATCTCCTGCCCCTCTGACTACTGAATCGGAATGACCGGGGAAACCCTTGAGAAGTGGGTGGTGAGAGCCGCGCACCGAGCCCCGCCAGCCGCGAGAAACCGAGGTCCTGGCAGGCTCCTACTGCAGCGTGCTGAGGTCGATCTGGTACAGCTCGGCCGTGTTGTCGCACAGGATGGCGCGGCGCTGCTCCTCGGACAGCTGCTTGGCGTGCTCGGCCAGCATTTCCTGGGACCAGGGCCAGGTCGAGTCGCTGTGGGGGAAGTCGTTGGCCCACAGCAGGCGGCGCCAGTTCATCATGTCGACGCACCTGAATGCGACCCAGTCGTCCTGGAAGGTCGTGTAGATGTTCTCGGCGAAGTATTCGGACGGAAGCTTCGAGAGTGCCTGGCCCGCCGGTAGCCAGTTGCGGTGGCGCTTGTAGGCGTGGTCCATCCGGTACATGTAGTGAGGGACCCAGCCGGCGTCCGCCTCGACGCACACCACTTTGAGCTTTGGGTGGCGCTCGAAGACTCCCCCCAGCACCAGGGTCCCCATGATGTCCTGGCAGCCGCGCATGATCGACAGGAAACCGTTCATGAGCGGTCCTCGCACGGGCGAGGTCTGCCGGGTGGTCAGGATGTGAAACGAGAGTGGCAGCTCGAGCTCGACGGCCTTCTCCCAGAATGCGTCGTACACGGTCGAGTCGTAGTCCTCGATGGCCGGGTTGCCCGGCATCATGACGCCGCGCAGTCCCAGTGCCTTGATGGACTGAAGCTCGGCGATGCCGTCCTCGGGGGTGCGCATGGCGGTCTGCCCACATCCCAGCAGCCGGTCGGGATGCGCCGAGCAGTATTCGGTGATCCAGCGGTTGTAGGCCGCGAAGCAAGCCTGCTTGTAGTCGAAGTCCTTGTGGTTGCACAGCACCATGCCAACGGTGGGGTAGATGACTTCGGCGGCGATTCCGTCCTTCTTCTGATCCGCCATACGCGCCTCCGGATCCCAACCGCCGCGGTGGAGGTCTTCGAAGCGGCTGCCGGTGACGCGGATTTCTTCGGGGGGCTTTCCGGCGGCCGCAACCAGGCCCATCGGCACGGGCCTCTTCATGCCGTCGATCACGAACACATCACCGGCCTCCCCCAGGTTCTTCATGACGGGTGCTTTGTCCTTCCACTTGGCATCGATGTAGTCGATGTAGGTGTTCGGAGCTTCCGTGATGTGGGAATCTGCAGAGATCACGGGGTACGTCATTGGAGAGTCCTCCTGATTCGCGGAACCATCATACGTTTCGCTGAATGCACGAGAAATAGTATCGCCCGGTCTGGATCGGGATCCGAATCAGCACGCTCACTCCGGCGAGTCAACTGCGCACATTTCCCCAGCTGTTCCAATAGATGACCTCCTGGGGTGGCTTGCGGTTTGCCGGGCGCAGCACGGCGTCCTTCGTGTAGCCGACCGGCAGCAGCACCGTCTGGGTCACGCCGTCCGGAATGCCGAGGGCCGCCGCGGCCTCCGCCTCGTGCAGCAGGTGGAGGGACGTCCAGGTCGAGCCGAGCCCGCGGGCGCGCAGGGCCAGCATGAGCGACCAGGCCGCCGGCAGGATCGACCCGTAGAAGGCGACCTGAAGCGCCACCGTATCGGTCACCGGTCGCCCCTCGGCGCAGACCAGGATCAGGGCCGGCATCTCGTGAAGCCGGTCCGCCAACGCACGCTGGGCTCCCTTGGCCAGCTCGCCGCGCCGCTCTTCAAAGGTCGCGAGCGCGCGTCGATAGAGTTCGGCCAGGGCGAGCTTCTTGGCCGGCTCGGTGACGATGAGGAAGCGCCAGTTCTCGCCGATCACGCCGGTCGGCGCCTGGGTGGCGATCCCGATGCACGTCTCGAGCACCTCCGGCTCGATGGGTCGATCGAAGTCGATACGCCTCCGCACCGAACGGGTCGTGCTCAAGACCAGATCGATGTCTTCCAGCTGCATGCGGCAAGCATACGCGGGTCGCGCTGCGCTCGGGAGCTTTCGTCGTCGGTTGGGCTCGGCAGGCGAGCGTTTGCCTCTCGCGAGATTTGGAGGCTATTCGGCGCTGAGGAGCAGGTCGTCCGCGCGATCGCGCGGAATCTGGTAGCGGCGAAGAATCTCCGCGTGGGCCGCCTCGGCGGCCGTGCGCTCGAGGACGATCTCCTGGCCGAGCTCGGTCAGGATCGTCACGAACTCGCTCTCGCCGCTGTCGAGGAGGTCCGAGAGGTGGGCGAGGTCGCGCACCACGGTGCCGTCGATCGACAGGATCACGGTGTTCTTGATGTCCTCATATCCC
>SMUY01172562.1_pt1 | contig 12712 bp, 15 predicted proteins | sample 2456441 | NCBI WGS metagenome assembly SMUY01 (sample SAMN11095931, study PRJNA526329) | marine sediment metagenome | biome: Marine sediment; feature: Surficial sediment; material: Deep marine sediment; isolation source: Hadal surficial sediment | place: Pacific Ocean | collected 2014-11 | depth...
AATCGGAAATGAACAAGCTGTTCCGCGACAACCAGGAAATCGTCGAGGGCATGTTCTCCAGAGCCGAATACCGCGATTCAATAGGGGCATTCGAGGGCGCGCTTTACCAGGCAGAGGGTTACTACCGCTCGGAACTCAATTGCATCATGTTCACGCGGACAAAGAATTTCTGCAGGGTGTGCGCGGCGGCGATCGAGCAGGTTATCGATGAATATACAAAGAGGGTTAATTAGACATGCATGAAAGTAATATCGAAGATCCCATTCGTCGCGATCAGGCTCGTCGTCAGGCGGAACTGAAGCTCGGTGAGATGATCGACGCGGCCGAAGCCAGTGGGGTCAGCGATCGGTCGCCAGGCGAGGTGTGGGACGAAGCGGAACGCGACGCGACGGGTGGCTAAAGCCCGACTGCTGCATCGGGCGGAAGCTGATCTGATCGTGATTGCCCGATACACGACGGCGCAGTTCGCTACTCAACAGGCGCATGCTTGCCGGGATGGTCTCCTTGCAACATTGGATGCGTTGGCAGAGCACCCGTTGATGGGCAGCGAGCAAGATCACATCCGTGCGAATCTCCGTCGGCATGTCTGCAAGTCGCACACCATCTATTACCGCCCTGCCGCGGACGGCGTGGTGGTCCAGCGTGTCTTGGGGCCCGGGCAGGACCCGCTTCGCCAGTTATAGGGTTTCCGGAAGGAGTTTCGTAAGCGCCAGGCTTGTCACGAGTAGCATCAGTGAGTCTTTACGATATCTGCAAGCTTGCGCGCGAACGGCCCACGGCGCGAGACCTTGACGCGCTCCAGATCCAGCCACGATGCGAGCGATTCGAGTTCCTCCGCAAGGTGCTCAACGCTGCGATCCTCATCGATGTTCTCTTCCTTGTGCGTAGCCAAAACGAGTAGCTGTTTATTCTTGCGGTCCGCTTTCAGGTCAACCCGTGCAACGATCCTGTCGTCCAGCAGGTAGGGCAACACGTAATAACCCCATTTGCGTTTGTTCGCCGGCACATAAATTTCGATGCGATAGTGAAAATCGAACAGTCGTTCCACTCGCGGCCTGAACCACACCAGCGGATCAAAGGGTGACAATAACGACGAGCACGACAGTTTGCGGGGCGTGCGTGCGCCTTTGGCAAGCAAGCCCGGTTCCTTCCAGCCCTCCACTTCGACCTCGCAGACATCACCGCTCTCCACCAGCTCCGCCACCCTGGGCGCGGCCTCGTGTGCCGACATCCGGTAGTAGTCCGCGAGGTCGCGCAGCGTCGCTATGCCGTACGACTCGACCGCCAGGCGCAGCAGCTCGCGTTGCGCATCGTCGCGGGGGACACGTCTTTCGAGGTGCTGTGCGTCGATAAGCCGTTCGGGAAGATCGTAAACCCGCTGGAAGTTGGGCAAGCGGTCCGCCACTGCGAGCGCACCAGAGCCGAAGTGACATTCCAGCGCCCAGCGTGGCAGAGATCGATGCCAGTCCCCGGGCCTGCGCTTTGGTCCCGGAACCGGCGGCAAATCCTGAGCGGTGACTGCACCATTATTATTAATTACGTCAAGTACTTGCTTGAGATATTTAGATTTCCCTTTAAGTTTTGTGATCGGGCTGCCTGGCCAGGGTTGATAATCCTGCCGCCGGTATTCCAGCAACGGCCAACGCTCCACCGGCACGATTGAGGCCTCGTGTGCCCACTGCTCGGTAAATTCACGCCGCTGGTACACCAGATGGTGCAGGCGGGCCCGTTCATAGGCCCCAAGGCGGGAATACAGCACCAGGTAATGAGCCGGTACCAGGACGTTGACGAAATCGAGCTGTAACAGGCCGATTTGCCGGATTACCCGACGGATGTGTCGAATATTGACATCTCCTTGCGGCCGGGGCCGGTCGAAACCCTGCGCTGCAAGGGCAATGCGGCGTGCCTGGTCCAGCGAGATCTCTTTGACCGTCATTTTCCTGCCTGTATTCTGCGCAAATTCGGAGGTCTGCAGGTCATGGGCAGTACCGGGCCGACTGAATCACAGCAGGCGGATTTCCTTGACATCAATCACGCGGTCAATCCGGGTTCCGTTCCAGCAGTAACGCAAGTGCTTGCCCTGTCTCGGCCGGGAGACAGCTTTTGGGGTGAAGCCGGCAATACACTCGCCGCCGGCATGCCGGGCACTTCGATAGAGCATGCCAAACGCATTAGCCTCCCTTCGCTCCGCGCCAAACACCTGGCACCCTCCCCACGTGCTCAAATCCGGGTCTCGAAGGTGTGCGTAGGCTTTGCCACGAATGTCATCAAGTGGTTCCCGGATGATGCCGGCGTAGCAGCGCATATCCAGTTCGATCGCTGGCTCATTTGTCTCTCGCATGCGCCGCTGTGCATGGAAAACGGTTTCGACGATGGTGGTTTGCTCATCAAGGCCTGCATAGTAAACGCCATAGCTGCCGTCACTGAAACGACTCTCGCGGCCAATGTGGGTAAACGGCGCCATCACTACCGTGGCCCCCGGTCCCGTTACCCAATCGGCTTTGTCCACCAAAAACAGGTTTCCAACCTCTGCCTGCACCCGATCGTTGGTCATTGATTCGATCGCGTATGCAGCCTCTAACTCATCGGTAGCAACCAGTCGCTCGAACAGGGTGATGGGCGGGAACCGGGACGGGATGATTCGTAGCTGTTTTGTGCCCTTGAGGTTTCGTCGACGGACGCTAGCCACGCCAGGCGTCCAGATGACGCCGAACCTGGTAGAGATTATCTACGCGGCCCTTCAACATGATATCCAGCGCAGATTCTCCGCCGAACGAAGTGTTGGGTCGCTTTACGTAGGCATTCGCCCGCTCGATCACCGGCAACAAGATGTGGGCGGCTTTATAGATACCCATCATCACGCTGATGCGCTCCAACGTGTCCTTCGGCAGGCGGGAGACCCTGCCCTCGCGCCATCGATAGAAAGTCCGCTCGCTGGGACTGCCCAGCAGCGTCATTGCCTGATCGCGGCTGAGTTCCCATTCCTCGGCCAAATTGAAGAACGCTTTCAGCGCCACGCGGTCGATCTCGGCCCGATCGAAGTCCTCCAGCGGTCGCGGTACAGCGCCGAAGTCCAGGTTTTCAACAAGTCTTGCCATATGGCGTAATATATGCATATTCCCCGCATTTGGCAAATCCTCTTAATCCATACCGGAAACTGTTGCAGCCAAGGAGCCCGCCGCGAAGCGCAGCGCCATCGCGGAAACCAGGCTGTAGACGATGACTGCACTCCAGACCACCGCGGACGACTGTGGCTCGAGGAGCGACAGCTGCAGCATACCTGCAACGCCCAGCGGCAGGATGGCAAACAATCGCAGCAGCTCGAAACGCAGTGCGTAGGCACGTGATTCGCTGAGCAGGCCAAACGAATACAAGCTGGCCCACAGCAGCACGCACGGCAGCAATACTGCATTAGCGCCCGACACCGCGAATAAGTTACCGATCCAGAGGACGCCAAAGGCGGTAACAACGAATTGCCAGGCCAGGTAGCGGCGCATGGCGGTCCCGAGAGGCGGATCGAATTTCTGAAAAGACGCGAGCTCGTGACTCTTTTTCGGTAATCGCGCCTCGACATCCGCCGGCCGCCATCCCGTGCGCCGAAACCAGATGCCCAGCTTGTCTCGCAAGCTTCGGGTACGGACCGCGTCGAACCACAGGTAACTGTACACCTGGATATTGGCCCAGAACGGATTCCAGTTCGCAAGTGGCTTGCGTACCCCGAAAACGACGGGCTCGTCATCGAGTTCCTCCTGGAAGGTCCCGAACAGGCGATCCCAGAGAATCAGGATGCCGCCATAGTTCTTGTCGATGTAAATCTGGTTCTGTGCGTGATGCACGCGATGATTCGATGGTGTGACCAACACGCGATCGAGCCACCCAAGCTTGCCGATATGCTGGGTGTGGACCCAGAACTGGTAAATAAGGTCGATCGCGTTGACCGTCAGAAACACCTCGAACGGCATGCCGAGCAGGAACAGCGGCAGATAAAATATCCAGGTGAACAGGAAGCCGGTACTGGTCTGGCGCAGCGCCGTGGACAGGTTGTAGTCCTCGCTTTGATGATGCACCGCATGCGACGCCCACAGTATCGAGATCTCATGACCGCAGCGATGCGCCCAGTAGTAACAAAAATCAAATGCCAGTAGCGCCAGCAGCCAGAGCGCGATGCCCTGCGCCGACAGGTCGAACCAGGCGAGATCGACCTCGATGAGTGCAAAACCCTGCAGCACGAAGGCCCAGATTGCGGCGGGAAAAAGCCGCGTGAAATATCCGATCGTGGTGCTCAGCGTGCCGGCACTCAGGCTGTTGATGGCATCGCTGGTCCGGTAGTAGCCCGTGCCACGCACGCGATCCACTGCAAGCTCGACCAGCAGCGCGATCAGGAAAAACGGAACTGCAATGGCGATGAGATCCATGGGCCGTGATTGTACCGAAGAGCATCAAGCATTATTGCTGTAAGCTCAGCTGGCTTTTACCCACGGAAAAGAACTTCTGATGATCGACCAGAACGAGCTCAGGATCTTGCAGGACGCGCTCGAGACCCTGGCCGCCGGCTTTTCGGACCTGCCGGATTTTGTGGTCGATTACGACTGGGCGCCAATGGCAGTGGTATTGCAGCAGGCGGCCGAAAGAATGCACGAAAACTATCCGTACGAGCATCCCCTGTATGCGGGCCAGATGCTTAAACCGCCCCACCCGGTAGCGCGCATGGCCTACGCAATGTCGATGTGGATCAACCCCAATAATCATGCGCTGGATGGCGGCCGCGCCAGCTCCGCGATGGAGCTCGAGTGTATCGCCGCGCTTGGTGACATGTTCGGGCTGGACCGGCCACTCGGTCATCTTTGCGGCGGCGGCACGATGGCGAACCTGGAAGCACTCTGGGTTTCCGGACGGCTTAAGCCAGGCAAGACAATTGTTGCGTCGTCCCAGTCGCACTACACACACAGCAGGATCTGCGAAGTCCTGGGCCTGAACTTTTCTGCGATAGCGGTCACGCCCGATGGCCGCATGGATGTTGCGGCGCTCGAAGAGCAATTAAAGTCGGGCAATATCGGCACCGTCGTTGCGACGCTGGGCACTACCGGCACGGGGGCTGTCGATCCTTTATCCTCGATCCTGGATCTGCGTCTAAAATACGATTTTCGTGTGCACGTAGATGCCGCTTATGGCGGCTACTTTCGTATCGCCAGGGAATTAGCTGCCGATGCCCGGCAGGCATTCGATCGCACCGCAGAGGTTGACTCGATCGTCATCGACCCTCACAAACATGGATTGCAACCGTATGGATGCGGCTGCATATTGTTTCGCGATCCCAAGGTCGGTGTCCTGTACAAGCACGACTCGCCATATACCTATTTCAGCTCTGCAGAATTGCATCTCGGCGAAATCACGCTTGAGTGTTCACGGGCAGGCGCTTCTGCCGTCGCGTTGTGGGCGACGCAGAAACTGCTGCCCATGAATCCGGGCGGAGAATTTTCGCAGGCGCTGGACAAATCATTGCTGGCTGCAAGGGCGCTCTACGATTTCCTCGATCGCAGCGACAAGTACCGTGTATTGATGGAGCCACAACTGGATATCGTCGTTTACGCCGTCAATGCCAAAGACGCCGCATTGGCGAGCGAAAAAGCGAGGAAGGTGTTTGACGAGGCAGCAAAGAAGCACTTGCACCTGGCGCTGGTCAATATGCCCTCGTCTATCGTCAGCCATTACTGGCCGGAACTCGAAATCAATCAGGAAACCGTTGCCTGCCTGCGCTCCTGTTTGTTGAAGCCGGAGCACCTTGAGTGGATCGAAGAAATTGGCGGGATCCTGGACGAAGTCGCTGCATGAAATTTTCGTTGACGGTCTTATTCAGATCGACAACTTTTTACGCCACCTTGCTGATATTTGCCGCAGCGAATCTCTGGTCCTGGATCAGCCACAGGTTTTTCCCGGTTTGTTGCGATCAGGAAATCTCGGTCGGTTTTCCCTTCCCGTTCCATATCAGTGGCGGTATCGCAGGTGCATCCGACTTTTATATCCTGGGACTGTTGCTCGATGTTGTCACCGCGCTGACACTGGCAGTGCTGCTTACATGGATTGCCAGATTAATTCGTGATTAAGGCTTTACCAGCATAGCGCCGGCATAAAAGCAGGCGAAGCCGCCAGCAAAAGTCAGGAACAGATAAGTGAACGCGCCGAGCAGCTCTTCCCTTTGCATGAGCGTGTTCAATTCGACCACCATGGATGACAGCGTCGTCAGGCTGCCGCAGAAACCGACTGCAAAAAGCAGGCGATTTTGCTCGGTGACAATGCCGGAATGACTGAACCATTCGGCCGTGAGCATCAATTGCAACACGATGCCCATGATGAAACATCCCAGCAGGTTGGATGCGAATGTGCCGAGCGGAACGATGACGATTCTGTGCGCGAACAACAGGGTCATGCCCAGCCGAGTCATGGCGCCAAGTGCACCGCCTGTTCCGACCAGCAGAAATGATACGACAATCGCGCGCATTAGCGTTTGTGCCCGCGAATCATGAGGCGCACAGCCGGGTGGCCCCGTCCCGGTATTCCGCTTCCATGCGATCAACCAGGTCGGCGACGGACGGAATATCGTCGATGGTGCCGACACCCTGCCCGGCACCCCAGATGTCGCGCCACGCCTTGGCCTTTGTGCTCCCGCTTCCGAAATTCATTGTGCGCAATTCACCTTGAGGTAAATCGTCCGGATCGAGTCCCGCATTGACAATGCTGCCTTTAAGGTAGCTGCCGTGCACGCCGGTGAACAGGTTGGTGTAGACGATGTCGTCCGCGGCACTATCAACTATCATATCCTTGTAAGCCGAGGGTGCATTGGCTTCCTTCGTGGCAATAAAACGCGTGCCAAAATACGCCAGGTCCGCACCCATCGCCGGCGCCAGCGCATACCGTAATGATGCCATCGACCCTCCAATGAGGCCGGCAACGACATGTTGAACTCCCTAAACCTTCATAAAACTGGCTTCGCAATCGGCGACGAGCGAGTCGTCGCTGGCCAGCCTTACCTCTCCCCTGAGTACGATCAGCCGCTTGCGTTCATTTTCGATCCACCCCCGCAATTTGACGGCCTGACCGACCTGCAGTGCTCTCCGGTACCTGATCTCGCAGCGTGCAGTGTGCGCCTTGATGTTTTGCAGATAGAGCACGTTGGCCATCACATCGTCGAGGGCGGAAAAAATGATGCCGCCATGCACGGTGTTCTCATAGCCAACATGATTTTCGCTGGCGGTGAATTCAGCGGTACAAATTCCGTCATCCAGGGTAAACTTAATCTGCAGACCGACTGGATTGTCCGGCCCGCAGGCGAAACACATAGTCGCAGCTTCGATTGCCACATCATTTGCCAATGGTTGTTCTCCTGTCCCCTTCCTGGATCATTTCCGGATATTCCGGTATCCAGCGGTAGTCATCAATACGTTTTCGATATTCATCGTCGCTGATATCGTCAGCCACGCCATCTTCGATCGCCTGCCGGCCAACCGCTAACGCGACATCCCCGCAGATGTCCCACAGCCTCGAGACTTCCGGCATCAGGCAGCGAGACGACAATTCCTCATCGCTGAGGCAGTTGGCCAGCGCATGGGCAGACGCGCTGATCATTGCGTCCGTTACCTCGGACGCACCGCTGACGATCGTGCCAAGACCGATGCCCGGAAAGATGAATACGTTGTTGGCTTGCGCAATTCGTTGCGTACCGCCGCGCATTTGTACGTCATCAAACGGACTGCCGGTCGCAACCAGTGCACGGCCTTCGGTCCAGCGTAAGACGTTCTCCGGCGTTGCCTCACTGATTGCCGTGGGATTCGACATTGGTAATATCAGCGGCGCTACCGTTGCACCCGCCATGGCGCGAATCGTCTCTTCGTCGAATGCCCCGCCCTGCCCTGATGCGCCAATCAGCACGGTCGGTTCGTAGGCGGCCACCACCCGTTGCAGGATCTTGCGTTGTGCATCATTCAATTCGAGACTAGCGGCGAGCTCTTCCGGCCAGGCGAGTTCCTTCTTGTATTCGTCGAGTTCACGTCCTTCACTGATCACGCCGCGGCTGTCCATGACCAGCACCGCCGTCCGCAAATCGGCCCCCTTCAGGCCGCCGCGTTGCAGTTCGCTCGTGATCTGCCGCGCAATGCCGAGACCAGCCGCGCCGGCGCCGTAAATCAGGACGCGGTCGTCGGTAATCTTTCGCCCGGTAATGCGGCTGGCTGCCAGCATGCAGGCGAGCGCCACCGCACCCGTGCCCTGGATATCGTCGTTAAATGACGGAACCTTGTGCCGGTACCGGTCCATGATGGTCAACGCATTGTCCTTGCGGAAGTCTTCCCACTGGATGACAACTTCGGGAAATACATTGCGGGCTGCCGTTACAAACTCGTCGACGAGCTGCTGGTATTTTACCCCTCGCAATCTGCGTTTCCGCCAGCCAAGATAAAGCGGATCGTCGAGCAGAGTTTGATTGTTTGTACCTACGTCCAGGCTGATAGGCAGGGTTCGTACCGGATGGATCCCGGCACCCGCGATGTAAAGGGAAAGTTTACCGACACTGATCGCCATGCCGCCTGCGCCCTGATCACCGATGCCGAGAATCGATTCGTTATCGGTGACTACCATAAGTTGTACGTCTGTATAGGGCGCTGCATTTCGCAATATCTGCTCGATGCGACCGGCATAATCCGGCGTTATCCAGATGCCCCGTGCGCGGCGAAATACCCTGCTGAAGTACTGCGATGCCTTGCCTACCGTCGGCGTATAGACAATCGGCATCAATTCTTCGAGGTGCAGGCTCAAGATCTTGTAGAAAAGATGTTCGTTGCGGTCCTGCAATGCGGCCAGGCCGATATGGCGGCCGACCGGGTCCTCATTGAACATGATGGTCCTGAAGACGCGCTCGGCCTGGGTGTCGATGTCGTTGCTCTGCGAAGGCAGCAATCCGTCGAGCTTGAATCGTTTGCGTTCTGCGCTGGAAAAGCCTGTGCCTTTATTGTATAGCGGGAAACGCAGCAAAGAAGTGCCGCTCATAGGCACATTCAATTGATAACCGTCCCTCATTCGTCTGAGATCGAATTTTTCCAATTTGTTTCCGGGAGAGCTAGGGAATTTGTTCGTTAATTATTATTGAGATTTCGCTCGACTCCGCCGTCGAGATAATCTGTTGTCCGAACCAATCGCCCGATTGCGCTATCGGTTGTCCCGACATCGAAACACGCGCGACGATTTCGAGTTGCGCAAACCCGGAGGGCACTCGCCCCGGGATCATGGCATCGGCATCTCCGATCACTACGTAAGCAGGCAATTCAGCCGCCCGCCGTCGTACAGCGGCAATCGGTGGAGATGGCTGCGCCGGATCGCGCGCAATGATGAACACGGTTAAATCCGCGTGGACCTCACTGATTGCGGACTCACCCAGTGAAACTCTGACCGTCACAACGTCACCTGCGGTCGCTTCCGCAGCCGGCGGCGCTGTGCCACGCAACTCGGCAATCTGCTGCCGAAGTATGTCCTGAATCCTCTGCGGCGGCGAACTTGCGAGCAGCGTCTCCCAGCGCTGTGCGGCGGTTTCATTGTCGCCGCGCTGGACAGCGGCCATGCCGGTATAGAAAAGCGCCTTCTGGTTATTGGGTGCAATCTCTAGTGCGTTGTCGAACAATTGACTGGCGCGTGCGCTCATCTGCTGCGCATCGCCGAGTAGAATCACCTCGCCAAGGTCCGCCAGCGTCTGCCCGTTCCGGCCTCTCTCCATTTCGACGGCGCGTTCGAAGGCGGTTATCGCCCCAGGGAAGTTTCGTATTTGAAGATACGACCGACCCAGCATTTTCCATCCCGGCAGATCATCCGGGTTCTGCTGGAGCCTCCGCGCCAGCGAATTAACCATCTCCTCAACACCGGGCTTGTTGTCCGGCTGCGGTGTCCAAGCGCCAGGTGCTCCAATCCGGCTGTAGACAGCAATGGATACCAGCAGCACGGTCACGATTGCCGACACCGATTTTGCAGAGAGCCGCTGTTCTTTCTTGTACAACGGTAGCGCGATCACAAGGACGGCGGCGAGCAGCATCGTGCCCAGTAATGCGTAAAACACGACTAACTTTCCAGCACGTCATCGTCGATCGGCATTTTCATCCGATCACGCACGACCCTGACGATGACGAATCCCCCTACGCCAAGCAGCAATGCCGGTGTAATCCACAGGATCAGGGTTCGGCCACTCTTGCGCGGGTTGTAGAGAACGAAATCTCCATAGCGAGCCACCAGGAAGTCAGCGATCTCTGCATCGGTCATTCCCTCCGCCATCATGCGCCGAATCTCCCGCCGTAAATCGGCGGCGAGGAAGACGTTTGAATCCTTGATAGTTTGATTCTGGCAAACCAGGCAGCGGACTTCGGAAATGAGGTTTTCGTACCGTGCCTGCATCTCGGGGTCCTCGAATGCCGCGCCCGTGTCGATAGCCGTGGCAGTTGACGAGACCAACAACGCGACGCATAAAACGAGTATCCGATTCATCGTATTGGCCCGGTTTGTGCGGTAATTTTCGGCATGAACTCAGCTTGCCAGATCGCTTCGTCCAATGGCCCGATTCGTTTATGCAACACTGTGCCATTCGCACTGATCAGAAACGTTTCCGGTGCGCCATATGCTCCCCAGTTAATGCCGACGCTTCCATCCTCATCGTATCCGGACCCAACATACGGGTCGCCCAATCTCTCGAGCCACACCAACGCGTCATCACGGTGATCGCGCCAGTTAATGCCATAGATCGGAATCTCGTTTCTGGCTGCAAGTTCCAGCAGGTAGTTGTGTTCCTGGCGGCAGCCGACACACCAGGTGGCCCAGATATTCACCAGGACCAGCTGACCTCTGTAATCCGCGCTGCCGATTGTCGACATCGGATCCTTAACGCGTGGCAATTCATATTCAGGTGCCGGCTTGTCGATCAGGGGTGAGGGCAATTTCGACGGGTCCCGGTCGAGCCCGACCGCGAAAATACCGATCATGATCACAAACGCGACGATCAGTGCGATGTAGCGAGCCATCAGGCCGGCTCCCCGCGGAGCGCAGTAGTTCCTTCGCGCACCGTAGCTTGCAGGCGATAGCGCCGGTCACTGGCGGCAATCAGGCCGCCAAACGCCATGATCAATGCGCCCAGCCAGATGAAGCGGATCAGTGGTTTGTATTGCAGGCGGACGCTCCAGGCATCGTTACCCAGTGGATCCCCGAGTGCGACAAACAGGTCCCGGTTCCAGCCGGCATCGATGCCGGCCTCGGTCATCGGGCTTTGCTGCACCAGGTAGGTCCGTTTCTGTGGCCTGAGTTCCGCGACAAATTCGCCATCTTTGCGTATTTCGATTTCACCCTCGATTGCCTGGTAGTTCGGTCCCTGCACATTATTGAGATCGGTCAGCTCAAAGCTGTAACCCGCGACCTCGACTGTTTCGCCCGGACGCACACTGAGATCTGCCTCGACCGTAAATGCCGAAACGATTACGACGCCGAGCGTGAACATGCCGACACCAAAATGTGCCACCGACATACCCAGTGCCGATCGACTAATACCCGGCGTGCCCGGTTCGCGGCGCCACGAACGAAGCGGCTGCAGCAGCGACACCGTCATGATCCAGAAGCCGGCGATGGCGCCAATACTCACCAGGAGCCCGAAGCGGCCATAAAAGACAGTCGGCACTGCGATCCCGGTGACAATAGCAATGATGCCGGGAATTTTTAGCTGATCGAATAACGCCCCGAATGCCTGGCTGCGCCAGGCGGTGTGCATGCCGACGCCGATCAGCAAGATAAGCGGCAACATGGGCAATGCGAACGCATATTCGAACCATGGCGGACCAATGGAAATTTTGCCCCACTCAAACACGTCGTACAGCAAGGGCGCCAGCGTTCCATACAAAATGACGGTGCAAGCGATGACCAGCAGCACATTGTTCAAGAGCAGGAACGTTTCACGCGACAATGGACGGAACCCTGCCGCTGAATCCATACTCGGCGCCCGCCACGCGTAGAGAATCAGTGCGCCGCCGATGACAATCCCCAGGAACGTGAGAATAAACAGCCCGCGCGCCGGGTCTGTGGCGAACGCGTGCACCGATATCAGGATGCCGGAACGAACCAGGAACGTACCCAGCAGGCTGAGTGAAAAGGCTGAGATCGCCAGCAACAAAGTCCAGCTCTTGAACAAGCCGCGTTTTTCGGTAACCGCCAGCGAATGTATGAGGGCAGTACCAACGAGCCAGGGCATGAACGACGCATTTTCCACCGGATCCCAGAACCACCAGCCACCCCAGCCCAGCTCGTAATACGCCCACCAGCTGCCCAGGGCGATGCCGACCGTGAGGAATGCCCAGGCCCAGGTTGTCCACGGGCGCGTCCAGCGGGCCCAGGCCTGATCCAGGTGGCCAGTCAGCATTGCCGCGATGGCAAATGCGAAGGCCACCGAGAAGCCGACGTAACCGGTGTAAAGAATCGGCGGGTGGATGGCTAGACCGAAGTCCTGCAACAGCGGATTCAAATCCGCGCCGTTGGCCGGGGCAGGAATAAGCCGCTCGAAAGGGTTGGACGTGAGCAATGTAAACAACAGGAATCCGAAACTCAAGAGCCCGAGCACGCCGATTACCCGCGCGGACATCGCTCGCGGCAAGTCCGAGCTGTATCGGGCGACCGCGACCGTCCATACGGCTAGCAGCAGGAT
>SMUY01319285.1_pt1 | contig 12708 bp, 17 predicted proteins | sample 2456441 | NCBI WGS metagenome assembly SMUY01 (sample SAMN11095931, study PRJNA526329) | marine sediment metagenome | biome: Marine sediment; feature: Surficial sediment; material: Deep marine sediment; isolation source: Hadal surficial sediment | place: Pacific Ocean | collected 2014-11 | depth...
GAGGCACCTCAGGTGCCGAATCCCACATGTGAGGGAAAATGATGGGGCCAGTCATCCTGTGCCCGATAAAAGGGAGCCATTGCAGTGTCAGTTTTCGGATTCGGCACCTGAGGTGCCTCCCACATTCCGGAGGCCTTTGCAATCCCAACGGTTCGGGCTAACCACTGGGAGGACATAAAAAGTTCTATCCCCATCACCGTCCTCTGGTAAAGTCACCGGTGCGTAGAAGAATAAAGAGTGAAAGAGAGGAAAAGATGAGCACTTTTGTTAAGCGCATGATTGGAGCGGCTTCACTCGATGTCCATACCTATGAGGAGGTGGAAGCAGATGCTACGGCCACGACCCAAGCCATGGGAGTCGTGGTGCTCTCCAGCATCGCTCAGGGTATAGCGGGCCTGACCCAGGGAGGTGGTGGCTATGGCTTTGTTACCGGTGCAATGGGGGCTCTGATCGGCTGGTTCATCTGGGCCTTTCTCGTGTACATCATCGGAACCAAAATTCTTCCCGAGCCGCAGACCCGCTCTGACCTGGGAGAACTATTGCGCACCACTGGTTTCTCTGCCTCCCCAGGTCTGCTGCGGGTGCTCGGAGTCATCCCGCTCCTCGGTGGGGTGATCATGTTTGCGGTGAGTATCTGGATGCTGTTTGCCATGATCATCGCGGTGCGGCAAGCATTGGACTATAAGAGCACGGGTCGAGCTGTAGGGGTCTGCCTGATCGGCTGGTTCGTTTTCGTTGTGATTGTGTTAATGATTTCAGGGGGAAGAGGCGCCTAGCTCAGGAGGAAAGAGGCTCACTGCTCCCCAGATCAAACCCCCTCTGGAACTCTTTAAAAAGGCCTGCCAACAGCCGGTACCCTTACATGGCTCCCGGTCGACCTGCTCAGGGTAGTTTCAGTGGGGACTCATGCCGGTGAACCAACTTCCATTGGCCGGCTTGTTTGATCCACACACTGGTCATTCTAAGGCTCTGTCGTTGACGTTCGCCGCCGGGCAGTAGGACCGGCCCCACTAAGTAATAAGTGCTGACTGCTGCGTCCCCATAGACTTTGACCTCGAGATGCCGGACCTGGAAATCAAACTGACGACCCGAGTCATGTCTCGCTCGCATGCGCTTCTTACTCTCTTCATCCCATCCGTGGGAGACCAGTCTGGCTGTAGGGGGGTAAATGCTGAATTCCGGAACCATGTAACTATAAACGCCATCCGCATTTCCGGCTTTCTCCTGGGCCCGAGAGTCCAGCTCTGCCGCTTTGATATCATCCACATCATTCGCCATGGCGACGGCTGTCACAAACATGCCAATCAAAAATAAAGTTACCAACACTTTCATTTTGTTTTCCTCCGTCAATGAGTTTGTGGGAGCCAGGGAATCCTTGAGACTCTCAATCCGTCGGCTTGGCAGCGGTCTTCACCACCTCGTCAAAAACCCGCAGCAGGTTTTCCCCCATGATTTTAGCCACATCCTCTTCGCTGTATCCGCTGTCGAGGAGAGCCTGGGCCACGTTCTGGAATTCTGCTGCGTTTTCAATCCCTTGCGCCGACACCACAGTGGCTCCCCAGTCTGTGCTGATGCAGACATGATCGATTCCCACCAGGTTGACCACGTGGTCAATATGCTTGATGTACTCAGAAAGCGGCGGAAGATCCGCTCGTTGCCGGCGAGCTCGTTCGGCACGTCCTGACCCGCTTCCCTGGGTCTGTTCTCTGATGAAATCATAGATCTTGGCAGGATCCCCCATATACTCCATGGGATCCGTTTCCGTGATTCTGGAACTGGGATTCGCCGTTCTCCTGGGCGGCCATTTCTTGTGAAACTCCGGACTGATCACCTGGGGGATGAAGGGGATACCAATGAGTCCCCCACTTTCTCCCAGCAATCGTAGCATCGCATCATTCCAGTTCAGCGGTGCATCCACCAGAGCTTCAACGGCCACATGAGAATTGATGACCGGCTGAGTGCTGGCCTCAATGATATCTCTGCTGGTCTGCTCCGAAGCGTGAGCAAGATCAATGATGATTCCCAGTCGGTTCATCTCACCTACCAGTTCACGTCCGAACGGGGTCAGCCCCGACCCTTTGCCGTTGTTTTCCTTGGATATGGCAATATCCCCGATGCTGTTTTTGAAGAAGTGCATGGGGCTGATGAGGCGCAGCCCAAGCTGGTGCAGCATCCGCAGCGCTGCCAAGTCGCTTTTCAGAGCACTGCCTCCGGAAATCGACAGGATGATCGCCAGTTTGCCCTGTTTCTGAAGGGCCCGCACCTGGTCGGCATCCCTGGCTATCCCAAGCTGGTCGGGATAACGCACAACTTGTCGATACATGTGATCAAACTGTCTCAAAACCTCTGTGACGGCAATGTGGTTGACTGAGTAGAACTCGTCAACGGACGTGTTCGCAAACACGGCTCCCAGTCCACCCTGCCGGGCCATGGAGAGCGAGAATTGAGGATCATTGGGGTCTCCGACGTTCCATCCACCGCGATAGGCATTGGCCATGGGGTGCATGTGGGCATCAAAGACGAAGAACTTCTTGATCTCCGGGCTTTGGGCATGGCCGGCCACGGACCATAGAAGCAGGGTAGCCGTGATGCTTGCCAGAACACTAAAACGTTTCATGGTAAACCTCCCTCTTTGCTGAGAAGGGCTCAAGAGCATGGATTGAATGCTCTTTGCCCCTCAATGCGTGTTTGCCACAAATGTTACGCCTGGGGGGGTTAATGGCAATGGGAAAAAGCCAGAGGCGAGGAGTCACGTTCCACGGATATTCTTGGAAGGCCTCAGCAGAAGCTTCCTCTTGGTGCCACCTCCTTTGAGCTAGAGACCTATCCATCAGGCATGGTTCTTGCGATTATTCCTGAGGGAAAGCAGGGAAATCGCAAGCGCCAGCAGAGCCATCGTGGTTGAGCTCACCTGGACGATTCCGGCTGTTAGGAAGGGTGCTCGCGACACGGTCACAACCGGATAGGGGTTTTGCACACCCTCGCCCCGGGGCTCGTTCCACCAGACCACGCTGCCATCAGCGTACTTCTGCCAGGATTTAAACGGATAGACTCCTGGTTTTTCAGGAATGGTCAGAGTGAAGTAAATCATCTGAAAGGTCTCAGGCTCAGCTTCATCACCCGTCCACCAGAGTCGTAGGACCTTCCCGTCTTCGTCTAACTCTCGATGCGGGTTCCAGCCGGCGATGTGCTCCGAGAAACCGAGGTCTCCTCCGTTTTCGCGCCATTCCGGAGACACCTCGATGCCCAACTCAACCACTGGGATTTCCTTTTCCACCGGCGCCCGAATGAAAAGACGCAAGTGGCGAACCCCTGCCTCGGCAGTGGGCGGGTTGATGCTCACATGCCCAAAGAGCGGAATCACAAAAGCACCCATAAAAATGAAGGCTAAAATGAGCGCACGAAATTTGTCTGATCCCATGGTTCAATCCTCCAAAATAGATTGTAGTCACTTAGAACCTTCTGTATTGAAGTCCCCCTTCAGTGTGTGTACGCCTGGAGCAGGTTAAAGACAATGGCAATGGGACCATCCTAGCGTAACACGAGCGGTGACTCATGGCGGTGAACCAACTTCCATTCACCTGATTGCTTGATCCACACTCCGGTCATTCTCAGGTTCCACCGCTCAGACGTACTGCTGCCTGGCCGCTGGACTGTCCCCACTGAGTAATAGGTGGTAATGGCTGTGTCCCCATAAACCTTTACCTTGAAATTCCGCATTTGCATATCGAACTTCATGCCCGCGTCAAGTCTCGCTTGGGTCACTTTTTTGTCCGGTGCTTCGGAGAGGAGTCCGCTGGTCGGGGGAAAGATGGTGAACTGCGGAACCATGTACTTGAAATAGCCATCGACATTTCCGGCGTCCTCTTGGGCCCTGGAATCCATCTCTGCAGCCCTCACATCATCGGCAGCGTCGGCAAAGGCACCAGTCGTCAACAACATGCTCATTAAGGTCATTGTCAGTGTCGTCATCAGTGTTTTCATCCCATACCTCCCTGTTGAATTGTTAAGAAACGATTCGACCCTAGTACTCCTCCCCCCAACTGTAAATAGATTTGCCCCAGATGTTACGCCGTAAGGCTACCTAAGACAATCCATATCGACAGAAACAGAAGTCGTTTCTACTGTGGGGGAGCGATATTCAACCGGGATCTATGCTGGTGAACCTCTTTCCATTGACTCCCTTGCTTGATCAATACCACCGTACGTTGTACTCGGACTTGAGTGATCGAGCCATCCGGTCGGGCGATCGTCCCGATCGTGTAGTTGGTGGCCACGGCAGTGTTTCCATAGACTCTCACCTCAAGATGGCGGGCACTGACATTGCGCTTGAGACCCGCATCAATCCCGGCTTTGAAAGCACTCTGCTGTTCTTCAAGAGAAGTCGACCTGGAGAGAAGCCCACCCCCGGAGAAGAGGCTGTGTTCCGGCGCGCGCGATTGAATGTATGCGTCTGCATCTCCAGCGTTCAATGCAGCATAGTGCCTAAGCACCGCCGCCTTCACATCATCTACATCGTCGGCCATGGCGACAGTCGTCAGGAACATGCTGACGACAACAAGTGCGGCAATTTTCATTCTGCTTTCCTCCCTTATGTGGTGCACTCGATGCTATCGCCTGGAGGGGAACAATGGCAATGGGCCAAAGGGTGAAGCTGGGAGTCGATTGGGGGCACTTGTTGAAGACATGGGTGGGTCACTTTAACATGATCATGCCGGGTCATTTTACCTTGTCATTTCTACCAGTCCCATGGCGACGGCACCGCAAGACCACTTCTCGGCTGCTTTTCGTATATAACTATATCTATACATATGAGAGAGGCAACACTCAGTAAGAAACTGCTCAGCCTCAGGAAGAAGACTTCTTGGAGCTGGGAAAGGATATGCCGTGAATTTCATCGAGTGATGGGCGAAGAAGGCCCATCGCACACCACTCTCTTCAGGTACGCCAGCGAAAGAGTCAAGCGGCCCAATGTTGTCACAGAGCGATATGTACGACAGGCGATTCACAAGCTGACCTTTGAGTTGAGCAAGAAATAAGTGGGCCCGATTTTTGGAACCAACTTACCTTTTGTACGTTTATAACAAGTGGAAGCTGGGTCCCCCTTTTGAGAGGTTTAGATGCCCCCCTCAGACGCATTCCGGGACCCAGCACCAATCCTTCTAGGCCCCCTTGCAACCAAGTCCCTTCTCCTGCATAATCCAGTACAATTGGGATGCGGTAAGTCGCCTTGAAACTCTCCCTCAATGTGTAGTTTAGGGCGACGCATCCCCTTTCTCCAACTCTGCATTTCGTCCTCTAAGTGACGCCCGTCACTGTTGCACCCTTCTAAAAGTTCAAGAATTTCTAAGTAAGCAATGAAAAGTGGCATCGTCGCTGCTCGAAGTGTGGGGAAAAAGGTCACTAGAAGAGATCACACCCACCATTGTGACCGATGTCAGCTCTACTCCAGAGGAAAACAAATTAGCCTTTGGCTTTTTGTGGTCAGAATCGCATACACGCCTGAGGATCATTCGAAGAAAAACATCCAGCCAAAAAGCTCCCCGTTTTAATCGGGGTGTCTAGTCTCACCACACAGGGTCTTTCTACCACTTGAACTACCGTAGCGCCAACCTGTGTCGCGCAATTCCCTAAAACTGACGAGACACTCAGATGGCCTACCTGTTCAAATGAAATGCACAGATGAAGTGGCATACCTATCAGGGGAATTTGATTGGTCCGGATCACCCATACGGCCTGCCCTACGAAAAGGGAGAGCTAATGAAATCCAAGTTATTTATCTTGCTGACTGTTGGAGTTGGGGCTGGACTCCTGGCTCGGGCAGTGTTCAGGAAAAGACTTCATGACTACCTGGTCAAGCGGGAGACAGTTCAGTCTGTTTAACGAGCTGCTAGAGCTATCCTTTTTTTCAGTCTTCCTCTCCTGGAGGTGGCTTTTCTACCACTTCTAAATGCAGAACCCACAAAGCCGTCGGAAACTTCATAGAAACCGACACAGTGATGGTGGCTAATGTCGATGGAAGGCCAGGAGCACCCAACTGACAAGAGCCCGAATTTTCGCAGGCTTAGAAACTTCACACTAGAACTCATTGATGACCCCACCCAACCTTTCGCAAACTTCCCAAAAACTGACGGGTCTTTTCATTGACTTTCAGACGGCTGGCTGTTCCAATGGAATGCACAAGATGACAAAACAGGGGGAAGCCCTGTACACCAACTAGAGTTATTTTTCATTTCTCCTCTCCTCTTGGCAGGGCTTTTCCCCCTAGGTCACCAGCTTGGGTGGACTATGAATTTCGGACTATCTCACACCTCAACCTCTTTGATTTCTGTAAATAAGGGTGAAAGGAAAACCATTTCACCAAAAAATGTAGTTCATTTATATGATCTAGCAGGAATAACACCTCTTGCAGGCATTCAAGACTACACTGAAGGTATTTATGATGGGGATCCTTCCACACCGTACGATACTGCCCAAACAAATCAGCATAATTATCTCTTAGATGAACTTGGAGCTGGAGAGGGATTTAGACTGTTAGAAGTGGGGTGTGGCCTTGGAACACTACTTGAAACAGCTAAAGAAAGAGGAGTGATAGGTACCGGAATCACAATTTCAGAAGATCAAGTTTCAAAGTGCAAGGCAAAAGGATTAAAGGTCCATTTGTTAAATTACAAAGACCTTCCTGATGAATTTGATAAGTCGTTTGATGGGATTATTGCTAATGGGTCTTTAGAACATTTTTGTCAGCCTGAAGAAGCAATGGCTGGAAAGCAAAATAGTATTTATAAACATATGTTTAAAATATTTGCTGGAGTTTTAGATTCTGATTCTGATTCTCAAAGGGTTGTCACAACTGCCATTCATTTTCGAGGCGAGCATATCGATCCAAGAAAACTTTTGAGAAACCCATTTTTACAAATATTTGATCCAGAGAACTTTCATTTCTCAATTCTTCATCGTGGCTATGGAGGGTATTACCCCATAAGGGGGCAATTAGAGGCATGTGCAAGTGGAGAGTTCACACTTGTCAAGGAAGTTGAGGCAACAGAAGATTATCGTTTTTCTGCGGATCATTGGCGCGAAAAGTTAAAGAAAGCAATCCTTACTAATGTAAGATTTATAGGAGAAACACTTAGACAACTTGTGAAAAGACCCATTCATACCAGTTGGGTCATTACAAGTCATGTAGGCCCAGAATCGTGGCCTTGGCAATTCCGGGGGGATAATCCTCCTGCAATGTTATACAGACATACTTGGCAAAGAAATAGTTGCAGGCTGCCCGGAAATGGGGTGATGCAACAGTGCTGGAGCAGGGGTAAGGAAGCGATTCAGATAGCATCACCCTGACACAGGTAAGAAAAACCCCCTTTGCCTTGAGTCCCGTTCCATGGGCCGACTCTCGGATACTTTCTGGGCACCACCCACCCACGATTGGGACTCCTGCCGCGAAAAACAATAGAGAAATTTTGGGAAAATCGGCTTTTGGCAGTTTGGTCAGTACGTCCCTCAAGGCACTATGGCTCAAATATCCAACCGAAGTGGAAATGCTGTAGGGGATGCTGTACAAATAGATTGACAGCACCTTTCCCAGGTGACAGAAGAGCGTTAACAGGAGTTTCCCTATGGGAATGATGGAAATAGTAGTTATTGCTGCTGTAGTACTTTTTATTTGGCATGGGTTGAGAGTTAAGAAAAACAAATCTAAGGAGAGACGCTAGTGACTGATGGACGGGGCTACGGCTCAAGGTTCATCGGCCGGAGCAGGTCGTGGAAGCGGGTGTCCTCGGCCTTGTAGACGATCTCCATTCCACCGCCGCCTAGCTTCTCTGTGATTTTGTAGTGGGAGTTGGTTTGGCCGATCATGTCATTGAGTACGCGTCCCACGCACTCCCCCGCTCAATGCAATGCAGCTATGCTCAATGTTACGACGTGAGGCTGCTAAAGACCATGGGAAAGGGCAGGAATGACCACGCTACCGGTGATAGGATGAACCGCCAGACATAGCGGGATTATGGATTTAAAGATTGAGTGAAAAAAGCCTGTGCCGCTTCGAAAAGCCCATAACTGTACACAGCCCTTTCTTTCCAATTCAGGTGTTGACTGAGAGTCGAACTGTACCCTATCTGACTAAGAGAGTGGGGGTATGGGATGACGAAATCGTCTTCCAAAATGTGTAGAGTATCGGTCGAATTCTCAGAATATACCCCCACAAAAACACACTCACCCAGGGCCCAGATGGACCGATTCAGCCCCGCCCTGGTCTGTTAGTATCAAATATCAACTGGGAGATGGCTGATGAAAACGACGATGGTCATTCCATCCTATTGGTCCAGGGAACACTCCTTGGGAATGAGGGAAACAGACGTTATTTACGACCATCCCACTCCCTTGGACAGAGAAGGAACACTCCGAAGGACTCTGGAGAGCCTTAATGTTTTGAGAGATAAAGACTTCGAGGTGGTTGTGATTGCAGTCGCCAACAGTGAGGAGATTGAAGATCAAGTAGAGCATAAAGTGGCAACCATCATCGCCTCCGTGAATACCGATGTAAAGATTCATCTCTTCAGCCACGCACACCTCCAGGGAGTACAGAAAGTAATGCAAGAAGCGGGGGAGGAGAGCTTCTCTACGCTTCTCAATCTCCAAGGGTATTCAAACATCCGCAACCTGTGTCTGTTCATCCCCCATGTATTCGACTCGGAAATCGCAATACTCATTGACGATGATGAGGTGTTCGAGGATCCGGAATACCTCAGCAAAGCTCAAGAATTTATCCCACGATCAAAGGACGGAAACTTGGTGGGTGCAGTAGCGGGGTATTACTTGCAACCCGACGGGAACTGGAGGCTTTCAAGGCCCAAGATGCCCTGGATGGAGCACTGGGATCAGATGGACCGGATGAATGAAGCTTTTGAGAAAATAATCGGCAGAGAGCCTCGTCTGAAGGAAACACCCTTTGTGTTTGGAGGAAACATGGTTGTTCACCGAGAGGTCTTCACTCATATTCCCTTTGACCCAAACATCACCCGTGGAGAAGATATAGACTTCCTCATCAATATGCGGATGTTTGGCTACAAGTTTTTCCTGGACAACACCCTTTCCATCAAACATCTGCCTCCACCTAAACCTCACCAGGTCTGGAAGCAACTGCGGCAAGACATTCACAGATTCATGTACGAGAGAGCGAAAATACGCGAGCAGGAACCTGTCGAGGGGATGGTTTGTATTCAGGCTGAAGACCTGGATCCCTACCCAGGTGCATTTCTTAGAGATGACTTGGAGGAAAAGATCAGCCAGGCTTCTGCGCTGCTTGCGGAGCAATATCGCAAGGAGGGGAAGGAGGCAGACGCGAAGGAAGCGTTAAGAAACATTGAGATTGCAGCAGTAGAGGCCTCTCCGAATTTCAATGTATTCAACCACCTGCGCCAGCTCCAGCAATCTTGGGAGCGGATGATGGATTTTGCTGGCCAGGCAGCTCCAAGGGAGAAAATTCGACAGACCCTTCTCGCTACATAAGACCCAAAGTGTCGGTAATGAGTGGTCAGATTAAACTGACCACTCGTGTGCATAACTTCGACTCAAAGCGTCTGTCAGCGCAGTAACTGGGCAAAACTCAATTCATGCCCATCAGGGTCTTTGAGATGAAAGAAGCGCTCCCCCCAATCACCATCCCTGGGAGACTCAGGCTCCAAACCGCTTTCCTTCAGTTTGCTAAATAACGAGTCCACGTCCTCCACTCGCAGAATCATACGCCCCCACCATTTTCCAGTCTCGGAGCCAGTACGGATGAGGTTAATGAAGCCTTCACCTGCACGAAAACTGGTGAAGCTGGCATGTTCTCCACCATACAGAAGTTCCAGTCCGAGATTTTTGTAGAAGTCCACCGATCGACCCATGTCCTGGACTACCAGGGTGACCGCACTGATGTGTTTTATTTTCATGATGCGGAGAGCGGTCCAGGAGGCGGGCTGGGGGGTTTAGGTATGGGTGGAGGTGGCGCTGGCGGTTTAGGTGGTCTCTCGTTCATGATACGCCTTCGGGGTTAGTCCCAAGGCCATAGGTTACGTTGTTTGATAGCCTCCACCAACGGTTTCGCTCCCCTCAATTCATTGTCGTGGGGGATAAAGTAGGAACTCCCTTTGGTGCGTTGTTTTTCTTGCCATTCCATCAGCCATTCAAGTGCAGGCATCTGGCAAAAAGCATTGGCTGCGTTTTTCGCTGCATCCTGGATGTGTTTTTCCTTTTCCTCTTCTTGAAGGCTAGTCATGACCACTAAAAATCCCGTCTGGTTTTGCAGGCTTCACGCCTCAAGCTTCATCCACCGCCGTAGGTCGTGGAAGCGAGGGTCGTCGCGGAGGGGACTAATCCCCTGACTGATGTTTGGCGGTTCTCACCACCTCATCAAAAATCCGCAGCAGGTTTTCCCCCATGATTTTGGCCACATCCTCACGAGAGTACCCTCTCTTCAAAAGGGCCTGAGCGATGTTCTGGTACTCCCCCGCGTTTTCAATCCCCTTGATGTTCACCGGATACCCTCCCCAGTCCGAGCTGATGCCCACGTGCTCTACCCCGACCAGCCTGGCGATGTAATCAATGTTATCAATGAGATCAGAGAGCGGAGGAATGTCGCTGCTGCGCTGCCGAGCTCTTTCGGACCGACGCGAGGAGTACCTACTTCTCCGTTCCTCGATGAAATCGTAGATCTTGGTGGGATCTCCGCGGTATACCAACGGCTCCAGACCCACTATCGAAGAACCACGCGGTGGCCCGGAATGATACTTCTTGGCAAATTCCTGGTTCACGACCATGGGCAAAAAGGGGACGCAAATAACTCCTCGCATCCTGGCCAGCTTACGAATCATCTCATCGCTCCACCCCCTCCCCAGGGCTCGGGCCGCCGAGTGAGTCGTGGCCACCGGCTGGGTGCTGACATCCATCACGTCCATGATGGTTTGCTCACCTGCGTGGGACAGATCAATCAGGATCCCCAGCCGATTCATCTCAGCCACCAGCTCACGTCCATACTCGGTCAAACCGTAACCCTTCCCATTGTTCTCTTTCGAGAACCCCACATCACCGATATTGTTGCCCAGCAGGTGAACCAGGTTCATCTCCCTGAGGCCCAACCGGTGGTACATACGCAGCACCCCCAGGTCACTCTCAATGGCCAGCGCCCCTTCAATCGAGAGTATGGCCGCGATCTTGCCTTCCCCGCGAAATGCCCTGACCTCGTCGCCATTGGTGGCAACCCCGATTCGATCCGGGTACTTGGCCAGTTCCCGATAGAAGTGATCAAACTGTCTTAAGGCGTCTTTGACGGCGAGATGGTTGGCTTCATAGAACTCATCAATTCCGGTGTTCACGAAGGCCGCTCCCAATCCCCCCTGCTCAGCCAGGGGAAGCGTAAAGCGCGGATCGGCGTTCGCTTCTCCGATGGTTCCCCCCCGGTGATAGGTAGAGGATGTTGGATGCATGTGCCCATCAAACACCCAGAATGGTTCGCCCGAATCCTGGGCATAGACAGGCTCGAAAAATGCCGAGAAAGGTGAAAGAGGCGTAAATTCGAATGAAAGGATGAAGCACAAGAATACAGTAAAGGTCACTCCCATCAGGATGCGTGATTTCATGGCGCAGCACCTCCTGGTTCTTTACAAAAACGCCGGGCTAGAAAAAAACATTGCCTTTGAGATATCATTATTTTTTTCTTGGGTCAACGGGTGGTCGGGCCGGACACGGCAGCATGTGAAATGTCCGGCCTATGGGACCGGAGTTGTACACCAGGGCCCGAATCGACGATTGCGCTGCGTCAAAGCTGGGGAAAATTGAAGGTAATCGAAAATGCCAAGGAATCTTGCTCCACCTGCCTCCATGAATGGGGACCGCGATGGAGGAGGACTCGGTAGCTTAGGCAGAGGTGGCGGCTTTGGCGGGAGTGGCCTCTCGTTCATGACAATCTCTAAGGCTCAAAATTCCTGCGCCGCAGCTGATCTTAAGAAAAAGCTTTCCGTCCCGAGCCCAGACTTGCTCGCCCACCATCACCGTGGCATCCAGAGGGAAGAGTCTCTTTCCACCCCTCCCCATACCCGTATACCACCTCATAAAGAGGGCTGAGGTTCGGTGGTGCCGTTAAAACCACCTGAAGAAGGTCTCTCGACCCCCCTATTTAGGGGAGGATACGCAGGAGGACTCTACCGAATAGAGGGCACTTTTGTGGCACTGGCGTGAAACACACTTGATGGCTGTTGCGTATTAGTTGATGCGGTTCTCGCAGGATTTAATCCGACCATTCCCCCTCAGTTTGGGCGGGAACCGCATTCCCCCTGGTACCCCCTCAACAAACACCGCTTTACCGGGAGGGATCGAGTGTGGTCACGGCCCTGTTCCTCGACTTCCACACCAGGACTCCAGACACCGCTCTATCAGGGTCCTCTCAGCACTAACTCACCGCCGCCTCAGCCCCGACTGTCGCTACTGCGTGATCGTCCTCTACCGTGCTCCCGGACACGCCAATCGCTCCGATGATCTCCCCCTCTCCATTCTTGATCGGCACCCCACCCGGAAAGGTGATCAGACCGTCGTTTGAATGCTCGATTTTGTACAGCGAACCGCCGGGCTGCGACAACTTGCCTATCTCGCCGGTGTTCATGTCAAACATTCGCGCCGTGCGGGCCTTCTTGATGGCGATATCGATTGAACCTAGCCACGCAC
>SMUY01171128.1_pt1 | contig 12705 bp, 7 predicted proteins | sample 2456441 | NCBI WGS metagenome assembly SMUY01 (sample SAMN11095931, study PRJNA526329) | marine sediment metagenome | biome: Marine sediment; feature: Surficial sediment; material: Deep marine sediment; isolation source: Hadal surficial sediment | place: Pacific Ocean | collected 2014-11 | depth 0-1...
CGACCTTTTTAATTGCATGGTTTGTCCATTTAGTTTTAATCAGTACGCTCTTAAAATTTTCAGGGATGCGGGAATTCATGTAGAGCCTGCACCTATAACAAGAATTTACGGATTATCCGCTTTTAAACAGGCGCCGAAAATCCGTAGTCTGATTCGCAAATACAACATCGATATAGTTCAAACCTTTAATATTGATTCAGATATCTACGGTACGATAATCGCAAAATTTTCAGGAGTCCCGGTAATTATCTCCAGCCGGAGGGATCTCGGCACGTATCGAAAAAAGCGTCATCTCATGGTATCAAAAGTAACACATAAATATGTCAGCCATTTTTTAGCAGTTTGCCATGCCGTTGCCCGGAATTTATCAGAAAGAGAAAAAATTGCGGCCAACCAAATCACCACGATTTACAACGGATTTGATTTTGCGGATTTGGCTAAAGTCGATCAAAGTCAAGTGACCGCGCTCCGTAAAAGATTCAATATTGGCAGCAACGCTTTTGTGATTGGAAATGTCTCGCATTTTCGTCCGGAAAAAGGATACCACATTTTTTTTGCAGCGGTTCGGAAAGTTAGATCTTTGATTCCAGATCTGCGCGTTATCGCTGTCGGAGCTGGTGAACCTCTCCTCGGCGAGTTTAAGCATGAAATAGAGAAAGAGGGGTTGGAGAATTGTGTTTTCTTAACCGGTTATGCTCCAAATGTTTTGGACTATCTTTCGGTAATGGATATTTGTTGTCTGACCCCGGTGAGCAACGAAGGTTTTTCGAACGCCCTGCTAGAACAAATGGCGATGGGAATACCGGTCATCGCGACCGATGTTGGAGGCAATCGAGAAGCCATAGTGCATGGCAAATCCGGTCTCATAATCCCCCCGAACGATGTCAATGCTTTAGCGGATGCAATAATGAATCTTTATAAAAATAAAAAGCTGAGAAAATCTTTTGGCGAGAACGCAAAACGACGTATTGAAAGTAAGTTTGTGGTTGATAAAATGGTTGAGCAGATGGAGCAGTTCTACAGGGATATGTATCGAAAGAATTGTAACGGCAAGCTGGATTTGACCGCTGAGTCAGCTCTATCTACAAAAGCAGATACTTTAACAGTCCATTAATCAGGAGACAAAAATGTACAATGATGAAAAAGAAGATACGATGGTTTATAAGGTAGTCGTTAATCACGAAGAGCAATATTCCATCTGGCCCGCCGAACGTGAAAACCCGAAGGGCTGGAAAGATGCCGGTAAAAGTGGCTTAAAAGACGAATGTCTGGCATACGTTAAGGAAGTCTGGACCGATATGCGTCCGCTTAGTTTAAGAAAAGTAATGGATAAAGCTGAGAAGTAAAGCCATTTATGAGTTTACGCATCGTTTTTACCTATCCATGGGCTCTTGAAATCCCTGGTGGCGGGCCGGAGGACTACTGTCAAACTGCCAATCATTTGAGAGCTGCAGGCGCCGAGATGATTCTTCTTCCCGTGGCCTCTTCCGGGCCTAATCACTTCCCGAGACCTCGCTTGTCCGAATCGCAAAAGAGAAATTGGCAGGAAGAGCGTTTAATTGATCGCTCGGTGAAAGTCAAACAAGTGGAACAAAATTCATTGCACTATTTGCTGGATGGACTTTCGATTAAAAAAGCACTGCTCGAGATCCTGGCAGAACAACCGGTTGACGCTGTTCTGGGTTGGCAGCAAGAGATCGCTTTTCTGCCACAGCTTTTGCGCTCCCATGGAGTGATTTTCGGAATGATTGCATCGAACGGGCATTATAAAGAGTGGTATAACGGTTCTAACCGCGCTAGAAAGTATCTGCGCGACTTGACAGTTGTGCGAAAATTCAGGCAAGCGGATGTTGTTTTCGCACGTTCGAACTTTATGCGTAAGCTGATTATTGAGCTTTTTGATTTAAATGAACAGCGAGTCGATGTGTCCTACTGCGGTATAGCGCCCGCTTTTAGTAAGATAGAGCGCGTTGCACAGGCTAAGGTTTCCCGTTTTATCTACTATGGCAGTTTTTCTCATGAAAAAGGAATTTTCGATGCCCTGGAAGCGCTGGGCCGTGTTGCTGCTCAAGGTGAACGAAATTGGACATTTAGAATCGCGGGTTGGGGAGAGAAGGCTCGGGTACGTCAAGTCGCTTATGAAAACGGCATTGAGACTCGAATTGAAATGCGCGGTCATCTGGACCAGTCGGAGTTGGTTCGGGAACTTGAATGGGCTCAGGTAGCTATTCTCCCTTCCTATGCCGAATCCTTTGGTTTAGCTTGCGCGGAAGCCCAGGCCGCAGGGTTACCGGTGATAGGTTATGATGTCGGAGGCGTACCCGAGATTGTCGAAAATGGTATTACCGGATGGCTGACGCCGAAAGGCCAGGTGAACCGAATTTCTGCGGCGATTTTGGAAGCAATAAAAAAGCCTCAACAAACATTTCAAATGGGCCTGGCCGGGCGGGAGCGAGTTAACGAACTTTTTTCATGGTCACGGACTGCTGAGTCAATGCTGCAAAAAATCGAAGCATTAAAGAAAACAAAAATGCCGGATTGAGCAACTCACAGCGAGTTGGTACATTGCACGGCAGCTTAAAAAACAGATGCAGAAAAAAACGAATTCAGATACGCTTACATCTTCCATCCGTATGGAATTGGTGGAAGGATATTTTGACAATAATTCGCAGTATTGGTCGGAAGCCTATCTGCAACCTCAGTGCATCAATGATTTCGTTCTGATCAATCGTAACAAAATCGCTGTTGATTTTTTGTGCTCAGAGCTCAAGCCAACTGTAGCTGTTCTGGATGCCGGCTGCGGCGCAGGTATGACAACTCTGGCTCTAGTGGAAAAAGGGTTTTTCGTGCAGGCCATGGATATTTCTCAAAAAATGCTGAATCTCTGCCAGCAAAATCTCGCGAATAAAGGAATCTCCCCAGGCAATTATGTGCTCTCACGCGCCAATGTTATTGAGGCAGATATACCCGAAAAATCGTTTGATGGCATCGCAGCCCTGGGTTTCCTGCAATACCAGGCGGATGAACATCAGGCTTTAATGACTTTGAATAAGTTAATCAAACCAGGCGGTATTCTGGTTATTTCCGGCCCTGTTAAGGTCAAAATTTCCAACTATTTCGGTCTGGCGAAAATCTATGATGCTATTAAAAAATGGGTGAGGAAATCTGAACCCAACAAGGAAACAGCTGTACTTCATCAAATTTCAACTCACTATTATGGCGTCGCAAGGTTTAGAGCTTTACTACGCGATTCCGGATTTCAGATGCTTGATTATAAAGGGCATGGGTTCGTGAATTTTGCTGTTATCGGCGATTGGACATCGAGAGGGCAACATTTTCTGCATCGATTTTTTACACGGCTGTCAAAGTTTCTGCCTATTCACCGCTTTGGCAATGATATGGTTGTCATAGCCAGAAAAAGTCGGGAAAGTTGAGATGTTGTCTATCTTCAGGAATACGACAAGAAAGCTGCTCCTCAAATACGCAACACCTGAAGTTATTGTTTTGCTAAAGGCCGCCTTTGCACAATATAAATCAAAAACCGGCCAGCCTTTTCCGCATAAAAATATTTATATAACCGGCTCCGTACCCAGCGGAAAAATCCTGGTTCTTTCTCCTCATCCTGATGACGAGGCAATTGGTATGGGAGGCGCGCTCAGCATGCATCTGGAAAATCAGGACCCGCTGACTGTCTTATACATGACCAACGGCAGGGGGGCAGGAGCCTGCAATGGCGACCTGATAGGTATTCGAAGAAAAGAAGCAGAGTCCGTGGCGGAAGAATACAATATTAAGCAAATTTTCTGGGATTTCGAAGATACTTGCCTGACCAATGACAATGCGACTGTTTCTGCTATGGTTAAAGTTTTAGATAAATTCAACCCGACGGTAGTTTATGTGCCCTCTTTTTTCGATCATCACTTTGATCATTTCTCTGCCAACAAAATCCTGGTGGATGCTTTAAAGAAGACCTCCATGAAATTGACTGTCATGGGCTACGAAGTCTGGGACAACATGCCTTTCCCGAATTACATTTTGAATATTTCTGACAATTTTGAAAAAAAAACAGCCATACTTAGTCACTATACCACGCCGCTAAAAGCCACTGACTTTATAAAGTTATGCCAGTATCGCGATGCTCTTCATTATTTCTTGTATGTTGACAGCGCCAGAAAAGAGATAGATGGATACGCTGAAGCATTCTATCGGCTCGATTCAGAAACCTATCAAACTCTGTATAATGAGTATCTGGTTGCCCTTGAAGAAAACCGCAGCTCATTGCCTGCAAATGTTGTTGAACACTTGGAGATGCAATAAAACACAATTATGGCAGCCAAAAAACCAAAATACAAACTCCTTTTTATTGTCGGCTTCCCGCGCAGCGGTACAACCTGGACGATGTGGCTTCTGGGTCAACATCCGTCTGCAGTCGTTTGCTTTCACTCTGGTTTTTTTCACGCTTTGAAGCCCGTCCGGGAGTGGTGGAAAGATACCGGTGGGCATGGCAAGAGTGTTTATACCTATGCCAAGAACAACAAAAATAGTAAGATAGACGAATCTAAAGTAAAATTAAACAGCATCCTCTCGCTTGAGGAATTTTATAAACACTCCCGGCCCCTGGCAGGCTACGTTTTCGACCAGATGGCGAGTTGCAGCCCTGACACTAAAGTGGTGGTTGAAAAAACCCCGGAGAATCTTGTGTTTTCGGAGTGGATTCTCAAAATTTTTCCCGATGCCTACATCCTGCATGTTATTCGGGATCCGCGCAGCATATTTCCATCGCTTCGTAATGCCGCCTATTCATGGGCGCCGATTCATGAGCTACCTGTAGCTCCAAATCCAATCGAAGTTGCAAAGGGGTGGATGTCATACCTTGAGCGCGGGAGAAAACTGAGTCAAATGACTGATAGATATAAAGAAATTCACTATGAGGCATTGTCGAAAAATGGCAGCGCAGAGTTGCAGGAAATTTATTCTTGGCTAGACCTTCCTGCCGATCAATCTTTTTGCGACCAGGTCGTGGAAGCAGGCACCCTGGACAAACTTCGGAAACAAAAAGGGCTGGCGCCCAAAGGTTTTTTTCGAAAGGGAAGTACGGAAGGATGGCGGGATGAGTTGTCGCTTTCGGACAAGAAAGTTATGGAATATATTGCTGGCGACCTTCTCGATGAGATGGGATATGAACTCACCACTGACCGTTTAACACATAAACCGTTTCGACTTCGAATGTATGAGGGAACTTCAAAAATCGTTCAAAAATTTGCACGTGCTCCGGCTTACTTGTCAAGAAGAGCATCCAAAATAAACCCCTTAAATGGACGTCTGAATCCCAATAAACAAATGCAGGTATTGAAGAAAACCTTAGTTGAAATGTCGAAATGAGGAGAGGTGTAGAAATGTCCGAGGTTCCTGCTCAGGATTCAAGTCTCGAAAACGGGTCGGGTAAATCTGAAGAGAATTCGTACCGGCCGACAATTGCCATTACCTATCCATTTCCTTTAGGAGAGGCGAGCGGCGGCTCTAGAATGACCCGTGAAATCGCACGTCATCTCGCTAAGCTGGGAGCTCATGTTATAATACTCCCGGTTTCAACAAACGCTCTGGATAGAGGTTTCCCAAGATCGGAGGTGGATGAAAAGCGTCTGGGGTTTGAGTTTGACCGGGATCTGGCGAAATTTTCGATTGACATCATCCGCGTCCCACAAAATCGTTTGTACATGCAACTTGATGGCTTTTCGGTAAGAAAGGTTCTGAGAAATATTCTTAAGCATAGGAAAATAGATGTCGTCTTAAGCTACTATCATGAAGGAGCTTTTTTGCCTTCGTTGCTGGGTTCGCAGAATGTCAAGTTCGGTTATATTTCAACCTGGATGACATACGAAAGATTGTCAAAAAATGGCACTCGGGGATTTCGAGGACTAGTGAGTAACTGGAGGAATCAACGCCTGTTAATTAACCCGCACCAGCGGGCCGACATTCTCTTTGCTACATCTCATCATACACGCGGGCAGTTAATTGATATTATCGGTGTAAATGAGCAGCGGGTTAATGTTTGTTATCTCGGGGTGGACCCGGCTTTTACTGAGATACGCCGACACCGGCCAAAAGAGATAACCAATTTCGTTTTTGTCGGGAGAATTATTCCAACCAAAGGCTTTGCCGATGCGATAGAGGCACTTGGCCGCCTGGCAAAACGAGGATTTAAGAATTGGACTTTTCGCATCGTGGGCGAAGGGAGAGCTGAGTGGGCACGACAAGCAGCTTCTGAGAACGGCATCGGCAGCAAGGTTACCGTTTGCAACGCTGTTGACGATCAGGGGCTCCGCCGTGAATTTGAGCAGGCGCATTTAGCCATTATGCCCTCATATAATGAAGCTTTCGGCCTGGCTTTTGCGGAAGCTCAGGCCGCGGGTATCCCTGTTATTGCCTACGAGACAGGCTCGGTGCCGGAAGTCATTGAAAATAATGTCACAGGCTGGTTAGCGCCGCTACAGCAGGTGGATCAACTTACAGATTGTATAGAAAAAGCAATTCAAGATCCGGAGACTACATATCAAGCCGGTCTTGCAGGCCGTGAGCGAGTCAAACGAATGTTTACATGGGAGAAAACTGCGCAAACGATTCTTGCAGGAATTCAGAATTTGAAAGTAGTTGCAGACAAACCAAAAAAAATCCAGGGTCGAGATTGATGAAAGCGGAACGATATTGGCGAAAAATGCTTAAAGGAGTTACAATTCCCACACCCTTAATGGTTGACAAGTCCTCCAGTAGCTTGTCAGCAGAGAGAACCCATGCACGGCATGAAGTTAACCTGTCCGAGGCGAATACCGCTAAGCTGCGATCTTTTGTCCGGGGAAATAAGTTGAGTTTCGAGGTCCTGGTTCAAGGCGTATGGGGATTGCTATTGAGTCGGTATAGTGGCGAGGAGGACGTTCTTTTTGGGGTTAAGTCGGAAACGAATATTTCCCCCGTTCGGGTAAAGGTTGCAGCGAAAACGCCGGTACTTGTCTGGTTAAAACAGTTTCATGATCAGCAAATCGAAGATGTCCAGGCAAAAGGCTTTTCTTTAAATGAGATTCGATCCTGGAGTGAGATTCCATCTGACCTGCCCTTTTTCGAAAGTTTAGTATCGTTTGGTAATCTTGGCGAGGATGATGGAAGCAAGTTTCCTCTTATTTTAACCGCATTACTGAATTCTGACCTAACCCTGAAAATCGATTACCATGAAAACCGTTTTGATGGGTCAGCCATCGTCAGAATGCTGGGTCATCTGCAAACTTTGCTCGTTGGAATAATCGACAATGCCGAACAGCCGATCAGCAGCCTGCCGCTCTTGACGGATGCAGAGCTGCATCAAGCTCAGGTAGATTGGAACGATACGCTGGTTGATTATCCCGAAGACAAATGTCTCCACGAACTATTTGAAGCAAAGGTAGAGTTTGCTCCGGATAAAGTGGCTGTGATGTTTGAAGAGAAGCAAATGACCTACCGGGAACTTAATCAGCGAGCCAACCAATTGGCCCACTATCTTCAGCGCCTGGGGGTAGGTCCGGACATCGTTGTTGGAATGTTCATGGAAAGGTCTTTGGAAATGGTTGTGGGTCTCTATGGTATCCTCAAAGCCGGCGGAGCCTATGTTCCGCTCGACCCTTCGTACCCAAAAGATCGTTTGGCGTTTATGGTTGAGGATACTCAAGTTCCGGTGTTACTGACCCGGCAAGACCTGGTTGCAAGGTTGCCGGAGCATAAAGCCAAAACAGTTGTTATTGACTCGGAATGGGAAAAAATCAGCCGGGAAAGTGCAGAGAATCCGAAGAGCGGTGTGACGCCTGAGCATCTTGCCTACGTTATTTATACTTCCGGCTCTACGGGCAGGCCTAAAGGCGCTGTTCTGAATCACCGCGGCCGGGTAAATAATTTTTGTGATTTTAACCGGCGTTACTCCGTTGGTTCGGGTGATAAAGTACTCGGTTTGGCCTCCTTGAGTTTTGATATGCATGCCTACGACAACTTTGGACTTATGGCCGCAGGAGGTGCGAATGTTATTCTCGAAAGTTCAGCAATTTTAGAACCGGCACGTTGGGCCGAACTGATCATCCAACATGAAATTACGGTCTGGCATTCAGTCCCGGCTTTGCTGGAAATGTATGTAAATTACATTAGTGAGCGGCCTGAACTTTGGCCGAAATCTCTGCGGCTGGTGCTACTTGGCGGCGATTGGATTCCGGTAAATCTTCCCGACCGGCTCAAATCAATGGTTGCAGACGTCCACGTTGTGAGTATGGGCGGCGCCACCGAGTGCTCGATGGATTCCACGATTTATGATATCGAAGAGCCTTCTTCTGCGTGGAAAAGCATCCCTTATGGCGTGCCCATGGCCAACCAACTGTCTTACGTTTTAGACCCGAATTTCAATTTACTTCCAATTGGAGTTCCGGGTGAACTCTACCTTGGCGGAGTTGGTGTGGGTCGAGGATATCTCAACCGCCCGCAACTGACTGCGCAAAAATTTGTGCCGAACCCTTTTTGCAGTATTCCGGGAGATCGCATGTATCGGACAGGCGACTTAGCCTGCTATATGCCCGACGGCAATCTTGAGCTGCTCGGTCGAATTGATTTTCAGGTCAAGATTAGAGGCTATCGGGTTGAGTTAGGTGAAATCATCTCGACTTTATGTCAACACACGGGTGTCAAAGAAGCCATTGTTGTCGCTAAGGATGTTGAAGAAGGCGTTCCGGCAAAGGGTAAGCAACTTGTCGGCTATGTCGTGCCGGAGGCAGAATTGAATGGCTCGGTTGAATCTGTGTCAAAAGGTCAGGACGATGAGCAGGTTTCACAATGGCAGCGAATATATAATGAAACGTATACCGAAACCAGCGATACCGGCGATCCAACTTTCAACATCAGCACCTGGAACAGCAGTTACACAGGGCTGCAAATTGCGGAAGAAGAAATGCGCGAATGGGCGAATCAGTCCGTGGACCGAATTCTGGCGTTAAAACCAAAACGTGTTCTGGAGATCGCTTGCGGCACTGGTTTGTTGCTTTTCCGGGTCGCACCACATTGTGAGAAATATACTGGAATAGATTTTTCCGAGGCCGGTTTGAATTATATCCGCAGGCAACTGGAAAAACCCGAATTGCGAATGCCCCAGGTAAGTCTAATACAAAGGATGGCGGATAACTTTGAGGGAAGCGAAGCAAATTCAGTCGACGTCGCTATTCTCCATTCTGTTGTGCAGCTTTTTCCAAGCATTGATTATCTCGTGCGTGTTCTTGAAGGTGCGGTTAATGTGGTTGAGCCTGGTGGTTTTATCTTTGTTGGAGATGTCATTAGTTTGCCTTTAATGGAAGCGTTTCATACTTCAGTTCAATTATATCAAGCGCCGTCCTGGGCTTCTAAAGATCAACTGCGTCAACGGATTAAAAAGGCAGGCAGCAACGAAGAACAAATGTTTGTAGACCCTGAGTTCTTTTTAGCCTTTAAACAACACTTGCCCAAAATAAGCCACGTAGAGATTCAGCTCAGACGTGGAAAACACCTCAATGAGATGACACGTTTTCGTTATGATGTCGTTCTCCACATTGAATCTGAGTCTAAAACTATTGAAGAAATTCAATGGCTGGATTGGCAGGGCAAGGAATTGACCGTCTCAAGTTTACGAAAATTTTTAGAAGAAACAGGCCGTGATGTTATCGGTGTAAAAAATATTCCGAATAGGCGCCTTTCTTCTGAAATGAGTGCAATGCAATTATTACGTTCAGGTGAGGGTTCCGAAACTGCCGGCGAGATGCGGGCAGCATTAGGGAAAAGTCAAAAAAATGGCTTTATAGATCCGGAGGATATTTGGGCTTTAAGCGATGAACTGAACTATGACGTTTTAATTAATTGGTCTGGGTCTGCGGAGAATTTTGATGAGGTGCTTAGCCGAAGGACGAGCTCAGCGGATTTATCGCCCGTTCAAAACGAGATGATTAATGCCAAACCATGGCAGGAGTATGCCAATAATCCGCTGCAAAGTTCTCTTGCTCAAAAATTAGTACCTGAATTACGCAATTACCTGCAGGAGACATTACCCGATTACATGGTGCCATCTGCATTTGTCTTGTTGGATGCACTGCCTTTGTCTCCGAATGGCAAAGTGGATAGACGGGCGCTGCCACCTCCCGATCAATCTAGACCGGAACTAACCGCCGATTTTGTTCCTCCAGGAACTCCCGTTGAGGAAGTGGTTGCGAGCATCTGGGCTGAGGTCTTTGAATTTGAAACCGTTGGAATATATGACAATTTTCTGGAAATGGGAGGACACTCGCTATTAGCAACTCAAATCATGTCTCGATTGCAGGACGTCTTCCCCCTGAAATTACCTCTTCGCTATGTTTTCGCTTCGCCAACCGTTGCTGCGCTGACCGAGCGTATTTATGAAGCTGGCGAGGATGCACAAGTCGATGTTGTTGAAGTGGCTCGTGCACTGTTGCAGATTAGCCGGCTTTCGGACGCGGAAGTGAAATCCATGCTTGCCGGCGAGGCAAATTGCATTTAATCATTAACTTCGTCGCAGAACTCCAAAGTTCTGGGTCAGCCAACTGAACCCGAAGTGTCGCCACTTCGGCTACCAAACAAAACAGGTGACGGATATGGCTTTTTTGAATTTAGTACTTCTGTTTATTTTACCATTCGCAGATATTGTATTGCTTTATATCGGGCCTGAGACATTCATGCCCATTCTTTCTGCCCTTGCAGCGGTTGGAGGCGTGTTGCTAATGTTCTGGCGGAATGTCATGGCGCTTTTGCGAAAAGGCGTTAACTTTTTTCGTAGGAAAGATGAGGCAGAATCAACAGAATGAAACCCTTGAAAAAAGTTATTGTTATAGGTCTCGACGGCCTCGAACCCAAAATCGTGCAGCCGATGCTGGATTCGGGTGACCTGCCAAACCTTGCCAGACTCCGAAAACAAGGCGGCTATTCAAGAGTCAAGACGACCTACCCTGCGCAAACACCGGTCGCATGGTCGACGTTCCTAACCGGAACTAATCCGGGTGCTCACGGCATCTTTGATTTCTTGAGGCGAGACCCTAAGACTTATTTGCCGGATCTTGGTCTGAATCGTTATGAAAAAACCAGCGTCCTGATGCCCCCGAAGGTTGTGAACCTTCGCTCCGGTACGCCGGTCTGGGAGCTTTTGTCTCATGCAGGCATTCCATCTACGATCTTGAGATGTCCGTGTACGTTTCCACCTGATAAAATTCGTGGACGAATGTTGTCCGGCATGGGTGTGCCTGATTTGCGCGGCGGTTTGGGAACGCCAACGTTTTATTCCTCAGACGACTGTGTCGAGGCGAAAGAAAGCGAAAAGGCCATATCGGTTCACAAGGATAATGACAGCAAAATAAAAACGCATCTTGTTGGACCGCGGAATCAAAAGAGCGGGGAAGATACACCCTTTGAAATTACGCTAAATATCGATTCATCGACAAAACGGGTTATTTTAAAATCAGGCGGGGATCCAAATACGTTGGAAATCAGGGAAGGGGAGTGGAGTGACTGGTTAAGAGTAAAATTTAAGACCGGACTGCTGCAATCTGTCCGCGGCGCGGTTCGCTTTTACCTGGTAAGACTCGATCCGGTTTTCGAACTCTACGCTTCGCCGATCAATTACGATCCCAATGCCATGCACCTTTACCCGATTAGCTCTCCACCAGAGTATTCCAGAGATTTAGCAAAAAAGATCGGGACTTTCTACACCACCGGAATGGTAGAAGATCATACCGGTTTAAACAACGGCCGGTTCGATGAAACAGCCTATTTGCAGCAGTGCGAAATTGTTCTGCGCGAACGTGAAAAAATGATGCTCTATGAACTGGAGCACTTTAAGGAAGGGCTTTTCTTCTGCCTGTTTGATACATCTGACCGTATTCAACACATGTTCTGGCGCTTCAGTGAGAATGGTCACCCGGCAAACAATGGCGATGTCAAAGCTGAAATGAGCCGGGTCATCACTGATCATTACCGGGCCTGCGATGAAATCGTCGGCAAAGCTCTTGAGTATGCTGACGATCAAACCCTGACGATTGTGTTAAGCGACCACGGTTTTAACAGTTTCCAGCGTGGGTTTCATACAAACACCTGGCTGCATGATAACGGCTTCTTGGCGCTGAAAAACGGCATCAAACCCGGTGATGAAAACGGCGACTTTTTCCCGAATGTTGATTGGAGCCGCACAAAAGCCTATGCGCTTGGACTAAGCGGTATTTACTTGAATATTAAAGGCCGTGAAGAACAAGGAATCGTACCCGTGGACGAAGTTAGCTCAACCCGGGCGGCAATCGCGGCAGGACTCAGTGGTTTGGCGGATGCAAAACATGACAGAATGGCTATTCGGAGTGTGCTTGCGCGGGAGGAGATATACAACGGGGCTTTTGCTGCGGCATCACCTGATTTAATGGTCAATTTCAATGAGGGTTATCGCGTTTCCTGGGCTACTGGATTAGGTGGGGTTCCGGAGGGCCATTTTGAGGATAACACAAAGAAATGGAGCGGCGATCATATCATTGATCCATCTCTTGTTCCCGGAGTACTTTTTATGAATCGTACTTTTGATGGCGAGGCCGCGAATTTGATGGATCTGGCACCGACAATTCTGGCCGCTCTGGGAGTTCCCAAAGGTTCGGCCATGGAAGGAGATTCATTGTTGGACGAGATGCC